>Ga0209751_10001894_pt1 | contig 21263 bp, 22 predicted proteins | sample RifCSP13_1_FD_184019 | JGI IMG/M metagenome (GOLD analysis project Ga0209751, IMG submission 184019) | Soil microbial communities from Rifle, Colorado - Rifle CSP2_sed 13_1 (SPAdes) (version 2) | ecosystem: Environmental > Terrestrial > Deep subsurface > Rock core/Sediment | place: Rifle... | reverse complement strand
CAGGCGACTTCAAACTCTTTTTGCACCAATTGCGCATCATAATTTTTCCCTTGCGCTTTTAAACTCTCCATCAGTCCAAAGAGCGAACGTCCACTTCGGGGATTCTTGTCAAGATCTACACGAAAAACCCTTTCGGCTTCTGCATAATCACCGTTCAACATAAGCACACCACCGAGTGATTCCCTAGCTGGGATATACCAACCAGCCGGCTCGGCGTAATTTAGAGCATCTTCTGCTTCAACTGCTTTTTTTAAAAGCTCAATTGCAGATTTGTTATCACCCTTTGCCAGAGCGATTCTAGCATCGAGAACAAGCTCTGCGATTTTCAAAACACTACTAACGCTATTGAGATCCCATGTCGTTCCTGCAGGTACAGTCTTCTCAGCAGCTATAAAGAGCTTTCGTTCACTTTCTGCTTCTTTAACCTTACCGTTTGCTGCATAAGCCATGCCACGAGCAAAATGCCACATTGCGTTTGTTATTGCCATTCTCGAATCAGGCTTTAGGGATTTTAAGATGTCGTCCCAGCGTTGAAAACGAACGAGAATGAGAGTCGAAGTAGGCATAAAGAATTCGAGCATAGGCATCCCTTTAACATGCGGTCCAACGTGAGCCTCAAGTTGATCTGCTGCTTTCTTAGCATCCGAAAACCGCCCTTCCATAGCATATGCCATGGCTAAGAAATGAAGATTGTGGCTGTAATACATAAGTGGATATACCCCTTGCACACCACTACTCTTGATATATGCCTGGTCCACCTCAGCAGCAACTTTATTCCTTTGAGCTGCGGATTTGTAATCACCAGTTCGCATATAAATGTGAGCAGGCATGTGAACGAGATGTCCTGCCGCTGGCACAAGTGTTTTGAGTCTCTCTGCACTGGGCAACGCTATTTCCGGATGCGGCGACGCCTCAACAGAATGGATATAATAGTGATTAGCTCCGATGTGATTAGGGTTACGCTTTAGAACTGATTCAAGCACAGTAACAATCTCTTCCGTGCCTTCCACAGGAGTTCCATTTTTATTCCAGAGTTGCCATGGACGCAAGTCCATCATGCTCTCGGCGTAAAGAGTTGCTGCGTCAAGATCGTCAGGGTAACGTTTGACCAACTCTCCCATTGCATTTTTGTAATCAACTGCGAGTTTCTTCAAATCTGCTTTGGGATCAATCGAATATCTTTTCGCCAGCACTTCGATATAGGCGCGTTCCTGTTCAGGCGCTTTTGCTGATAAAGCCAAAGCCTTCTGAATAGCTTCGTATGCTGCCTTCTCCCGCTCCGGGTCAACATCAAGATTAATGTTAGGTCCGAGCGCCAGGGCAATTCCCCAATATGCCATAGCCAGGTTGGGATCAAGTACGGCTGCACGCTTAAACGAGCGGACAGCCTCATCGTGATTAAAGGCAAAAATCAAAATGAGCCCCTGATCAAAGAAACGTTGAGCCTCGGGGTTCTTCGTCGAAACCGGGTGATGCTGCTCTCCCAAGCCAGACATCAACACAGCCGGTTTCGCATCGGTAGAAGGATGATTATGTCCTGCAGTTTGCGCAAAGGCCAACCCGCTAAATATGCAAAACATAAAAAGTGAATTGAATAGATTATTCGTTAAGAACTTCGAGACAATTATGGTCAAGTTTTTCATGAATGGATCTTCTTTATGGTTTATTTATTTAAGTAGTATTAGAGCTTATATGAAAAAAAGTGTAAGCAAAATTTTCAAGAATCCCAACCCAGCTTAACATCTTGCGCTTTTACGAATTATCGAAGGCGGTTTAGACAAACAGAGCAAGTCACAAATGCACTGTTAGGGTAATAAAACCACCATACTCGACAATGTTTTAAGAAAATAACTCATCCTCAATCAACTTCATATATCTATTCACATAGAACATATCAGGTTCGTGTTTGCTTGGTCTAACCCGAATCTCAAATTGAGGGGCTTTAGAGCTATTACTATCAAACAGAATTAGACCAATCCCGAAGATTAAGCATAATGCATCGATTTTAGTTATATCTTCCTCTGGAGATTCTTTTGGAACTACTATGTACGACTTGTGACTGAAGAGTTTATAAGAGCAGGCTTGACCAAATGCCGTGATTAAATCCCTTATGTCCGTTTTAATTTCTGCTGATACAATCTCAGTATGAGGCTTAATGATGTCGCTTTTACGGGGTTCGCGAATTCCGATTACATCGGGCGTTCCCCACTTATCCTTAAACTTATTTCCTCCCAAAGGAATAGCTTTTGTGCACTCTTCAAGCTCTTTGACAAGCCAATCTGCAAAAGGTTGATAAAAATCCTCTTCTTTGACTTTCTTTGTCGGTGCAGCAACCCTGTGTTCTACATCGCTAATTTGAGCATCCCTGAATGAGGCATGACGGAATAATCCACGTGCTGGTTTGTAGATTTCATCAGGCACGCGCACTTCTAAATTCCAGATCGTTCCATGGATGGTGTTAGTTGGAATATCTGGAAGTTCTTTTTGTAATCTTCTTACAAGTTCCGAATAGCGAATGCCGTCTTGAAAGCTTTTGATTATTTCCACAGCCTTAGAAACGATCTTTTCACTTTTAGTACCCATATTGTTGCCCTTCTTAGCAATTACCTTTAATTAAAAAAACGCATTACTGCGATTATTCATCCAAAATTTGTGGTATATCCGCAGTATTATGGATATTTTTCAGCATATCAAATCCCATTTTATCTTTGACAAATATTGTTTAACCTTGAGTTTACCTGCACTTGCTTTAGAAAGGACAGCAGAATTAAACTCTAATAACATAGAAATATATGGAGATTTATTGTTAATTCACCAAGGTGGCTGATCTAAACTATTTGTACTTCTTTTCTCCTCCAATCGCCTGGTCAACCGACAGATTTCCTCCACCCCAGACAAGTAGGGATAGTGATAACCCAATAAGAGCAAGATTATACTCGATTCCATGTCCCATGTTCGGGACGTTGAACCAGTTCAAAAAGAACCCGTTCTGAAGATGAACCTTATAAATTGCAACAATCATCGCTATTGTAAGACCAAGCGCTGCAAGGCGTGTAAAAAGACCCAAAATAATAGCAATTCCTCCAAAGAACTCGGTTATTATTAGAAGAACAGCGAGAAAAGCGGGGACCCCACTCTGCTCAAAAAATTGTATGGTTCCTGACCATCCGGATCCACCAAACCATCCAAGGAGTTTTTGCGAGCCGTGGGCAAAGAATATAATTCCAAGAGTAAGACGGGCAAAAATAGGCGCCCATGAAGGATAAGTTTTAAATATCCACATGATTCTACCTCCTTTAAGGTTATATCAAATATTTATCATAATATATCTTTCCTTAAGAAATCTCAATCCTATTTAAATTAGGTGAAATGGTTAACCAACATTTATAGAGGGATTCCTCGCTTTGCTCGGAATGACAAAAAGAGATTTAAATTAGGTAAAATGGATGACCAACCCTTAAAGGGGGAATACTAGCATCATTATTGAAATTGCAAACATTGTTCTTCCGGTATTTCTTATAACTTTCATAGGTTATCTATTTGGCAAAATAAGAAAAATGAACCTTACTGCAATAAATGATTTCGTTATCTACATATCAACCCCGTGTCTAATATTACACTCACTTGCTAAAGAGCCCATAGAAATTTTTCTTGCTGGAAAGGTTTTTGCCTCTGTACTGTTAATTATTGGAGGATCTCTTATTATAGGCTATTTCATAATCAAAGCACTCAACCTACCTATAAAAGTGTATCTACCACCAATTCTTTTTGCTAATACGGGCAACATGGGGCTTCCTCTAGTGCTCTTTGCATTTGGAGATGCTGGATTTAACGTAGGAATCCTCTACATGGTTTCTGTAACTATAGTCCATTACACCTTAGGCATCATGATTTTGAGTTTTGATGAAAGCCCGTTTGAGGTATTTAAACTCCCGCTAATATATTCAGCAGCTCTAGGAATACTACTTAGTGTAACTGGATGGTCTATGCCTACTCTTGTTGACAGAGCTATACATCTTTTAGGAGACGCAAGTATACCAACTATGATCTTTGCGCTTGGATATAAACTAGCTGAGGTTGCTATATCAGAGGTAAAAAAGTCTTTCGCCTTTGGAGGGCTCCGAATCGGCCTCGGATTCGTTTTGGGAGTGGGAATGGTAAAAATTCTTCACTTAAATGGTGTCGCTTCTAGTGTAGTAATCCTGCAGTCAGCAATGCCCCCTGCCATATTTAATTTCGTTCTTGCAGAAAGGTATAAGCAGGATTCCCAAGTAGTAGCATCAATCATTATGGCAGGGACTTTGATTTCAATTGTTACCACCCCTATTATTATTGCTTATTTGATCAGGTAAGTTTTCTTAATTATATAACCAATGGGATAGATTTAGACTCCGTATTTACTTCCTATGTTGGAACTACTTTCTCTACTTCCCTTTCAAGGTCAAGCTCTGTAAAAAGACCGATTGAATGCAGGGCATCATTTGCCTCGTCTAAAGATTTAGAACCTGAAACCAGCCTTGCTGGCTTTGAAATCATTTCGTAGACAACCCGAGGAGAGAGATAGAAAGTAATTGTTGATGTAAGAGATAAAGTAACCATCCTTGTTCCTCGACGAATAGTTGTTTTCCCTGTTGCCCCTTTTGCACATTCAACAGGGATTCTGCTTGCCTCAGTTGAAACCCTTGTGAGGACCATTTCGAGATCAGTGAGAATTTGAGGAGTAATCCCCCAAGCCCCAATAAGCCCTCCTTCTTTTGCAACTATGCTAAGAGACCTTTCTAATTCCGTGTGTTCTAGTTCCCCATCGCTTCCGTAGCCAAAGACTCCTAGTAAAGTGCTTGATTCCTTTTGAAGCTCCGTGAGAGCAGATATCATAATAGAATCTGCTAGCGGGCTTGCAAGCCCCTTCTCATCTCCAAAAGCGAGGGAATCTCCCCCTACATCTATTCCTATCAACATATCTGCTCTTAACTCATTCATAGCCTTGCTTAAACCATTCACTACGCCTTCTACACCCTTTGTTATATCAACCAGAAGCACTTCCTTTCCGTATATCTCGGCTATTTCAGTCTCAGCAAATCTTACCCCGGTTGTGGTCACCGTATCTTTATTTGCAAACCAAACGGTACTATTCAAGGGTCTTATATTTTTAATCTCATTAAAAGCTCGCGGACCAGGGATAGGATCATAAACGAACCTTTCCCAAGGAAGGCCCCCAAGAACACATTCTATACCAAACATCTCAAGGAGCCTTGCTGTAGGAATAGTTCCTACAATATCGCCTCCACCCCCTATTCCCAAGAGTATTGCCTTTGTGGATTTTCTTAATATCTCTTCAAGAGACAAATTGGACTCCATCTGAGAATAGCGCCTCCTTTTTACATAACTATCCTTATTATCACTTGATTCGGTAAATTGCTTGAAGCGTAATTTTACGCTTATTCCAATATAACCCTTTGCAAGTAAGATATAATACCACAATAGAGAAAACACTGAGCTTCAGAGGAGGGTCTTATCCCGTTTTTGATGTAAAATATAGTGGAAGGGTGAATCTCATTAGCCGTCATTTTGCGAGCATAAGCAAAGCAATCTGTTTGAGATCCCTCACCGCTCTTTAACCTATGCCGAAGACAAGGTTTCGGTCGACGCTTCCTATAAATTTCTTCTTAACTTCGTTGCTCAGATTAACGGTCATTAGAAACGATACTTCACAATAACTCAATGAGGTGCATCATGATAAAACTATACGATTACCCACAATGTCCATTTTGCAGAAAGGTAAGGATCGTTCTTGCCGAAAAGGGTATCGAATACGAAAGAATCCTTGTCGATCTTAGAAAGAAGGAACAGAAAAAAGAGGATTTCCTAAGACTCAATCCCTACGGTAAGGTTCCGGTGCTTGTTGACAATGACGTTTTGATTTATGAATCGTCTATAATTAACGAGTATCTCGATGAAAAATACCCAAATCCTCCGCTCATGCCTAGCAATTTTGCAGCTAGAGCGAAAGTACGGATTTTAGTGGATTTTTGTGAATCTCATTTCTACCCTCCCTGGTATAACATCTATAGAGAAATTACCTTTAAAACCGAGCATGAACGGAATGACGATTTAATAGAAAAAAGTAAAAATGAAATAAAAGAACATCTTTATCGTCTAGAGCAGGAACTAGAAGGGAAAGATTATTTAGCAGGCTCTTACAGTCTTGCTGATGTAACCTTTACACCCAAGGTTGCACCCTTTGACTCGCTTGGGATTCAAGTGGATTCCGAACTCAAGAACGTAAGAAGTTGGGTAGAGAAAATTAAATCAAGACCAAGTTATCAGGCCATTTAGACTGTGGATTTAAAAACATAGCCACAGAGTTCACGGAGAAAAGAAAGATATTTGTGTTTATTTCTCAGTGTTCTCCGTGGCAAATCTTCTATTCTGAAATTGGCAGTTAGGATTCTTCAATAAGTTTTCTCTTCTTAAAATAATCCTTTTTCTTCCCTACCGATTTTTCGTAGATAAAGTCTGCTAGAAAAAGCCTCTTTTCATCAAGGGTTGTTAACTTTTTCAAATCTCTTTCCACCCACAGGTTTGTCTTTATTCTCTCCTCTTCAGTGTAATGGTTAGGAGGAAGCGTAAGAACATAAGCTTCTTGAATGAGCTTCTTGTAATTATTCCTCGATGTAAGAATATGCTTCGTATCTGTTCTTTCAGGTATAGGTTCAAATTTGAGCTTACTGTTAAAAAGACCTGTAAGAGAAAAAATTGACTTGCTTTTTTTATTATTATTCTCCTCTCCTGGGATTTTATAATATGTCCTTCCCAGCTCTTCAAATGGAACAATAAATCCCTCTTTAATTATAGGATCGAGTTTTTCCTCTACACGGAAAATATCGGTTTCCACTATCACAGACATTTCCCATATGGAAAGAGGTCCCCTTTCTTTGATTAGCTTAATAAACGTCGATGAATCGACAGTTTGTGTGTAACTCATAATAAAATAATAATAATCATAAAATTTAGAAGGCTGTCAATAGTAAATTCTCCGAGTCGGTTTGGATTAAAAGTATGTTTAATTATAATTCCTATTTAAAGAATCATATACACAAGTAGATATAGGAGGACCATAAATGTTAATTCTTAAATCTGCTTTACTATTTATAATCGCTGGGCTTTGTGAGATCGGAGGCGGTTACTTGGTTTGGCTTTGGCTTAGAGAGTCTAAGGCGCTTCTTATCGGCGTTCTCGGTGGGTTAATTTTGTTCCTTTACGGTGTAGTCCCGACCTTTCAGCCTGCTCACTTTGGCAGAGTTTATGCTGCATACGGTGGCGTCTTTGTTGTTCTATCCCTTCTTTGGGGATGGCTGATAGATAATAAAAGACCCGATACTTTTGACTTATTTGGTGGATCACTTTGTTTAATTGGTGTTGCAATAATTATGTGGTGGCCTAGGGGTTAAGTGATTATATAGAGGAACAAAACCATTATCATTGAAGGATTAATAGTAATACCTATATTGAAAAACTAAAAAACAGTATAGTTCATCATATTCAGACAATTGATCGCCTCCAATGAACATTTTCAAACCCTAATATTACTTAACATCAGTTATCATCCCAGATTTGCAGCTGGCATGACTCTGTAAGCGCGCGAGTTGTTAGATAACATTTCTAATTGAGCAATTCATTATGAAACAACACCCTCAAGCATTTTGGAGTATTCCTGCTGCTGAGTTGCTTGATCGACTTAAAACTACCCCTCAGGGTTTAACGAGAGGCGAAGCCCAGGAACGACTCACACGCTATGGGTACAATCTTCTAAAACCCAAAAAACGATTTGACGCACTTTCGCTTTTTCTAGCTCAATTCAAGAGTCCAATTATTCTCATACTTATCTTTGCAGCAGCATTATCTTTTTTCCTTGGTGATCATACTGACGCAGTCATAATCTTAGCAATAGTCTTTGTAAGTGGCCTTCTTGGATTCTGGCAGGAACGGGGGGCGGCAAACGCAGTGACAAAGTTGCTTTCTATCGTAGAGATAAAAGCGATTGTGATTCGCGATGGAAACTCCATAGAAATCTCTATTGAAGAGATTGTGCCCGGAGATCTTGTCATCCTTAATGCCGGAGACGTCATACCTGGAGATTGCTTAATTTTAGAATCCAAGGATCTGTTTGTTGATGAAGCGACTTTGACAGGAGAAACCTATCCTGTAGAAAAAACGGCTGAAACGCTGCCACCAGAAAAGCCTCTCAGTAAACGTACGAACACTCTCTTTATGGGAACTCACGTTATTAGTGGTAATGCAATAGCAGTGGTTGTGTACACCGGGAAAAAAACCGAATTTGGCAAGGTTTCTGAACGGCTGAAACTCAGGCCACCTGAAACAGAATTTGAACGCGGCGTAAGGCGATTTGGATATTTTCTCATGGAGGTCACACTGGTACTGGTAATTGCCATATTCGCTATTAATGTCTACTTAGCACGCCCAGTTTTGGACTCCTTTCTCTTTGCTTTAGCACTAGCTGTCGGCTTAACCCCGCAGCTGCTGCCGGCGATTATCAGCATCAATCTCGCCCACGGTGCCAAACGTATGGCGCTGAGCAAGGTGATTGTCAAACGCCTCTCCTCTATCGAAAACTTCGGTAGTATGAACGTACTCTGCTCGGACAAGACCGGCACCCTAACAGAAGGGGTTGTGCGCTTACACTCAGCCATTGATACCGACGGCAATGAAAGCGAAAAAGTCCTTCTTTACGCCTACCTAAATGCCTCTTACGAAACAGGCTTTACAAACCCGATAGATGAAGCCATCCGTAACCAATGTCAGCTCGATATCTCAACCTACCAAAAGCTGGATGAGGTACCCTATGATTTTATTCGAAAGAGACTTAGCATCTTAGTCTTAAAAGACGATAGAAAACTGATTGTGATGAAGGGCGCGCTCCAGAATGTGCTCTCTGTCTGTTCATCAGCAGAGACATCTTCTGGAACGATCGTTGATCTAACAGCTCTCGAGGAACGCATTCAGAGGCTTTTTGAAGATTTTGGAACTAAGGGTTTTCGCATGCTAGGAATTGCATATCGAGATATAAGCCCTGACTCACACATCACTAAGGACAGTGAAACTAATATGACATTTTTGGGATTTCTCATTTTCTATGATCCACCAAAACCTAGGATTTTCGAGACTATTAGCCGCCTCAAACAACTTGGTATTTCACTAAAGATCATATCTGGAGACAATCAAATCATTGCTTCCTATGTCGGCCAACAGGCAGGGTTAGCAAATTCACAGATCCTCACAGGCAATGAGCTTCGCCAGATGAGCAACGAGTCTCTACTTAAACAAGTGAACGACGTAAACGTCTTCGCTGAGGTCGAGCCCAATCAGAAAGAACGCATAATTCTCTCTCTAAAGAAAACCGGAAATGTCGTGGGTTATATGGGAGATGGCATCAACGATGCCTCGGCACTCCATGCCGCCGATGTCGGCATTTCTATTGATAGCGCTGTGGATGTCGCCAAAGAGGCAGCCGACATCGTGCTGCTTGAAAAGGACCTAGGTGTTCTTGAGCAGGGTGTGCGAGAAGGGCGAACGACCTTTGCCAATACGCTGAAATATGTATTCATGGCGACAAGCGCTAATTTCGGAAATATGTTCAGCATGGCAGGAGCATCCCTCTTTCTACCCTTCCTTCCATTGCTACCCAAGCAAATTCTGCTTACAAATCTACTGACCGATTTTCCAGAGATGGCCATAGCTACCGATAGCGTGGATACAGAAATGACCGACCAGCCTCGGCGCTGGGATATTAAGTTCATCCGTAACTTTATGCTAACGTTCGGCGCTGTAAGTTCGGTATTTGACTATCTAACCTTTGGTGTGCTTCTTCTTATCCTCAATGCTACAACTGATCAATTTAGGACTGGTTGGTTCATGGAGTCTGTAATCTCTGCTTCAGCCATTGTGCTTGTTATTCGCACTCGTAAACCCTTTTTCAAGAGTAAGCCGGGGAAGTATTTGGCTATAGCTACGCTTATGATTATTGGAGCAACGCTTATTCTCCCTTTTACTCCTCTTGCAGAGATCTTTAGTTTTAAGCCTTTGCCAATTTCATTTCTTTTCGTTTTGGGGGGAATTCTTGTGCTGTACATTATTGCGGCAGAAATGGCGAAGAGGGTCTTCTACAAAAAGGTGAAAAATTAACGAAAGATGACTTAAGAGACCCGATACTTTTGACTTATTTGGTGGCTCAATTTGTTTAGTTGGTGTTGCCATAATCATGTGGTGGCCGCGGGGTTGAGTTATTATGTCGAAGAACTATTAACTCTCCTCAGCGCAGGAGACACCAGATTTGGATGATATTTTTGAATCGCTTCAGCAAGCATTTTTATAATATCTTTAATATCCCACTGCGCACCCTCAGACATTCTAAGGTTAGTAAGATGATAGAGTTCCCATAGATCGAAACTCCCCATTATGCGCCTGTTATGTGCATTTGTGACAACGTAGCCTGCAAGTTCAGGAAGGCTCTCATTCATTAATTTTTCATATAAATTCTCACACTTCTCTGTAGCGTTTTCGAGCAATTCTTCTGATCCAGCTTGTCTGACATTTGGAGGCACTGTAATTCCATTTGAGACACTTGGCTCCTGAGTAACCCAGTTTACCTTCCTGTGTCTCAATAGCTGATGCCAGCAGGCTTCACTAACGACGAACTCTGCCTCATATTCAATGAGCTTGAAAACATTTAGTGGATTATCATGCTTACCGAGTTTCTCTATTACCTTCCTAAGTATTATTAATTTACTCTCCGAATCTGTTTTTTGAGTTTCTTTCTCGATATCCTCATATCCTAAGTCTGAATGTTCAAAGAGGATTGCCTTTATCATCTTATCTATCGCTACTTCTTCGGGATTAGATTTATCCTTTCCAGTCCAGTCTAATAACCTGACTATAGCGGTTTGATTAATCAAACCCCTGCTCTTTGAGGAAGAAATAGAATGAGATATATGTTCAAGTTCATGTCTTGTCTCTTTAATGTACTTGTTTTCATTTGCGTATTTTACTAAAGTAGGTACTGAGATCCTTACTTCCCTTTTTATTTCCTCTGCCCTCTTTCTCGCCTCTGGATATCTACTTGAAAGGAGTTTTGTGAGAGAATCCTCTATGGCTCTTGCGTTACCAGACATTCCCAAATTAGTATAGGTTGCAAGACTAAGAGCATACCTCGCGTCTTCAAAAGCTATTTTTTCCAACGCTCTAAAGTGTGTTTTTTCATCCGTTCCTTCTGGAGTAGGAATCTCATTCTTTAGAAATTCGTATAGCTTATCGTTTATTTGGACGTAAGTATCGTAAAGGTAATTATTAAGTTCTACGTATTCATTAAGAAGAGAAGGTTTTTCGGCTAGTTCCTCTGGTACATAGAAATCTCCCCTTCTGGGCTTCTGGTATCTCTGGGAGTATTCAGTAAAGGATAGATATTCATTTGAAAGCTCTAAAAGGGATGAAAATAGACGGGATACATTTTCAATCCCTATGTGAACCGTTGCGTGCTCTGCAACTGATGCATGACCGTAGTGGAGAACCCACTTTTCATGGAATTTTGTTGCCCTTTCCTGGCCAAGCTCTTCTTCCTTTATTACAACACCAATATTTTCTCTGAAGCCCTTAGGACTTCTACTTACATACGCAAATATGACTGCTATTACCTCTTCAGGGAGATTACTTACAGTGTATATATCCTTGTCAGTGTTTGAGACGTATTTTTTTATTTCATCAGGAACCAAGTCCCTTTCTTCAGGCATTTATCCTCCATTAATTTTAAGTAACTTTTTACCACAAAGACACTAAGACACGAAGTTAGAATTCAGAGGTCAGAAGGCTTTTTTATTCCGGATTCTGTCTTCTGTATTCTGGCTCCTGAATCAAGTTTAAACTCATATTTTTCCTTTGTGCCTTGGTGCCTTAGTGGCTGAATAATTACAATTTTACCTCCAAAACCCCCACTTTTTCCTTCATTCCTGGGGTTGATTATAAAACACCTCTGTTAAGGTAGGTGTAATAAAATTCATAAGAAAGAGTGTCCCCAAATCCAAGAGACCGAGAAGCACCTCACCATCTTCAGACTCACTTCCGAGAAGTACGGATGACAAGCGCTTTGCAAAATGAATCTGCGTGGCAGAGCTAAGTGCATCTCCCCTCTGTCTGTCAAGGTTTCTGTATTCTTCAATCCTTTCGAACAATGAATTGTCCAGCCCCCCAACTCTATCTACAAACTGCTCAACAAAACCTCCGACTTCTTCAGGGTTCTGAAGATAACCATTCATTCTTAGTAGAATCGGAAGGGCATGAGTGGTAAATCCAAGGATTTCTTCACGCACTCCTTCTTTTTTTTGTGGAGTAATTTCATAGAAATACTCTGCAAATTCAGGTTTGTTTATAATTTCATTAACCCCTTTATTAAATTTATCAGCAAGTAATTCAACCTTTCTGTTTAGTTCTTCTGTTTTGCTTTTATTTTTCATTATATTTTTACTCTTTTATGTCTTAAGAATATATCAAAGTTGTCTCAATAATGCCACTCTCTAAAAAGTATAAATTAGAGGAATAAACAACAGTGGCATATTGAAATCAATATGGTTGAGGTATCAGATGAATACAATGAGTGTATTTGAAGTTGCACTTGAAAAATTGTTTGACTGTAAACTATATTTAATAAAGAAGCCGGCAACAAGTTGCAGCGTATCAGGGTGTAAAAGATAGTCTCTTTAATCAATGTCATGACAGCACAAAAATGTCATTGCGAGGGACGAAGTGACGAAGCAATCTAAATACGGGATTGCTTCACTTCGTTCGCAATGACCGAGAAAAACGAGTAGCAAGCTACAGGAATTCTCAAGTTAAATATTAGATGCTTAAAAACCCATAATAGGAGGTTCAACTATGACGCAACAGGAATTGGAAAAGCTCTGGCAGGAACACACCACGGCGGAGTTTGTGAAAAGGGATCTGGAGGCAACCATGGCAACGATGACCGATGATGCGTACATCAACATAGTACCGTTGAATATAAATGCGCGTGGTAAAGATATGGTGCTGGCGTTCTATCGTGACATCTTGATTCCGTCGGTTCCTGACGATCTTCAGGCAACAATCGTAAATCGTGTTATAGGTGAGCGATATTTAGTGGATGAAGTAAGCTTCACCTTGACGCACAGCAAGCGGATGGATTGGTTACTGCCCAACGCGCCTCCTACCTTCAAAAAGATAGAGCTTGACCACGTCGTGGTGGTAGAGTTTCGCGGTAACAAAATCGTGGGTGAACGGGTTTACTGGGACCAGGCTACAGTTCTAAAGCAGGCTGGACTGCTGAAGGATTAAGCTTTAAGATACCTCGATTCCTTCTTTTACTCTCTTTAGCAGATAGGGAAGTACCTGACTTGGCTTCCCATAGATTACCGCATCCACATAATCATCTGCTTGGCTCTCTCTTTCACTTATTATTACTACTTTAGCCCCCCTTTCCTTTGCAAGCGTAGGAAGCGAAGACACAGGTTGAGTATCTAAAGATGCACCAACAATAAGAAAGAGGTCACAGTTATGAAGCATCATCCATGCTTCTCTAACTTCCCAATGTGGAGGCGGCTGTCCTGGAAAAGAAATAGGTGGCTTTAAAATATCTCCACCACATTCCTCACACTCAGGAACATCTTTTCCTTTTTCAAGAACACCCAGAATCCTATCTATCGGGTAGTCCTTTCCACAATTAGTACAGGTTACCCATAGCATTGTGCTATGAAGCTCTATTACTGTTGATTGTCCTGCACGATGATGAAGTCCATCTGTTGTTTGGGTAAAAAGGCAGTCAAGCTTACCAATCATCTCAAGTTCTACAAGCGCTTCATGGGCTGGATTCGGTTGAGCGTTTGCAAGTGAGGGATAGATTTCTTTAATCTTCTTCCAGTACTGGGCTCTTACATCTCTACTTGCACGAAAATCGTTTATATGGGGATTAAACTTTGGATCTGAAAAATCAGGCACACCTGATTCAGCAGATAGTTCAACTCCGGTAAGCACAACTATCTTGTTCGCATCTTTAATCCAATTAACTACAGTTTCTAATACGTCCTTTGTCATTTATATGGATTATAATATTTATAACTAAAAGATGTCAACAAAAGGAAAAAACTTCCATCCTAAGATTCGGACTAAACTAAGAGGGTTGATGCCTTTGACGCACGAACTCAATTATTGCTGGTAGAACTGAAATGATAATGATAGCCAAGATTATAAGCGCAAAGTTATTTTTTACTAAAGGTATATTACCAAAAAAATACCCCCCTAATACAAAGGTTACAATCCAACCGATACCACCAAGAACGTTGTAAGCGATGAATCTTTTGTATGTCATGCGTCCGATACCAGCCACAAAGGGTGCAAATGTACGAATAATTGGAATAAATCTCGCTATAATAATTGTCTTTCCACCATATTTTTGGTAGAAGCGATGGGTGCGGTCCAAATACTCCTTGTTAAAAAAACGAGACTTCTCCTTTGCGAACACTTTTGGTCCCACGAGGTATCCAATCCAGTAGTTTACAGTATCTCCGGCGATAGCTGCGATGCTAAGAAGAATTATTATCAAGCCAACATCTAGTGAGCCAAGAGCAGCAAATGTGCCAGTAGCGAAAAGAAGGGAATCTCCTGGGAGGATTGGTGTTACCACTAATCCGGTCTCACAAAATATGATTAGAAAAAGAATCCCATATGTCAAAGTGCCGTAACTTCTTATAATTGAATCAAGATATTTATCAAGATGAATTAGGATGTCGGCAAAATCTTTTATTAATTCCATTAAATATCCTTAAATTGTAGGGGGATAATTTAAATTAATTAATACGATTTCACAAGCATTAAATTGTTTTCTTGTTTTATCCATTGTCCACTAGGACAAAATAAAAATTGAACTTCTACTTGTACGGATGTATTGTTTTAATAGAGTTTAGAGAATTTTCACGAATCTAAACATTCATTTATGAAGGTTTATTTAAGTAAGATTGTAGTTGTTTCGCTCATGTTTATTTGTTCCCTCCTTATTCCATCTTATGCAAAGGAGATATATAAGTGGGTTGATAAAGACGGATTAGTTCACTTTACAGATAACCCTTCTAGCATTCCCGAGGAGAAAAAAGATGAGGCCATCATTATTGGAGAAATTAGTGATGGCTCAGATGAGGAAGTGGAAACGTTAGAAGCGGCTCCTGCTCAATCGGAAGAGGAAGACCTTGAAGAAAGCTCAGAAGAGGAGAGAAAAGAAGAAGCTATAAGGCAATTTTGGAGAAGCCGTGCACTAGAAATAGAGGCTGAAGAAAGAATGATTCTTGAGGAAATTGAAATCACGAAGAAGCTAATGAGTGCAAAGAAAGGGGAGGTTGATTTTTTGCTTATAAACGGATACTTTGCGGACTATTCTATACTAGAACTTAGAAATCTCCAAGATTATCTAAAAGGGCTTCAAGACCAGTTGAGCTTATTCAAAGAAGAGAAAGCACAACTTAAAGATGAAGCCCGCCGAGCGGGAGTCCCACCAGGATATTTGAGACCGTAAAATATAGATGAAAAGGATTAAGATTATCGCAGGTGAGATTGAGGTTTTAGCAAATCTACACGAGACTAAGACTGCATCAGCTATATGGGATTCACTGCCATTTCGAGGAAAAGTTAATAGATGGGGAGATGAAATCTACTTTGAAATTCCCCTAAAACTTCCCAAAGAAAAAGAAGCGAGAGAATCTGTAAGAATTGGAGAACTCGGATACTGGCCTACGGGACATGCTTTCTGCATATTCTTTGGGATGACCCCTGTAAGCACAGAAAATGAAATAAAGGCGGCAAGCCCTGTGAATATATTTGGTAGAGTGGAAGGAAACCCAGAGATATTAAAGGGAGTCCCAGAGGGATCAGAAATTAGGGTGGAAAAGTTTTCCTGAATCAAAAAGCAACATAACTACTCAGCCACTAAGACACCAAGACACTAAGTTATTAATGCAGGATTGATAATTAGAGATTTTTTAATTCACAATTGATAATCCCCAGCTCTTTATGAAAAATTTTATGTTGAAGTGTCTTCGTAACTAAACATTTACAAGCAACAATTTATAAAAAACAATGAATCCTTATATAGATAAAGCCATAGATTTAGCAAAGGAACTCAAACTGACAACTAGCCATCACCCTTGGGAAATTCAGCATGGTATTTTAGCAAACGGTACCGATTACAAAATATATGACCCATGGGGCAAAGAAGTCAATGCCTTGGATTTTCTCCTTCGTGGAACAAACGTGGGATGGTATCCAATTCAGGGAGGCATTGTTCGAGAGGATAAAAATGGTTACCCTTATTTCATAGAACAGGAAAAAGGACTCGAAGCGGAGATTCACGTAAATCTATTCCTAGGAGAGTTTTCTACCGTCGGTATAGACCTCGATTCAACTACCGTTCTAACCAACCTTGGAAACGAATATCCACTTAGAAAGGCTTTGGAGAGAGCCATGCTTTATACCTTCCCCGAAAAGTTGAAAGAAAGTAAAGAAGAGCCAAGTTGGTTGCTTACCTCTTTTGCAAGATACCTACCCATGGGTTCATGGAAGAACATTAAAGGAGAGGAGGTCAGACTCGAGGATATAATCGGATACGCTAATGAATTAGAATTAGGGTTTGGCTCGTGCTTTGGAACACACGTTATGGAGGGTATCGCAGTTGCTGTAACAAAATATATGGGAAAGACCGGATGTTCACCTCTAAAGCTTCAAGGCCCGTGGCGTGAGGCACATGAAAAGCTTGAGCTAGGAATTAAGTTAGTAAAAAAGCTTCAGAGAGAAGACGGGTCAATTCCACGCTTGTGGTTTAAGTCCGATACGATCCCAAGAAATCTAAATGAGTTTAAACTTGCATTAGAGCAGCTTATAGGAGCTACTTTTTTCAAACCGAGGGAGATCCTTTACACCACGGGACATACGCTAGACTGGCTTGTGCAATATGTACCCGTCCAAATACTTTCTCAGGAGTGGGTTGTAAGGGCTGTAGAAATTACTGCTAGAACTATAGCTAATAACTTCCATAAATTTTTAAAAGAGGTTTCTCCTCTTACACACGCAGTTCATGCGCTCAAGGTTTATAAAGATAAGTTAGGCAACAATTAGCGAATTACAAAATGAAGCCAAAAGAGATCAGTGAATTCAGCGATACTGCGCTATTAATCGTCTGGGATGACGGACATGAAAGTATCTATATTTATGAAGACCTCAGACAATCATGTCCCTGTGCTTCATGTGATGAACTTAGAAAATCGAGTAAAATCGGTCGTGAGGGTAAGCTGCCTTTTAAACGTATTATTCCCATGGGAACGTCTCTTCAAAAAGTAGAAATAAAACCTGACAGGATGGACCCAGTAGGTCTATATGCTTTAAGGTTTAAATGGAATGACGGCCATGAAACAGGAATATATTCTTTCGACTTTCTAAGAAAGCTATGTATGTGTGAGAAGTGCCAGCCTGCTTAAATAAAACTATAGCTGTTTAGCCACAGAGGTCACAGAGATAGATTTTTTAAGAAAAGATTCTATAAGCTCTGTGTTCTCGGTGGCTATGTAAAAATTTTCACTGTATCTCAAATACTATGTTTACCGTTGCGGTGACTGTAAGTTCACCTGGTTCAATTGGGGTTGGAGCGGCCTCCATAGCGGCTAATTTCTGAGCACCAAATTCCCTATATAGCGGTCTTGGCACCTCATAAGAAGGTGAGATTTTAAGAATCCTAACTATCTTTACCCCTGAGGCGTTAGCAACTATTTCAGCTGTTCCTTTTGCATCCTGTACTGCTTTGACTAACGCCTCCTTTCTATACTCCTCTCTTTTATCGCTCCCGAAGCTTATGTTCTCAATCCTGTTTGCTCCTACTTGAGTTGCGGAATCAATAAGTTTTCCGAGATCGTTAAGATTATGAGTTTCAACAACAACTTCGTTAGACGCTCTATACCCAGTTAGCTCAGTCTTTTTTGTTCTATCATTGTATTCATACAACGGATACAACTGATACCCTGTGGTTGAAATCTTATCACTCTTACCAATTTGAGGTTTAAGTTTATCCAAAACATTTTTCATCCTCTCTGCATTCTCTCTAACAGCATCTGAGGCCTTCTTCGCGGTCGTCTCAACAGAAAGCGTAAGATATGCTACATCAGGTTTTATTTTTATCTCTCCCCTCCCTGCCACCTCAAGCGTATTTTTCTCATACATCCCTGTTTGGGCAATTGCTCGGTTGCTCATTAAAAGCATTAAAATAAAAGTAATAAATCCAGCAATGAACAAAATAGAACTGCCTAGAAAATAAGACCTCTTTAACATTCTGCTTCCTCCTTTCAAGCTTCTCTCTTTACCTTACTTATAGAACCCTTTTTCTTCAAACATTGGATAATACTTTTTGTTTAAAGTCCAGAGCTTAAAGCCGTTTATTTTCGTCGCCGCTCCGATCAAAGAATCCGCCATTGTTACATTATGGGATTTTCCAAACTTATTAATAAATACTCCAGCAAGTTCCCCAACCTTCTTATCAATATCAATTACGCTGAAAGATTCAAGAAAGTGTTCTGTTTTTACCTTCTCTTTTTCTCTCACACCAGCATTAATCTCTGCTATCTGGATTGGGGTTATAAATACATAACCCTCAGTTTCAACGACTAGTTCTGTAAATCTTCTTTTTATAATTTCAATTCCTCTTAAAATAAACATAAGAATATCGGTATCAATAACTATCATAAATTCCGGTCTCTTCTGAGCTCTCTTATGTATTCTTCAACGTCAAATTTTCTATCCTTCCATATACCATAGACAGCCTCAGTCCGCCTTAGTATTTCCTCCACCCTTCGATTCATCCTGTTTTTTATGCTTTCACGTATAAGCTCAGACATAGTTTTCCCAGTAGTTTTGCTTTCTTTCTTTAAAAGCCTATAGAATTTTTCGTCAATATATATCTGCATCCTTCTCATTTTATGATGTATATATACATTCTATTATTTTAAATAATAATGCAAGTTGTAATAACCACTGCAAATAGCTCATTAGTTTTAATATATATCTGGACATCCATATCTTCCGACGAAACAAATGACGTTCCCTTTTTGTCGAGGTTGAGTCTCTCCTACAGGAAGGGATAAGGCAAACAAAATTTTATTGTTAGAGCGCTCTTCAAGTGCGATAAATTTCTCTTACAAGGATTACGTTACGCTTATTTTCCTACATCGAACTCAAGCTATTTTATCTATGGCTAAAAGATCTTCTTTACTAAACTTCCAACCCGCTCCTCCAACATTCTCTTCAAGCTGTGAAGGGCGTTTTGCACCGACTATTGCCGATGTTATAGCTGGATTAGACAAAACCCAAGCAACTGAGAGTTGACCCACAGTCTTTCCATATCTGCTTGCGATCTTCTCTAGCTTCTCAACGATTTTCAGATTTCTTCTAAATTGTTTTCCATGAAATAAATCAATATGAGGTTGCCAGCCCCCTGGATCAGGGAAAAGTTCTCCTGAGCGCCAGTCATTTTTTGGAAATTTTGTATCTTTTGCAAATTTTCCCGTTAGAAGTCCATAGGCTAGCGGACCATAAGCCACAACGCCAATGCCATTCTTAAGGCAAAAAGGAAGCAAGTCCTTCTCAATATCTCTCATAAGTAAGTTGTACGGAGGTTGAAGTGAAATTATTGGTCTTATCTTCATACATTCTTTCATCTGCTTTACAGTAAAATTTGAAACACCGACGTACCGGACTTTGCCCGACGTTACTAAATCATCCATCGCCCTCATTGTAACTTCGAAATACGTGTGGTAATCAGGCCAGTGAACTTGATAAAGGTCTATATAATCAGTTTTGAGTCGCCTTAGACTTGCTTCAACTGCGCTCATAATGTGATGCCTTGTGCTTGAAAGAAACATGCAACCGTGCTCATCCCATGCAAGCCCGACTTTCGTAGCTATAATTACATCCTTTCTTCGAGAACCTAGAGCCTCTGCAAGAACTTTTTCTGAGTGCCCAAACCCATAAATATCTGCAGTGTCAAAAAAATTAATTCCGAGATCTAGCGCCCGCCTTGCGGCAGCTATAGACTCTTTATCTTCCGTCTCACCCCAACTTCCGCCCATTGCCCAACATCCAAACCCTATAGCCGAGAGCTTCAAGTCAGAGTTTCCCAGTCTTCGATATTCCAAACCTTTCTCCTTTTGGATTCTATCAATATGAAATTATTCTCGAGCAAAAATCTCGGGGAAGTCAATTATGTCGCAAGAAGGTGGATCAATGCAGGGTTCAAATTCATCTTGATTGTTGTGGTCAGAAGCCATACCATAGCGGTGACCCAGTTCATGTTTCCAAAATCGCAGTATCCCGCATGGGCTAAGACTTTCCTTAGCAATTATTATTAAATCAGAACTCGGATAATAGATCCCAGAACATACGCCTTTGTCTACAGCTTCACATTCAAAAGTAAAAGGAACCACATAGACTCTTAGCATCGAGAGTGGAAACACTGTATTTCCACTCGGAATCTTAAAATCATCAGACCCAATACCCGGACCCATCATGAATTGACATTCTAAAAAATCGGCTGCCCTTTCATCGAGTAAATCCAGTATGTTATTTATATCTCCATCCACATCATCTCTAATTGCAATCCGCATTTCATAAACTGGGGTTGGGAGGTCGAAGTTTTGAGAAAGGGCTTCTTCCTCCGTGATCAATTCATCCACAATTCCTGATGAAGTTAATATGTCTTCATTGCAGGCTAGGAAAAATAAGGGAAGAACAATCAAACTTACCAATATATATCTCATCATTTAATCTACTAGTTTATAATAATCTCAATCAATTTATTAGCCTGCTAATTTTGTATTAACTAGTTAAAGTTAAAGAATTCTACATAATAAACTCTCGATTACAACACCAAAAACCGAGTCATATACTCTTTTTTTCAATTGAAGGGATATAAATCGAAGAAACAACTAACTAAAGAGATACAAACAATTTATTATTGCATGACCTACATATATTAAAATTGAACAGAGTTCGTTACTCCTTCAACGAACAATAATAGTCAAATCATTAAATGTGATCCCAGTTGCTATGCTATGGTAAACTTACCTTGATGAAAAAAATAATTAATAAATGGGTTCACATTCCTGGTCTACACTGCGGTTCTGTAGCACTTAGAG
>Ga0209751_10001893_pt1 | contig 21265 bp, 15 predicted proteins | sample RifCSP13_1_FD_184019 | JGI IMG/M metagenome (GOLD analysis project Ga0209751, IMG submission 184019) | Soil microbial communities from Rifle, Colorado - Rifle CSP2_sed 13_1 (SPAdes) (version 2) | ecosystem: Environmental > Terrestrial > Deep subsurface > Rock core/Sediment | place: Rifle... | reverse complement strand
GCCGACGCAGTAGTCTCCGTCCACCGAGATCCTGGATGTCCCGTTCGTGCCCTCCCGGCGGATGGCCTGGTGGGCGCCGTCATTGCAGGCCGTGTAGCAGAGGTTGCAGTGCACGCAGCGCGACTCGTCGATGTGGGCGAGGAGCCGGAAGGACTGGTCCAGCTGGCCCCAGTCGCCGATCGTCGGGAGGGCCTTGCCCACGAGCTCCGCGGGGCTGTGGAGGCCCTTCGCCCGGAGGTACGTCGACATCCCGTCGACGAGGTCGTCGATCATCCGGTAGCCCCAGTGCATGACGCTGGTGCCGACCTGGACGGTCGTCGCGCCGACGAGCATGAACTCGACCGCGTCATGCCAGTCGGCGATGCCGCCGATCGCCGAGATCGGCAGCCGCACGTCGGGATCGGACGCCACGGCCGAGGTCATGTTCAGGGCGATCGGCTTGACCGCCGGCCCGGAGTAGCCACCGTGGCTGCCCTTGCCCCGGACGTCGGGCAGGGGCGCCCACGAGTCCAGGTTCACCCCGACGAGGCTGCTGATCGTGTTGATCAGGGCGATGCCGTCGGCCCTCGCCGCCCGGGCCGCCCGGGCCGGGAAGCGGATGTCGGTGATGTTCGGGGTCAGCTTGACGAGCACCGGGACGGCGGCCTTCTCCATGACCCACTCGGTGATCATCTGGACGTACTCGGGGACCTGGCCGACCGCGGCGCCCATGCCCCGTTCGCTCATCCCGTGGGGACAGCCGAAGTTGAGCTCGATGCCGTCAGCGCCGGTGTCGTTGACCCGGCCGACGAAGTCGTGCCACTTCTCGGGCTTCGATTCGACCATCAGCGAGACGACCACGGCCTGGTTCGGGTAGCGCCGCTTCACGTCGGCGATCTCGGCGAAGTTGACCTCCGGCGGGCGATCGCTGATGAGCTCGATGTTCGACAGGCCGACCAGCCGCCGGCCATCGACGTTGAACGCCCCGAGGCGAGACGTCACGTTCGTGATCGGGTCGCCGACCGTCTTCCAGACGACGCCACCCCAGCCGGCGTCGAAGGCCCGGGCGACCATCTCGCCGGTGTTCGTGATCGGGCAGGACGCCAGCCAGAACGGGTTCGGGCTGCGGATGCCGGCCATGTCCGTGAAGAGGTCGACGCCGGGGACCGTGGCGTCGGTCGGGCGCACCGGGACGATCCGAGGTCCGCCGAGCCCGAGGGCCTCGACGATCGAGCGCGCCGCCAGCTTCCCGGCCTGGACCGCGTTCACGACCTCGGCGCCGCCGTTGACGATGTCGCCGATCGCCCAGACCTTCGGGTTCGACGTCCGGCCTGTCGCCGGATCGGCGACCGCGACGCCGTCGCGAACCGCGACCTCCAGAGCCCCGAGGACATCGGCCGGGCCGGCCTGGCCGACCGCCCGGACGACGGTGTCGAGGTGGACCTCGAAGCGCTCGCCCGGGATCGGCTCCGGCCGTCGCCGGCCCGAGGCGTCCGGCTCGCCCAGCCGCATCGAATCGAACTCGACGGCCCAGACGGAGCCGTCACCGCAGATCTCGACCGGGGCGGCGAGCCAGTGGATCGTGACGCCCAGGTCACGGGCCAGCGCGATGGCGTGGGGGTAGGCGGGGCACTCGGCGGCGCTCCGGCGGTAGAAGAGGGTGACCTCCTCGGCGCCCAGGCGGACGGCCGCGGCGGCCGCGTCGAAGGCCGTGCTGCCGCCGCCGATGACGGCGACCCGGCGGCCGACCGCGACATGGGAGGTGGCGCCGGCGATGGCGCCGCCGATGAGATCGAGCGCGTCGACGACGCCCTCGAGGTCCTCGCCCGGGATGGCGAGGTGCTTGCCGTGGCCGAGGCCGACGGCGACGACGACGGCGTCGTGGGCGGCAAGCAGGGCCGCGGGCTCCACGTCGCGGCCGACGGTCGTGCCGAGGACGAACCTGGCCCCGGCCCGCTCGACCGTTTCGACGTCGACGGCCACGGTCTCGCGGGGCAGGCGCCAGGGCACGATCCCGTGGTCGCCGAGGCCGCCGGCGCGCTCGTTCGCGTCGTAGATCGTCACGCCGACGCCGGCGCGACGGAGCTCGGCGGCACAGGCCAGCCCGGCCGGGCCGGCGCCGATGACCGCGACGGTTCGGCCGGTCTCATCGGGCGGGGTGAAGGCACGATGGCCGGCGGCCGCGGCCGTCTCGACCGCGTAGCGCTGGAGCCGGCCGATCTCGATCGGTCGGTCGAGGCCGACGCGCACGCAGGCGCCCTCGCACAGGCGCTCGACAGGGCAGGCGGCGCCACAGGTGGCGCCGAGGGGGTTGGCCGAGAGGATCGTCCGAGCGCTGCCCTCGATGTTGCCGGTCGCGATCTTGCGGATGAAGGACGGGACGTCGATGCCCGTCGGGCAAGCCTGCGCGCAGGGGGCGTCGAAGCAGTACAGGCAGCGGTCCGCCTCGATCCGGGCGGCGGTCGCGGTCAGGAGCGGCAACGGGAGGAATGGGTCGGGCTGGCGCCCAACCGACGCATCGACGGTCATGATTCTCGACCCTCGGTCGGTCGCCGGCGGGCGGCGACGGCTTGGACGCAAGGCCTCATGGTGTGTGGTGCCCCGATGGCTGACCATGGCCGAAGTGCCCGCGCCGGGGGGCCAGAGGGCGTGTCGATCTCGCGGAACACGGGGCCGCCGGCCCGCGTCGCGAGCCGGCGGCCGGAGCGGCGAAGGTCGGTCGAGCGATCAGCCAACCAGGGCCGGCACCCGCTCGTCGATCGGCGCCGTAACGATGGGGGCAACCCGCCGCGGCTGGCGCCGCTGGAACTTGCCGTGGCCGGCGTGGCCGAGCCAGCGCTCGCCATCGACCACGATCAGGCCGCGGGACAGGACGACGTCCGAGCCACCCACGACCGTCCGACCCTCGTAGCACGAGTAGTCGACGTCCATGTGGTGGGTCGAGGCGCTGAGGATGTGCTTCCGGGTCGGGTCGTAGACGACGATGTCGGCGTCGTAGCCGACCGCGATCGCGCCCTTCTTCGGCAGGCCGAACATCCGCGCCGGCGCCGTCGAGACGAGCTCGATCCAACGGCTCGGGCTGATCCTCCCCGAGACCACGCCGCCGTCGTGGATGAGATCGACGCGAGTCTCGACGCCCGGCAGCCCGTTGGGGATCTTCCGGAAGTCGCCCCGGCCCATCTCCTTCTGGCCGTGGAAGTCGAACGGGCAGTGGTCCGTCCCGACGAGCTGGAGGTCGTTCGAGACGAGGCCCTTCCAGAGCTCCTCGGTGTGGCTCGCTTCGCGGAGCGGGGGCGAGCACACGAACTTGGCGCCCTCGAACCCATGGCCAAGGTCGTCGAGGGTCAGGAAGAGGTACTGGGGACAGGTCTCGGCGTAGACCGGCTGGCCCGCGTCGCGTGCCTGCCGAACCTCGTCAAGGGCGTCCTTGGCCGACAGGTGGACGAAGTAGACCGGAGCGCCGGCCGCCTGGGCGAGCCGGATCACGCGGTTCGTGGCCTCGCCCTCGAAGACCGGGTAGCGGGCCAGGCCGTGGCCGATCGGATCGGTCGTGCCGTGGGCCACGAGATCCGCCGCGACGACGTCGATGACCGGGCCGTTCTCGGCGTGCATGAGGACCATGCCGCCGTTGGCCGCGGTCTGGCGGAGGGCCTTGAAGATCGCCCCGTCGTCGCTCAGGAAGACGCCCGGGTAGGCCGTGAAGAGCTTGAAGGTCGTCACGCCCTCCTGGACCAGCTGGTCCATCTCGGGCAGGAGGTCGTCCCGCATGTCGGAGACGATGGCGTGGAAGCCGTAGTCGATGCAGGCCTTGCCATCGGCCTTCTCGTGCCACGCGTCGAGACCCTGGCGGATCGTCCCGCCCCGCGGCTGGACGGCGAAGTCGATGATCGTCGTCGTCCCGCCGAAGGCCGCGGCCCGCGTCCCGGACTCGAAGGTGTCCTTGGCGAAGGTGCCGCCGAACGGCAGCTCCATGTGGGTGTGGCCATCGATCCCGCCGGGGATGACGTACTTGCCGATCGCGTCGATGACCCGGTCGGCAGGGACGTCGAGATCGCGCCCGATGAGGGCGATGACCTCGCCGTCGACGAGGACGTCGGCCGCCGCCATGGAATCGGCGTTGACGACAGTCCCGCCCTTGATGAGCGTGCGCATGTGCTCCTCCTCAGGGACGCGGATGTCCGGTCGCGCCGGGTGCCTACGGCGGACCCCGGCGCCACCTTGCGCGGAACCTACGGATGGACGAGGTCGGCGTACATCTCGGGACGGCGATCGCGGTAGAACTGCCACGTCTGGCGGACCTCCTGGACCATGTCCAGGTCGAGGTCGCGGACGATCAGCTCCTCCTCATGCGGGTCGCCGACGGCCCCGATGAACTGGCCGCGCGGGTCGACGAAGTAGGACTGGCCGTAGAAGTCGTCGTCGCCGAGCGGCTCGATGCCGACCCGGTTGATGGTCCCGACGAAGTAGCCGTTGGCCAGGGCGTGGCTGACCTGCTCCACCCGCCAGAGGTACTCGGACAGGCCGCGGCTGGTGGCCGACGGGATGAACACGAGCTCGGCGCCGTTCAGGCCCAGGGCCCGGGCGCCTTCGGGGAAGTGCCGGTCGTAGCAGATGTAGACGCCGATCTTGCCGACCGCGGTCTCGAAGACCGGGTAGCCCAGGTTGCCGGGCCGGAAGTAGAACTTCTCCCAGAAGCCCTTGACGTGGGGGATGTGGGTCTTGCGGTACTTGCCGAGGTACGTCCCGTCGGAATCGATGACGGCGGCCGTGTTGTAGTAGATGCCGGTCGTGCGCTCGTCCTGCTCGTACATCGGGACGATGAGAACCATGCCGGTCTCGCGGGCGAGGGCCCGCATCCGCTTCGTCGTGGGGCCGTCGGGGATGAGCTCCGTGTAGGCGTAGAACTGGGCGTCCTGCACCTGGCAGAAGTACGGCCCATAGAAGAGCTCCTGGAAGCACATCACCCGGGCGCCCTGGGCGGCGGCCTTGCGGGCGTACTCCTCGTGCTTCTGGATCATCGATTCCTTGTCGCCCGTCCAGGTCGCCTGGAGCAGGGCCGCCCGCACGATACGGGGCATGGTCGGATACCTCCTGCCGCTTGGGGACGCCGTTCGAGGCGGCCGCTCACGGCCGCGTGGGCTCGATCGATCAAGGCTGGCCCGACTCCTCGCGGCGAGCATGGGCCGGAAGCCACGAAACGACGGGCGGGCCGGACCGCCTTCAGGCGGGGATTGGGCGATCCGAGTCGCGAGGCCAGCACGGGGGCCCGAACGGCCGCCCGAATCGGGACCTGCGGCCCTCTCGGCGGCCGACGCGGGGTGGTTCAATCGGCCATCACCCGCCGCCGAGGCATGGTCTGCTCCGGGCCGTCCACGGCTGGCGAGGTATGGGCCTGTTCACAGCCCCGCGGCTGTGCATCATGGAGGAAGCATCGGCGGGAGGCGTCGCGATTCCCGAACGCGCGCTCGAGGCGACGGATGCGGCCGCCTCATGACGCGGCGCTTCGCCTGGTCCGAGAACCGTGAGGAGGCGGCTTGAGGAGACGAACCATCCACACGTCCCACGGCGCATGATCCATCGCCGTCGCGCAACCTGCGCGCGGCCCGGACTCCATGGAGGGAGGCTATGACGGCCCGAACATTCGACGGGGAGATCGTCCTTCCCGATGGACGACATGAGCTGACGCCCGAGGCGGACGCCGCGCTCGACGACCCGAGACTCCACAACGCGGACCTGGCCCCGGTCCCGATCACCAGGCGCACCTGGACGACCTACAACTACCTGGCCCTGTGGGTCGGGATGTCGATCAACATCCCGAGCTGGTTGCTGGCGTCGGGCCTCGTGGATCAGGGCATGGCCTGGTACCAGGCGATCATCACGATCGGGCTGGCGAACGTCATCGTGCTCGTCCCGATGCTCCTCATCAGCCACGCTGGCACGAAGTACGGGATCCCGTACCCGGTATTTGCGCGCGCCGCGTTCGGTGTCTTCGGCGCGAACCTCCCGGCCCTCATCCGGGCCGGCGTGGCCTGCGGCTGGTTCGGGATCCAGACCTGGATCGGCGGCGGCGCGGTATTCGCCCTCTTCACCGCCCTCCTCGGGGCGGACAGCTGGTGGGCGACCGCCGACAAGTTTGCGATCGGCTTCGGTGATCCGCAGCCCTGGACACTGTGGCTGAGCTTCGCCGTCTTCTGGGCGATCAACATCCTCGTCATCCTGCGCGGGATGGAAGCGGTCAAGCGGTTCGAGAACTGGGCCGCCCCGTTCCTGATCGCCGTCTTCGTGGGCCTGCTGCTCTTCATGGTCTTCCAGGCCGGCGGCCTCGGGCCCATCGTCAACGAGCCCGGCAAGCTCGGCTGGGGCCCCGAATTCTGGGCGATCTTCCCGATCTCGCTGATGGGCATGATCGCGTTCTGGTCCACGCTGTCGCTCAACATGCCTGACTTCACCCGGTTCGGGCGGAGCCAGCGCGAGCAGGCCTACGGCCAGGCACTCGGCCTGCCGACCACCATGACCCTCTTCCCCCTCGTCGGGGTCCTGACGACGTCGGCCACGGTCATCGTCTACGGCAGCGCGATCTGGAATCCCGTTGACCTGGCCGCCAAGCTCGACAACGCGATCCTGCTCATCCTGGCCATGTTCACCCTCGCGGTCGCAACGCTGTCGACGAACATCGCGGCAAACGTCGTGAGCCCGTCCTACGACTTCTCGAACGTCTGGCCGTCGAGGATCAGCTTCCGCACCGGCGGCCTGATCACCGGCGTCATCGGCATCCTCATCCAGCCCTGGATGCTCCTGGCCAGCTCGGACCTGTACATCTTCACCTGGCTTGCCTTCTACGGCGGCGCGACCGGCGCCATCGCCGGCGTCCTCATCGCCGACTACTGGCTGGTCCGCCGGACGAGCCTCCATCTCGCCGACCTCTACAAGGCCAACGGGATGTACCGCTATGCGAGCGGTTGGAACTGGAAGGCCGTCGTGGCCCTCGCCGTCGGCGCGTTCATCGCGCTCGCCGGCGCCCACAGCGCACCCGGCGCCGGTCCGTTCCCGGTCGACGGGTACGTTCCGCTTCTCAAGGGCGTCTACGACTACAGCTGGGTCGCCGGCCTCGTTGTCGCCTTCGTCGTCTACTTCGGGCTCGAGCGATTCATCCCGTCCCGGGAGGTCGCCCGTTCCGAGGTCGCCGGACAGCCCGTCGCCTGAGCTGGCGACCGGGCCACGCCCGGACCCTGCGACGATGCTCGTGAGGCCCCTCCCACGCGGAGGGGCCTCACGCTGTCGGGGCCCTTGAGCTCAACCTCGCCCGCGGACCTCGTCAAGCAGGGCCGACGATCGCTCGGCATCGGGAAACGAGGTCTGGGTGCCCGGTCGGGTGACGCTGTCCGAGGCGCAGGCGATCCCGAGCCGAACGGCAGTGAGCTCGGGCAGGCCGAGGGCCAGGCCCACCGACAAGGCCCCCACGAAGGCGTCGCCGGCGCCGGTCGTGTCGATCGCGGTCACGGGCTCGGCCGGCACGCGCGTCACCGTCCCATCGCCGCCGACGAGGGCGGCGCCGCGGGACCCCAGGGTCACCACGAGACGAGCCTCGGTCCGGGCGGCGAACGCGGTGAACGCCTCGTCCGACGGGTCGTCGCCGGTTCCGGCGATCATCCCGAACTCGACCTCGTTCGGGATCAACCAGTCCGTCACGGCCAGGAGGGCCGGCAGGATCGTCGCCGCCGGGGCCGGATTGAGGATCGTCACGGCGCCGCGCGCCCGGGCCGCGGCGAATCCCGCCGCCGTCACGGCCTGGGGGATCTCGAACTGCCCGACGGCCACGTCGACGCGCGCCATGGCGGCGACAGCCGCGGCCGCGTGGTCGGCGGTGACGAGGTCGTTGGCACCGGACACGACGATGATCCGGTTCGTCCCGTCGGCCTCGACCCAGATCGGCGCCACGCCGCTCGATCCGGGCACGCGCATCACCCCCGAGGCATCCACGCCCAGCCGGGCGAAGTTCTCCAGGGTCATCGTCGCGTAGAGGTCATCGCCGAGCGCCCCGACGAACGACACGTCGGCCCCGAGCAGGCGCGCCATCACGGCCTGGTTGGCGCCCTTGCCCCCGAAGCCCGACTGGAAGCGCTCGCCGATGACGGTCTCGCCCGGACCCGGTGCCCGCCGGGCGTACGCGATGAGGTCGATGTTCATGCTCCCGACGACGGCGACCGCCGGCGGCCTCGATCCCTCGACCACGCACACCTCCTCCGTCCCGACGCAGCGGACACGATACCGTGGCGCCGTGCACGCCAGACGCCCGGTGCTGATCGCCCTCGCCTTCGCGCTGGTCGGTCTCCTCGCCGCCTGCAGTGGCCCGGGTGGGACGCCGGAGCCGGCCAAGCCCACCCAGCCGGTCGTCAGCCGGATCGCGATCGCCTACGACATCTCCGGCCGCGGCGACGGCGGCTTCAACGACATTGCCTACCGGGGTGCGAAGCGGTTCGCCGACGAGCGTGACCTGGAGCTCAAGGAGGTGACCGCCAGGCTCGACGACACGGACGATGACCGCGCCGAGCGCCTGCGCCTCCTGGCGCGGTCCGGCTACGACGCCATCATCGGCGTCGGGTTCACGTACTCGGTCCCGATGCAGGCCGTGGCCGCGGACTTCCCAGACGTCTACTTCGCGATCGTTGACGACGGCACGGTCGACGCGCCGAACGTCTGGGACATCCTGTTCGCCGAGCACGAGGGCTCGTTCCTCGTCGGCGCCGCCGCGGGCCTGAAGACGACCACCAACAAGGTCGGATTCATCGGCGCCGTCCAGATCCCGCTCATCCAGAAGTTCGAGGCCGGATTCACCGCCGGCGCCCGAGCGGCCAACCCCGACGTCGAGGTCCAGGTCACGTACCTCAGCCAGCCGCCGGACTACTCCGGCTTCGGCGATCCACCCCACGGCAAGGAGGCGGCCCTCGGCATGTACGACAACGGGGTCGACGTCATCTTCGCCGCCGCCGGCGGCTCGGGCGCCGGGGTCCACGAGGCCGCAGCCAAGACCGGCGACTGGTCGATCGGCGTCGATGCCGACGAGTACCGGCTGGCGCCTGCGGGGATCCGCGACCACATCCTGACGTCGATGCTGAAGAACTCCGATGTCGGGACGTACGAGTTCCTTCGGGCCGCCTCGACGATGGCGTCGTGGGTTCCGGGAGTCCACACGTTCGGCCTCGCGAATGGTGGCGTCGGGTACGCCACGTCTGGCGGGTTCGTCGACGACATCGCCGCCCAGCTCGACGCCTACGCCGCGGACATCGTGGCCGGGGAGATCGCGGTCCCCGAGACGCCCTGACGGCGCCGCCCCGATGCCGGGACTTCGAGGCGCCGCGCTCCTCCTCGCCGCACCCGTGGCGGCCGCCCTGCTCGCCCTCGCGGTCGCCGCCGCTGTCCTCGCCGTCGCCGGCGCTGACCCCGTCGCGACGCTGAGCGATGCCCTCGCCTATGGCCTCCACCCGGAGACGCTCGTCGCGGTGGTCAACAAGGCGATCCCGTACTACCTCGCCGGGATCGCTGCGGCGGTCGGCTTCCACCTTCGGCTGTTCAACATCGGCATCGACGGGCAGTACCGGCTGGCCGCGTTCGCCGCCGCGATCGTCGGCGCCTCCGTGGCCCTGCCGGCGCCGCTCCACATCGGTCTCATCGCCGCGGTCGCGCTCGTCGTCGGCTGGGGTTGGGCCGCGATCGCCGGGCTGCTGTACGTCCGGCGCGGGGTTAATGTCGTGATCTCGACGATCATGCTCAACGCCGTCGCGACCGGGCTCATCGCCTGGCTGCTCTCGCCCGAGCGGCTGGGCCGGCTGGCCCCGGGCAGCAACAACGTCACCACCCCCGCGATCCCCGAATCAGGCTGGATCGCGGCGATCCCAACGCCGGCCGGCGACCTCAACGGCCTCGTCGTCCTGGCCGTCCTCGTCGGGTCCGGCTACTGGTTCGTCCTCAACCGGACGACGCTTGGCTTCGAGGTCCGAGCGATGGGCCTGTCGGAACGCGCCGCCACCGTCGCCGGCATCAGGGCACCCAGGCTGGCAGTCCTAACGATGGCCGCGTCCGGCGCCATCGCGGGGCTCGTCGGGCTGCCGCAGCTCCTGGGCGCCTCGCACCGGTTCGGGCTCGACTTCCCGGCCGGGCTCGCGTTCACGGGGCTGTCGGTCGCCATCCTCGGGCGGAACCACCCGGTCGGGGTCGCGATCGGGGCGTTTGTGTGGGCCTTCCTCGAGCGCTCGGCGCAGGTCCTCGACCTGGCCGGGGTCAGCAAGGAGATCGTGACGATCCTCCAGGCGGTCATCGTCCTGTCGATCGTCGTGGCCTACGAGCTCGTCCGTCGGGTCCGGGCGCGGCAGGAGCGCCGCTACGTCGCGCAGGCGGTCGAGGGGGCGGCCGCATGACGGCGGCATCGATGTCCACGTCCGCATGGAGGCCGGCGTGGCTTGACGGCCCGGTCGTCCGGGTCGCCCTCGGGTTCGCCGTCCTGTCGCTGCTCAGCGGGGCCTTCGATGCGCCCGACCTCTTCTCCCGCGGCGGAATCTCGGCGACGCTCCGCTTCTCCGCGCCGATCCTCCTCGCCGGCCTCGGGGCGCTGTGGGCCGAGCGGTCGGGCGTCATCAACCTCGGGCTCGAGGGGATGATGATCGCCGGCACGTGGTTCGGGGCCTGGGCCGCGATCGAGTGGGGGATCGGGCCGGGGCTCGTCGCCGGCATCGGGGCGGGCGTCGCGTTCGGCCTGCTCCTCGCCGTCCTGACCGCGACCCTGGGCGTCGACCAGGCGATCTCCGGGCTCTCGCTGGGGCTCCTCGCGGCCGGCCTGACCCGGTTCCTCTCGTCGACCACCTTCGCCGGCGTCCCCGGCGGCTCGATCACAACCTCGCCGCCAGTCCCCGACCTCGCGACCGTCAGTGTGCCCGGCATCGACGCGCTCCTCGCGCCGGCCGAGCGGGCGGGCGTCCCGATCCTGTCCGACGCCGCGGCCGTGTTCCTCGGCCTCGTCACCGACGTCTCCGTCCTGACCATCGCCGTCGTGGCGCTCGTGCCACTGACCTGGTACGTCCTGTGGCGGACGCGGCTCGGGCTCCGGATCCGGGCCGTCGGTGAAGCGCCCGAAGCGGCGGACTCGCTCGGGGTTCGGCCGTGGCGCTACCGCTACCTCGCGCTGGCCGTGTCGGGCGGGCTCGCCGGCCTCGGCGGGGTCTACCTCGTGGCCGTCGCGTCCAGCCTGTATCGCGAAGGCCAAACCGCGGGCCGCGGCTTCATCGGCCTGGCGACGGTGATCTTCGGCAACTGGAATCCCTGGTCGGTCACCCTGGGCTCGCTAATCTTCGGCTTCACCGACGCCCTCCGGACGCGCCAGGAGGTCACCGTCGGCGTCCTGCTCGCGGGGCTGGGCCTGCTGTTCGCGGTGGTGGCCCTGCGGCGGCTGCTCGCCCGGTCGTGGTCGGGCGCCCTCCTCTTCGGCGTCCCGGCGACCGCGATGCTGGCCTGGTTCTGGCTCGTCCGGGTCGTGCCGTCGGAGCTCGTCAGCTTCGCCCCGCACCTCACGACGCTGCTCGTGCTCGCCTTCGCCCGGCAGCGCCTCCGGCCACCCGCGGCGCTCGGGGAACCGTTTCGCCGCGATGACTCGACGTGACCCGTTCACATACGTGACCCGTTCACATACGTGACCCGTGACCCGTTCACATACGTGACCCGTGACCCTTGACGCTGGCGTCGCCGGCCGCATAGACTCGCGCCTCAACTGAAGAGCGGGCTGTGACCGGGACGAGTACCCGTCGGACGTCGGCAGAGAGATCCGGTGGCTGGTGGAAACCGGAGCGACAACGGCAGGGAATGGACCCGGGAGCCTCCGGACCGAACGGCGACCGCGGCGCGAACGACCCGCCACGCGACCCAAGTAGGCTCCGGCGCAGAGCGCCAGCGATAGAGGGCAGCGCCGATCGGCAGCTCAACGAGAGCGGCCCGTCGGTCACGGAGTGCGGCAATCGCCGAATGAGGGTGGCACCGCGGAAGGCACGACCTTTCGTCCCGGGAGGACGAAGGTCGTTCTTGATTCTGAGGCGAAGCCGACGATGAACAGCAGCGCGGATCCGCTCAGCCTCGCCGAGGCGAAACGCCACTCGGCGACGGCCGACACCGTCCTGCTCCGCGCCACCCGGCCGGCCGACCTCGAGACCCCGATCGGCGCGTTCCTCCGCCTGGACGACGGCACGACGCCGGCCTACCTCCTCGAATCGGTCGAGGGCGGGGAGCGCCTGGGCCGGTATTCCTTCCTGGGCATCGGCCCGCGGCGGCTCCTCGAGGTCCGAAACGGCCGGGCCCGGATCCAGGACCGTCCGGTCGGCGTCGTCGACTACGCCCCGGACCTCCCCATCCACGAAATCGAAGCGCCCGATCCGCTCGAGGCCCTCCGCCAGTTCGTCCCGCGACGACGCGTCGCGCCACGCGAGGGCATGCCCCGCTTCACCGGCGGCGCCGTCGGCGCACTCGCCTATGACGCGGTCTCGATCTTCGAGCCGTCCGTCCCACTCCCGGACGTCGATCCCACCGGCGTCCCGACCGCGGCCTTCATCGAGACCGACCTCGTACTCGTCTTCGACCACCTGACCCACACCCTCTCGGCGATCGCCTCGCTCCACACCGACGCGCCCGACTTCGAGGGCCGCTACCGGATCGCCGAGGCGGCGATCTTCGAGGCCCTCGAGCGGACGTCGCGGCCGTCCGCCGCCGAGATGGCGGGCACCAGCGCCCGTGGCGGCTCGACCAACGGCTTCGGCCCGGCCATGGTCGAAGCGACCGCCATCGATGCCAGCCTCGGGCGCGACGAGTACATCCACGCGGTCGAGGTCGCCAAGGACGCGATCGCGGCCGGCGAGGCGATACAGGTCGTCCTCGCCCGGCGCCAGTCGTTCGACCTCCCGATCGATCCCGCGACCGGCAGGGCCCTCGACGGGATCGGGCTCTACCGCAGCCTCCGCCGCGTCAACCCGAGCCCGTACCTCTTCTTCACCCGGGTCCCCGGCTTCGAGGTCGTCGGCGCGAGCCCGGAGCTCCTCGTCCAGCTCGACGGGGACAAGCTGACCACCCACCCGATCGCCGGCACCCGGCCCCGCGGCGCCGATGCCCAGGAGGACGCGATCCTGGCCGAGCAGCTCCAGCGCGATCCGAAGGAGCGCGCCGAGCACGTCATGCTCGTCGACCTCGGGCGGAACGACCTGGGACGGGTGGCCCGGCCCGGCACGGTCACGGTCAGCAAGTACATGGAGGTCGAGAAGTACAGCCACGTCCTCCACCTCGTGAGCCACGTCGAGGGCCGGCTCCGGCCCGACCTCGATGCCCTCGACGCCCTCCGGGCGGTCTTCCCGGCCGGCACCCTCTCGGGCGCCCCGAAGGTCCGGGCGATGCAGCTGATCGCGGCCGCCGAGAGCGAGCGGCGCGGGCTCTACGGCGGCGCGGTCGGCTACCTCGGCTACGACGGCAACCTCGACACCGCGATCACGATCCGGAGCGCCGTCCTCAAGGATGGCCGGGCCCACATCCATACCGGCGCCGGGATCGTGGCCGGTTCCGTCCCTGAGAAGGAGTTCGAGGAGACCGAGCACAAGGCGGCCGCGATGCGGCGCTCGATCGAGATCGCGGCGGGCCTGCCCGATGCCTCGCGCCCCGGGGCCGGTGCGCCCGGCGCGCCCGAGCCGGCAGGCGCCGAGGCCCCGGCATGATCCTCGTCGTCGACAACTACGACAGCTTCACGTTCAATCTCGTCCAGGCCCTCGAGGCGACCGGAGCGACGGTGACCGTGCTCCGCAACGACCAGATCGACCGGGCCGGCCTGGAGGCGATGGCCGACGACCCGGCCAGGGACCTGCGGGGCATCGTCATCTCGCCCGGTCCCGGCGACCCGGACGATGCCGGCGTGTCGGTCGACGCCATCAAAGTCGCGGCCGAACGCGAGATCCCGCTCCTCGGCGTCTGCCTCGGGATGCAGTCGATGGCTGCGGCCTACGGAGCGCGGATCGTCCGGGCCCCGACCCTCGTCCACGGGGAGGCCTCGGAGATCACCCATGACGGCGCCGGCCTGCTCGCCGGGATGCCGCCGTCGTTCATGGCCGCGCGGTACCACTCCCTGGCGATCGATCCCGAGACGCTGCCCGCCGAGCTCCGGGTCACGGCGATGTCCGAGATCGACCGGGTGATCATGGGCATCCGACACATCACGCTCCCGCTCGAGGGCGTCCAGTTCCATCCCGAGAGCGTCCTGACGCCCCAGGGTCCGCACCTCCTCGCGAACTTCCTCCGCCTCGCCGGGGAGGGCGAGGCGTCGCTCCTCGACGACCGGACCGGCTCGTTCGCGACCGCAGGACTGGCCGAGGCTGGGACCGCGGCCGCCTCCGGCCGGCGCCCGGGGAGCGACCGATGAGCGAGCCGGTTCGGGCCGCCCTCGCCGCCATCGTCGAGGGCCGGACCCTCGATCTCCAGACGGCCCGCCTGGCGATGGGCTCGGTCATGGACGGGGAGGCCACGCCGGCCCAGCTGGCCGCACTCCTCGTCGCCCTCCGGATGCGCGGCGAGACAGTCGAGGAGCTGGCCGGCTTCGCGACCGCGATGCGCGAGCGGGTCCTCCGGGTGGAGGCGCCGGACGGCACGATCGACGTCGTCGGGACCGGTGGCGATGGGTCGGGCACGTTCAACATCTCGACGACCTCGGCCCTCGTCGTGGCGGCGGCCGGCGTGCCGGTCGCGAAGCACGGCAACCGCGCGATCACCTCGCGGTCTGGCGCCGCCGACGTCCTCGAGGCGCTTGGCGTGCGCGTCGATCACACGGCGGAATCGGCCGCGACGGATCTCCGCGAGCTTGGCTTCGCCTTCCTCTTCGCGCCGGGCTTCCACCCGGCGATGCGTCACGCCGGCCCGACCCGGCGCGAGATCGGCGTCCGGACGGCCTTCAACCTCCTCGGCCCGCTCACGAACCCTGCCGGGGCGCGGCGGGCACTCCTCGGCGTCGGCGATGCGGCCGCCGCGCCGCGGATCGCCGAGGTCGCCCGGCGGCTGGGGACGGAACGGACCCTCGTCGTCCACGGCAGCGGCGTGGACGAGCTGCCCCTCGACGGCTCCGGGGTGATGCTCGATGTGACGCCAGAAGGTATCTCCGAATCGCGCGTCGAGCCCGGCCCGCTCGGCCTCCGCGCCGCGGAGACCTCGGAGCTCAGCGGCGGCACGGCCGACCGCAATGCCGCGTTGTCAACCTCGATCCTCGACGGCCAAGGTGGCGCCCGCCGCGATGTCGTCCTCCTCAATGCCGGCGCGGCGTTCGTGGCGGCCGGCCGGGTCGCGTCGCTGCTCCAGGGCATCGCCCTGGCGGCCGAGACGATCGACGACGGCCGAGCTCGCCAACTCCTGGAGCGCCTCCGGGCGTCGAAGGTCGCCGCCGACGCCGCCCGGGCCGAGGCCGAGGGCGCGGAATCATGACGATCGCGACGACGGCCACGCGGCCGCGCAGCCGGGCCGGCGTCGTGGCCCAGATCGCCGCGCGACGGCGGGCCGACGTGATGGCCGAGCTCTCGGACATCGACAATGAGGAGCTCCGGCGGCGACTCGCGGCCGCGCCGGCGCCGCGGCCGATCGCCGAGCGGCTGGCTGCGCAGGGACTCCATCTGATCGCCGAGATCAAGCGCGCCTCCCCGTCGGCCGGCACGATCGCGGCGGCGGGCGACGATCTCGTCGCCCGGGCACGGGCCTACGAGCGTGGCGGGGCGGCCGCGATCTCGGTCCTCTGCGAGCCGCACTGGTTCGGCGGTTCGGTGGAGGACATGGCGGCGGTCCGGGCCGCGGTTTCGGTCCCGGTCCTGGCCAAGGAGTTCATCGTCGAGGCCCGCCAGCTCGAGATCCTCCGGGCGGCCGGCGCGGACGCCGTCCTGCTCCTCGCCGTGCTCCATCGGGGACGGGCCCTGGCGCGCCTCGTCGAGCGGGCCCTGGACGTCGGCCTCGAGCCGCTCGTCGAGGCCCACGACGAGCGCGAGCTCGAGGCCGCGCTGGCGACGCCGGCGCGGCTCATCGGCATCAACAACCGCGACCTGCGGACGCTCGAGGTCGATCCCGAGCGGGCCGCCGAGCTCCGGGCGCTCGTGCCCGAGGACCGCCTGGTGGTCGCCGAATCGGGGGTCCGCGAAGCCGCCACCGTCCGCGGCTGGCGGGCCCTCGGGTTCGACGCCGCGCTCATCGGCGAAGCCCTCGTCCGGGCCGCGGATCCGGAGGCCGAGGCCCGCGCCTACGTGGCGGCCGGTCGCCCACCGGCCGACCCGGCCAACCTGGATCGAGTCCCGTTCGTGAAGATCTGCGGCGTCACCGACGCCGCCGGCCTTGAGGCGGCCGTCCGGGCGGGGGCCGATGCGATCGGCCTCAACCTCGTCCCGGGCACGCCCCGCGCCCTCGAGCTCCACGAAGCCGCCGAGCTTGCGGCGCGTCTCCGGGCCATCGCCCCTGCCGGTTCCCGACCCGGTGTCGTCGCCATCACCGTGGATCTCGAGGGGGAGGAGCTGAACCGGATCGGAGCCGCCCTCGATGCCGACGCCATCCAGCTGAACGGGACCGAGCCTCCGGCGCTCATCGCCGCCCTCGAGCGGCCGGCGTGGAAGGTCCTCCACCTGCCGGCCTTGGCTGGTGGCGAGTACGGGCGCGCCTCCACGGACGTCGTCGTCGCGGAGGTGGTGCCGGCGGCCCGGGCGGCACTGGCCGCCGGGGCACGGCGGATCCTCCTCGACACCGCGGGCGGGCCGCACCCTGGCGGGACGGGGACCCGGTCCGACCCGGGCCTCGTTGCCGCCGTCGCACGCGAGGTCGAGGTCACGCTGGCCGGCGGCCTCCACCCGGCCAGCGTCGGGCCAGCCCTGCGGGCGGCGCCGGTCATCGGCGTCGACGTCGCGTCGGGAGTCGAGGGGCCCCGACGGGCCGGGGAGCGACCTACCAAGGACCCCTTGAAGGTCGCCCTCTTCGTGAAGCGGGCCCGGGCCGCCCGAATCGACCGTCCCAACCTCCCGGTCCGGCCGGTGCCGGTCCATCCCGGCCTCGTCGAGGCCGACGATCGCGGCCGCTGGGGCATGGAGCGAGATTTCGGCGGCCGCTACGTGCCGGAGACGCTGATGGGCGCGCTCGAGCAGCTCGAGTCGGCGTACGACGCGATCCGCCACGATCCCCGCTTCTGGGCCGAGCTGCGCGAGCTCCTCGAGCACTTCGCCGGCCGGCCGACGGCCCTCTACCGTGCCGACCGCCTGGCCGCGGCCGCGGCCATCGAGGCCGCCCGGCTCGCCGCCGCGGTCGCCGACCGCGGCGCGCGCGCGCGGCAGATCCCGGCGATCCGCCTCTACCTGAAGCGCGAGGACCTCGCCCACACCGGGGCCCACAAGATCAACAACGCCCTCGGCCAGGCGCTCCTGACCCGCCGGCTCGGCAAGTCGCGGGTCATCGCCGAGACCGGCGCCGGCCAGCACGGCGTCGCGACGGCGACCGCCTGCGCCCTGTTGGGCCTGCCATGCGTCGTCTTCATGGGCGAGGAGGACATCCGCCGCCAGGCCCCCAACGTCCACCGGATGCGGGCCCTCGGGGCGGAGGTCCGGAACGTCACCTCGGGCACGGCGACCCTCAAGGATGCGGTCAACGAGGCGATGCGCGACTGGGTCACGAACGTCGAGACGACCCACTACGTCCTCGGCTCGGCGATGGGCCCGCACCCCTACCCGACGATCGTCCGCGACCTCCAGCGCCGGATCGGCGACGAGGCCGCGCGGCAGCTTCACGACGTCGAGGGCCGGCTGCCGGACCTTGCCCTCGCCTGCGTCGGCGGGGGATCGAATGCCATCGGGCTCCTTGCCCGCTTCATCGGAGAGCCGTCCGTCCGCCTCGCCGTCGCCGAGGCCGCCGGAGACGGGATCCCCACCGGCCGGCACGCGGCGGCCATCGCCGGCGGTACGCCCGGCATCCTCCACGGCTCGCGCTCGCTCATGCTCCAGGACCGCGACGGCCAGGTCGTCGAGGCCCACAGCGCCTCGGCCGGCCTCGACTACCCGGGTGTCGGGCCGCAGCTCGCGGCCCTTGCCGAGGCTGGCAGGCTGGAGGTCGCGACGGCGACGGATCGCGAGGCGATCGCGGCGATGCGGACGGTCACCCGGACGGAGGGCATCCTGCCGGCGCTCGAGACGGCCCACGCGGTCGCCGCGCTTCCAAAGCTCCTCGCCGGGATCGAGGGGTCCAGCCAGCGGCTACCGGACGGCGGCCTCGTCCTCCTCGGGTTCTCGGGCCGGGGCGACAAGGACATGGCGGCGCTCGAGCATTTCGCCGATGTCGAGCCGTGGGCCGGGATCGGCCCAGGTGCGGCATGACCATCAACGAGCTCCGAATCCTGTGCCTGTCGCTCCCCGGGACGCACGAGAAGTTGACGTGGGGCGACGGCGAGCACGACGGTGACGTGACCTTTCGGGTGAAGGACAGGATCTACCTGATCACCGGCCCGGACGGCGGCCGGGCGAGCATCCGGACCTCGATCGACCAGCAGGCCGAGCTCATGGACGCCTTTCCGGACGCCTTCTCGAGCGCGCCCTACGTCGGCCGCTTCGGCTGGGTAAGCGTGAAGCTCGACCTCCTCGACCCGGAGCTCATCCGGGGGGTCATCGAGGGCGCCTGGCGCCGGACGGCGCCGAAGGCCATCGTGGCCGAGTTCGACGCCGCGCGCCGATGACGTCGACCCTCGCCGTCCCGGCCGGTGCCGGCTCCACCGGCGACACGGCCGGCGGCCGGCGGATCGGCGCGGCGTTCGAGCAGTCCCGCGCCCAGGCCCGAGCGGCCCTGATCCCGTACGTCGTCGCCGGCTACCCCGATGCGGACGCGTCGTTCGCGACGGCCTGCGCCGCGATCGACGCCGGGGCCGACCTCCTCGAGATCGGCCTGCCGTACTCCGATCCGCTCGCCGACGGCGCGACGCTCCAGCGTGCCTCGCACGCCGCGCTCGTCGCCGGGACGACGTTCGAGCGATCGCTGGCGCTCGTCGCCCGGGTCGCCGCCGCCCGCCCTGCCGTCCCCCTCGTCCCGATGGGCTACGCCAACCAGCTCATCGGCGGTGGCGACGGCCGGGAGCGGGCCGCGGCCCTCGCCGCCGCCGGGGCGGCGGGGGTCATCGTCGCCGACCTGACGCCCGACGAGGGGGGCCCGTTCGAGGCCGTGGCCGCCGCGGCGGGCCTCGCCGTCGTCTACCTCGTCGCCCCGACGACCTCGCCCGCGCGTCGAGCCTCGATCGCCGCCCGGAGCGGCGGCTTCCTGTACTGCGTCAGCCTCGTCGGGGTCACGGGCGCCAGGACGAGCCTGCCCTCGACGGCCCGAAGGCTGGTGGCCGAGGTCCGGGCGGTCTCGCCCGTGCCGGTCGCCGTCGGCTTCGGGGTCTCGAAGCCGGCCCACGTCCGGGCCCTCGCCCGGGCCGGCGCCGACGGGGTGATCGTCGCCTCGGCGCTCGTCGACGCCCTCGGCCCGGACGGTCGCGACGTCGTCGCGATGAGCCGGCTCGTTGCAGCGCTCCGGGCAGCCACCGGGCGATAACCTGCGGCAATGGCCACGCGCATCCCGGTCGCGATCGAGGAAACGCCGAAGAAGTCGTTCGCCACGGCGATCGACTGGCCGGGCTGGTCGCGATCGGGCAAGACCGTGGCGGGTGCGCTCGAGGCGCTCGCCGCGTACGCCGATCGCTACCGCGTCGTCCTGACCCTGGCAGGGGTCGACTTCCCGGCCGGCGACCTCGAGCTCGAGGTCTTCGAAACCGCGGGCGGAGGCGCCGGCACCGAGTTTGGCGTCCCGAGCCGGGTCACCGATGCCGACCGCCGGCCCACGACCGCCGCTGAGGGCGAGCGGCTGGCCTGCCTCGTCGAGGCCGCATGGGCCCGCCTGGCGGAGGTCGCCGAGCACTCGCCCGAGGCCCTTCGCAAAGGCCCCCGCGGCGGCGGCCGGGACAGGACGAAGATGCTCGGCCACGTCCTCGAGGCCGACGTCGCCTACGCCCGCGAGGTCGGGCTGAAGGTCAAGCCCCCGGCGCTCGAGGACCAGGTCGCGATCGCCGACCTCCGGGCCGCGATGCTCGACGTCCTCCGGCAACCGACCGACGGCTCGCCCCTGGCCGAGCGCAAGTGGCCGGCCCGCTACGCCGCCCACCGGATCGCCTGGCACGCCCTCGATCACGCCTGGGAGATGGAGGACCGCGCCGGGCCTTGAGGCCCGACAGGACCTGCCGGCGACGCGCCCTCTATCGTGGTCGACGTGACGGATCAGGAGACCGCGGCCTGCTCCACACGCCCGGGGCTCCGGGGCTGGCTTCCGATCGCCGGCCTGCTCATGGTGGCAGCCGTCCTCGTCGTCGGAGTCCCGCTCTTGACTCGTCCGGGTCCCAGCGATCCGACGCCCGCGGCGAGCGACCCGATTGCGTGGATCGCCAACATCGCCGGCCAGCTCGGCTGCGAGGGCCCTGTGACGACGATCGGCGGCGAGGTGCCGACCGACGATGGCGTGGGCCAGCCCGGCGTCACGCCGGAGGCAGCCCTTGCCGAGTTCCTCGGCCCGGACAATCCGTACGCAGCGCTTCCGGCCGCCGGGTACACGTTGCTCCACGGCGCCCCGCACTGGGCCAGCTTCGCCCACATCGTCGACGGCGCGCCGAAGGCAATCATCGTCCTTACCGATTCCTCAAAGTTCCAGCGGGCGGGCACCGGCTGGATCGTCATCGGCCTCCGCGCCTGCGATCCGGCGGAATTCGATCCGAACGTTCCTCTGACCTTCCCGGTCATGTTCTGGACCGACGCCTCTGGCGCCCGGGTCTCGACCGCCACGATCCGCTCGTTCGCCGGGCCCGCCCACTGCGGCTGGGCGTCGGTCACGTTCCTCCGCTTCGACGGCCAGACCTACCTCCGCGATCCAGAAGGGGTGATGGGCGCCTTCGTCACATCGGCCTTCGAGGTCGGCGTCCAGCTGCCAGAGACAGCGACTGACGCCGGCTATCGCCAAGGCGCCTCGAGGTTGTGGGTCGATCCCGGGGCCGACGGCTACGTCGTCCTTGACGACGACATCGTCGAGCGCTGGCCACGATCGACGGAGCCGATGCTCGCCTGCACCTAGCGCTCAGCCGTCAGGCTGACGCAATCGCCTCCGCGGCGAGCCGGCGCAGGTCGGAGGGCGAGGTGCCGGCGGCCAGCGGCTCTCGGATCCCGGTCGCGCCATCGGCCTTCGAGAGCTTGCGGCCGTC
>Ga0209751_10001890_pt1 | contig 21293 bp, 19 predicted proteins | sample RifCSP13_1_FD_184019 | JGI IMG/M metagenome (GOLD analysis project Ga0209751, IMG submission 184019) | Soil microbial communities from Rifle, Colorado - Rifle CSP2_sed 13_1 (SPAdes) (version 2) | ecosystem: Environmental > Terrestrial > Deep subsurface > Rock core/Sediment | place: Rifle... | reverse complement strand
CGCTGTGAGCGCGGCGCGGCGTGTCGTGCTGTCGTAAGGATCGCAATAAAGCGCATCTTTCCGGATATCGAAATAGAAGGCGGAGAGATCGTTGACGGCGAAATTGAGGAGCGCATGGAAGATGCGCTTGAAGTCAAATTCGTCGTAGCCGGCGCGCACCATTTCGTCGAGCTCGGCCAGGCGGGACAGCATGTAGCGCTCAAGCTCAGGCATCTCGTCATAGGACACGGCGAGGCCTTCGCGATAATGGGCGAGGTTGCCGAGCAGATAGCGGAGCGTGTTCCTGAGCTTCCGATAAGACTCGACATTGGCCTTGATGATGTCGGGTCCGATGCGAAGGTCCTCGGCATAGTCCGAGCTCATGGCCCAGAGCCGCAGGATCTCGGCGCCCGACTGACGGATGACATCCTGGGGCGCCACCACATTGCCGAGTGACTTCGACATCTTGCGCCCATCCTCGTCCACCACGAAGCCGTGGGTCACCACGGCGTCATAGGGCGCGCGCCCGCGCGTGCCGCAAGACTCCAGAAGCGACGACTGGAACCAGCCGCGATGCTGGTCCGAGCCTTCGAGATAGAGCGAGGCCGGCCATTTGAGGTCGGGCCGCTGCTCAAGCACGAAGGCATGGGTCGAACCTGAATCGAACCAGACGTCGAGAATGTCGCCGACCTGCTCCCAATCGTCGGGGTTCTCGACCAGGCCTTCGAGGAAGCGCTCCTTGGCGCCTGGCCTGAACCAGGCATCGGCGCCCTCGGCGCGGAAGGCATCGACGATCCTTTGGATCAGCTCGGCGGAGCGGGCGAAGTCTCCGCGCGGGATAACTTCGCCGGTCTGCTTGTGGCGAAATACGGTGATCGGCACGCCCCAAGCGCGCTGGCGTGACACCACCCAATCGGGACGCGTCTCGATCATGCCGGTGATGCGGTTCTCGCCTTGCGGCGGGACCCAGCGGGTGTCGCCGATGGCTTTGAGGGCCCGCTTTCGGAGCGTGTCCCGTTTCTGCTCGATGGCCTTGTCCAGGGCGATGAACCATTGCGGCGTGGCGCGGAAGATGACGGGCTTCTTCGAGCGCCAGGAATGGGGATAGTCGTGCTTGTGGCGCGCGCGGGCGATCAAAGCGCCGGCTTCCGTCAGCGCCGCGATTACCGCGAAATTGGCGTCGCCGAACTTGCCCTTATCGTCGACGACGCGCTTGCCTTCGAAGCCCGGCGCGTCCTTCGTGAAGAAGCCCGCCTCGTCGACGGTGAAAGGAATCTTGGTATCGATGCCACGCGCTTCGAGCGCGGCGCGATTCTCCTCCCAGATCTCGAAGTCCTCAGTGCCGTGACCCGGCGCGGTGTGCACGAAGCCCGTGCCGATGTCCTCGGTCACATGCCCGCCGGCGAGAAGCGGCACGTCGAACGCGTAGCCTTGCTCGCGCAAGGGATGCGCCACGGTGACGGCTTCGAGCGCCGACCAGGGCATGTGGCCATACCGCCGCCACGCCGTCACGCGCGCGGCTTTGAAGACCTCTTCGGCGAGTCTATCGGCGAGGATCAGCCGGTCGCCGACCTTCGCCCAATTGTCGTCGGGGGCGTGCGTCACCTCGTAGACGCCGTAGTCGATGTCCTTCGAAAATGAGATGGCGCGGTTGCCGGGGATGGTCCAGGGCGTCGTCGTCCAGATGACAACCGACGCCTTCTTGATCTCATCCGGTATCAAGAACTCGTCGTCGTCAGGACCGATGTCCATTTGCGGCCCGGCATAGCTCAGAACCGGAAACTTCACCCAGATGGCCGGGCTTTCGATCTCGTCATATTCGACCTCGGCCTCGGCGAGAGCGGTACGCTCTACCACGGACCACATCACGGGCTTCGACCCGCGATAGAGCAGCCCGTTCATGGCGAACTTCATCAGCTCGGCAGCGATGGTGGCTTCGGCGTCGAAGCTCATGGTGGTGTAAGGGTGCGCCCAGTCGCCGACCCCGCCGAGCCGCTTGAACTCCTCGCGCTGCACGTTGAGCCAATGTTCGGCGTAGGCGCGGCATTCGGCGCGGAAGGCGATCATCGCCGCGGCATCGGACAAATCGGGCTTCGACTTGCCTTTCGCGCGATAGTTCTCCTCCTCGACCTTCCATTCGATGGGGAGGCCGTGACAGTCCCAGCCGGGAACGTAATTGGCATCCTTGCCCATCATCTGTTGCGAGCGGACGATCACGTCTTTCAGGATCTTATTCAGGCCGGTGCCGATATGGATGTGGCCGTTGGCATAAGGCGGCCCGTCATGCAGGACGAATGTCTCGCGCCCGCGTCCCTCCGCGCGCAGCCTCCCATAGAGGCCGAGCTTCTCCCAACGCTTGAGAAGTTCAGGCTCGCGCTCGGGCAGGCCGGCCTTCATGGGGAAGTCGGTCTTGGGCAGGAACAGCGTCGCGCTCCAGTCGCGCCCGGTCTGGATTTTGAGATTTTCGGCTGCAAGCCGAGCGACGAGAGACTTCGGCTTCGGCGCCTCTTTTCTTACCGGCCCGCGCGAGGCTTTCGGCTTCGACTTTTGAGTCAGCGCTTTGCTGCTGCTCTTCGGGGCCGCTTTCGCTTTCGGCTTGGCGGCAGATTTGAGCTTGGCCTTGCTCCGCGCCATTTTGGGCTTGGCAGCTTTAGGCTTTGCGGAAGACTTGGCGGTTTTCCGCTTGGGCGCCGCCTTGGGGTTTAAGGCTGCCTTAGGCTTGCGCGCCGTGCTCTTGGCCCGCGCGGTCTTGGCGGAGGCCCTCCCGCTCGTTTTGCTTTTCGCCATGATCCTTGCTTCTGACTCTTGTTCCGCCGCGCTCAATCCCCGCGGCGTTCTAGCAACCGCGCTCCCCACATTCCAGCGCCTTCCTGCCCTGCGTTCGCCGCTGCCATGAGGCTCACACCCTGCTAAGCTCGGCTGGGGACGGAAATGAGGGTGGGAGGCGCGCCATGGTTCGGCTGGCAGCTGGCGTCTTAGGACTTTGGCTCGGCGCCGCCGGTGCCGCTTTCGCCGCACCGGCCGACACGGTCACGAACCCATCCATCGAGACCATCAACACCGCCCGCGCCGCCGTGGTCGAGGCCCTGAACAAGGCGCCTTTGGGCTTCCGCCGCATTCTGTTCGTCAGCGCCATCCCTGAGGGTTTCGCGGCCTACCAACCGCGCGCCAACAACATCTTCGCGGCTGACGAGCCGCTCATCGTCTACACCGAGCCGATCGGGGTGGCATGGACAAAGAACGGCGACGAGTTCTCCAGCAAGCTCGTAGTCGATTTCGACATCCGGTCGCCGGACGGACAAGTGCTCGCCGGCCAGAAGGGCTTCGGGGAATTCGCGTTGTCGGCGCGCGAGGAGCCGCTCGATTTCATGACTCACATCAAGCTCGATGTGACCGGAGCTCCCGCAGGCTCCTATATTCTCGGCCTGACCATCCACGACACCAATAGCGGCAAGTCGACAACCACCGACTTGCCTTTCGAGATCAAGTAGACGGCTTGGGCTTGCCGAGCGCGCGAGCGAGAGGAAAGCGGCGCATCGGATCGTCGGCATCGATCTTGGCCAGCACCGTACGCGCTCTGTCGCAGTCTTCCCGCATCTGAGCCGCAAGCGCCTCCGGCGTGGCGAAGGTCTCATCGGGGCGGAGGAAGGCGATGAACTCGGCCTCGACCTCCTGCCTGTAGAGGTCGCCGGCAAAGTCGAGGAGGTAGGCCTCAAGCACCGGCTCGCCCTCGCCGAAGGTGGGACGCGCGCCGACATAGCCGGCAGCGTGGTAGCGGCGGCCGTCATGGTCGACACGCATGGCATAGATGCCGTGACGCACGTCCTGCCCCGGTTCCAGGGGAAGATTGACAGTGGGGAAGCCGAGCCCCTTGCCGCGTCCGGCGCCCTCCCCCACGCGCCCGCGCACCCGCCACCAATAGCCGAGCTGGTCCGCCGCCTCCCTCACTTCCCCGTCGCGGAGATGCTCGCGGATGCGGCGTGCTCGGCTTTTTTCTCGACGAGAAGGTCGCACCGCCTGCGCCCACCGGCGCAACCACGTCGACGCCAAAGCCGAGCACGCGGCCGAGTGCGGCGAGCTCGTCCGTCGTGCCGGTGCGGCCCTTGCCGTAGGAGAAGTCATGGCCCACCACCACGTGGCTTGCCCCTAACCCCTTCGCCACCACCTCGGTGGCGAAGGCCTCAGCGCTCAACGAGGCAAGCTCACGGTCGAACTCAATGACGAAGGTCTGATCGAGGCCAAGCGCCTCGAGCAGCTGAAGCTTCAAGGGGAGCGGCGTCAGCCGGAAGAAGGGTATCTCGGGCGCGAAGAATTCGCGGGGGTGCGGCTCGAACACCACGGCACCCGAGCGGCGCCCTTCCCTTTTGGCGATACCGGTCGCCTCGCTCAGCACCTCCTGATGGCCGCGATGGACGCCGTCGAAATTGCCGATGGCGAGCACGGCGCCCTTGATCTCGGGCGGTACGCCCCGCCACAAGCGGACAATGTCCATCGTGAGCCTTCGATCTCGCCCTATTGGCGCGGCGTCCGGCGGTCGACCATCATCACGGCTTCGCCCTCGAGCACGGTCTTGCCGTTGACGGCGCAATCGCAAGCGAGCGTGGCGCGGGCCTTGTCGGTGTCGAGGCCCGTGACGCGGAGCGTCGCGACCACCTCGTCGCCGATATAGACGGGAGCCCGGAACTTCATGCTCTGAGAGAGGTAGATGCAGCCGGGACCCGGCAGCTTGGTGCCGAGCACGGTGGAGAAGAGGCTTCCGGTGAGGAAGCCATGGGCGATTCGCTTCTTGAAGATGGTCTTGGCGGCGAAATCGTCGCTCAGATGCACCGGATTAACGTCTCCGGACAAGTCGGCAAAGGCGAGGACATCCTCATTGGTGATTTTCTTGGCGTAGTTCGCCTCCATGCCGACGGAAAGGTCCTCGAAATAATAGCCGTGGCCTAGACCGCCGCCTGTTCCATTACCCGTCATGTGATTTTCCCTGCTCCTTGCGGTTGCTGAGGCAAAATAGCGAAGCCGTTGCTGCACTGCAATATCGGTGGGTAGGCGCTGCCCGGAGGCGAAAAGCCCTTGGGCACAATGGGCTTAACCATCCGTTCACGGCCAATCCTTAATACTGGGGCCGAGGACAGGCCGTAAGCGCCTTATGCTGGTTGGAAGCCTCACGTCACGCCAAACAGAAAACCTGGGGGCCCGTGAGGATCGGAGGAGACAATGGCTGTCGATCATAGCATGCCCGTGCTCATCGTCGACGACTACAAGACGATGATCAGGATCATCCGCAATCTCTTGAAGCAGCTCGGTTTCGCCAATGTCGATGAGGCCGGCGATGGGAGTGCGGCCCTCAACATGATGCGGGAGAAGGACTACGGGCTCGTCATCTCCGATTGGAACATGGAGCCGATGACGGGTTACGAGCTGTTGCGCGAGGTACGCGCCGACGATCGCCTGTCGCGCACGCCCTTCATCATGGTCACCGCCGAATCGAAGACCGACAACGTGGTCGCGGCAAAGAAGGCCGGGGTGAACAACTATATCGTCAAGCCGTTCAATGCGGCGACGCTCAAGGCCAAGATCGACGCCATCTTCGGCGAATAGCAACACGACAAGTAGGACTGGAGTGTCATGCCAGGGCGCGGGAGACTGACCGCAAGACGCCGCCCGGGGGGACGCACGCCGGCAAGGCGGCGGGAGAGCGGCCGGTCGGTCTCTGAAGAGATCACGGCGCTCGTGAATACTTTGCGCGAGCTCGCCGCCATCCGCTCGACCGCCGAGGACGCCGCCGGACGCATCCTCGATTCGGCCGAGGGCCTGCTTGCCTTCGCCGACAAAGAGGAGGCGAAGAAGGCGGAAGAGGCGATTCTGGCGATCATGACGGCATGCGGCTTCCACGACCTGGTCGGCCAGCGCGTCACCAAGATCACCGAGACGCTGGATCGCGTCATCGCCACGCGCATGAAGCGGGCCGAGAGGGGGCGGAAGCGCGCCAAGGCGCCGTCGAACAGGAAGAAGCTCGCTCTCGAAGGCCCGGGCGTTCCCGGCACGAGCGAGGATCAGGCCGGCGTCGACGCGCTGTTCCGCCGCGACAACTAGGCCCCTACCACACAAGCGCGCGCATGGCGCCAAGCGGGCGCCCTTTCGCATTGGCGAAGAGTTCGGCAAGATGCCGTCCGTCGAGCTCTACCGCACCCGCCTCGCCGCCGCTGTTTGACGGCACATGCAGCCCACTCGCCACGAACACGGAGCCGATGCCGAGGCTCGCCGCGCCGGCAATATCGGTATTGGTAAGGCTTACCGGCATAAATGACGCGGCCTCCTTCCTGCTCGTAGAGGGCAGCGAGCGCGCCGGCACAGTAAACGAGCCGGTCCCCGCGCTCGACCAGATGATCGGGATTGGCGCAGATCATCGGGAGTTTCCGCGCGGCAAGCGTGCGCAGGAGCCCGATATAGTCGTCCGGCGTCTCGGTCTCGTCGTCGAGGAGACCCGAGCAGACCACGAGCTCGGCTTGCTCGGGGCGCCCGAGCTTGACCGCGAGACCCTGGAAGATGGGGAGGTCGCGCTCGGGGCCGAGATGGAACACGATCGCGCCTTTGTGCTTGTCAAGCTCGTGGCGGGTCAGGTCCCCCGAGGTGACCGTGGCATCGTAGGCATCGTCGGGAACGCCGAGGCGGCGGAGCTGCTCCTGGACGGAAGGGCTCGGCCGCGGCGAGTTGGATAGCAGTACGACGATGCCGCCTCGCGCACGAAACGCTCGCGTGGCGGCGATGGCGCGCGGGAAGGCCCGATGCCCGTTATGCATGACGCCCCAAATGTCGACGAGCCAGGCTGAGTAGCGCGAGCCCGGGTCCTCGATGGAGCCGATCACGGGAATTTCGGCGGCAATGGTCATGGCCGTTCGGTTAGAGGCTCCTACCGGGTGGGTCAAGGATTGGGGTGTTGCACCTATTGCAACATGGCTTCAAGCTCGACCTCACCAAGAAAAAAGACCACCTGCACCTTTCGTTCCACACTGTTCAGGCATCCTTCCTTCGTCATGGCCGGGCTTGTCCCGGCCATCCAATGCTCCGGGCATCTCGGCGCGCCAGTTGCGGACGTTTCCAGCATCGGGCCCCGCTTTCGTCCAAGAGGCCGGATCGAACTCCGCCTCCGGTCGCGTCAGCCAGCTCCTGGCAGGGACTCCTAGTGGTCCCGGGGGGAGCTCCGATGCCGCCCGGGTGCCGATCTTGCGAAGATCAACCCGCGGGGCACCGCACCTCGTCCCGCTTCACGACGCCTCATGATGCGCCCCTCAACGGACGAGGTGGATGTAGTGTAATGGAGCTTTGGCGGGCGGGGATAACGTCGATCAAAATTCAATCGTCACCCCCGGGCTTGTCCCGGGGGCCCAATAGGGCCTCGCTGCACGCACGGAATCTCGCCGAGAGGCCCTATTAAATGGCCGGGACAAGCCCGGCCATGACGATAAAAGAGCCGGCGTCTTCCTAACTTTGTCGATAATTCGAAGCGTTTTGCGGGGTATGCTCTGGATGGTTGTTACAGAGACATATGGCATGGAGTGCTCTTGAGCCGCCCAGGGCAGCAATGCAAGGCGGGCGGCATTTCGCCGGTTAGAGGAGCCGTCACGACAATGTTTCACACTTTGATCAAAACGGGCGCCGTGCTCGCGCTCGGCAGTTTCGCCTTCGCCGGCCAAGCGCTGGCCGCCTCCCCGCTTCCCTTCAACGGCGTTACACCGCTCGTCATTCCCGTCCAAGATGAAGAGAACGAAGAAGTCTGGAAAGACTTGCGGCCCGACGTAACGCCGCCGGAGGCGGCCGTCGGCAAGAAGGAAGGCGCAGAGGAAGAGGGCGCGATGGAAGGGCCCAAAGGCGAAGGTTCAGGCGACGTGGAGCAAAAGGAACTGCAAGAGGAGGGCGTGGAGCCCAAATAGGTTTTGCCGGCTTTAAGCGCTCAGAGCCTCGAGGCAACCCCTCGGGACTCCCATCCCTAAGCGCAGAGACCTCAAGCGGCGTCGGCGTCCTCGATCGCGCGGAACAGCGCCGGGCTCATGGGCTTCGGCCTCCCGAACAGATAGCCTTGCGCCAGCTCGACGCCATAGTCGAGAAGCTGCGCCACCTGGCCCTCGTCCTCGACCTTCTCCACGATCAGCTTCATATCGAAATCGTCGAGCGCGCGCTTCATCTCGGAAGCGGAGAAGACGGAGCCCTTTGCCCCCATGTCGTGCAGGAAGGTCTTGGCATCGATCTTGACGAAGCGGAAGGAGCGGTCGCGAAGGCTGGCGAAGTCCACGTCGAGATCGGCGATATGGTCGAGGGAGAAGCCATAGCCGAGCGCCCCCAGCGTATCGAGAGCACCAAGCTCGTCGGCGCTCAGACCCAGGATCGCGGACTGGCTGACCTCGAAAATCAGGCTCTCGCTGAGCCCGCTGTTCTCCTCCATGAACTCGACAAGCTCGGGGAAGAACTCGGGATCGAGCAAGGTCGTGACCGAGATGTTGCAGAACACGCCTTTGATCCTCGAGTCGGCGCCAAGCCGTCTCAGCGTCTGCACGCTCTTGACCAACAGCACATTGTCGATGAGCGGCATCATGCCGGAAGTCTCGGCCACTGGTAGATAAGAACCCGGAAGAATGAGGGTGTCGGCCTTGGTCCTGATGCGGGTGAGCGCCTCGAAATAGCGGGGCTTCCGCTCGGGCAAGGTCACGGTCGGCTGCAAATAAAGGTCGACGCGGCCGGCCTCGATCGCTTGACTGACGATCTCGAGCATCTCGCGATCGTCGATATGCGCGGCTTCCGCGGCCTCGACGAAATCCTCCTGAGGGGGCACATCCTCCACGAGCGCGACGACCTCCTCCTCGACCGCGACCTCCTCCTTCTCTTCTTCCACCTCCTCGAGCGCGACCTCCTCCTCGACCTCGAGGATGGTCAGGGTCTCGATCTCGGTCGGCTCATCGGGCTCCTCATCGGGCTCCATCTTCTCGATGTCGGCCAAGATGTCCTGCGCTCGCGCCGCGGCTGGAGCGGCTCCCGCATACGCCGCGACCGCCGGCTCGGCAGCAGCGGCCGCCATCAACTCGTGGGACAGCTGCTTGATCAGGCCTTCCAAAATCCTGAGGTCGCCCGTGATCTTCTCGCGCTGGTTCTTTGCCTCGCCTTCGAGATCGGCGCGCACGTTATCGATCTTGGCATGCACCTCCTCGAACTCTTGGGAAAACTGGTCGAAGCGGCCCGATCCACCGGGCCGCTCGCTCGCGCCGTAGTCGCTCATGGCCTGATCGAGGCGCTCGACGCGATCGGCAAGAAGATCGAGGCGCGACACGTCGTCCTCGACCCGGTCGATGCGTTGCAGGTCCTTGTCGATGATCTCGAGCGCCTCTTCGAGCTCATTGAGACGGTCGGAGGCGGCGGTGGGCCGGGAGGCGCGCGCGATCAGGAGATAGGAGGCGGCCATTGACCATGTAAAGCGCGGCGGCGGCGATCAGGGCCGGAATTTGCGCAATGCCGGAATGAAGCACGAGCCCCACCGCGAACGCGGCCGCCGTGACCGCCATGGCGATCAGGACGATGACGTCGAGCATGGCCAGCCCTCCCGAGGGCTCGCTCCGCCTAGAGGCCATGGCAATTGTGTCCGCCACGTTCCCACCCTCGCGCAAAAATCATGCGGCGACAGACCCCTGTAAGGCAACAGCAATTTGCCAGCCCGTCGGTCCTACTTGATAGCAGCCTAGAGCAGGGAAACCAAGTCGGGCGGTGTTAGCGGTGGCGCGGCAAGAAGGCACCCGCTATAGGGGGCACGCGCCTCGCACACCCCGTCTACGCGCCGCTTGCGGTAATCACACTCTTAATCCTCTTGGTGCATCGTCGCACGCCATGTCCGAAAGAGAACCAGCCGATCTCTCCGACAAGGCTACTCTGTTCCAGGCCTATGTCGATCTGATCAATTCAGAGCGAGAGACGATCTGGGCGCGCCACAACGCCCTACTCGTCGCCAATTCTCTCATCGTTGGCGCTATCGCCATCAGCCCGACGGCGCTCTGGACAGACGAATGGGCCGCCGTTGGGTTGCTGGGCGCCGGCCTCCTTATCAGCACCGTTTGGTTGCTGATCACGATTCACGGATGGTTGTTGCTGCAGCGACATGTCGAGTTGGCCAGCTCCTTTACCACGACCTATTTTCCGCATCTGCCTAACCCGTTCAACCAGACCGGCTACCACCGGTCAGAGATTTGGATCCACCTGCTCGCCTTGATGCTGATTAGCGTTTTTGTCCTCGTCTATCTCGGCCTGGGATATGTCCGCCTCACTTCGGGTTAATGGCGGGACAAGAATTGCGCGCTGCCGGCGCCAGGGGCGGAGTTACCTGCATCGGCACCGTGTCCTGATCAGCCACTGCCAATAATGGTCGGTGGAAGCCGGGGCGCCTTGACAGGGCGCGGTCGCGACAGTATCTCCTGCCCAGCGCTAGCACTCGCTATTGGTGAGTGCCAGAGCGGCACAATCCTTCATTTCCAGGCAAACTCTCGGAGAAAATCCCCATGAAATTCCGACCCTTGCATGACCGCGTGGTCGTGCGCCGGCTCGAGGAGGAGCAGAAGACCAAAGGCGGCATCATAATTCCTGATACCGCCGCGGAGAAACCGCAGACCGGCGAGGTGATCGCGGCAGGGCCGGGCGCCCGCGGCGAGGACGGGAAGCTCCAGCCCATGGGAGTCAAGGCCGGCGACAAGGTGCTGTTCGGCAAGTGGTCGGGCACCGAGGTCAAGATCGACGGCGAAGAGCTCCTCATCATGAAGGAGTCCGACATCATGGGGATCCTCGGCTGATCCCCCTACCCTGCAACTACACCTAAGAGACTGGAGCAAATTCAAATGGCAGCTAAAGATGTGAAATTCGCAGCCGAGGCGCGCGAGCGGATGATGCGCGGCGTCGATGTGCTGGCCAACGCGGTGAAGATCACGCTCGGGCCCAAGGGCCGCAACGTGATCCTCGAGAAGTCGTTCGGCGCGCCGCGCTCGACCAAAGACGGCGTGACCGTGGCGAAGGAGATCGAGCTCGAGGACAAGTTCGAGAACATGGGCGCGCAGATGCTGCGCGAGGTCGCCTCGAAGACCAACGACACCGCCGGCGACGGCACCACGACCGCGACCGTGCTGGCGCAAGCCATCGTGCGGGAGGGCCTTAAGGCGGTGGCCGCCGGCATGAACCCGATGGACCTGAAGCGCGGCATCGACAAGGCCGTGATCGACGTGGTCGAGGACATCAAGAAGCGGTCGAAGAAGGTGAGCGGCTCGGCGGAGATCGCGCAAGTCGGCACCATCTCGGCCAATGGCGAGAAGGCGATCGGCGACATGATCGCCAAGGCCATGCAGAAGGTCGGCAACGAGGGCGTGATCACGGTCGAGGAGGCCAAAAGCCTCGACAGCGAGCTCGAAGTGGTCGAGGGCATGCAATTCGACCGCGGCTACATCTCCCCTTATTTCATCACCAATGCCGAGAAGATGGTGGCCGATCTCGAGAACCCCTACATTCTCATTTACGAGAAGAAGCTGTCGGGCCTCCAGGCACTCCTGCCGCTGCTCGAGGCGGTGGTTCAGTCAGGGCGGCCGCTGCTCGTGATCGCCGAGGATGTCGAGGGCGAGGCGCTCGCCACGCTCGTGGTCAACAAGCTGCGCGGCGGCCTGAAGGTCGCCGCCGTCAAGGCGCCCGGCTTCGGCGACCGCCGCAAAGCCATGCTGCAGGACATCGCCGTGCTCACCGGCGGCGAGCTGATCTCCGAGGATCTCGGCATCAAGCTCGAGAACGTCACCGTGCAGATGTTGGGTAAGGCCAAGAAGGTGGCGATCACCAAGGACGACACGACGATCGTCAGCGGCGCCGGCAAGAAGGCCGACATCGAGGCCCGCATCGGGCAGATCAAGCAGCAGATCGAGGACACCACCTCCGACTACGACAAGGAGAAGCTGCAAGAGCGGCTTGCCAAGCTCGCCGGCGGCGTGGCCGTGATCAAGGTCGGCGGCGCAACGGAAGTCGAGGTGAAAGAGAAGAAGGATCGCGTCGACGATGCGTTGAACGCGACCCGCGCGGCGGTCGAGGAAGGCATCGTGCCGGGTGGCGGAGTAGCGCTGCTGTGGGCTTCGAAGACCCTCAAGACCAAGGGCGACAACGAGGACCAGGAGGCCGGTATCAACATCGTCCGCAAGGCACTCCAGGCGCCGATCCGCCAGATCGCCGAGAATGCCGGCGTCGAAGGGTCGATCGTGGTGGGCAAGGTGACCGACCAGAAGTCCCCGTCCTTCGGCTATGACGCGCAGAACAACGAGTATGTCGACCTGATCGAGAAGGGCATCATCGATCCCGCCAAGGTCGTGCGCACGGCGCTGCAGGACGCGGCCTCCGTGGCCGGCCTCCTCGTCACCACCGAGGCCGGCGTGGCCGAGGCGCCCAAGAAGGGCGGCGAGGGCCATGCTCACATGCCAGGCGGCGGCATGGGCGGCATGGACATGATGTAGCCGTCGATTCGCAAGCTCATTGCACAAGGCCGCTCCTTCGGGGGCGGCCTTTTTGTTCCAGGGGATCGAGGCGTGTCTGTTAACACTATGTTTACTAAGCCCCTGCCGGCGACCTCGTTCACCTTTAACTTGATCGTTTACATCGGGCGAGGGAGGTGTAGGTGACTTCCGCCGTAAGGATCATCCGAGTCTTGCAGATGCGTCTGCACCGCCATCTGTTAGATCGGTGGCAGGATTGGCTGCTCGGGATTGATGCCTCGGGACGGGTATGGCCGAGCGAATTATCGCTGAAAGGGCCTAATGCAGAACAGGCGAGCGAATATATCGGGACGCCCACTTGGGTCTTACGCCGCGCTCTAGACCGCCTGAATTTGGATACGCGGAACTTCGTGTTCGTCGACCTCGGCTCAGGAAAAGGCCGGGTCATCTTGCGGGCCGCAGCCCGTCCATTCCGCCGCGTCGAAGGCGTTGAATTTTCCGAATTGCTTCACCGCATCGCCTTGAAAAACATTGCCAATGCGCAGGCCGCCGGCGTGCTGCGCTCGCCGGTGATCGCTCATAACCAGGACGTGGCCGAGTTCGATGTGCCGAAGGATCCCCTTGTCATTTATTCTTTCAATCCCTTCGGCAAGAAAATCATGAAGACGTTTGTGAAGAAGCTTGGTGCCTCTTTGAGGGCCCACCCCCGCGACTGTTATTTCATTTATCTCAATCCACAGCATCGGGACTGCTTCAACGAGGGCCGCACCTTTACCTCAATGCCACCCTCGTGGTGTGAGGCAGTTCTCGACAGGCTGATCTCTCCTTGGCCGCTGATCATCTATCGCTATCAGCAGAAGGGGGGGACAGACGTCCCCCACCCACGCGGTCCGGAGCTTTCTGGATGGATCGGCAATAGCGGCTTTTGGCCGCCCCTTTTTGCTTCGCTCCCGGCGTTCACTTAAGGGCTTACACAAACGTAATTTCCCAGCCGCCTGTTTTTGGCCCTATCGTCTGGCCAGATTGCCGCTCCCGCCCCGGAGCCCCCTGGAGCCGCCCCGCCACCATGGCGAATTTCAAAAAGACGGTCAGAGAATTCACCCGGATCGCCGTCCCCTATTATCGCTCGGAGGACCGGTGGGCAGGCCGCGTGCTGCTGTTTTCTGTGATCTCGCTCCAGCTGTTCCAGGTGTGGCTGAACGTGCGCTTCAACGCCTGGTACAACACCTTCTACACGGCGCTGCAAGACAAGGACTGGAACACCTTCATCTGGCAGCTCGGCGTGTTCAGCCTGCTCGCCGCTTTCTTCATCGTCAGCGCCGTCTATCAGCTCTATCTCCAGCAATGGCTCCAGATCAGGTGGCGGAACTGGCTCACCCAGCGCTATCTCGGCCGCTGGCTCGGCCAGGGCACCCATTACCGCATGCGGCTCAAGGGCGATCAGGCCGACAATCCCGATCAGCGCATCGCCGACGACGTTCGCGAGTTCGTCGACAGCACGCTCAATATCGGCATCGCGCTATTGGGCTCGATCGTCACGCTGGTGTCGTTCGTGGTGATCCTGTGGACCTTGTCGTCCGCCACGCCGCTGATGATCGGCTCCAGTTCCTTCCAGATCCCGGGCTATCTCGTATGGGCGGCGCTGATCTACGCCATCCTCGGCACCTGGGTGACCCATCTCGTCGGGCGCCCCCTGATCAAGCTCAATTTCGATCAGCAGCGCTATGAGGCCGATTTCCGCTTCTCGCTGGTGCGGCTCCGCGAGAATGCCGAGGAGGTGACGCTGCTCGCCGGCGAGCGCGCCGAGGAGGCGCATTTGCGCGACCGGTTCGGCTGGGTGATCCGCAACTGGTACGGCATCATGCATCGGCGGAAGCGGCTCACTTTTCTCACCGCCGGCTACTCGCAGGTGGCGTTGATCTTCCCATTCATCGTCGTGAGCCCGATCTATTTCTTCGGCCAGCTCACGCTTGGCGGGCTGATGCAGATCGTCTCGGCCTTCGGCCAGGTGCAGAGCGCGCTGTCCTTCTTCGTCACGGCCTATACCTCGATCGCCGATTGGAAGGCGGTGCTGAACCGGCTGTCCGGCTTCGAGGCTTCGATCGATTGGGCGGAAGGCTTGGATCGGACAGCGCCGCGCGTCGGGTTCCTGACCGACGGCGGCAAAGCGCTGTTGGTCGAGGAGCTTGCGGTCGGACTGCCCAACGGCCAGGAGATCGTGCGGCTAAAGGAATTTTCCATCGAGCCGGGCGAGCGGGTGCTGGTGAGCGGGCCGTCAGGGGCCGGCAAGACTTCCCTGTTCAGGGCGCTCGGCGGCGTATGGCCGTTCGGCTCCGGCTCGATCCGCGTGCCTAAGGGCGCGAGCGTTCTGGTCCTGCCGCAGCGGCCTTATCTGCCGCTCGGCAGCTTGCGAGGCGCGCTCGCTTATCCCGGGCCTCAAGATGCGTTCTCGCCGGAAGATATCGACGACGTGCTGAAGGCGGTCGGGCTCGGCGCGTTCCACGATCAACTGGACGAGACCGCCTATTGGGCCGACAAGCTGTCGGGCGGCGAGCAGCAGCGGCTATCGATCGCCCGCGCGCTGTTGCAGAAGCCGCAATGGCTGTTCCTCGACGAGGCGACCGCGGCACTCGACGAGGCGTCCGAGGCCCAGCTTTATCGCTTGCTGATCGAGCGGCTGCCCGGCTCGGCCATCGTCTCCATCGGCCACCGTTCGAGCCTCGTCCAGTTCCATTCCCGGTTCTTCGAGCTGCAGCCCGACGCCACCGGCCGCCACCATCTTATGGAGATCGGCGCCATAGTCGACACAGCGGAAACGGCCGCCCCATCACAGCCTGTTTTCACCTGAGTGGCCGCCGACCAACTCTGTCTCGGTTTTTTGCACGTGCCTAGATGCGCGCCCTTCTGCGTCGCGAGATTTTAGACTATCCTCGTGGCCAGAGTTTGTGATGAGGTGGCTGACTATGCGAATGCTGATCGCGTTGCTGGCAGTAGCCCTGACGCTGACATTCGTGGAGCTTGGCCTCGGCGCCAGCGAAGTGCAGGCGGCGTCGAAATATTGCAAACACCGCTACAATCTCTGCCTCGCCCGTTGCCCGGGAACGACTCGGAGATGCCTCACGCGCTGCCAGTCGCAATATCGGCATTGCACCTATCAATGGCCGTACATGGGCGACCTGCTCTGAGCAGCCGACTCGGCGACCCGGCACTGCCATCACTCGTCGTTGGTCTTGCAGCCGCTTGCGGCATCGAGGCCGTCGGGCGCGCCCCAATCGTTGGCGGGCACGCGCGGAAAAGACGTGCCGAACTCCTGCTTCACCATGGAGAACTTGGAGGGCACGTTGGAGTTCTCGGGGAAGTCCACGATCCAGAAATAGTCGTAGGTGTCCTCGGGCCAGGTCTTGGGCACGCCCGGCAAAATGTCGAGCTTGAGAAGCTGACGCAAGGTCACGCCCTCGCGCTCGTTCTCGAACTTGGCGTCAAGCTCCTCGTTGGCGATGTGCTTGTGCTCCCATACCAGCACCACGGTCTTGCCCTGAAGCGCGGGGTTGGCGAGGAGGCTGCGTGCCGCTTCCTGCGTGCGGCGGTTGAGCGCCTTGGTGAAATCGTCCTTGCTCAGGCCCTCCTGGGGCACCACCGAATAAAGGATGACCGGCTTGTTCCAGCTCGCGACCGCGGGCGAGGCGAGCTCCAGCGTGTGCAAGGTGATGGCGAAGAAGAAAGCGGGCTCATCGCCCGCGGCAAACAGGGATTTGACGGCGTCGCGGCCGAGATAGTTCAAGGCCAGAGCCTTCGCCCGTTGCTGGCCGATCTCGCAAAGCTTCCAGGCGTCGGCCTTCTCGCCGTGACGCAGGATGATGATGCGCGAAGGCGCGGCGAGCGCGGACTGGAAGAAGGTTAAGCTGATGAGCGCGGCGAGCGCGAGACGAATCGGCATGGCGCGGGAGACTAGCTGCTTCATTGCACCACCGCCATTCACCTCCGAGTGAACCCTCGGACCTTCCCTCCCCCCAGCAGGGGGGAGGTCGGCTCGCAACGCGAGCCGGGTGGGGGTCAGACCCCCTCCCCGGCCCTCCCCCTTTCAGGGGGAGGGAGTTTTTAGCTTGGCGAGAATGGCGGCGCGGAGCTTGCTCGCGCCCGCGTCCCACGAAACCGCGCGGGAGGCGAAGAGATGCGCCTGCGACTTCAGGATCAGCCCATCCTCGAGCACCTTGAGATTATTGGCGCGAAGCGTCGTGCCGGTGGTGGTGATGTCCACGATCAGCTCGGCCGTTCCCGCCGCGGGCGTCGCCTCAGTGGCGCCGACGCTCTCGACGATGCGATAGCCGGTGACGCCGTGGCCCGTGAAGAAGCGGCGCGTCAGGTTCATGTATTTGGTGGCCACGCGCAGGCGCCTGCCATGCACGCCGGCAAATTGCGCGGCGACATCTTCGAGGTCGGCCATGCGCCCGACATCGATCCAGCAATCGGGCACGGCCACCACCACGTCGGCGCGGCCGAAGCCGAGCGGGGCCAAGAACTCGACCGAGAAATCGACATCGGCGAGCGTCTCGCGGATCAGGTCCTCACCGGTGATGCCCAAGTGGACGCGGCCCGTCTTCAGCTGGTGGACGATCTCCGCCGCCGATGTGTACACTACCTCGACGCCATCGAGGCCTGTCAGCGCCCCGCGATAGAAGCGCTCGTGGCCCTTCTTGCGCAAGGCAATGCCCGCCCGCGCGAACAGGTCCGCGGCGGCATCCTTGAGCCGCCCCTTCGAGGGGACCGCGATGAAGAGTTTTGCCGCCATCACGAGCCCCTCCCCACGGCGGCAAGCAACCGCTCGGTGTGGATGGCCGAGCCGATGGCCGGCACCTCCCTCGGCGCGCCGAGATGAGAAAGGAGGCCGTCGTAGCGCCCGCCTCCGGCAATAGCATCGTCCACGCCCGCGGCTTCGATCTGGAACACGAGGCCCGAATAGTATTCGAGGTTGCGGCCGAACTCGGTGGCGAAGATTGCCTGATCGAGATCGACGCCGCTTTCTTCGAGACGCTCGAAGCGGCGCGTATAGGCATAGAGCGCAGGCCCGAGATCGATGCCCGCGCCGTGCGCGATCATGGCGATGCGTTTCGCGGCCTCCTTGGGCGCCCCGGAGACGGCGAGGTAATAGTCGATCACCGTGGCCACCTCTTTGCCTAAGGGGTCGGCCCTCAGATCGGCGGCGTGGTCGAGGAGCCGCGCCGTGATCTCGGTTAAGCTCCGATTGCCGGAAAGCGGCAGCCCTCGCTCCTCGAGATAGGCGGCGACCAGCTCCTCGGCGCGCTCAGGCGTCTCCTTGGCGAGCGTACCGGCGAGCGCCATGACCGGACCGTCGCCGTTAGGCCGCTCTCCTCGCGCGAGACGGGCGAGCAGCGCATGGAATGCGGGCGGGCGCCAGAAATAGTGGCGAAGCTTGAGCCGCCAGCGCTCTGGCAGCGACAGCGCATCGAGCAGCGCATAGAACAGCGCGATGTCGCCGAAGCGGAGGCGGAAATCCTTGAGCCCGGCGCGGCGCACCGCCTCCACGGCAAGGAGAACGATCTCGACATCGGCGCTCTCCTTGTCGCTCTCGCCGAAGCACTCGATGCCCGCCTGGCGGAACTCGCGCGGGTGGGCCTCAATGCCCCCTTGTGGCTGAAAGCGGAAGGCCGGCCCGTTGTAGCAATAACGCGCGGGCTGGTCGGCCTTCGGGTGCCGCTCGAGATAAAGCCGCGACACCGGCACGGTCAGGTCAGGCCGGAGGCAAAGCTCGTCGCCGGCAAGGTCGGTGAAGACATAGGTGCGGCTTCGCACCTGCTCGCCGATCTGATCGAGGAAGATGTCCGCCGGCTGGAGGATGGAGGGCGCAACCTGCTCGTAGCCTGCGCGCCGGAAAGTATCGAGCAGGGTCGTGGCCTGGGCTTCGAGAGCCTCAAACTCTTTCGCCGATTCAGCGGCCATGGGTCAGGCCTTGTGGCGGGCGAGCACGCCCTTGACGGCCTTGACGAGGTCGCCTTCCGGCACGGCGAACTGTGCCTCGGCCTGCCTTTTCAGATAGTCGTCGCGGTCCTTGATCGACGTGAGCGTGGCGCCAAGGACCAGGTCCTTGATCTGCACCTGGCCGTTGGCCTTCTCGTCGCCGCCCTGGATGACGACGCAAGGGCTACCTCTGCGGTCGGCATATTTCATTTGCGCCTTCATGCCGGACTCGCCGAGATAAAGTTCGGCGCGGATGCCGGCGCCGCGCAAGCTCTGCGCCATCTTCTGGTAGTCGGCGATGCGGTCGCGGTCGAGCACGAGCACCACCACCGGCCCTTGCGTCGCGCTCTCTTTATATTTGCCGAGGCGCTGGAGACCGAACAGGAGGCGCGAGACGCCGATGGAGATGCCGGTGGCCGGGACCTTCTCGCCGGTGAAGCGCTCGACCAGACCGTCATAGCGCCCGCCGCTCACCACCGAGCCGAGCCTGATGGGCTGCCCTTTGTCGTCGGTGATGGGAGCGGTCAGCTCGGCCTCGAACACCGCGCCCGTGTAATATTCGAGCCCGCGCACAACTGAGGCATCAATCACGATTCGGTCGGCGTACCCAGCGTGGGTGATGAGCATACCGATCTCAGCCACTTCTTTAAGTCCGTCACCTCCGGTGCCGGTGAGGGCAGCGCCGAGATCGGTCGCCTTGAATTGCTTCGCCTCCATCATCTTCAGAACTGACGCAATCTGATCCGCCCTTAGCTCAGCGCCCTTGGTGTAATCGCCGCTTTCATCCTTGCGTCCTTTTCCCAAAAGCGCGCGCACGCCCTCAGGGCCTAGTCGGTCCAGCTTGTCGATGGCGCGTAGGACAGCGAGGCGCTTGCCTACGTTGGCAGTTCCACCAAGCCCAATCGACTCCAGCACCCCGTCGAGAATCTTGCGGCTGTTGACCTTGACCACGTATTGGCCTCGCGGGACGCCGAGGGCTTCCAGCGTGTCGGCAGCGAGCATGCACAGCTCGGCGTCGGCGGCAACGCTGGCCGCGCCGACGGTATCGGCATCGAACTGGGTGAACTGGCGATAGCGCCCCGGCCCCGGCTTCTCGTTCCGCCATACCGGGCCCGACTGATAGCGGCGGAACGGCTTGGGCAGGCTCTGATAATTCTCCGCTACATAGCGGGCGAGCGGCGCCGTCAAATCGTAGCGGAGCGACAGCCATTGCTCGTCGTCGTCCTGGAAGGAGAACACCCCCTCGTTCGGCCGGTCCTGGTCGGGCAGGAACTTGCCGAGCGCGTCGGAATATTCGATGGCAGGCGTGTCGAGCGGCTCGAAGCCGTAGGACTCGAACACGCGCCTTATGGTGCCGAGCATCTCCTCGGTGGCGCGGATCTCGCCTGCGGAAATGTCGAATAGGCCCTTCGGCAGGCGGGCCTCGGGGCGAGCGGGCTCGGTCTTCTTGCTCATGGGATTGGCGGCTGATTCTTGAGAAACGGCTCCAGCCGCCCGCTTCTAGCCCATCGCCCTAAGCCCAGCAAGCAAGGGTGACGTCCCTCGTCATTGCCGGGCTTGACCCGGCAATCCATTCCACTGGCGCATTAGCGGGCCGAGACGTAACGGCATGGATGCCCGGATCAAGTCCGGGCATGACGAACCCGCTTAGTCGACGAGGGCGGTTTGCCTGGCGAGCTCGACTAGGGCCTCGATCGGATGCCCCGTGTCCTTGAGCGGCCCAAGCGCCTCTGGCGCCGGCCCGCCGGTCGCCCAGTCGAGCATCTCGATGGTGTGGACAAAGGGGGCCGAGGTGCCGCCTTTAAGCTGCACCATGCAGCCAATATTGGCGGTGACGATCACGTCGGGATTGACGCTGGCGATATTGGCGAGCTTGCGCTCGCGGAGTTGCCCTGACAGCTCCGGCTCGAGCAAATTATAGGCGCCGGCCGAGCCGCAGCAGAGATGTCCCTCCGGAATCTGGAGGATGTTGTAGCCCGCCTGCTCAAGCAGCGACAGCGGCAAGGCATCGAGCTTCTGGCCGTGCTGGAGCGAGCAGGCGGCATGATAGGCGATCTTGAGCCCCGTCCACATCATGGGCGGCATCAGCCCGATCTCGTCGATCAGTTCGGTGATGTCGCGGGCGAGGCCCGAGACATAGGCCGCGCGCTCGGCATAGCCGCGGTCGCGCGCCAGCAGATTGCCGTAGTCCTTGACCATGGTACCGCAGCCGGAGGTGGTCACCACGATGGCATCGAGCGGTTTCTCGCGGATGACGGCGGTCCAGGCGTCGATATTGCGGCGGGCGTAGTCGCGCGCCTCCTCTTCTCGGCCCAGAGAATGCACGAGCGCGCCACAGCAGGTCTCGTCCTTGACCACAACGACGTCGACGCCGTGACGCCTGAGCAGCCTTATTGCCGCGCGGCTGATGGAAGGGGCCAGCACCTCCTGCACGCAACCGAGCATCAGGGCCACGCGCTTCGCCTTGGGGTCGCTGCCGATCGCCGATTTCGGCCTGGTGAGCTGCGCTTTGAGCGGCCGCGACGGTATCAGCTCCAAGGCGGCGGCGGGCCGCTCAGGCCGCTCAAACCCGGCACGCGCGATGAGCCCGCGGAACGGACGCGCGAGCCAGCCTAAGCGAAGGGCGAGGCGGAATCTCCGCGGATGCGGCAACACCTTGCTCAAGATCCAGCGCAAGGCGCGCGCCCTCGGCGTGCGGTGGCCCTTGGTCTCGATGCGCACGCGGGCGAGATCGACGAGATGCATGTAGTCGACTCCGCTCGGGCAGGTGGTCATGCAGGAGAAGCAGGAGAGGCAGCGGTCGATGTGATAGGTCATCGACGGCGTCACCTCGCGCTCCTCGAACATCTG
>Ga0209751_10001886_pt1 | contig 21311 bp, 19 predicted proteins | sample RifCSP13_1_FD_184019 | JGI IMG/M metagenome (GOLD analysis project Ga0209751, IMG submission 184019) | Soil microbial communities from Rifle, Colorado - Rifle CSP2_sed 13_1 (SPAdes) (version 2) | ecosystem: Environmental > Terrestrial > Deep subsurface > Rock core/Sediment | place: Rifle... | reverse complement strand
GGCGTTCTCCGCGATCTGCCGGATGGGCTCCTCGAGGGCGCGCCGCACGATCTCGACGCCGACCTTCTCGTCGCCGCTGAGTTTCAGGGAATCCAGCGCCTTGCGGGCCCGGAGGTAGGCCACGCCGCCACCGGGGACGATGCCCTCTTCCACCGCGGCGCGGGTGGCGTTCAGCGCGTCCTCGACGCGGGCCTTCTTCTCCTTCATTTCGACCTCGGTCGCCGCGCCCACCTTGATGACGGCCACGCCGCCGGCCAGCTTGGCCAGCCGCTCCTGCAACTTCTCGCGGTCGTAGTCAGAGGTCGTCTCCTCGATCTGGGTCCGGATCTGCTTGATGCGCCCCTCGATGGCCTTCGAGTCGCCGTTCCCCTCGATAATGGTGGTGTTCTCCTTGTCGATCACCATCTTCTTGCACCGGCCGAGGTCCTCCAGCCGGATGTTCTCCAGCTTGATGCCGAGCTCCTCGGCGATCACCTCGCCTCCGGTCAGGGTGGCGACGTCTTTCAGCATCTCCTTCCGGCGGTCGCCGAACCCCGGCGCCTTGACCGCCGCGCAGCTCAACGTCCCGCGGAGCTTGTTCACCACCAGGGTTGCCAGCGCCTCACCCTCCACGTCCTCGGCGATGATCACCAACGGCCGCCCCATCTTGGCGATCTGTTCCAGGACCGGGAGGAGATCCCGCATGTTCGAGATCTTCTTCTCGTTGATCAGGAGATAGGGGTTTTCGAGGACGCACTCCATCCGCTCCGGGTCCGTGACGAAGTAGGGGCTCAGGTAGCCGCGGTCGAACTGCATCCCCTCGACCACCTCCAGGTTGGTCTCCATCACCTTGGCCTCTTCGACGGTGATGACCCCGTCCTTGCCGACCTTCTCCATGGCCTCGGCGATGAGAGTGCCAATGGTCGCATCGTTGTTCGCCGAGATCGTCGCGACCTGGGAGATCTCTTTCTTTCCCTTGGTCGCGATGCTGAGCTTCTTGAGTTCGGCCACCACCGCCTCGACCGCCTTTTCGATCCCCCGCTTGAGCGCCATGGGATTGGCCCCGGCGGTCACGTTTTTTTGTCCCTCACGGTAAATGGCTTGGGCGAGGACGGTGGCCGTGGTGGTGCCGTCCCCCGCCACGTCGGAGGTCTTGGAGGCCACCTCCTTGACCATCTGGGCGCCCATGTTCTCGAACGGGTCCTCCAGCTCGATCTCCTTCGCCACCGTCACCCCGTCCTTGGTTATGGTCGGGGCGCCCCACTTCTTGTCCAGGACGACGTTCCGTCCCTTGGGGCCCAAGGTGACCTTGACGGCGTTGGCTAGCTGATCGACTCCTTTCAGGATGGTCCGTCGTGCTTCTTCACTGTACCGGAGCTGTTTTGCCGGCATTGATGCCTCCTTCCTCTCCTAGGACGTGTGCGTGAAAATCGTTAAACCTACCGGGTCATCCAGGGACACCGTTCACTTTAGAATTGCCAGGATGTCGCTTTCTCGCACGAAGAGATATTCTTCGTCGCCGACGCGCACCTCGTTTCCGGAGTACTTGCCAAAAAGGATCTTGTTGCCGACCTTGACGTCGATGGGGAGCCGTTTCCCCTCATCGGTCATTTTCCCGGGCCCGACGGCGATGACCTCCCCTTCCTGGGGCCGCTCTTTGGCGGTGTCGGGGATGATGATGCCTCCCTTCCTGACCTCCTTCTCATCGAATCGCTTGACCAAGACGTAATCGTGCACCGGTTGGATTTTCGTGGCCATGCGTCTTCACCCTCCTTTAGCTCCTCCAGGGTTTCGGGTTCCGTCTCCACTGCCCAGGCCGTCGCCCGGCCGTCCCCTCAATGTTCCATGAGACAGGATTAGCACTCACCGTCAGTGAGTGCTAACAGCCTATACCATAATCGAGGCGCAACACTCATTCAAGGACTGCCGTAGGCCTCAACAAACCTTTAAATCCGCTTAGTTCAATTTGCTCCGGGAATACTCTCATAATCCTCCAAATTTCGTGTAAAAGCAATGTTTTTCTCTGATTTTTACCGTTGAAACGCAATCATTGCGAGACGGCGACTCTCTTGGTATCATCGGGTTCATCGAGAGGATCTGCTATGACGAGCAGGGTGACGCAGGCCGAGGTCTCTCTTGATGCGGTTGCCCGGAACTTCGAGCGCATCCGGGAGCGCGTGGGGAGACATGTCCACGTCATGGGGGTGGTCAAGGCCGATGCGTATGGGCACGGGGCGCTGCCGGTGGCCCGCGCCCTTGTAGAGGCCGGGGCGAGTTGGCTGGGTGTCGCCCTCCCTGAAGAAGGGGCATCCCTGAGGCGTCAGGGTGTGACGGTCCCGATTCTCGTCATGGGGCCCACCCCGCCCGATCACGGCTCCGTCCTTTTGGAATACCGCCTCGACCAGATGGTCTACCATCCCCTGCATGCGCGAGCGCTCTCCGAGGTCCGCGGGGACTCCGGCGCGCGGCTCCGGGTTCACCTCAAGGTCGATACCGGGATGGGTCGGCTGGGTATCCTTCCCTCTGAGGCCCCGGCCGCCGCACGGGAGATCGTCCAGATGCCGCGGCTGGAATTTGCAGGGATCATGACGCACTTTGCCGCCGCCGATGCGCTTGACCAGGGTCATGCCCGGCTGCAGCAGCAGCGGTTTCTCGAGGCCGTGCGGGAGGTCGAGGCGGCAGGCGTGACCGTGCCTCTTCGTCATGCGGCCAACAGCGCGGCACTGCTGGCCCTTCCCGAGACGCACCTGGATATGGTACGGCCGGGAATCGCGCTCTACGGGTATCCGCCGGTCCCGGCCGGCCCCCAGGGATCCTGGGAGCCTGCCCTGACCTTCACCACCGGAATCGCACAGATCAAGAAGGTGCCCAAGGGTGGAACCGTGAGCTACGGCTGCACGTATGAGGCGCCGCGGGATATCCTGGTCGCCACCCTTCCGCTGGGATACGCGGATGGCTATAATCGGCTCCTGTCTAATCGCGGAGAGGTCCTCATCGGGGGACGACGCGCACCGGTGGTCGGCCAGGTGTGTATGGACATGATCATGGTAGATGTGACCGATGTCCCGGGGGTGCACGAGGGTCAGGAAGTGGTCCTCCTCGGACGCCGGGGAGATGAAGTTCTCTGGGCCGATGCCTGGGCAGCCCGCCTCGGGACGATCCCCTATGAGGTGCTCTGCAACATCAGCAAGCGGGTCCCCCGCTCTTACCTCCGGCACGGAAAGCCCGTCACCCCCTAGGGCGCGTTCCCCCGAGTGATCTCGAACAGTGCCCATGCGTTCCCTGCCGTCGCGTCTGCAGGCCGGGACCAATCCGGACATGGGTTGAGAATGCACGGGCCCCCCGGTGCGCGGCCGGTCTCCCACCGGATGCACCGTACCTGATTTCGTGCAGTTATCCCCCCTCCGAGTCTCTGCTCGTGTGGCATACGGTTTGCACTCTTTTCGGCATCCTGGGCTTGGTTCCTGACCGGGCCCCGGCCCTGCGCTTCTGGGGTGAGCCCATCTTCCCCGGGCGCCTCCCTGAGGGAGGCCTCGGACTCAAGACATCTCCACTGCACCGGGCAGTCGGGGAAAGGAAGGAGCGTACCGTGCGTGAATGTAGCAAATGCGGCGCAACGATTCCGGAGGGGAAAACGGTCTGGCTTCCCCCACGGGGAGTGGAAGCGACGCCCCGGCCCGTGTGTCCCACCTGTGCCTCCATTTCGCTCGGCGGACGGGGAGCGAAGGCCGAGACGGAGGATCCGAATCTCGGCGGGGCGCTCATCCTCGGCCTGGGGGCTGCGGCGATCTCGTCGGTGCTGTGGTATGCTGTCGTCGTCCTCACCAACTATCAACTCGGGATCGCGGCCATCGCCGTGGGCTGGCTCGTGGCCCAGGCCGTCATGCGAGGGTCGGGGGGCAAACGTGGTCCGCATCTTCAGGGACTCAGCGTCGCCGGCACGGTGCTGGCGATGGCGGTGAGTGAATATTTGATCGTCCATCACTTCACGGCGCAGGCGCTCGCCCAGCGCGGCTACGCGAACCTCCCACTCCTGTTGCCGTTCGAGACAATGGTCCGTCTGGTCGTCGAAGGCTTGAAGGGCGATCCGATGAGCCTCCTTTTCTGGGCCATCGCGCTGTGGGAGGCGTACACGCTCCCGGCCGCCCGTCGGCTGTCGCCCGCCGCTTCGTAGGCGACCGGCGAAGCCGGATCCGCTCATTGTATTGCCCGCATCCGGTTCGCGTGTGACGAGCCGGGCCCGAGCTGCCCGGCACGCCACGGCGGCTTCATCACCCCGGAGCACTCCCGAGGCCCGAGATGACCTGGATCGTCCCGGTGTGGGCGATGATCGGCGGTGCGCTGTTCGGGGCGCTTGCCCTCACGGGAACGACCAGGTATCTTTTCCGACGCAGGCTCGTCGCGGCTTTTCGAGACCTTCCCCAGGAGAAGACGGGGAGGCTCGTGATCCTGGAAGCGGATCACATTCGCGAGACGCACGTGACGAAGATGAGTCCAGGATGCGACGGCGCGTGAGGGACCGGGAAACGGGGAGGCGGGATGGAAGTCCTGAATGATCTCGAGCTCCTGATCCTGTCCCGCTATCCTTTCATTGCCGTCGAGAGCTACGAAGAGGAACGCGTCGAAGCGCTCCTGCAACGGATCGCGGCGAAACTCTTGATCCCCCTCTTTGTCTGGAGCGTGACCCAAGGGCTCGAGCGCTCCGGCGCGGGCAGTCCGATCTACGACACGAAAGAGTCCCTGAAGGCCCTCGCGAACGTGGCCGCCATCCAGGATGAGGGCATCTACCTGTTCAAGGATCTCCACCGCTCCTGGGGCGAAGCCGCGGTGGTCCGCAAGCTGCAAGAGCTGGCGAGGTCGTTCGCCAGGGGCCGCAGGGCCCTGATCTTCGTCGCCCCCCACGTGACACTCCCGCCCGAGCTGGAAAAGCTCACCGCGATCTATCGCCTCGACCTCCCGGCGGACCAGGACCTCCGCCACCTCGTCCAGAAGGTGATCAAGGACCTCTCCCGCCAACGCAAAGTCCGCGTGGAGCTGTCTGCCGAGGAGTTCGACCGGCTGGTGGAGGGGATGAAGGGGCTGACCCTGTTTGAAGCGGAACGCGCCCTCTTCAAGGCCGTGCTTCGCGATCACGCCCTCACCCGCGAGGATCTGTCCGTGATTCTCGAGACCAAGAAGGTGCTGCTGGAGAAGGAGGGCGTCCTGGAGTACCTGCCCGCGGAGGAGGGCATGGGCGACATCGGGGGGCTCGAGAACCTCAAGGGGTGGCTCGCCAAGCGGAAGAAAGCCTACACACCCGAAGCCAAGCGGTTCGGCCTCTCGCCTCCCAAGGGGATCATGCTCCTGGGCGTGCAGGGCTGCGGCAAGACCATGGCCGCCAAGGCCGTGGCCGAGGAGTGGGGACTGCCGCTCCTCAAGATGGAACCCGGGCGGCTCTACGAGAAGTTCGTCGGGGAGTCGGAGAAGAATCTGGAGAAAGCCCTGCGGATGGCCGAGCGGATGGCTCCCTGCGTGCTGATGATTGACGAGATCGAGAAAGGCCTGGCGTACACGGGCAGCGCCGATGCCGACGCCGGCCTCTCCAAACGGATCTTTGGCCGGCTCCTGGGATGGCTCCAGGAGCGGAAGGCGCCGGTCTTCGTGGTGGCCACCTGCAACGAGATTGCCGCGCTGCCGCCGGAGCTCATGCGCAAGGGGCGTTTCGACGAACTGTTCTTCATCGACTTGCCCGGCCCGAAGGAGCGGCAGGACATCTTCGCCCTCCATCTGAAGAAGCGGAAGCGCGATCCCGGTGCCTTCGACCTGGACGCCCTCGCGGAGGCTTCGGCAGGTTTCAGCGGGGCCGAGATCGAGCAGGCCGTCGTCTCGGCACTCTACAATGCTTTTTCTCTTGGGACCGAACTCGACACCGCCCACCTCCTCGAGGAGCTCAAGGCGACCACCCCGCTATCGGTGACGAGGCGGGAGGAGGTCGGCGCGCTGCGCGCGTGGGCCCGGGGGCGCACGGTCCCCGCCTAACCAGTCGGGTTTCTTGGGTCTGTTGAGTTAGTTGGGGCTATTGGGTTTGTTGGGTTCGTAATGAAATCAACCCAAGGAACCCAAGGAACGCTACACACCTGGTCCGCGATCGGCTGCTCATTCAGGCGGGTCTGGCGAGGAGGATGACGAGCATCAATGAGAAGTGGATGTCTCCTCCGATCTCGCGATACCGGAAGAACTCGCGAATCGCCGGGGAGGCTTCGGTAAAGCGTCGGCGGAGTTCGGCCACGACCTCGACCGGAGAGCCGGAGGTGCGGACCCAGTCGGAGAAGACCAGCTCGGAGCGGTGCGCCGTGGTCATCTCCTCCAGGGTAAATCCGGCGTCCGGAAGGAAGCGCTGCCACTCGGCGGGGGTATAGTTCCGGACGTGGGAGGGATCCCGCAGCCGTTCCAGCGCCTGATGCCAGGCGTGGATGTCCGGGTTGTCCGGGCTCGACGTGTCGGCGAGGACGAGGCGGCCCGTCCGCCGGAGGATCCGGCGCATCTCCCGCAGGAAGAGGGGGACGGAGGCAAAGTGGTGGGGAGCGATCCGGCAGGTGGCGACATCGAAGCTCCCGTCCCGAAAGGGGAGCGTCTCGGCCGCGGCCTGGAGGAACCGAAGATTGCGCAGGCCGCGCTCGATCGCCAGGCGGCGGGCCTCGAGGAGCATCGTCATCGTGAGGTCCGTCGCGACCACCTCGCCGGCGGATTCGGCAAAGGCAAAAGCGGTGAAGCCGGTCCCGGTCGCCACGTCGAGGACGCGGTCCGCACCCGCCGGCCTCGCCCAATCCACCATCACCTGCAGGCTGGTGCCGGTCGCATGGGGACGGCTGACGGCGTAACAGGAGGCCTGCCGCCCGAACTGCCGCTGCGCCGCCTTTTGGAGGTCGTCGCGACTCATGGGGTGAGAGTATCAGGTCGCCCGGCACCAGGCAATGCGCCGGGCGCGTCCCGCGGTGGACGCCGCGCGCGGCCGGCGGCGCGCCTTGAGGGGGCGTGTGGCCTGTGGGTGAGTCGGCCGCGGAGAGAGCACGCGTGAAGCAAGAGACGCAGGAGCATCTCGACGCGGCGCGGGCGGCGGCCGGGGAGGCGGGTCGGATCCTGATGACGGGATTCGGCCGACGCCCGCAGGTCTACTACAAGGGGCGCATCAATCTCGTCACGGACGTCGACCGGCGGTCGGAGGAAAGCATCGTCACGTTCCTGCATCGCCGCTTCCCTGAGTACACCATCCTCTCTGAAGAGGGTCAGGGGCACGAGGGGAAGGGTGAGGCCCGCTGGATCGTGGATCCCCTGGATGGCACGACGAACTATGCGCACGGCTTTCCCTTTTTCTCGGTCAGCATCGCGTTAGAGCAGCGGGGCGAGATCCGCTGTGGCGTCGTGTACGATCCCCTCCGGGAAGAGTGGTTTACGGGAGTGGAGGGGGGTGGCGCCCGTTTGAACGACGAGCCGATTCACGTCTCGGACACCGACCGGCTGAACGAGGCCCTCTTGGCAACCGGCTTTCCCTACGACATCGGAGAATCTCCCGAGAATAACTTGAACCACTTTCGGAACTTCATTCTGCGGGCGCAGGCGGTGCGGCGTCCCGGCGTCGCGTCCATAGATCTGGCCTATGTGGCCGCCGGTCGGATCGACGGGTTCTGGGAGTTCAAGCTCAAGCCGTGGGACATGGCCGCCGGCGCCCTGCTGGTCCGCGAGGCGCGGGGGACCATCAGCGATTTTTCCGGGCGCCCCCTCGATCTCTTCCGCGGGGAGATCGTCGCCTCGAACGGCCTGATCCATCAGGTCATGCTCCAGGTCCTCGCACCCCAGGGGTCTCCCACCGCCGGTCCCTCCGCTCCCCGGTGAAAAGCGCTGTCCCGATCTACCGAGTCGTCAGCGGGCGAGACGCTCGAGGAGCGCATCGAGCGGCAGGGCGTTCAGGACGTCTTTCTTCTCGATCCAGGCGCAGCGGGCGTGTCCGTCGTTGCGGTCGAGGCGTGAGGGATGGCAGGTGTTCGTGGTGAGGCCCTGAGGTGCCGACCGGTCGGCCTCAGGTCTCCTGGATGTACACGCTCTTGATGTCGGTGTAGAAGTTGACCGTGTCGTCGCCCACCTCGCGGGCGCCGTAGCTCGAGTGCTTGAACCCCCCGAAGGGCATGTGGGAGAAACCGCCCAGGCCGGGCCGGTTCACATGGATCATCCCCGCCTCGATCTTATCGATGAAGGCAAAGGCCCGGCCGATGTCCCGGGTGAAGATCGACGCGCAGAGCCCGTACTCCACCGCGTTGGCCACCCTGAGGGCTTCCTCGATGTCGTTGACCTCGATGACGCTCAGGACAGGTCCGAAGACCTCTTCCTTGGCGATTTCCTGCTCGGGTCGGACATCGGCGACGATCGTCGGCGCGTAAAAGTAGCCGCCGCGCACCCCTTCGGGTTCGGATCCCCCGATCACCACCGTCGCTCCTTCCGCGCGCGCTCGCTCCACGAAGCCCTTCACGTCGCGTAGGCGGGACTCGTCCACCAGGGGCCCCATCGTGATCTCCGGGCGGTCCCCCGATCCCACGCGGATGGCCTTGGTCTTTTCCAGGAGGAGCGCCATGACGTCCCGGGCCACCGCGCGTTCCACGATGGCCCGGCTGGTGGCCGAGCACCGCTGGCCGGTCGAGCCGAAGGCCGCCGGGACGAGACAGTCGATGGCGTTCTTGAGATCCGCGTCCCGCAGGATGATCTGCGGGTTTTTTCCCCCCATCTCGAGCTGGACTTTGGCGAGGCGTCGGGCCGCGGCGGTGTGAATGGCCATGCCGACCTTGGTCGAGCCCGTGAAGGCGATTCCCCGGATCAACGGGTGGTTGACGAGTTCGGTGCCGACCTGCGCGCCGCCGTGCACCAGGTTCAGCACCCCCGGGGGGAGGCCCGCCTCTTCAAAGATCTCGACCACCCGCGTCGCGGTTGCCGGCGTCAGCGGCGAGGGCTTGCAGACCACCGTGTTCCCGCAGACGAGGGCCGGGGCGATCTTCCAGCAGGGGATGGCCACGGGAAAATTCCAGGGGCTGATGGCCGCCACCGGGCCGATGGGCTGTCGCGTGGTGAAGCAGAAGACGTTGGGGACCTCCGTCGGAAAGGTCTGGCCGCCGAGCCGGCGGCCCATGCCGGCCGCGTACTCCATGATGTCGATGGCGCGCTTGACCTCACCGCGCGACTCGCTGACGATCTTCCCCTCCTCGCGGGTGAGGAGTTGCGCGACCTCCTCGAGCCGCGCCTCGAGGAGCTGGGCGGCCCGGAGCACGATCTTGCCGCGATCGGGAGGGATGGTCCGCCGCCACTGGGGGAAGGCGTCCCCGGCCGCCTGGATGGCCCGGCGGGCATCCTCGGCCGAGGAGTCCGGCGCGATGGCCACGACCTCTTGGACGTTGGCGGGGTTCAGCCGCGTGATGCCGCCCACCCCTTGGCGCTCCCACTTCCCCCCGATGAAATTGCCGCACTGAATCGTCGTGGTACCCGTTCCCATGGGCGTGCTCCCTTTCCCGGTTCGCGCCCGCCGGCCGCGGCCGGCGGGAGCTCCCCTCATTTGACCGCCCCAACCGTGAATCCCGCGATGAAGCGATCGACGAAGAAATTATAGACGATGGCAATGGGGACGCTGGCGATGAAACAGCCGGCCATGAGCGAGCCCCAGAAATAGACGTCGCCGTGCACGAGGAAGGTCGGCACCCCCACGCTGACCGTATACTGGGACACCGACGTGATGAAGGTGAGAGCGTAGACGAATTCCTGCATCACCAGGGTAAAGGTGAAGATGACGACCGTGAGGATTCCGGCGATGGAAATGGGGATCACGATCTTCACGAACGCCCCGAGCCGGCTGCAGCCGTCGATCATCGCCGCCTCCTCGAGGTCGGGCGGGATGGCCTTGAAGAACCCCATCAGGAGCCAGGTGCAGAAGGGGATCGTGAAGCTCGGATAGACCAGCACCAGGGACCAGAGAGAATCCTGCAGCCCGAGATTGGCGATCACGCGCGACAGGGGGATGAACAACAGGGTCGGCGGGACCAGGTAGGTCAGGAAGATGGCGATGCCGAGCTGCTCTCCCCATCGCCCCGTCAGCCTCGCCAGGGCGTATCCGGCCGGGACCGCCAGCACCAGCGTGATCAGCACCACAATCACGCCGACCCAGGCGGTGTTCCAGAGCCAGTTGGCAAAGAGCGTATCCTGGAACAGGACACGAATGTGCTCGAAGGTCGGGGGGGCGTTCAGGATGAAGGGGTTGTTCTCCCGCTTCATGAGGTCGGAGGTCTGCTTGAACGCGGTGATGAGCATCCAGTAAAACGGAAAGGCGGTGAACATGGTGAAGGCCGCCAGGGTGCCGATGTGCGCCGCCTTGGCGCCGACGCGTCTGGCCTTGGGGGAGAGCGCCATCTCAGGCCACCTCCGCCTGCCGGGCGATGCGGAGAAAGACGACGGCCGCGGCGAGCAGGAGCGGGAAGAGGAACAGGGCAATCGCCGCCCCTTCGGCAAGGTCTCCGCTTTGGATCCCGGTGAAGAAGGCGAGGCTCGCCAGGACCTGAGTCGTATCGTAGGGTCCGCCCCGCGTGAGGACGTAGATCACGATCATGTCCGTAAAGGCGAAGATCGCCCCGAAGAGCACCGCCACGATCATGATGGGCAGGAGCAGCGGGATCGTGATCTGGACAAGGTGCCGCCAGAACCCTGCCCCATCCACGGCGGCCGCATCGTGGATATCCTGGGGAATGGACGCAAGCCCGGCCAGGAGGATCACCGTCGCCAGGGGGAGGAGCCGCCAGACGTGCACGGCGATCACGGACCCCATGGCGAGGTGCGGAATGCCCAGCCACATGAACCAGCCCTCGGGCCGGATGAGCCCGAGAGCCTCAAGCGTCCAATTGATCACGCTATAGGTCGAATCAAGGATCCAGAGCCATCCGATCGTCCCCAGCGAGATCGGGGCAACCCACGGGAGCAGGATCAGAAATCGGACGAGCCACTTTCCCCGGAAATCCTTGTACAGGGCGAGGGCCAGCACCTTGGCCAGGACCAGGACGATCACTTGTGAGACGAGGGCGAAGATGAAGGTGTTCTTGAGAGACGCCTTGAAGTTCGCGGTCCCAATGATGCTCGTGAAGTTTTTCAGGCCCACGAAGTTGAGGCTCTGGCTTCCAACGGTGATGTCGCTGACGCTGTAGTAGAGCGCCAGGAAGAACGGAAAGCCGACGAGGAGCGCAATGTACAGAATGGCCGGACCGATCATGAGCCGGCCCAGCCACTTCTCACTGTCGAGGAGATGGGCCAATCGGCTTCCCCGCACTTCCTCGGCCACGACCACTGTGGTTACCGGCGCCTTCACGGGTGCTCCCCCAGGGGCTTCGGCGCTGTCCGACGCCCCGTGGTCCGGTCAAAGAAGCTCAGGTCGGCCCTGCGCACCGCAAACGCATAGCGCTCCCCGGGTTGGATGGGTACGGTGACCGTGGAGGGGAGGTCGGCGATGACGCGGGTATCGGGAAAGGGCGGGCCGAGGGCCCCGTAGAGCAGGCGATCGGCCCCGAGGTGTTCGACCCGGGTGACGTGGAACTGGAAGCTCACCAGGGGTTCATGGGCCTCGAAGATCTGTCTCGGCAGCAAAGTCTCAGGGCGGAATCCAAGGATGTGATCGTCCCGCTCGACGAGGTTCATCGGAGGGGACCCCAGGAAGCCGGCGACGAAGGTATCGGCCGGCTCGCGGTAGACCTCCTGGGGCGTCCCGAGCTGGCGGACCTTTCCCTGATGCATGACCGCAATTCGGTCCCCGAGGCCCATCGCCTCGATCTGATCATGGGTGACGTAAATCGCGGTGATCCCTATCCGCCTCTGGAACTGCTGCAGCTCGTCGCGGGCGGAGTTCCGGAGCTTGGCGTCGAGATTGGACAGGGGCTCGTCCAGGAGGAAGACGGTCGGCTCGCGCACCAGCGCGCGCGCCAGCGCCACCCGTTGGCGTTCTCCACCCGACAGCTCGCGCGGTTTCCGGTGGAGCAGTTTCTCGATCCCGAACATCGAGGCGGCCCACTCCACCTTTTTGGGGATGGTCTCCTTGGAGACGCCCTGGGCCTTGAGGGGAAAGGCGATGTTCTTGTAGACCGTCATGTGGGGGTACAGGGCGTAGCTCTGGAAGACCATGGCGATCTTGCGAGCCCGGGGAGGCAGGTCGTTCACCACCTGCCCGCCGATGAGGACGTCGCCTTCCGTCTGCTTCTCGAGCCCGGCGATCATCCGGAGGAGGGTCGTCTTCCCGCAGCCGGACGGGCCGAGCAGAACCAGGAATTCCCCCTCCTTGGTGGCGAGGTCCACGCCGTCCACCGCCCTGACGTCACCGAAGTATTTTTTGATTCCTCTGGTCTCTACGGTGGCCATGGATGATTGGCCCTACCGAAAAATGCGTCTCAGGTGGCAGAAGATGGCGGGAGGCCCCTGAGATCAGAGCCTCCCGCCACGATGTGGACCGTGCGCGCCGTCAACAGCCGTTGAGGGCCTAGACGAGCCCTTTCTCCTTCCACTTGGCGAAGATGCGCTTGCACGCCGCATCGGCCTCTTTCAGCGCGTCCTCGGGCGACGCCGCGCCGCTCGCCGCCTTGGCGAACATCGTGTTGATCACCCACGTACCGAAAATTTCATCAATGGCCGCGGTGGAGTACCCCGGGTAGCCGACGTTGGTCGCCCACTCGAGCACGTCCTCCAAGACCTTGTACTTGTCGGGCGGGCTGGCCTTGGCGTCCTTGGCAATGAGCTGCTTCAGGTCGGGGACCGTCTTGGGAAAGCAGGGGAAGTCATAGTACTCTCCCGCCACGAACCCCTGCCGGAAGTCCGTCGTGTAGTCGACGAGAAACTTCTTGGCCCCCTGGATGTTCTCGGCGAACTTCCAGATGACGTAGCACTGCATCACGTGCTCGAGCCCGATGGCCCGCACCGGACCCTTGAGCGCCTTGGTCAACTCGATCTCCCGCTTCAGCTCGATCTCCTTCTTGGTCGCCGGACTGACGACTTTGGGGTTATCCTTCTCGGCCGTGCGGGTGGTCGAGATGGCGTTCAGGACCAGCGAGACCTTGCCGGACACGATCGCGCGATTATTGGAGGAGGCGTCCCAGGTGAACACCTCGGGGGTCATGGCCTCCTCGAACAGGGCCTTGACGAACTTGAGGGCATCGAGGGTCTGCTTGGAGTTGAGGGCCAGGTTCCCGGCCTCGTCCTGCTCGTGAGATCCCCAGGAGTACATGATCGTTCGCATGGCCATGCCGGTGTCGATCTCTTGCGACAGGCCGACCCCGATGGGGTTGCCGAACTTCTTCTTGATCTTGGCCCCCGCGACGCGGACGTCATCCCACGTCGCCGGCCCCTTGGGCATCCCGACCCCTCCGAAGAGGTCCCGGCGATAATTCACGGGGTCTGGGACGAAGGACGGCGAGAAGGCGAAGTACTTCTTGGTCTTGGGGTTGTAGGTGCTCTTGATGCCGAGGTCGATTGGCTTGCCGAATTTCTTCTCCAGCTCTTGATAGATCTCCTTGTGGTCGATCGCCTGCTCCTCGAACGACGGAGGCGGCCAGTTAAACATGAACAGGTCATGGCCCTTCTGGGCGGAGATCTCGGCGGCGGCGCGGGCATTGATGCCTGCGAGGCCGATGTTATCCACGATGACCTCGGTGTCGTTCTTTTCCCCCCATTCCTTGGCGTATTTCTTGTTGAACCACTCGTCGTATGGAGGGACGAAGTGCACCCACTGCAGGATCTTCAGCTGTTTCTTGGCTGCGCGGGCCCGTCCGGGAATGATAATATTCGCGCCCAGGCCGGCGGCCACCGCCCCGACGCCGGCGGCCTTGATGAAATCCCGTCTGGAGAGACTCCCCTGATCCTTTTCCTGATCCAGGTCCTTGTCCTTCGTGTCGTCCATGCTCCCCCTCCTTCCTCAGTGTATGACGACGGTCGCAGTGAGGCGCGCAGTGTGGGGAAATGGGGCTTGGTGATTTCGTGGCGGACTCCCTCCCGTATCGAATCCCTGAGCCGGCGGGAGACGGGCGTCATTACATCACGGGATCGGCAGCCTGTCAAGGCGGCATCGTGAGTTTTCAAACGAGGTTTCCGTCACGAGGGGACGGCAAGGGGCGGAAGCGCCGCTCACGAGAATGCCGAGGATCTGCGGGGGCGGGGCGAACGCGGTCAGGGAGGTCCTTTGGTGTGAAATCGCCCTGTTTTTGACTACTTCCCGCACTCACGCGACGATCCGGTTGGAAAAGGGAGCACGCGAGTTGGGTTGACAGGCGAAAGGGCGGTACAGTAAGGTGGCACACAGATGACGGGGGGGTGTGGGGACGTGCTGCTGCAAGTCAAGGACCTCCAGACACACTTTTTTACTCAAGAAGGCGTCGTCAAAGCCGTGGACGGAGTCGTCTACGACGTCCACGAGGGAGAGACGGTTGCCCTGGTGGGGGAAAGCGGCTGCGGGAAGAGCGTCAGCGCCCTCTCCATCATGCGCCTGATCCCCACGCCCCCCGGGCGTATCGTCGGTGGAGAGATCCTTTTTCAAGGGCGGGATCTGCTGCGGCTCCCGGATGAGGAGATGCGACAGATCCGGGGCAAAGAGATCGCCATGATCTTTCAGGAACCCATGACCTCGCTCAACCCCGCGCTCACCATCGGCCGGCAACTCACGGAGGGGCTCGAGGTCCATTTACATATGGGCCCGCGAGAGGCGGCGGAGCGGGCGGCGGAGCTGCTGCTGCTCGTCGGCATCGCCGATTCGAAGCGACGGCTCGCCCAGTATCCCCATCAGTTCAGCGGGGGCATGCGGCAGCGGGTCATGATCGCTATGGCGTTGAGCTGCAACCCGAAACTCGTGCTGGCGGACGAGCCGACCACGGCCCTCGACGTGACGATTCAGGCCCAGATCCTGGAGCTGATGAGAGATCTCAGTCGACAATTCGGCGTCGCCATGGTCATCATCACCCATAACCTGGGCGTCGTGGCCCGATATGCCAACCGGGTGAACATCATGTACGCGGGCAAGGTGATCGAGCAGGGGCCGGCGCGCACCATCTATACGCACCCCCGGCATCCCTATACGCTGGGTCTGCTGCGCTCGGTCCCCCGCCTCGACCAGCCGAAGAAGACCAAGCTGGAGCCCATTGACGGGCAGCCACCCGACTTGGCGCACCTGCCGCCGGGGTGCAGTTTCCGGCCCCGCTGTCGATTCGCCGTGGAGCGGTGCGGGTACGAGGTGCCGCCGCTGATGCCGGTGGAGACGGAGCATCTGTCGGCCTGCTGGATGGCGGACAGCCTCGCGAACCCGCGGGAGTGATCGATGGGGATGGCCGGCCGGGAGACCGTCGCGGGGACGCAGGAGCGTTCGAGGAACACTGAAAACATTCTGCTCGAGGTCCGCCATCTCGCCAAATACTTTCCGGTCATCTCCGGGGTCCTCTTCCAGCGGACAGTCGGGATCATCAAGGCGGTGGACGATATCTCCTTCTTCATCCGGAAAGGGGAGACGCTTGGACTCGTGGGGGAGTCAGGGTCGGGAAAGACGACGACAGGGCGATGTATCCTCCAACTCGAGCGGCCGACGGGGGGTGAGGTTCTCTTCGATGGGCAGGACCTCGCCCGGCTGACGGAGGCCGACCTTCGCCGCGTGCGCCGCCGGCTGCAGGTGATCTTTCAGGACCCATACAGCTCCCTGAATCCCCGGATGACGATTGGGCAGATCATCGGCGAGCCGCTCATGGTCCATGGGATCGTGCACGGAAAGGGGGAGTACCGGGAGCGGATTCACGAGTTGTTGGGGGTCGTGGGGCTCAATCCCGCCATGACGGACCGCTATCCTCATGAGCTGTCGGGAGGGCAGCGACAGCGGGTGGGCATCGCCCGTGCCCTGTCCCTGGAGCCGACCTTCATCGTGTGTGACGAGCCGGTCTCGGCCCTGGACGTCTCCATTCAGGCGCAGATCATCAACCTCTTGGAGGATCTCCAGGCCCGGTTCGGCCTCACGTATCTGTTCATCGCGCACGACCTCTCGGTGGTGCGTCACATCAGCGATCGGGTCGCCGTGATGTACTTAGGCAAAATCGTGGAGGTGGCCGACCGCCGCGAGCTGTACGAGCGCCCGCTCCACCCGTACACGAAGGCGCTGCTCGCCGCCGTGCCCATTCCCGACCCCGGCGTCGAGGCGAAGCGGGAACGCGTGATCCTCCTGGGAGAGATCCCCAGTCCGTTGAACCCTCCGTCCGGCTGCGTCTTCCATCCCCGATGTCCCATCGCCGTCCCGGAGTGCAGCCGCACGGTCCCCGAGCTCAAGGAGGTCTCGCCGAATCACTGGGTCGCCTGCATTCGGGCCGAGGGCTACGGAACGCAGTAGGAGAGAGCGGGCGCTCTTCCGCGGGTCGGGCCGCAACGGACGCTCAGCGTGATGTGGTCAGAACGAGAGGAGGGCGGGGGAGTTGATGTGGTACCCGAGCAGGCGCCAGCCCGTGCCGTCCCAGACAAAGGTCAGGGTCTCGAAGGCCTCTCCCTTTTCGAACTGGGATTGGTACTGGAGGATGACCGAAGATCCACCCGAAAAGCCCGTGACGCTGCGCCATCCGGCCTGGCTCCGGTCCTTAGTTCTCCCGAGTTTCGTGGCAATCCCATGCATCATCCGCGTGAAGTCTTCCTCGGACACGATCCCGCGGAACACGGGCGAGGCGGTGGCGTAGATCTCGTGAAACGCTGCCCGGTCTTGAAGGGCAAAGTGCTGATCCGCCGCGCGGATCGCCTGATCCCGATTGGCGGTCAGATTGCGGTAGAATAGAAAGGCGCCGATCCCCAGGACCAGCAGGGCGCCGTTGACGATGACCCAGACGCGTCGCCGTTTCGGTCGGGCTGCTCGGGCGGGAAGTTCCTGGCGTGTAAATCCTGCCGTCGGGTGTCCGCACTTCTTACAGGCGGGGGCGGGGTCGAAGCTGACAAACCCGCATTTTTGGCAGCGCATCTCTCGCCTCCGATTGGGAAAATTACAATTTTCATGCCAATTTCCTGTTGTCTTTTCCGCCGCAGGCATGTAGAAGATTGCTACCGCAGCGAATGAGGGTCGGACGTCCATGGAAGCGCTCACGATTCACCGGTTTCAGTTCGCCTTCACCGTCACCTACCACTACATCTTCGCGCAGCTGACGATGGGCCTGGCGTTGCTCATCTTCGTGCTCAAGACGATGGCATTGCGGGGCGATCCGGTCGCCAATCAAGCCGTGCGGTTCTGGGCCAAGATCCTTGGCGTGACCTTCGTGATGGGTGTGGTCACGGGTATCCCAATGGAGTTCCAGTTCGGGACCAACTGGTCTCGTTTCTCCGAGGCCGCGGGCGGAGTGATCGGTCAGACGCTGGCCATGGAAGGCGTGTTTGCCTTCTTCCTGGAATCTGCGTTCCTCTACCTGCTGCTGTACGGTGAGCGCCGGCTCGGTCAACGCGGCCACTGGGTCGTAGCCCTCTTAGTGTTCATAGGGACCTGGCTCAGCGGTTTTTTCATCGTCTGCACGAACGCCTGGATGCAACACCCGGTCGGGTACGAGATCACGCCTGATGGTGTCATCAAGCTGGCGAGCCTGTCGGCTCTCTTCACCAATCCCTGGGCGATTCCGCAGTATTTGCACACCATGGTCGGCGCGGTGATCACGGGGAGCTTCATGATGGCCGCGATCAGCGCCTTCTACGTTCTGCGCGGCGAGCACGTGGCAACGGCGCGACGGTCCTCGTCGGTGGCGGTCGTGGTCGGACTCATCGCGAGTGTGCTGGCAGCAATGCCGACCGGCGACATTCAGGCAGGGCTGATCTATAAACATCAGCCCGTCACATTCGCGGCCATGGAAGGCCACTTCCACACGGAGGACGGGGCCGGACTGGTGCTCATCGGGCAACCAAACATGCAGAAAATGCATCTGGATAACCCGGTCGTCTTGCCGAAGGTGCTCTCTTTCTTGACTCACCAGCGTTGGGACGCGACGATCGTTGGGTTGAGCGATTATGATCGCAAGCTATGGCCCGATAATGTCGAGCTGCTCTATTACTCGTATCACGTGATGGCGGGACTCGGGACGTTTTTCACTGGGATCATGATGCTCAGCGTATTCTTCCTCTGGCGCAGAAAGCTCCACGAACAGCGCTGGCTGCTCTGGGCCCTAATGCTCTTCTTGCCGTTCCCATTCATCGCCAATACGGCCGGTTGGATGACGGCAGAGCTCGGCCGGCAGCCGTGGCTCGTCTATGGGCTGATGCGTACCGCCGACGGTCACTCTACTCAGGTGTCGGCCGGTAATGCGCTGTTCACGCTCCTCGGCTTCATGGGCCTGTACGTGGTGGTGTCGGCGCTGTATTTCTTCCTGACGACTCGGATTATCGCGCGGGGCCCAGAATCGGATCCAACCGGGCACGAATTCGAAATTAATGCGGGTGAGCCCGAAAAGGCGGGAGCCTGACGATGGAAACCGTCTGGTTCTGGCTGCTGGCGTGGATGCTCGGGACCTACGTCGTGCTCGACGGCTTCGACTTTGGGGTTGGAATACTGCACCTCTTTGTGGCGAAAAGCGAGGCCGAGCGAAAGCAGGTGATCCGCTCCATCGGTCCCGTCTGGGACGGCAACGAAGTGTGGTTAGTCGCAGCCAGCGGCACGATCTTCTTTGCGTTCCCCAAGCTGTATGCGATCTCATTCAGCGGATTCTATCTGGCGCTGATGATCGTCCTGTGGCTGCTGATATTTCGCGCCTTCGGCATCGAGCTCCGGCATCAGATGGACGATCCGCTATGGACGCAGTTCTGGGATGTAGCCTTTGCGGCGGCGAGCTTCCTGCTCGCGGTATGTCTTGGCGCCGCGCTTGGCAACCTGGTGCGAGGCGTGCCGCTCAAGGAGGATGGGACATTCTTTGAGCCGCTATGGACCGATTTTCGGGTCGGGCAGCAGACCGGAATCCTGGATTGGTACACTGTCCTAGTCGCCCTGACCGCCGTGCTGGCCCTCGCCCATCATGGCGCGCTCTGGCTGAACGCGCGCACGGACAAAGCGGTCGCGGAGCGGGCGGGGCACCTGGCCGGCCGGCTCTGGCCTTTCGTTGTCATGCTGTCAATTGCCACGACGCTTGCAACCGTCGTCGTGCAGCCAAACGTAAGCGAGAGCCTGGCGGCGCGACCCTGGGGTGTGGTGTTCGTCGGAATCGCCGTAGCGGGGCTGATTGGTGCGTATGTGCTCCGAAGGCGGGGACGAGAGTTGCAAGCCTTCCTGGCATCAGCGATCTACTTGTATGGGATGGTGGCACTCTCTGCGATCGGCATCTACCCGTATGTCTTACCTGGTCGCGATCCGGCCTTGGGGCTTACGGCACGCGCCGCGGCGGCGGCGGAGACCGGCCTGGTGATGGCGATGTACTGGTGGATCCCGGGAATGCTATTGGCCTGCGGTTACTTCGTCTATCTGTACTCGACGATGCCCGCGAAGTTCTCGGTGCACGACACGGCGGATCACTAGGTCTGCGGTGGACGCCCCACTTCTTTTCTCCACTCGGGGGGTGGAGCGGAGTAGTGGAAACTGGCTAGAGTCTGGCCGGAGGTGACGCGCCATGGAGGAAAAGGGGGACATACAAGCCAAGGTCTATGAGAAGCGCGATCGGTTCTTAGGCTGGCTCGGACTGGGAGAGGATGGCCTCTATCTGGTCGCCGGAGGGTTGCTGGCAGCCACGGCGGTCTTCCTGATCATCGCCACGGCGGGGACCTTCGTCGAGGCCATCAAGGGCGGCAACCTGCGATCTCACTCGATCGAGATCCTGGACAGCCTTCTGCTCGTCCTCATGCTCGTGGAGATCCTTCACACCATCCGGATCGCCATCCTGCAACACGCCCTGGTTATGGAGCCGTTTCTCATTGTCGCCCTGATTGCCTCGGTCCGACGCATCCTCATTCTGACCCCGGAGGCATCCGAGTTCATCAAGCATGACCCGGGCGCCTTCAGAAACGCCATGATCGAGCTGGGCTTGTTGTCCTTCTTGATCCTCGTCGTGGTCGTCTCCATCGCCATCTTGAGACGGCACGCACCCAAGCCTCAATAATCCTTGGCGTGTTCTTCGTGACGCCCCGCTGTTCTGGTTTTTTGTTTTAAGCCTCTTGACAATTGGGAGCGTCGTGTGGGGAAGGTAAAGGGCTTTACGTGTCCGAAGTGTAAGACGGGATACCCGGTCGAGATAAAAGAGCCGAGATGTGCAGAGTGTCACGCGACTCTCGAGGTCGAGCTGGACCTGAGCGGTCTCGAGGGAAAAGGCCCCGACGTTTTCTTGGCGCGCGCGGAGAGGAGCATCTGGAGGTGGCGAGAGTTTCTCCCGATCGGGGCGGAGGGGGCGATCGTGACCCTGGGCGAGGGGGCAACGCCGCTGGTGCCTGCCGAGCGGCAGCGCCGAGAGGTGGGAGGCGCGGATCTCTACCTGAAGAACGACACCGTGCTCCCGACCGGCTCGCTGAAAGATCGATCCAATGCCGTGGGGATCTCACGTGCGGTGGAGGAAGGCAGCGGGGTGGTGGCGGTGATCACCGGTCACGGGCTCAAGCAGCCCCCAACTGACCTGACCCTCCCGCCCGCGATTCCTCCCGACCTCGCCGCGGTTGAGCGCGCGCTCCGTTCCGACGACCGTTGAGCGGGTTCATAAGGTTTATAGGGTTCGTTGGGTTTCTTGGGTTGATTTCCTCATGAACCCAACAGACCCAATAAACCCGACAAACCCAACAGACCTAAATTATGCGGGGAACGCCATGGCACAGAAGGTGACAGCGCCCTGGGGATCTGGCGCCTGCCCGTAATGGAGGAGCCGTCCCGTGTGACCTCTCATCACGGTGAGCAAGGTGTAGATGGGAGGGAGGCCGCATATCCGGCGGCGATCCCCTTCTCGGCTGACAAAGCGGAAAAAACCCTCCGGGTTGCCGGCCGCTACGGGCTCGAGCATCTGTCTGTCCTGGCTCTCGATCCACCGGAGGAAATCCGGCGTGATCCCGTCCGAATCGCCGAACCGGGCCCCCACGTGGGCGAGATCGGCCCCCGCGACGAGGCAGATCTCATCTCCGCGCGTCTCCAGGAGGTCGTGCAGGGTATCGAGGAACTCTCGCACCGGAGGATCCCCGGAGGGGACTCTTCCGCTGAGGATCCATTCGTGGAATGAACCGCACAGAATCGGCAGGATGCGGAGGGACCGGGTGGGGCCGAGGAGGTGCTGGAGGAAGAGGACTTGGAATTCGATGGAGTGCTCCGCACGGTGCGCGATGTCATCCACCGCCAGGAGCTGGGG
>Ga0209751_10001882_pt1 | contig 21334 bp, 18 predicted proteins | sample RifCSP13_1_FD_184019 | JGI IMG/M metagenome (GOLD analysis project Ga0209751, IMG submission 184019) | Soil microbial communities from Rifle, Colorado - Rifle CSP2_sed 13_1 (SPAdes) (version 2) | ecosystem: Environmental > Terrestrial > Deep subsurface > Rock core/Sediment | place: Rifle... | reverse complement strand
GCCGGCCTCATCGGGCTGACCAAGGCGACCGCCCGGGAGGTCGCCTCGCGCGGCATCACCGCCAACGCCGTGGCGCCGGGCTTCGTCCTCACCGAGCTGACCGAGTCGCTGCCCGAGAACATCAAGGCGGCGATCCTCGCCGCGACGCCCCTCGGGCGCTTTGCCACGCCCGACGAGATCGCGGCTGCGGTCGCCTTCCTCGCCTCCGATGAAGCCGCCTACATCACGGGCCACGTTCTGACCGTGGACGGCGGCCTCGTGATGCAGTGAGATCGAGGAGCGGCAGGCACCCCTCGGCGTCGCTCGCCGTCTTCCTGTCGTTCCTCTGGCCGGGATGGGGCCAGTGGTACCTCGGGCGGCCCCGTGCCGCGATCGGTCAGGCGGCCCTGGCGGCCATCGCCACCCTCATCGTGGCCTTCGCGTTCCGCGACGGCCTGCAGGCCCTGGCCGCACGCCTGTTCGTGCCGTCCTTCTCCCTGTCGCTGCTGGGCCTCGTAGGCGTGCTCGCGTTCCTGCGCGTCTTCTCGATGGTCGACGCGTGGCGTCGAGTCGTGCCACTCGGTCGCGCTGGACGTTCCCGGGCGACGGCCGTCCTCGCGCCGTTGGTGGCCGTCATCCTGGCCTCCCACGGGGCGGCGGCCTACCTGACCTGGGCGTTCTACGACGCCGGATCGCGCATCTTCGTCGGCCAGGCGCCACCGGCCGCGGCGCCAAGCACGCCGTCGCCTCCCCAGGCGAGCGGTCGTATCCCCCCGACCATCGCGCCGGTGGACGACTTCCTTGCCACTCCGGACGCTACCCCCGAGAACGAGAAGGCCCGGATCACGATCTTGTTCACGGGCATTGACTCCGGGGCGGATCGGCAGCACGCGCTGACGGATACGCTCCTGATCGTCTCTATCGACCCGGAGACCGGGCAGGTCGCCATGGTCAGCTTCCCGCGCGACATCGCTGAATTCCCTCTCTACGACGGGCGCACGTACACCGGGAAGATCAACTCGCTCATGACCAGCGCGCGGCTCTACCCGAAGCTGTACCCCGATGGTCCTCTGCCTACACTGACGAAGGAACTGGGCTACCTGCTCGGCGTGCCGATCAACTACTTCGCGGCCGTCAACCTGGACGGCTTCCGCGAGATGATCGACCTGGTCGGCGGAGTCGATGTGGTCAACCCGCGGACGATCAGCGACCCGTACTACGACTGGCTCGACGGGAAGCACTGGGGTTTCTACCTGAAGGCAGGACCGGTGCACCTGGACGGTCGCACGGCGCTTGCCTTCGTGCGCTCGCGGATGGGCGCCGGTGACAACGACTTCACGCGCGCCGCGCGACAGCAGCTCCTCCTCCTGGCGCTGCGCGACGAGCTGCTCCATCCGGCCATGATCACGAAGCTCCCCTCCATCCTCGACGCCGCCTCGCGCACCGTGAGAACGAACTTCCCGTCCGAGCGCCTAGAGGAGATGGTCGCCCTCGGGGACGACGTGCGCGAGGAGGACATCCGGCGCTTCGTGCTCGGCCCGCCCTACTCGTATCACCCACCGACCAGGTCCACGGGCGGGACCTACATCTTGCGGCTGTACATGGACAAGCTGGCCGCGCTGTCGGTCGAGCTTTTTGGCGAGGACAGTCGCTATTACACCGGGCCGACGGCCGGCCCGTAAGGGCGGCCGCACGGTGTCGCAGTCCGCTAGCGCCCCGGCAGGGAGACGAGCGCCGGGATGGTGCGCAGGATGATCTTGATGTCGAGCCACAGCGACCAGCGGTCGATGTAGTCGAGGTCGAGGCGCACCCAGCGGTCGAAGTCCGCATCGTGTCGCCCACGAACCTGCCACAGGCCGGTCATCCCCGGTTTCATCGACAGCCGGCGGCGGTGCCAGACGTCGTAGCCGGCGACCTCGTCGGGGAGCGGAGGGCGCGGCCCGACGAGACTCATCTCACCGCGCAGCACGTTCCACAACTGAGGCAGCTCATCGAGGCTGCTGCGCCGCAGGAAGCGTCCCGTGCGCGTGATCCGCGGGTCGGCGGACAGCTTGAAGGCCGGTCCTTTGACCTCGTTCAGCGCCCCCATCTCGGCGCGGCGCGCCTCCGCGTCGTGCAGCATGCTGCGGAACTTGAGCATCGAGAACGGGCGTCCGTGCAGGCCGACCCGGCGTTGACGGAACAGGACCGGCGGGCCGTCGACCAGGCGGATCGAGAGGGCGATCGCGGCGAAGATCGGGGCGAGCACGATGAGGCTGGCCGCCGAAACGGCGATGTCGAGGGCGCGCTTGGCGGCCAGGCCGAGGACGCGGTCGGGCCCGTAGAGGAGCGAGAGGACCGCAACGCCGTCGAACATCTCGGTCCGGCCTCCGGGCAGCGTGAGGCCCGTCGCGTCGAGGGGGATGCGTACGATGCGCCCTTCGTCCTCGCACACGCGAGTGATCGGCTCGATCAGGTGCGCCGCGTCGGGCGGCAACGCTATCGCGACCTCGTCGACCACCCGGGAGTGGAGGACCTCCTCGATCTCGTCGAGCCCGCCAAGGATCGGGCGTGTCGCGGTGACGGCCGTTTCACCGGTCCAGCGGAGGTGCCCCATCACCTGGATACCGAGATCGGCGTGATGCTCCACACGGTCGGCGAACGCGTGCGCGGACGGGCCCACGCCGACGACCAGCATGTAGCGGCGGATCACACCGCGGCTGCGCAACCAGGCCAGCACCACGCGGAGGAGAACGCGCGCTGAGAGGGTGGCCGTCATCTGGCCGGCGAAGAGGAGCAGCAGGAAGAGGCGGCTGACCTCGGGCAGCTTGAGCAGGAAGAGCGTGCTGAAGGTCGCAACCGCCACGAGCACGCCGGCGCGGAGGATGGCGTACGCGTCGCTGCGGAACGACCAGCGGGCGCGCAGGACGTAGAGGCCCTGGAGCCACAGCGCGGCGACCCATGCGACCGAGTAGGTGGCGGCCGCCAGCCAGGGGCTGCTGGTCAGGTCGGCCCAGATCGCTTCCCAACCCTCACCGCCGAAACGGAGAACGGACGCGGCCACGAAGACGAGAACGGCGCTGAAGGCATCCGCAGTCACAAGCGCGAGGCGCAGCGTCGTGAAGTGGCGTTGGATCACGTCGCTCTAGCCTCCCTTTCCCGGTCGACCGCGCGCCGGGCCAGCGGCATTCTACGATGTGGAACGCCGACCCGAACGCGGGGATCAGCCACGCCGAGCGGGGTCCTATACTCGGCCCGATGAGCGCGGACCACGTGGGTACGCCCGAGAACCCGGCCCTCTCGCTCGTCGTGGCTACCACCGCGGGCTGGCCCGATTATCGGCCCCTGTTCGAGGGTCATCGCGTCGCTGTCGAGGCGGTCGACGGTGAGGTCATCGTCGCCGACGGGAGCGGACGGGCGGCCCCCGCGCCGGATGAGATCGGGCCGCACGCGACGTGGCTCGCCGCGCCCGGCGAAGGCGTCTTCCAACTGCGCGCGCTCGCCTATCCCCGCGCCCGAGCCGCGATCGTCGCGGTGACGGAGGATCACTGCGTACTCGGACCGGAGTGGGGCCGGACCCTCCTCGGCCTCCATGCGGAGCATCCCGACGCGGCGGTCATCGGCGGCGTGGTTGAGAACGCCTCGCGAAGGCGTCTGGACGACTGGGCAGTCTTCTTCATCGGCCACTTTCGCGACATGCCCGGGGTCGGCAGGGCCCAGCGGGTGGCGCTCGCCGGGCTGACGAACGTGAGCTACAAGCGCAGGGCCCTCGAGGGCATGACGCCCATCGGCGACATGGGCGTCAACGAGGCGTTTCATCAACGGGCTCTGGCCGCGAGCGGGGAGATCCTCCTCATCGACGACCGCCTGCGTGTCGAGCATGTGCAGTCGCCCGGGCTGCGCGGGATGGTCATGCTCATGTGGCATTCGGCCCGCACCACGGCGGCCATGCGGCGGCGGCGGATGTCGTCGGCCGCCATGCTCCGGCTGGTCGCCGCCCCCGTGTCGCCGCTCGTCTTCGGCGCCCTCATCGCGTCCGCCGTCGTGCGCCGGCGTTATGCACCTCTGCCATTCCTCGTGAGCAGCCCGGCCATCCTCGGCTTCCTGAGCGTCCGTGCGGTAGCCGAGGTCGTCGGCTACCTCGCCGGGCCCGGCGACAGCATGCGGCGCTTCCTGTAGCGGTGGCCTCATCGGCCGGCGAGGGGGAGAGGCCGGCGCCTCTCGGCCAGCCTGCCGGGCAACGACATGCGCGTTCTCATCGACGCCCTCGGCGCCCCCGGCCACCCGCGCGGTGTTGGCCGCTACGTGCACGAGCTTTCGCGCGCCCTGGCCCGTATCGCCGACACGTCAGTGCTTGTTGCGTGCGGACGGTGGCATCGCGGGTTCTACGCTTCGCTGGCCGCTCACGGCGTCGAGCTCATCGAGGTTGAGCTCCCATCGCCCGGACGGCTCTCGCGCCACGCCTGGCACCTGCTGCGGCTGCCGTGGCTGGCCCGCGCCGTTCGGGCCGACGTCATCCACGTGCCCGACCGGGCGCTGGCCACGCCGCCCCACGGGACGGCTCTGGTCGTCACGATCCATGATGTCGCCGAGCACGATCTGGCCCAAGCATATGGGCCCGTCCAGCTCCGGTACCGACGCCTCGTCCTGGGCAGGCAGCTCCAGCGCGCCGGACGGATCGTGACCCCTTCGCGCTTCACGGCGGACCGGCTCGCCTCAGTCGAGCCGCGCGTGCGCGAGCGCACGACCGTCGTCGTCAACGGCCCCGGCATCGACCCTGCGACGCCCTCGGTCGCGCCGGAGGAATCCATCCGGCGACCGTTCCTCCTGTTCGTCGGCGCCATCCAGCGCCACAAGAACGCGCCCCGCGTCACGCGCGCTTTCCGATCGCTGGCCGAGCGCTCGGTCGGGTTGGTCGTGGCGGGCGCCGACCACAACGACCGTGCGGCACTTGAGCAGGCGATGGCCGGCGATCCACGCATCCAGCGCCTGCCTCGCCCGAGTGACGGCGAGCTGGTCTGGCTATACGGTCACGCGGTCGGGCTCATCTTCCCTTCGCTGTACGAGGGTTTCGGGCTGCCGATCCTAGAGGCGATGAGTTTCGGCTGTCCGGTCGTCACGTCGGACCGTGGGGCGCCACGCGAGCTTGCCGCTGACGCCGCCCTGCTGATCGACCCGCTGGATGAGGGAGCCATTGGCGCATCCATGAAGCGGTTGCTCGAGGACGCCGACCTGCGCGACCGCCTTGCGGCGGCGGGCCGGGAGCGGGTGTCGCTCTTCTCCTGGGGACGGGCCGCAGGGGACACGGTCGCGGTCTACCGGGAAGCCCTCGCGGAGGTGCGGGCATGACCGAGGGCTGGACGGCCACCGGGATAGACGGCGCGGTGCGGCGCCGCCTCGTCGTTCACGGGGACGACAGGGGTAGTTTCACCGAGCTATGGCGCGCCAGCTGGACGGCTCCGCTGGGGAGGCAACCATTCGTGCAGTCCAACGTGTCACGGTCGAATGCAGGGGTGCTGCGCGGTATGCACTTCCATCTGCGCCAGTCGGACTTGTGGATCGTGCTCGCGGGTCGCGCCCTGGTCGCCCTGGCCGACCTCCGCGACGCGACCGAACATCCAAGCTGGAACCCCCGTACGGCGCTCTTCGAGCTGGGAGCGGACGAGGCAGTCGTTATCCCCGAGAGGGTCGCCCACGGGTTCTTCGCCACGGAGGACCTGGTCCTGGTCTACCTCGTCACCAACGAGTTTGACGGCACCGATGAGCACGCGTTCGCGTGGGACGATCCGCTCGCCGCGATCATGTGGCCGACCGACCGACCGACGCTATCGGCGAAAGACCGCGCCAACCCCTCGCTGCGCGACGCGGTGCGTGGGCTTCAGGCGCACAGGTCGGGCGCATAGGCGTCGAACGCGTCCTCCCATGGCCGCATCGCGATCCCCAGTCCTTCCGCTCGGCGGGTGTCCAGGACGGCCCAGGCCGGGGGGGTCGAGGCGCGCACGAACGCAGCCTGCCTGATCGGCTCCAGCGGCACGTTGTGCCCGCACCGTTTGAGCACGCCGGCCGCCCATTCGAAGCGCGACACCGCGCCGCGATTGACGAGGTGAAAGAGGCCCCCCGGAGTCACCTCGACGAGGCGAAGGATCGATTCCGCCAGATCGGTCGCGTACGTCGGGCAGCCGATCTCGTCTTCGACCACACGCAACGCGTCGCCGGGCGCGAGCCTCGGGGCCGCGGCGAGGATCTTGCGCGGGTAGTCCACCCCAGGTGCGCCGAACAGCCAGCCCGTGCGTACGATCCATAGCCCGCGCTCGGCCAGATCCGGGAGCCTTGCCCGGTACGCTTCGGCTGCCAGCCGTTCGCCCTCCAGCTTGCTCACGCCGTATGGGTTGATCGGGTTCGGCACGTCGGTCTCCACGTATCCGCGGCGGTCGGTCCGGCGGCCGTCGAAGACCTCGTTCGTCGAAATGAGGACCAGCCCAATGCCGACCTGGCGGCACGCCCGGGCCAGCACGCCCACGGCTCGTCCATTGCGCCGGATCGCGAGGGCGGGATCCCGGGCGCATCCGTCCACGTCGGTCCACGCCGCCGTGTGGACGACGACGGACGGACGGTCACGCCGTACGAGGCGCTCGACGCTGCGGGGCCGATCGAGGTCGTACTCGGGCCGGCTCCACCCACGTACCGCCCGCCCGTCGTTCTCGAGCCGGGCAACGAGTGCGCTTCCCAGGCGGCCGCTCGCCCCGGTGACGGCGATCGCCCCGGGGGTCATGCCTCGACCGATCTGGCCAGCCGCTCCCCGTACTGCCGCTCGTAGTAATCGAGCCACTCCCCGCTCTTGACCGGCCGCCACCAGGCCTCATTGGCACGAAACCAGTCCACGGTGAGCCGGATGCCTTCGTCGAACGTCACGCGACGCCGCCAGCCGAGCTCGGCGAGGCGCCCGCCGTCCATCGCGTAGCGGCGGTCGTGGCCCGGCCGATCGGGCACGCTGCGCGCGAGCGACCAGGGTTTGCCCAGGTGGTCGAGGATGACCGCCGTTACCTGACGGTTCGTGCGCTCCTCGCCGGCCGGGACGTTGTACACCTCGCCGGCACGCCCGTGGTCGAGCACGAAACTCACGGCGTCGGCGTGATCGTCGACGTGGAGCCAGTCGCGGCGTTGCAGCCCGTCGCCGTACAGGGGCAGCGGCTGGTCCTCGAGGGCGTTCGTCACGAACAGAGGGACGAGTTTCTCGGGATGCTGGTACGGGCCGTACGTGTTGGACCCGCGGGTGACCACCGTGTCGAGGCCGAAGGTCGCGTGGTAGGCACCGACGAGCAGCTCGCCCGCCGCTTTGGCCGCCGCGTAGGGGCTGCGCGGGGCCAGCTCATCACCCTCGCGGCTGAGGCCGCCCTCGATGGAGCCGTACACCTCGTCGGTGGAGACCTGCACAAACCGCACCGAACGGCCGCCTTCCACCGCCGCCCGGACCGCCTCCAGGAGCACCTGCACCCCGATGACGTCGGTGCGCAGGAACGCGGTCGGGTCCAGGATCGAACGGTCGACGTGGGACTCGGCCGCGAAGTTGACGATGGCGTCGCATCCGGCGACCGCGGTTGCGACGACGCTCGGGTCCGCGATGTCGCCACGCACGAAACCGTAGCGCTTCGCGTAGCGGGCGTCCGTCTCGACCGCGGCCAGGTTCGCCCGGTTGCCGGCGTAGGTGAGCTTGTCGAGGACGACGACGTCGTCGCCGGTCGCCGCGAGCCGCCGGCGGACGAAGGCGCTGCCGATGAACCCGGCCCCACCGGTGACGAGGAGCTTCATCCGTTGGTGGGGCGTCCGACCGGAGGTTCAAGCAGGCCTGCAGCGTGGGCCTCCGCGGCCAGCGTCGAGGCGTGGAGCAGCGACTCCGCCGTGCCCGCGTCCGACCAGTGGCCCTCGTAGATGCGCCAGTAGAGCCGACCTTGGGTGACGTAGTGGTTGAGGACGTCGGTGATCTCGAACTCACCACGTCCCGAGGGCACCAGCCGGTCGATCACCGCGAACGCGTCCGGCCGCAGGAAGTAGACGCCGATGGGGATGAGATCGCTCTTCGGCCGCGCCGGCTTCTCCTCGAAGCCCACGAGCGTTCCCTCTGCGTCGAATTCGGCCACCCCGAAGCGCTGTGGATCGGGCACCCGGTAGAGCAGGGACCCCGCGTCCCATCGACCGGCCTCGAACTCGCCGGCCACGTCGGCCAGGCGCGGTCCGCGCAGGACGTTGTCACCGAGGACGACGCAGAAGCTCTCGTCGCCGACGAAGTCGCGGGCCAGGCCGATGGCATGGGCGATGCCGAGCGCGCCGCGCTGGTAGCGATACGTGAAGCGAAGCCCGAAGTCGGCGCCATCGGCCAGCAGCTCCACGATGTCGCCGATGCTCCGCCCGCCCAGCACGACCATGACCTCGTGGATCCCCATTCCCCGCAAGGTCTCGATGGGGTAGTAGATCATCGGCCGGTCGTAGACCGCGAGGAGGTGCTTGTTGGTCACGAGGGTGAGGGGATGAAGCCGAGTCGCGGTCCCACCGGCGAGGATGAGGCCCTTCACAGCGGGGCATCGTACCGCGCGGGTTCCTCTGACGAAACGACCCGGCGGTACCATCACGCGCCTGATGCCCCTCGAGCCGGCGGAGGCGTGACGGCGTGAGCCGGAACGCCGCGCTCCTCCTGGCCGCGAGGGTCACCTCCGCGCTCACGACGCTCGCGGTCCTGTCATTCGTTGCACGCTTGCGCGGACCGGATGACCTCGGTCTGGTGGCGGTCGGGCTTGCCAGCGGGGCGATCCTGGCGACGCTGTCGGATGTCGGTCTGGGCCCGCTCCTCGTGCGGGAGGGTGCGCGCGACGAGGCGCGGACTGGAGCGCTCCTTGGGGCGCTGCTCCTGGTCCGCCTGGCAATCGTCCCGCTCGTGCTCCTGGGTGCGTGGCTGGTCCTGGACGCGGCATTCGGGGCCGACGCGCCGGTCGTATGGATCGTCGCGGCGGGGCTCGTCTTTCAGCAGTGGGCGGAGCTCGGCCGGTCGGTTTTCCTGTCTCGACTGCGCGTCGGCCTCATGGCCGCGCACTCGATGGTCGAGAACCTCGCCTGGCTGGCGGTGATCGCGGTCCTTCTGGCCACGGAAGCGACGCTCATCGAGGCGTTCTCCGGCGGGCTCGCGGTGTTCGCGGTCTCGCTCGTCGTGGGGCTTGCGATGGTCCGTCTGTTGCTCGGCGTGCGGCCTCACCTTCCGACCGCGCTCGGCGCCCGAGGGCTCATCGTCGATGCCGCGCCCTTCGCGCTGTTCGGCACGCTGAACACGGCATACACGCGGATCGATACGATCCTCGTCGGGCTGTTCGTCCCGGGCACTGCCCTAGTGGCGGCGGGCACCTACTTCGCCGCGTCCCGGCTGGTCGGTGCGTTCGAGTATCTGCCTGAGACGCTCAGCCGGTCGCTCCTGCCGGAGCTGTCCCGGGGCTACGTCGTCGAGCCCGGCCAGCTCGGCGCGCTCCTTCGCCCGGCCATCCGGCTCCTCCTCTTCACGGGCATCCCCGTGCCCTTCGGTGTGCTCCTCCTCGGCCCATGGCTCATGCAGCATCTCTTCGACGTGCCGGTCGGTCCGTATGGCTGGATCGTCGTCGGTCTCGCCGCGGTCGTGCCGCTCCGCTTCTTCGGCTCCCTTTTCGGGGCCACCCTCACGAGCGCGGATGCACAGTGGCGACGGGTGTGGGCGACGGCCGTGGCGCTCGGCGCGGTGGCGCTCGTTGACGTGCTCCTGCTGCCACGGATTGGGATCGCCGGCGCGCTCGTGGGTGTCGCGGCCGCGACCATCTCGCTCGTAGGAGTGTACCTAGCCGGGGTCAGCCGGATCGCCGGTCCGCTGTTCGCGGGCGCCGATGCTCTCCGGGCGTTCGCCGCCGCCGCGGTCGCGCTCATTGCCGGCCTGCTGGCGCGTTCGATCGTGCCCGAGCCGGCCGCCGCGGCGGTCTTCGCGCTCGTCTACCTGGTCCTGGTCGGCGCGCTCACCGGTCCACTCCGAGCATCGCCCGGAAGAGCCGCTCGTACTCGTCGGTGACGTGCTCCCAGGAGTACAGGGTCCGCGCCCGCTCGTGAGCCGCGGCACCGAGGGCGGCCCGGCGGTCTGCGTCGTCGGCCAGCGCCCGCAGCTGCCGTCCCAGGTCTTGCGGGTCGTTGCGCGCGTAGTACGCGCCGGCGTCGGCGAGAACCTCGCGGTGCTGGGGAACGTCGTTGGCGACGATGCACGCCTCACGACCCATCGCTTCCACCAAGGCGGGAGGTGTCCCCCCGACATCGCTCGCCTGGACGTACAACGACGCATTCGACTGGAGCTCGGCATACCCGGACCCGAACACGTAACCGGTGAACAGGACACCGGGCGGGGCCATCGCGTGAAGCCGCGCCTTGTAGTCGCCTGCATACGGCGCGTCGCCCACGATGACGAGCGGCAGGCCGAGGGTGTCCAGCCCGCCCGCGTGTCCGTAGCCCTCGAGCACGACGTGGGCGTTGTTCTCTGGTTCGAGGCGGCTCACGTACAGGATGAAGCGACCCGCCTTCAGACCGAGTCGCTCGAGCGTGGGTCCCGGGCCAAGGCGCGGCGCGTCCGCGCCGTACGGGATGTACGCGATCGCCCGGCCCAGCCGGCGATAGTGCTCCGCCACGATCCGCGCGTCGCTGACGAGCACGATCGGGAGCTTCGTGGCCAGCCACGAGCACAGCCGATAGTAGGTCTTGCCGACCGCACCCCACTTACGGCGCTGCCATTCGAACCCGTCGACGTTGAGGGCGACCATGGCCCCGGTCAGGCGGGGCACCAATGCGAATGGGGCGTTCGCCACGTTGCAGATGAGGATCACGTCGAAGCCCCGTGGGAGGGCATCGACGACCGAGAGCGCCGTATGCACCGGGGTGTCGAGGTACTTGTGGCGGATCGTCGGGAGGACGCGCACCCGGATGCCCCGGTATTCGCGCACGCCGGCCGGCACGACGTGGGAACGCCCGTAGACGGTCACCGTGTGGCCCCGCTGGGCAAGCCGCGCTCCCAGTTCGTCGGCGAAGGTCTCGAACCCCCCGTAAGCGGCCGGCACGCCACGGGTCCCGAGGATCGCGACCCGCATGCCAGCCGACGTCGGCGACGCCTCGTCCGGTCCGCCGCCGTGCTTCCTGGTCATGGATCGACCACGTCTACGGTGTGGATTCTTGCCCATCCCCCCGTTCGCCGGGCGGCCCGCCATCCGGGCGGTATCCGAGCGCGACGCCCCAGACCGAGGCAACGACGACGGCTGTCGCGGGGTCGAGCCACAGCTCTTCAGCGACGCCGGCAGCGAGCGCCGTCAGCAGGCCGACGAGCAGAAGATCGCTACCGGGCCGCGCCTGCATGAAGAGTTCCAGCCCGCGGCGAAGGGGGAGGGCCGCCAGGCCGAGGAAGAGCACCAGGCCCACGAGCCCCTGTTTGAAGAGCACGCCCAGGTACTGGCTGTGCGACCCGGCCGGTGGGCGCTCCGAATGGGGGGTCGGCCCGGGGGTCGGAGATGGCGGCGGCGGCGTCAGCGTCGGCGTGGGTAGCGGCGTGGGAGTCGGCACCGGCGTGGGCGTCGGGGCGATGTCGACCTCGGTGCCCCAGCCGAGGACGGGCCGTTGCGCCCACCGGTCAATGGTCTGCTCGTACAGGACCGCCCTGACGTCACCGCTGCGCGCCCACAGCACGTCGATCACCGGCTGCGCCAACCCCGTAGCCACAGCGATTGTCAAGACGGCCACGACCGAGGCGCCCATCGCCGCAATCACGGGGCGGGTCAGTCGGATCTCGATGCGCATGTTGCCGATGCGGACCCGCCGGGCGAACCACACAAGCAGGCCGGCGAGAGCCAGAGCACCGACGGGCGCCCTTGACGTCGTCGCCAGCAGGGCGACAAAGGCCAGGCCGGCCGCCGCGATGAAGACGGTGCGCCAACGTGGAAGCCAGCCAGCCAGCGCCAGCATGAGCGACGTGCCGATCGACAGGGCGACCGCTTCCGACGTGCTGAAGAGGAACAGCCCCCGTGGCCGGGTGAACAGACCGGCCGGCAAGGCATAGCTCGTGGTCGCGAGGGAACGCTCGGTGAGGGAGGTGGCCCCCAGCGTGGTCGAAGCGATCTCATCGGGCACGAGGGGTGCGATCAGGGTGGTGAAGGCCACGGGCTCCTGGAGGGCGAAGGCGAGGACGGACAGCGCGGCGGAAATGGTCAGGAAGGCGGCCAGCGACGCCAATACCGCGAAGAGAGCCCGGGGTTGCCGTGCCAGCGCCGTCACCCCGAGAACGGCACCGAAGAAGGCCGAGATGATGAGGAGGTTCCGGGCCAGCGTGATCCAGCGGAGGCCCTCCGCTGAAAGGATGCCGGAGAGCAGGGCAACGCCCACGAACGCTGCGGCCAGTAGGGCGAACGCGCGGTGGACGTCCCTCCTGTAGACAGCGTACCCACCGAGTGCGAGGCCCACCGCGAGCCAGACTCCCTGGTCGAGCCCCAGTGCCCACCATACCGGGACCGTGACCACGGCCGCGGCGACCGCGCTCGGGAGACGGCCCAAAGGTCGTGATCCGGGACCCGTCGTCGGCCGCTGGGCAGCAGCTTCCACAACGAGCCGGAGGATAGACTACGGGCTCCTCTATGGATGAGTCGCTGCAGGCATCACGGCGACGGGCGCGTCCCGTCGCGTTGGTCGGGAGCAGCGGCGGTCATCTGGCACACCTTCTCGCCCTCCGTCCGTTCTGGCAGCGGCGCGACCGGTTCTGGGTCACCTTCGACACCGAGGACGCACTGTCGCGACTGCAGGGGGAGCGGGTCTACTGGTGTCATCACCCGACGAACCGAAACATGCCGAACCTGCTCCGCAACACCCTGCTGGCGGCTCGGATCCTGTGGCGGGAGCGACCGGGTCTTGTCCTCTCGAGCGGAGCCGCCGCAGCGCTCCCGTATTTCTGGCTGGCGCCGCTCTTCGGTGGCCGGACGGTCTTCATCGAGGTGGTCGACCGGATCGACTCGCCGAGCCTCACGGGGCGTCTGGTCGCGCCCGTGGCCACCCGGGTGCTCGTTCAATGGCCGGAACAGACGGCCTTCTACCCCAAGGCGACCGTGGTGGGTCCGATCCTGTGATCTTCGTGACCCTTGGCACGCACCCGAGCCCGATGGACCGCCTGGTGCGCACCCTGGACGAGCTCGTTCACTCCGGCACCATCACTGATGAGGTCCTCGTCCAGGGCGCGGCCTTCGGTCATCGCCCTCGCCATCTGCACCTTCGCTCGACCCTGCCACATGACGAGTTCGTCGCCCTCGTGCGCGAGGCGGACGTGGTGATTTCCCACGCCGGCGCCGGCTCGCTGGCGGACATCCGCCTCCAGGGCAGGGTCCCGATCGTCGTCCCGCGGCTGAGCGCTGCGGGCGAACACGTGGACGACCACCAACGGCGATATGCCCACCGGCTGAAGGGGCAGCCAGGCTACGTCGTGGTCGAGGACATGGCCGAACTTCCCGCGGCCATCGCGGCTGTCCGGGCCGCCATCGTTGACTTTTCGCCACCGAACGTCAGTAGGGCGGTGGCGGCGCTGGAAGAGGTCGCCGACGAGCGGTGAGCACGGGCCCCTCGGTCACGATCATCACGGTCACCCATGACCACGCACCCTTCATCGGGCCGTGCATCGAGAGCGTCCTGGCCCAGTCCCGCGATGACTGGGAGCTCGTCGTCGTCGACGACGGCTCGTCCGACGGGACGCTCGATATGGTGAATCGCTACCGCGACGCGCGCATACAGACCCTCGCTTTGCCGGCGCGTGGTCTGGTGGGCCTGGCCGAGAGTTACAACGCCGCGCTGGAGCGGTCGAGGGGGCCGCTCGTGGCGATCCTGGAGGGCGACGATCGCTGGCCGCCGACCAAGCTCGGCACGCAGTTGCCGCTCTTCGACGACCCCGCGGTCGTCCTCTCGTACGGCGCTGCGGCGCTGATCGACGAGTACGGCTGCACCTTCGCGACGTATCGCCGGCGGCCCCGCCCGGCTGTGTCAGCGGCCAATCTCCCGACGGGAGCGATCCTCCCCGCGCTGATGCAGCAGAACCTCATCGTTGCGGCGACCGTCATGGTCAGGCGGTCCGCGCTGGAGGGGATTGGTGGCTTCTGGCAACCGGCCGGCATCCCGTACGTGGACCACCCCACGTGGACGAGACTGGCACTGGAAGGACCGTTCGCCTACGCCCCCGAGGTGGTCGGCATGTGGCGGCGCCACCGCACCCAGTGGACCACTGAGTCCGCCACGGGGACACAGCCCGACCGGACCGCCTACCTGCGCGCGGTCCTCGGCGAGGCGCAGCGGCGGGGCATGGCTGCCGACTTCGCGCTGTTGGACGCCTTGGTCGACGAGGGTCCCAGCGCTCAACAACGCTGGGCGATCCTGAACGCCTACCGTCTCGCCCTCCTCGAAGGTGGATCCCGCGACATCGCTCGCGCCGCGTTCTCGATGGTGGCAACGGGACGGCCGGCCTGGGTCTTGATCGCGGTAGCCGGGATCGGGTCCAGGGTCGTCGGTTCCGATATCGAGTGGCTGCTGCGGGCCACCGACCGGTTCTCGTGGCCCTCACGCCGCCACGCGCGACGGCATCGCCTGGCCGGCCGAACGTAGCAATGAACGCGACCTGACGTGCGGGTATCGTTCATCCTGCCCGGCTTCCCCAGCGCCCCCGTAGGTGGCTTCGCCGTGGTGTACACGTACGCGAACCACCTCACCAGGCGCGGGCACCAGGTCAACGTCATCCATCCTCGCGCTTGGATGACGCACGCTGGGTGGTCAAGGCGGGCCGTGAACCATGTGCGGGCGCTGGCTCGGTCAGCGGTTGGTTCGGTCCCACGGGACGGGCGACCGGCCTGGTTCCCTCTCGATGCCGACGTGCGATCCGTGATCGTCCCGAGGCTCGCGCCGAACACGGTGCCCGATGGCGATGCCGTGTTCGCCACCGCCTGGGAAACGGCATCCATCGTTCACGCGCTGCCGCCGCCCACGGGACGGAAGCTGTACCTGATCCAGCACTACGAGACATGGTCCGGGCCGCAGGAGCTGGTCGACGCCACGTGGCGCTTACCGATGGACAAGGTCGTCATCTCGAAGTGGTTGCTGGAGATCGCGCAAGGGCTGGGGGTGGCGGGGGAGACGACCTACATCCCCAACGGGATAGACCTCGAGCGTTTCCGGATCACGGATCCACCCCAGAGAAGGGATCGGTTTCGGGTGGGCCTCCTTCACCACCGGCGGAAGTGGAAGGGAACCGCGGACGGCCTACGAGCGCTCGAATCGGTGCGACGGACGCGACCCGGCCTGGAGGCGGTCCTCTTCGGGACGGCTCAGCGACCCCGCGTGCCGGAGTGGGTGATCTATGCGCCCGCGCCCGCTGGGGAGAGGTTGGTCGAGCTGTACAACTCGATGGCTATCTTCCTGCACCCGAGTTGGACGGAGGGCTGGCCACTTCCGCCGGCGGAGGCGATGGCCTGCGGCTGCGCGCTTGTAGCCGCAGCGAATCGGGGAGTGTCCGAATACGCCACCGATGGTTCGACGGCTCTGATGGCTCCGGTCAGGGACATCGCAGGGTTGGCGGCAGCGGTGGACCGCCTCATCGATGACGATGATCTGCGCGTGCGGATCGTCGCCACCGCCGGCCATGCCCACATCCGCTCATTCAGCTGGGAGGCTGCGGTCGATCGCCTCGAGGCGCTCCTGACTGCTGGCTCCGACTGAGGGTCTGGCTTCCACTCCGCTGGATCAATCAGAGCACTTCGACGCGTCAACCGGGCAGCGCCCCACCGATCCCGAGGATTCGCTTCGGCTTCTCGTTGTCGAAGCGACCCCTCCATCCATCCAACGCCGACTGCAGATAGAAGTTCATGCGCCGCAGTTTGTGGTCGTCATAAAGGAGGATGCCAAGCCACTTGCGCACCACGAACTTGGCGATAAACGCGAGTGTTGAAAGGGGCGAACATGATTGTCTCTTCAGCCAGACGGAGTTTCGCAGGCTGTAGTAGGCGAGCCAGAGTCGATCGAGCGGTAGACGGGAACTCGGCCGACCGAGGGCGAACACTGCATAGGCATCCTCACGCTGGCGCTCGGCGTGCTTGATCAGGCTTCTGGTGGCCAGCCAGATTCTGCCCACACGGCGGATGCGCCGACAGTATTCGAAGTCATCGTGATGGAGGAAGAACTCGGCTAAGGGCAGGCCCACCGCCTCGACAGCCCGGCGGCTGACGGCCAGACCCACGAACGATGCCTGGTCGATCTCGACGAACTCGGGCTGCAGATCACGGTCAGAGACCCCTCGGACAACGGCAGGATCAAGGTCGCAGAGCCGACCCCAACCGCGATGGTGGTATTGCGGCCTCCCCGTCTCATCGATCGGTAGGCTCGCTGCCGCCACTGCGTCAGAGAGAAGGAACGCTGGTGAGAGCAGGTCCAGTGCGGCCAACGACGGCTCGGCATCGTCGTCCATGAGCCAGGTCCAATCGAAGCCACCTTCGTGGGCCACCTGGAGGCCACGGCGGAACCCCCCGGCTCCTCCAAGGTTCCGATCAAGGCGGAGGTACTGGAGGAGCCCGTGATCGATGAAGCCACGCTCGCGAAGCAGCTCGGGCGTGCCGTCCGAGCTCGCATTGTCGACGACGATGACGCCTTCCAATGGCCGACTCTGAGCCAGCAGCGCGGCGAGACACTGGGTCAGGAGCTGTCTGCGGTTATGGGTCACCACGACCGCAGCGACCCGCTCAGGCACTCGAACCTCCCGCAGTAGAGACTCGGCGCTCGGCGCCGCCACCAAACGCACGCAGGGTCACCATTCTCGTCGTGCCGCTTGGAGGCGGTCCCACCAGGTCGCAACGTCCCGAGCGTCGATGCGCAACCGTGCGGCGGCGAGGATCGGGCGGAGGTGCCCGGTGCGGGCAAGAGTGACAGCCATCAGCGCGGTCACGAGCGCTTCGATCGCGACGATCGCGATCGCCGCGCCTACCTCGCGCAGCTGTGGGACCAGGAGCGCCAGCAACGCGATGTTGAGCACGCCGCACACGGCCACCACCCGTGTAACAAGGCGATCTAGAGAGAACACGAACATGACCTGGATCCCGAAGATGTTGGACAGGCCGATCAGGAACGGCACGGCCGCCATCACGCGCAGTAGGACGCTGCTTGGTTCGAACGCTGCTCCAAGGACGATGGCCGTGATCTGGTCCGAGAAGACATACAACAGGATGGACAGCCCGAGGGTGGCCAGGGCCTGGAATCGGAGCAACCTGCCGATGAGGGCGATGGTCGCATCGCGTGAGGTCGAGACCAACGCTGAAAGGTGCGGATAGACGGCCTGGGACACCGGCGAGATGAGGCCCGTCACAGCCGTGACGACCTTCTGGGCCGCGGCGAAGTAGCCCACGGCGGCGGGAGGCGCAAACAGACCGAGCACGAACGTCGTGGTCGTCGTGTAGAGGCTGATCGCAGCTGACGACATGAAGGCATGGACGCCGTCACCGAGCACTGCTCGGACACTCGCCAGGCCGGGCCATCCTAGGCGAACGTGGAGGATCTGGCGAAGGACAAGCACAGACAGCGCGCCGGCGAGAATCGGAGCCCCGGCTTGGAGGCCGGCCGCGAGCCGGTAATCGTCAGGACCATGCACGAACCCGAAGATCAGGAAAACTGCGAAGAGACGAGCTGCGACGGCGAGGATGGTCATCTCGCGCATGCGTTCAAGTCCCTGGAAGAGCCAGATCGGGAAGAGAACGTTCCCCAGAACAGCGAGATATGCAGCCAGGTAGAGCATCACGTCCCGCTCGAAGGCCGGAATCAGCATGACACTCGCGTACACCAGTGCGAGGCCGCCAACCGTGAGACCGATCTTGACGACCGTCACGGCGCTTATGAGTCTCGACAGCCGACTCGGATCGTCTCGTACGATGGCCACCGCCCGTGTGGCGCTCAGGTTGAAGCCGTAATCGGCGACGACGAAGAAGTACTGGATGAAGGCCTGTGCGAACGCGATGCGGCCGAAGTGCTCGGGGCCGAGAACGCGAACCAGGTAAGGGATCGTCACGAGGGGCAGCAGGTAGTTCACGCCCTGCAGGGTGAAGAGAGACAGGACGTTCTGCCGCAATCGGTTCACGCGGGCGTCGATCTGGTCATCTGCCGCTTTCGGTGACGGGGCCCGCCTTTCCTTGCCCCGTGATCTCCTTGAACAGCGCAAGCCCCCGGGCCACCGCCTGGTCCATGTTGTAGTAGCGGTAGTCGGCCAGTCGGCCTCCGAACCACACCTTCCCCCGAAGGCTTGACGCGAGGCTGAGGTAGCGGCGGTGGAGCTCGCGGTGATCCTGGCGCGGGATCGGGTAGTAGGGCTCGGTGGAGCCCGGGACGTGCGCCAGTGGGTACTCGTACACGAGGACCGTGTTCGATGACTTCTGGCCCGTGAGGTACTTCAGTTCAGTGCTCCTGGTGTACGGCCGCTCGTCCGGGTAGTTGATGGTCGCTGCCGGCTGCACGATCGACTGTGGGAACTCCCGGAAGTCGAAGTTCAGGCTCCGGTACGCCAGAGGACCGTGGACGAATCCGAAGAACTCGTCGATAGGCCCCGTGTAGACGATCCGCTTGGCCTTGATCCCCGGCGCGGGGAACTGCACACCCAGACGCACGGTGATGCTGGGATGACCGAGCAGGCGTTCGAAGAGGCGCGCATAACCTTCCGCCGGCATGGCCTGGTGGGCGTCCAGGAAGTAGCGGGAGTCGCGACTGATCCGGACCGGGACTCGGCCGGTCACCGAGGGGTCGAGCTCGCGGGGGCTGAGCCCCCATTGCTTCTCGGTGTACTTCAGGAAGAGCTTCTCGTAGATGAAGTCAGCGAGACGCCGCACGTCCCGGTCCGCGGTCTGCCTGAGTTCAAGCACGGGCACGCTGGCCCCCGGTCCATAGACACCGACGAGCTTCCGCTCGAGTTGCGCCGCCTGTGCGGGCAGCAGGAGCGCCAACGACTCGAGGTTGAAGGGCACCGGCACAAGCAAGCCATCTACCTCGGCCAGGACTCTGTGCTCGTAGAGCCGCCAGGTCGTGAACCGCGAAAGGTACTCCCAGATCCGCTGGGCGTTGGTATGGAAGATGTGGGGGCCGTAGCGGTGGATCACGACTCCGGACGGGTGCTTCGTGTCGTACGCGTTCCCGCCGATGTGATCGCGGCGGTCGATAACGATGACCGACTGATCCAGACGGCTGGCGATCTGCTCGGCGACAACGGCGCCGGTGAAGCCGGCGCCGACGACCAGCCAGTCTGCTCTCACCGGCGAGGGCCCCCAATCGTGAGCCCCCCGAACCAACCGGGACGCGCCATCATCGAGCTCCCCTTACCGTCGGGAGGAGAGGAATCACACGTATGCGGGGGTTCGGCATCCGTTCGTCCTAACCCGAACGGGTGAGGACTGGATTCGAGGAACGGCGCTAGGATACGTCTCTCACGAACCCGGAGGAGCCACACGCGGCGACTATGAGCAGGACCTCGAACGCTCGGATCGCCTTCAGTGGGTTGGCGATCATCGCGATTCTCGGACTCACGGGCCCGCAGGCGGCTGCACAGCCCGCGCAGCGAGCTCCGAGCCTGACGCCCGCGGTCCTGCCAGTGGTCACGCCGGCCGAGTTCAACGGCGACGTCCGCAGCCTGCCGCGGCCGCGCCAGATCCCGGGTCCGCAGAGACCGAGACTCGAGGCGCCGGCGGAGGGTCTTCTGAGCGCCACCGGTCCGGATGACGTGCTCCAGGACGGGGGCATCTCCGCCCCCGCCCCCGCCCCCCTGGTCTCGTTCGCTGGCCTCGACCACCAGAGCTGGGGCGCCGGCTATCCCCCGGACACCAATGGCGACGTCGGACCGAACCACTACATCCAGACCGTCAACACCTCGGTCGGCATCTTCAGCAAGACGGGCACCCAACTGGCAGCCTTCACGTTCGACACGCTCTTCTCCGGTACCGGCACGCCCTGCGACGCCAACAACCAGGGCGACCCGGTGGTCGTGTACGATCCGCTCGCGAACCGCTGGATCGTCAGCGACTTCGCCTTCACCAGCCTCAGCGGCCCCTACTACCAGTGCTTCGCCGTGTCGAAGACGGGCGATCCGGTCGCCGGCGGTTGGTGGTTCTACGCGGTCCAGACCGACCCGGGCTCGATGATCCCCGACTACCCCAAGCTCGGCGTCTGGCCGGACGGGGTCTACATGTCGGCCAACGTGTTCTCGTACAACCCCAACAACGGCCGGTTCTCGTACAAGAACGTGCGGGTATGGGCCTTCAACCGATCCGACATGGAGAGCGGTGCCCCGCTCCGCTCGGTCCGGTTCGATCTGCCGGGCAAGGTCGGCGGGGTTTCGGTGTTCTCGCTCCTGCCCAGCAACCTGCGCGGCACGTCGCCGCCGGCGGGCCGCGAGAACCTCTTCACGTCGATCTGGGGAGTCTATGCGGCGCGCGTCTGGAAGTTCCACACCGACTGGACGACCCCGGCCAACTCGACCTTCACGGGCCCCTCGAGCGTTGCCATCGCGACCTTCTCGGTCGGCCCGTCGACAGTCCCCGAGCAGGGCGGCAACAACCTCGACACGCTGACCTACCGCCTGATGATGCAGGCGCAGTACCGCAACCTGGGGGGCCAGGAATCGATCTGGCTGACGCATACCGTCGGAAACGGGAGCGGCATCGCCAGTGTGCGCTGGTACCAGCTCAACGTGACCGGTGGGAATATCGTCACCGGCGGCCCGGTCCAGCAAGGCACGTGGAACCCCGATTCGAACCACCGCTTCATGCCCAGCCTCGCGGTGGACGGATCGGGGAACATGGCCATCGGGTACTCGGTCTCGAGCTCGAGCATGAAGCCGGCCATCCGCTACGCCGGGCGGCTCTACGGCGATCCGCTCGGGACGCTGGCGCAGGGCGAGCAGACGCTCATCAACGGCGCGGGCGCTCAGACGAACCAGTGCGGCGGATCCGCGTGCGCCCGCTGGGGCGACTACAGCGCCATGACCGTCGACCCAACCGACAACTGCACCTTCTGGTACACCAACGAGTATTACAGTGCCAATGGGGGGAACTGGCTGACCCGCATCGGCTCCTTCAAGTTCCCGTCGTGCACCGGCTCACCGCCGGCCGCCACCCCGACGCCCGTCCCGACGGCCACGGCGACCCCGACCGCGAGTCCGACGGCCACGGCGACGGCGACGGCGACGGCGACCGCTACAGCCACGGCGACGGCGACCGCCACCGCGACCGCGACGCCGATCTCCTACGCCAGCACGATCCTCAACACGTCCGGGCTGGTTTCCTACTGGCGCCTCGGC
>Ga0209751_10001878_pt1 | contig 21350 bp, 18 predicted proteins | sample RifCSP13_1_FD_184019 | JGI IMG/M metagenome (GOLD analysis project Ga0209751, IMG submission 184019) | Soil microbial communities from Rifle, Colorado - Rifle CSP2_sed 13_1 (SPAdes) (version 2) | ecosystem: Environmental > Terrestrial > Deep subsurface > Rock core/Sediment | place: Rifle... | reverse complement strand
AGCTAAAAAGGCAGCAGCCAAAAAGCCAGCAGCTAAAAAGCCGGCTGCCAAGAAAAAGCCAGCAGCTAAAAAGGCAGCAGCCAAAAAGCCAGCAGCTAAAAAGCCGGCTGCCAAGAAAAAGCCAGCAGCTAAAAAGGCAGCACCTATGGTATCCAAGCCATCGATGCCAGCACCTTCGGCTCCTGCACCTGTACGTCCGGCCGCAACATGGCCTTTTCCTACACCGGGAATCGGCAAGCCGAACTGATCCGGGTTTTGGCTGTGGCAGCAGCCCCAGATGCTTCGGCAGTACGGGGCTAGCCGCAGTAATCTCGGTTTTTTGGGCGCACTAATTGGTGCGTGCGCCTTTTTGTTTCACCAGCCTTATGCTGGTACGGGTAAGTGTCCTCATTACAAACCGGATGGCTTGTGATGGGCTTGTTGCCCCCTGAATTTTGTGACTTCAACCCAGGTTGCCCGTTAGGCCGTTCGTGCTTTATAGCCGGGCGATCCAGAGCCATCGCGGTGTCAATTCCGCATCGAGCTTGCTCGATAGCAGATTGCCTGACTTTGTTGCAACGAGCCTGTCCTGATCCTGTCGAAACGGTTGCGCTCCTGTGGGTGCCCGGCCGAAAAGTTTTTCGGACAACGGCGTTCCCTCCCCAAACCGGGCGAGCCGGAACCAAAAAATGTAGGGTGGATAAAGCGCGCAGCGCGTATCCACCAATCCTCAGAGACAATCCATCGGTGGAAACGCTACGTCTTTTCCACCCTACATTACCTGATTCAGACTCACTTGGAAAACCGCGCCAGTGCTTGATCTACGATATATTATTGTCACAAATTGCGAAGATTTAACCGATAAGGGACTGATAATCCTAAAAAGAGCACTTCACCACGAAGTGCACAGAGATCACGAAGATTTTTCATGGAGTTGCATGATATTAAACGATCACCCAAAAGGTGAATCCAGTTATTTGGATAACCCGTTGTTCTTCTTCGCGGTCTTCGTGTTCTTCGTGGTTCAAATGCGGTTTCAAGGATAATTGACAATTCGGGTTCAACACAGGATTAAGCGATGAGCCTCTATTCGGTCGAGCTGCCCTACCAATCCGATGCTGCGGGCTACTACGCCGCGCTGGCTGATCTGCCTTGGGCGGTGTGGTTGGACAGTTGCGGGATGTCGCGCTATGACATCGTAACCGCAGCGCCACAGCGCACGCTGGCGCTGGGTGAAGAAGCGCATGGCGACCCGTTTGTCTTGTTGCGCAATCTATTGGGTGATCAGGTCGCGCCCATAGCGAACGTGCCCTTCGCCGGCGGCGCGCTAGGCTATTGGAGCTATGACCTGGCGCGCCGGATGATGACCCTGCCGGACATCGCGCATGCAACAGAACATTTGCCGGACATGGCTGTCGGTATCTATGATTGGGCTGTGGTACTGGATCATCGGCAGCAAAGCGCGCGCCTGGTGTCACAGCAACGCTTTGCCGGGACAGCGGAATTGTTGCCTCGGATATTGCGCCGCCTGCAAAGCAAACCGGATTTTCCTTCCGATTCTTTCCGGGTGCATGGGCACATAGCTTCAAATTTCTCGCCGGACAGTTATGCGGCTGCTTTTTCGAAAGTTCGGGATTACTTGCAATCGGGTGATTGCTATCAGGTCAATCTCGCGCAACGCTTCAGCGCAAAGGCCGAGGGTGATGCGTTCGGAGCATACCTGAGGTTGCGCAGCCTGAATCCCGCACCTTATGCGGCCTTTCTGAACCTGCCGCAAGCCCAGATCCTGTGCAACTCGCCGGAACGCTTCATCAGCGTGCAAAGCGGTGCGGTGGAAACCAGACCCATCAAAGGCACACGTCCGCGCAGCAGCGATGCGCAACAGGACAGGCATCTTGCCGATGAACTGCGTAATCATCCCAAAGATCGAGCGGAGAATCTGATGATCGTTGACTTGCTGCGCAGCGATCTGGGAAAAAGCTGCGTGCCCGGCTCGGTGCGCGCGCCGAAATTGTTCGAGGTGGAAAGTTTTGCCAATGTGCATCATCTGGTCAGCACGGTGGAAGGTCGGCTCGCAGCAGGGCGCGATGCACTGGACGTGCTGCGCGATTGTTTTCCGGGCGGCTCCGTCACCGGAGCACCCAAACTGCGCGCGATGCAGATCATCGAACAGCTGGAGCCGAACAGGCGCGGAGTTTACTGCGGAGCCATCGGCTATGTCGGCTTCGACGGCAACATGGACACCAATATCGCGATTCGCACGCTGGTGTATTCCGGCGGAGAAATACGCGGCTGGGCGGGCGGTGGCATCGTAGCGGATTCAGACGAGAAAGCGGAGTATCAGGAAACCCTGGATAAGGCGTCCGCCATGCTTGAATTATTGCGGCACTATGGAGGTGAATATGGGAATTTCTGAAAACTGTGCCGATACATCTATTGAACCCAGATAATCCATTAGCCGCGAAACCCCCTCCAGCTCCCCCTTGTCAGGGGGAGTGCCCGGTCTGCCCCTCCCCTGACAAGGGGAGGTTGGGAGGGGTTGGGGTGGAATTTCTGCCTAATGGACAATCTGGGTTGAATGAACTACCCCGCGCCAAGAGCGCGGGGTATCGGAAAAACTTGAGCGGGCGTAGCCCGGATGGAATGCAATGGAATCCGGGGGAACCCTTCGACAGGCTCAGGACAGGCTTCGGCCACGCCCGCCAAACCCCGGATTTCGCTGCACTACATCCGGGCTACATCACTTCCATTTTTTTATTTCAGCCTGCGCTGTCCCCGCAGCAAGACTGCGGGGAATACAAGTTAAAAGTAAAGCAATCTGTAGGTCGGGCTGTGCCCGACAACCTGATCCGGCGGGCATAGCCCGCCCTACGATATTGCACTATTGATCGGGAAATGGAATAACCCTGAAAAACTCAGTTCACCATGAAGAATACGGAGATCACGAAGATTTTTCATGGCGTTGCGTGATATTGGAAGCTCACCGGCATGGTGATGCTCGTATTCTGTGCGGTGCATTGTTTTTCTTCGCGTTCTTCGTGCCCTTCGTGGTTCAACTACGGCTTTAAGGATAACTTGTGTTGCCCGCCGGTTATTGAGCTGCCGCACAATGGTTCACTGGCCGCCGCTCTGCTTGGGATTAACCACGATGCTGATCAATATTCCACTGCTGTCAGTGCCTGCAAAAGTAAGTTGTCCCTCACGCTTGTAGGTGGCCTCAATGCGGGGAGTGTCCTTGTTGAAATAAGACGGGGTCCAGGTCTTCTCCGGTTTGATGGATTTTTCCACAGAAGGCTTTCCTATCAGTTTTTCCACCTGTTTTTTTGACATGCCAAGCCGCAGTTTGGCAAATTTACTCCTGGGTGCCGGAGTTCCGACAATTTTGCCATCAAGCTTGCTGCCTGTCGGCAGAGCAGCGGAAGTTTTGCCATCAGGTTTGTTCCTGGCTGCCGGAACTGCGCTGACTTCATTACCCGGCTTTATATTTTTGGCGGGCGTCTTTTGAATCCTGGCCGGCTGGGAATCAGCGGCATTTGCTGATGGGCTATCAGCACCGGGTTGTTTTTTTGCGGCGCAGCCAAACAGAAATAATAAACAAATGGCGGGGATCAGGCGGTTACTGAGGTTCATACATCACTCCTGGGGAATCCTTGCCGGCGCTGCAAAACCTTCCCTGACCGGATACACGCGGGGAAATTATATCCTGAAAACAGCACTGCATGATGCATGTCAGACGGGCACATGTCAGCCGGGCGCGTTTTTCACCCGGATGATTCGCACCACTTGTTGTATCCTGCGCAAACTGCGCATGACATTGGCGAGATGCAGGCGGTTATTCACTTCCAGCGTGAATTGCAGGGCAGTGTATTCGCCTTCAGGGGTGAAGCTGATGTTCTCGATGTTGGCCTCTGCTTCTGCGATCGCGGCGGCGACTTTTGCCAGCACGCCGCGCTGATTGGCAGCCAGCAACTTGATGCTGACATCGAAAGGGCGGTTGATGTTCTTGTCCCACACCACATCCAGCCATTGCTCGTTGCCGCTGCGTCCCCGGCGCAAGGTCGGGCAGTCGTGGGTATGCACGATCAGTCCCTGCCCGCTCTTGATCACGCCTATGATCGGGTCGCCAGGAATCGGCCGGCAGCACTGCGCGAACTGCACTGCCATACCTTCCGTGCCTTGTATCGTGATAGGTGGGGTAGCCGCAGCTTCATTCGACACCTTCTCGCCGACGCTGGCCAGTTGCCGCGCCACAACCAGGTTGAGGCGGCGACCCAGTCCGATGTCGGCGAGAATATCCTGGCGTGTTTTCGCGCCGGTATCCCTGAGCAACTTGTTCCAGTGCGCCTCATCCATGTCCTGCGGTTTGACGCCCAGCGCAAGCAGAGCCTGGTTGAGCAGACGTTCACCGAGTTGGGCGGATTCACCCGACAGCGTGGTCTTGAGAAAATGCCGGATGTTGCTGCGCGCTTTGCTGGTGGCAACAAAACTCAGCCAGGCCGGATTGGGTTTGGCGTGTGATGCGGTGACCACTTCCACGAGATCGCCATTCCTGAGCTCGGTGCGCAATGGCACCAACTCATGGTTCACCTTCACGGCGATGCAGCGGTTGCCGATGTCGGTATGGACGCTATAGGCAAAGTCCACCCCTGTCGCGCCGCGCGGCAGCGAAAGTATCCTGCCTTTGGGCGTGAACACATACACTTCATCGGGGAACAGATCCACTTTGAGGTGCTCCAGAAATTCCGAGGAATCGCTGCTTTGGCTCAGGCTTTCCAGCAGATCCTGCAGCCATTGATGGGTCTTTTTGTGCAGGTCGTTGATCGAATCGTGACTGCTCTTGTACAGCCAGTGCGAGGCGACACCGGCTTCGGCGATCCGGTGCATATCGTGGGTGCGTATCTGGATCTCGATAGGCGTGCCAAAAGGACCGAACAGCGTGGTGTGCAGCGATTGGTAACCGTTCACTTTTGGGATGGCGATGTAATCCTTGAACTTGCCCGGGATCGGTTTATACAAACCATGCAGCACGCCCATCGCCACATAGCAGGAAGCAAAATCATTCACCAATACACGAAAGCCGTATATATCCAGCACCTCGGCAAAGGCCAGTGATTTGCTCTGCATCTTCTTGTAGATGCTGTAAATGTTCTTTTCGCGGCCTGTGACTTCCGCCTCGATGTGATGTTCGGCGAGCCGTTGGCGTATTGTGTCGAGTATCTTGCCGAGCACTTCGCGGCGATTGCCCCGCGCGACTTTGAGCGCCTTGGACAGCACCGCATAGCGGTTGGGATGCAAATGCTTGAAACCTAAATCCTGCAATTCCCGGTAGATGTCGTTCAGGCCCAGCCGGTTGGCGATCGGCGCGTAGATTTCCATGGTCTCGCGGGCGATGCGCTCGCGTTTGCCGAGTGCCATGGATTCCAGCGTGCGCATGTTATGCAACCGGTCGGCCAGCTTGATGAGAATGACGCGCACGTCGCGCGCCATTGCCAGCAGCATCTTGCGAAAGTTCTCCGCCTGGGCATCTTCGCGGGTCTCGAACTGGATCCTGTCCAGCTTGCTCAGCCCCTCGACCAGTTCTGCAACCGGCTTGCCGAATTTTTCCGCGACCTGTCCGGTGGTGACCTCGGTGTCTTCCACCACGTCGTGCAATAGTGCGGCGATGATCGCCTGCACATCGATGTGAAGCGGGGCCAGGATGCGCGCAACGGCGATCGGATGGGAGATATATGGATCGCCGGACTGGCGCATCTGGCCTTGATGCGCGGCACGGCTGAATTCGAACGCCACACGGACGTGTTCAACATCCTTCGGCTTAAGGTAGGCGGAGAGCTCCTCTATCAGTAGATCTGCATCGGCCATTTGTAATCACGTTTATTAAGCCTGGCCGCGATTGAGTATTTCCTTGCCCACCTTGCCTTCGCTGATTTCACGCAGCGCGATGACGGTAGGCTTGTCCTTGCTGTTTTCCACCAGGTGAGTTGCGCCATTGGACAACTGGCGGGCGCGATATGCGGCGACCAGTGTCAGTTCGAAGCGGTTCGGTATCTGCGTCAGACATTCTTCAACGGTAATGCGTGCCATGATTTACTCCGGGTTCTGTAATTGGTTGATCAAATCCTGATGTCGGGCCAATTGCCTCGCGCAGCGCAGCTTGGCGGAAAGCACCACCGAATTGAGTTCGCGCAAGGCCTCGTTCAGGTTGTCGTTGATGATAACATAATCGAACTCGGCGACATGGGCGACATCCTGCCGAACTGCTGCAATGCGCTTGGCGATCACCGCATCATTGTCCTTGCCGCGCTTTTTCAGGCGTTCCTCCAGCGCTTTCAGCGACGGGGGAAGGATGAACACGCTGATGCATTCGGGAAACAGGCCGCGAATCTGCGCCGCGCCTTGCCAGTCGATCTCCAGCAGAATGTCCCGTCCCCGGGTGTTTTCGTGGTTGATCCAGGTTTGTGAAGTCCCGTAAAGATTGCCATAGACCTCGGCGCTTTCCAGAAACTCGCCGCGCTTCGCCATGGCAAGAAAAGTCTCGCGGCTGACGAAATGATAATCCTTGCCGTCATGCTCGCCGGGACGGGGATCGCGCGTGGTGTAGGAGACCGACATGTCGATTTGCGGATTGATGTTGAGCAGGGCTTGCACCAGGCTGGTTTTCCCCGCACCGGATGGCGCGCTTATGACAAACAGATTTCCCGACATGATTTACTCCAAATAATCCATTAGATCGCACGAGTGCATGAACGAAGAAAGATTTCTCCCTTCGGTCGAAATGACAGGACGTTGTCATCTCGAACCCTACGACTTCGCTCAGGGCAGGCTCCGTGAGGGATCTTGGTTTTGAGCGAATTCTCCACGATAAATCGCCTATTGGTTTTTCCTGGTTTATTCCAGGTTTTGAATTTGTTCGCGCATCTGCTCGATCAGGATCTTCATTTCCATCGCGCTGCGCGATACTTCCGCGTCTACCGATTTTGAGCCGAGCGTGTTGGCTTCCCGGTTCAGTTCCTGCATCAAAAAATCCAGCCGCTTGCCAACCGCGCCACCGTGGGCGAGGATGCGGCGCATTTCGGTGAGATGGCTGGCAAGCCGGGACAGTTCCTCATCCACGTCGATCTTGCCGGCGAATAACGTGATCTCCTGGCGGATGCGCTCGTCGCTGATACCCTGTGTCCCGGCATCCTGCGCCGGGGCATTCTTCACCGCCTCGCGCAGGCGTGCGGTGAGCTTTTGCTCATAGGCGGCGATCGCGGCAGGCACATGCGGCATCACGCCGTTGCGCAGCGCCTCGATCTTCTCCACGCGCTGCAGCAGAAACTCCCTGGTTTTTTCGCCTTCGCGGGCACGCGCGGCGGAAAATTCCTGCAACACGGTTTGCAGCAAGTCGAGCAGGGTGGCGCGCAGCTCGTCGGCAGAAGCGCCGGGCGATTCCAGCACACCGTTCCAGCGCAGCACATCGGCCACGCTCAGGGAACACGCATCCGGCAGCGCCGCCTGTACTTCCTTGTTCCACGCGGCGAGCTGTTGCAGCAAATCGCGATTCAGTGCGGCGGCGGTTTGCGCGGATCGCGCGGCATAGTTGATGCGGCACTCCACCTTGCCGCGCTGCAACTGCGCTGTGATTGCTTCGCGCAGCATGCCCTCGAAGCCGCGCAACTCATCGGCCATGCGCAACTGAATGTCGAGATAGCGATGGTTTACGGCGCGCAGTTCCAGCGTCAATGAACCGCTGTCGAGTTCGGCGCTGGCGGTGGCATAGCCGGTCATGCTCAGAATCATCGTAAAAGACCCTCGAATAAAAAGCTGTGCTGGAGCGGCGCATTATATTACGATTGCACCCTGTAGAATTATCGGATGCAGCCCGTACTCCCATGAACTTCTCGATACACCAGGCCAGTCACATCGGCAATCGCAAATTCAATCAGGATCGTGTCGCTTATGCCTACAGCAGCGACGCTTTGTTATTGGTGCTGGCGGATGGCATGGGCGGGCACCTGAAAGGCGAGTTGGCTGCGGGGGCGATCATCGATACGTTCGTCAATTCGTTTTGCCAGCACACGCAACCGCATATTTCGGATCCGATGAAGTTTCTTGCTGATACCATGAGGATCGCACACCAACGCATCGTGGATTTCTCACACGAAATGGGATTGGGTGGTTTTCCGGGATCGACGTGCGTGGCCGCTCTGGTACAGGACGAAAAATTGTACTGGGGGTACGCCGGAGATTCCCGTCTCTACCTGCTGCGCGATGGCGCTGTGCTGACCAGGACGCGCGACCACTCGGTGGTGTCACAGTGGCTCGATTCTGGCGTGATCAGCGCCGCAGAGGCGCGTGTCCACCCGCATCGCAACCAGATCACCAATTGTCTGGGCGGTTCCGACGACATATATTATATGGAGCCGGGCGGGCCGCTTGCGCTACAATCCGGCGATATCCTGTTGCTCGCCAGCGATGGTCTGTGGGGACCGTTCACCGACAAGGAACTGGTCGAATCTTTCTCCTCTCGTCAGGTGCCGGCTGCGCTGGATGATCTGATTACGCGTGCCCTGGAGCGCGAAAGCGGGCGTTCGGACAACATCACCGGCGCGGTGATGCGTTGGGGTCGCGGGGAAATTGCTCACGATACCGCCAAGCCGGTTTGCCGCATCCTGGCAATCTCATAATATTTAACCGCCCTATATCCTTCATTTTTTAGAATATCAGTCATGCGCCCCAGCCAAAGATTGCCCAACCAGTTGCGTGAGATACGCATCACCCGCAGCTATATCAAACATGCCGAGGGCTCGGTGCTGATCGAGTGCGGCGACACCAGAGTCATCTGCACCGCCAGTGTCGAAGAACGCGTGCCGCTGCATAAAAAAGGCAGCGGCGAAGGCTGGGTCACGGCGGAATATGGCATGTTGCCGCGCTCCACCGGCGAGCGCATGAACCGCGAAGCCGCCAAGGGCAAGCAATCCGGCCGCACCCAGGAAATCCAGCGGTTGATCGGACGCAGCCTGCGCGCCGTGGTCGATCTGAAGAAACTGGGTGAGCGCACCATCCAGATCGATTGCGACGTGATCCAGGCCGACGGCGGCACCCGCACCGCCAGCATCACCGGCGCTTTCGTGGCGCTGTACGATGCGGTCAGAGAATTGCTCAGCAAGGGTCTGATCAAGGAATCCCCGCTCAGGGATTACATCGCCGCGATCTCCGTCGGGATCCACCATGGCACGCCGGTGCTGGATCTGGATTACCTGGAAGACTCCGAATGCGATACCGACATGAATGTGGTGATGCTGGGCAGCGGACATTTCGTCGAAGTGCAGGGTACTGCGGAAGGGCATGCCTTCAGCCGTGAAGAGATGGATATCCTGCTGGAACTGGCGAAAGACGGTATCGCCGAGTTGATCAGGATACAACAGACGGCGCTGGAGAAGGACTGACATTCGGCCTATCTCCCGATTGAGCCTGCTGCAACTGAAAGTTCCAGTTTGTCCGCTATTCATTGCCCTTCGTCAGCTACCCATGACATTGTTATAGACAGGGCTAAACTGCGCGTCAGGGGTGGTCAGGCAAGCGCGTTTTTATGTCACTCTCGCCGGACATAACACCGAACTTGTTGTTGAGTTAGCCGAAGGCGGGTTTTGTATCATCAGGGAGAAAAATGATGGCTGCGCCAGCGTTCGATGCCACAGGATTTGTCCGATTTGCTTTACATGCCATCGCACTGTTTTTTTGGTCACATTGTCGCAAGACCGGAAAAGCGAAATTGTCAGGTTCACCAGATTTATGGCGTCTCCACTATCGGCTCAGCAGGCCGGGATATTTCTTTGTTCGCAGATCATCGAGCACTTTGTCGGTCAGCTTCCACGCATCGCCTTTGATGAGTGCGATCAGCTCCTTCCAGACTCGCTCGAAGGCCTGCATCGCATCGTCGTCATTGAAACGGACACCGGCTGGAAGCAACGGCGCGATGTCCTCGGTCAGGCTGCGCGTGAGTTTTTCCAGCATGCGCTGCTCGGCCACGGCGCGAGTGATCAGATTGCCTTCGAGTGTCAGGTAATAATCGAAGCACGCGATGAGCTTGCCTGTATCCAGCGCGAGTTGTTCAAGTCCGTGATGCAGATCGAACAGATCGCGGTTCTTGCGCCGCTGTAGCAGCGCGCGCAGCTTGGTGCCGAACAGTTCTTCTGGCTCGAATGACGCAATCTGGGTCTTGCCCTGATACCAGTCGCTTTCCACCGCGAAGGGATACGGCTTGATGCCGAACAGGCTGCCGTGTTCGCGGGTGTTGATCTCGACCTTGAGCTTCAGCGTCGCCTGTGCATCGGCCTCGGGCCTGAACTTGAACACCAGATGCATCGAGTGCCCGGCCTGCTCCCGGTTGCACTTGCCGAGCCATGACAAGGCATCTCGGATCGCATCGACCGTCGTGCCGATGGGCTCGGCCTGTGTCTGCACGAGGTCGATGTCTTCCGAATAGCGCAGTGGTTGCTTGAACAACAGCTTGTTGATGGCGGTGCCGCCACGGAAGGCGATCTTGCCGTTCAGTGCCGGCGCATTGAACAGGTCGCACAGCGCGCGGCAGATGATCAGGTCCTGTTCGACCTGCCGCGCACCGGGCCAGGGTGCCTTCACGCTCCAGGCCTGGATGTATGAGCTGGGAATCAAAAATCGATCTCCACGGGTTCATTGATCACGAGCTTCCACTTGGCGTTTTTTTCGTGAAGTTCGTCAAGAGACTCGATCAGAGGTTTGACAGAAGGGTCCAGTGGCACCGCCGTTTTAGCCTTCTTGACGAAGGGTTCCAGCGCATTGGCTTGGCGCACGTGACCCGCATGGTCGAGCAGGTAGCCCAACCGACGCACGGACGAGTTCTCGTAGGCGGTGGCGGCCTTCGCGAGCGCGCGCGGATCGGCCTTGGCGCCGATGTCCTTTGCGATCTGCGCGACGCCATTGATGCCTGCCGCCTTGTGAAAGTAGCGGGCGCAGTCCAGCAGCGTCAGCTCGACACCGGCCACCTTGGCGAAGCCGGCATCGCTCTTCATCTCGTCGAGGTGATCGGTCTGATTGACCCGCGCGAAGACCTTGGGTGTCTGGTAGATGAACTGGAGGCGGTGGCGGCCAATTTCGAAGTCGCGCAACTGCTTGGGCACGACCACCTGGAAGACCATGGCTGCCTGGTGCGATGAGCCGTGGAAGGCCGCCGCACGCAGCAGTGAGATGCGGTAGTCGAGTCCTTGGTGCTTCATCAATGGATCGATCCAGCGCACAGGGTCGGGGGCACCAGCAATCTGGTCTTCGGGACGCAGGATGAGATAGAAGCCGTGGCGTGGACTCGCTAGTCTGTGTTTCTTCATCAGACGAGTAATGGCGGCAGCCAGAGCTTCCGGCTTCTGGTCGAGCGCGGTCAGCGCCTCTTCGCGGGAGAAGTGGGCGCGACCGTGGATAAGTCGGTCATCGACAAATTGTTCAAGGGAAGCCATTCCCAGATCATACGCAAAACTCGACATAAAACCAAGATTATTGCGTATGACTTGGGGATTTACATGAAGGGGTAGAATCAATCGGGTCATTTTCAGACTGGACGCTTGGGCGTGAATCGACATGAGGATCGATTCTGGTCGCGTGGTATCGGCGATGGATTTTGAAATGCGCACTTTTCGGGCGCATTTTGGAACCGCAAGTCACATCAGATTCGATGCGCCTTCAATACTCAGCCTCTTTGCCGCGCCATTCACAATGATTTTGCTCAAATTCAAAATTTGCTGTAAATTTCGACCCGGTAAATAACTGTTGGTTTTAGCCGGTAGCGGCAAAGCGGTTTTTGCTTCATCTGCCTGCGCCCACCACAACCTTCCAGGAGGAACGTTCATGCTGGTAAGCTACCCCCCCCCCCCCCCCCCCCCCCCCCCGCAAACGTCCTGTACACGCCATTCTGCGGCCTCTCACCGTCATCCTTCGACCATTCGACAGGACTCAGGCATACCCTTCGATTACGCTCAAGACAGGATTTGGATGCCTGATCCCGCCGCCGGTGAACGGTTGGAATTGGGGAGCGCAATATGAAAAGGTTGCCGGTGTTTTTGAATACCCCTGCGGGGGTGGTGATCGCGGTGGGTTTGATCGTGCTGGTGGTCGAGTCTTTGATCATGCTGCTGATCTCGGTCTTCGCCGAGGATACGCCTCTGGAAGAAGTATGGTATTTCGCCGATCCCATCCTGCTCACCGCGATCATTTCCCCTGCCCTCTATATCCTGATCTTCAGGCCGATGCGCAACCAGCAAGTCGAACTCGAACGGCAACTCGCCGAGTCGCGCCTCAATGAGCAACTGACGGCGTTAATTGAAGCCATCCCCGATTCAATTTTCTTGAAGGATGGCGAAGGGCGCTGGCTGGTAACGAATGAACCGGCCAAGCAACTCTTCCAATTGCACGACATTCCCTGGCAGGGCAAAACCGAGATGGAGTTGGCGGATCTGCATCCGGCATTCCGCGCTGCGCACGAGGGATGCCTGGCGAGCGATGAAAAGGCCTGGCAGGCCGGACAGTTGCTGGTGAGCGAAGAAAGCGTGGTAGGAGAAGATGGCCGATGCGCGATTATAGAGTCGCGCAAGGCGCCGGTATTCAGCAAAGAGGGTCAACGCAAGGGGCTGGTGGTCATTGGACGCGATGTCACCGAGCGCAAGCGAACCGAACAGGAACTGCATATCGCCGCCACGACTTTCGAGACACAGGAAGGCATCCTGATTACCGATCGGGATAAACACATCCTCCGAGTCAACCACGCCTTCACACGTTTGACTGGTTACAGCGCCGAGGAAGCGATTGGCCGGACTCCCCACATGCTCCAGTCCGGGCGACAGGATGCAGAGTTCTTCCATAGCATGTGGGGAACCCTCTCCCGCGATAAATACTGGCAGGGAGAAATCTTGAACCGGCGCAAGAATGGCGAGGTTTACCCGGCATGGCTTACCCTCTCATCCGTGACCGATGCGGATGGACAGGTGACGCATTATGTCGCGGCGTTTTCCGATATCACGCTACGCAAACAGGCGGATGAAAAAATACACCAGCTTGCTTTCTATGATCTGCTCACCAAGCTGCCCAACCGGAGCCTGTTGCGGGACCGTTTGCAGCAGGCCATGGCGGTCGGCGGTCGCAGCCATCGCGAGGGGGCGCTGCTGTTCATCGGTCTGGACAACTTCAAAATGCTTAACGATACCAAAGGGCGCGACATCGGCGATTTGCTGCTGATTGAGGTCGCCAAACGTCTCCAGGATTGCATGCGCAGCAGCGATACGGTAGCCCGACTGGGCGGCACTGTAGCCCGATTGGGCGGCGATGAGTTCGTCGTCATGATCAATGAACTGAGCGAAGACGCTCAGCAAGCGGCAGCCCAGGCCCATGATGTTGGAGAGAGGGTTCTTGCCTCCATCAACCAGCCTTTCAACCTCCAGGGATTTGAACACCACAGCACCGCCAGCATCGGCATCAGCTTGTTCCGTGGCGACGAGATTGGCATGGATGGCCTGCTCAAGCAGGCCGATATCGCGATGTATCAGGCCAAGACCTCTGGCCGCAACATTCTACGCTTCTTCGATCCTGCTATGCAATTGGTGTTGGAAATCCGTGCCGAATTGGAAAGCGAGTTGCGTCAAGCTCTCGAAAAACAACAATTCCGCCTGTATTACCAAATCCAGGTGGACAGCCTGCGCCGTCCGTTGGGTGCAGAAGTGTTGTTGCGTTGGGAACATCCCGAGCGTGGCATGGTTTCTCCCCTGCAATTCATCCCGCTGGCCGAAGAAACCGGGTTGATCGTGCCGATCGGGCTATGGGTGCTGCAAACCGCCTGCGCACAACTCAATGCCTGGCAACACGATGCGCTGATGCACGACCTGATACTTGCCGTGAATGTCAGTGCCAAGCAATTCCGCCAACCCGACTTCGTCTCACAAGTACAGCGCGTGCTGATGGAAAGCAGCGCACAACCTTCCCATCTGAAACTGGAATTGACCGAAAGTGTCGTGCTGGAAAACATCGAGGACATCATCACCAAGATGCGCGCGTTGAAACTGCTCGGCGTGAGTTTCTCGATGGACGATTTCGGTACCGGTTATTCCTCGCTGCAATATTTGAAACGCTTGCCGCTGGATCAAATCAAGATAGACCAATCATTTGTGCGCGACATCAGCACTGACCCTAACGATGCGGCCATTGTGCAGACCATTATTGCGATGACTGATGCGCTGGGGCTAAATGTAATCGCGGAAGGCGTGGAGACCGAGGCGCAAAGTGTGTTCCTCCATAATCACGGTTGTCATGCCTTCCAGGGTTACTTGTTCAGCAAGCCTATTCCTGTAAAGGAATTTGAGAAGTTGATCACCCAATACACTTGATTTAAGGGCATCACTAAAAATTCTTTGAAACGTCCTTAATTTTCACAACTACGTTCTTCAACCCAACCATTTAGTCCGGTCAAATTTGCCGCGTAGCCGCGCGGCAAATTCTTTACAATAGCGCGCGATTCACAGGGGATGCGCGATGAACGACATCAACCAGGAACACCACTACACCGAAAATGTGCAGGACCACCTCAAGCAGGTGGAATCACTGCTGAACAAACACGCCTTGCTGGAAGAGGTTGTTCATCGGCAGGAAATGCCGCGCTAAGATCGCCTAATATCCTGGAAGCCCTGCCCATCGAACAGCGTTTGCTGGTGTGGGATCTGGTCAAAGCCGAGCGCGACGGTGAGATTCTGATCGAGGTTTCCGATGCGGTGCGCGAGTCGCTGATCGCGACCATGAACCGCGAAGAGTTGCGTGCGGCTGCCGAACAACTCGACACCGACGAAATCGCCGACCTTGCGCCCGACCTGCCGCAAAATGTATTGCGCGACGTTTTCAAGTCGCTGTCCATCGAAGAGCGCGAGCAATTGCGCGCGGCGATGTCGTACTCGGAAGACCCGGTCGGCGCACTGATGGATTTCAGCATGATCCAGGTCCGCGAGGACGGTGAACGTGGGGTCGGATTAAATCCGTAGGCCCCTCAGCGCCTCTACCAATTCCAGATGTTTATCCAGAATGCGAAACAGATTAACGACTGTCGCAACCGGCTTGGACTTGCCATGTCTCGTGACATTGACAGTCTGATTGCAGCACTTGATGCCGATCAAACCGGAATATTCTGGGGCTAAGAAAGGATGCGTCGGAGACTTCAGGTTCTTGCCCCTTTGAGGGGCTGACAGAAATAAACCCCCGTGGTAACTTAATTGCATTTCGTTGTGAATCCGCCACATGTTAAAAAACACTTACCGGCGTCATAGCGATTGCAGCACCACAACAATAAAATTGATGCCGCCCTGCTCGGTAAAATCGTACTTGCCCGCTTTCTGGAGTTGCCGCTGCGGGCTTTCGATCGTCTCGTGACCCAGACGGAATTCTCCACCGGGTTTACCGCCCTGCGCCCCTGGGTGACCGTGAGTCAATTGGAAGGCGCACAGGTGGCGCATGATGCGGCAGACACCCATCAAACCGGCACCCCTCAAACCCAAGCCTCCCCGATTCTGGGAGAGATACACGAAACAAGCCAGGGTCTGATGTTCCTCTACCATCGCGACAGCTACGCGCGGGAATACCGTTTCGATGAGGAGGGTGTGAACCACCTGATGTCCCGCCCGGACTTCCCGGTGGAACGGGCGGGCGTATTGCGCAGGTTGCGCCTCATCAACACCCGGAACCGTCTCACCCACGCGCTGATGCAGGCAGTGCTGGCATCGCAAGCGGCGTATCTGCGTTCCGGTCAGGCCTTGGCGCTCTTGCCCCTGACCCAGGCGGAAATTTCCGCACGGCTGCGGACGGAGTCGAATCTTTCCGTGGTGGCGGATCCGGGCCGGATATCCCGGTTGGTGCGCGTATTGTCCATCGCGCTGCCGAACGGCAAAGCGGTGCCGTTGGGCGGACTTTTCCCGAAGCCAAGGCAGGTTCATTGCCATTTCGTAGACCATGTGATAAAAAGGGAAAAAACATGGATGCTCGAAGGAGTATTGCGGGAGCCGCTGACGGACGAGGCCATCGCTGCCATCCTCGAGCGCGAATATGGGATTCGCTTGTTGCGGCGCACAGTGGCCAACATCCGGCACGACCTGGCGATACCCGATTGCCGGAGCCGCAGCCAGCGCATGAATTATCTGGCGGCGACTGAGGGATTTTCCGCACTGGTACCGTTGACCCCGCAAGCGCTGCGTACTGCGATTCCGGCCCAGCCGGGAGTGTACGAAATCCGGGCGGCTTTGGGTTTGCCCATGGGTGAAGCAAAAGCGGGATGGCTTGAGAAAAGCGCGCCGCCGGGGCCGCACAGCATAGTGTATATCGGCTCGAGCGGGGATTTGCGCAAGCGCTTGGGGGATCACCTGCGCGGAAATAGCGATAACGTATTGCTTCATAACCACCTCGCAGACGGTGCCGCGCGGGTGCGATTTCGCTTGGTCAGCGAAGGATGGCGCCGGGCGGAGCGGGATCTGTACCGGGTGTTTTGCGAAACCTTCGGCACGCCGCCATTGTGCAATCGCATGAGCCCGTGAGAAAGAGAGCAGTAGTGGAAGAGGACACACCGGAGTCTGGCACAAGACATGAACAAGAATAAATAAAGGTTGGGGCATATCGTGGAAAAAATATTGCGCAAGCAAGCAAGCAAGCAAGCCTGACGCCCGCCGCGCCGTTCGTGACGCCGTAGGACGGCACGGAAGGCGGGCCATGAAGCTCTTGGGCGAGGCCGTGAGACTCACACTCACGAAGAAGATAATCTTTCTCCTTCTGATACCGCTCTTCGGATCACTCGTCAGCATCGCCTTCTTCGCGGCGTTCTTGGAAGAGACCAAGAACGATGGCCACTTCATGAACGTGGCCGGACGGCAGCGCATGCTCTCAGCCGAACTTCGGACTTGGGCCAACATGGTGGCGATAGGCCAGGAGGAGGACCGGGCGGGCCTCCAAGTCCGGATCGCGGAATTCGAGAAGTCCTTGTCCGCCATGGAGCGGGGTGGAGAGGTTCTGGGTGGCCTGCTCGTCCCGGCTCCTCCGGAAGTGCGCAGCGAACTGACTGCGGTGGACAACTTTTGGCGCGCACTGAAGCTGGATCTGACCGCTGTGGCCGTCAAATCTCGCGGCGAGCCGCAATTCCAGGAGGCCTACCGCCGCGTCGAATCCGGGATGGACGAACTGAAGGGGTTATCTCAGCAACTCGTCATACGCTTTGACGAAAGGACGCAGCGTTTGCGCCAGCGAATGTTCTACACGCTTATAGGCGCTGCATGCCTGATTGGCATCGTCTTTCTTTCAGGCGTCTTTCTGGCCCGCCGCTACATCGTCCAGCCGATTCTCCGGATTGGCGAAGCGGCCAAGCGCATCAGTGGCGGTGACTTTTCGTCGCGGCTGGAGATCGCGACTCGAGACGAGCTGTCCACCCTCGCGCATACCTTCAACCAAATGGTGGTCCAGACCGAGCAGCTCCTGAGTGCGTTGAATCTGCGGCGCAGGCGCGCCGATGACATCATTGCGAGCCTGCCCGCCGGTCTGATAGTGGTGAATAACACCCTCAAGGTGCGGAGTGTCAACCGCACCTTCCGCGAGATGTTCGGACTGAAGAACGGAGAAGATGTTTCCGGGCGCGAACTCGCAGACATCCTGCCGCTACCCGATCTGCGCCAACAGGCGCAAGCCGTTCTCGCCGGTGGGATAGCCTTGCGCGGCATTGACGCTGCGCTGGGCGAAAAATGGCTGCGCCTCACCATCACTGGAATCCGGCTTGCAGAAGAAGAAGAAGAAGAAGAAGAAGACGACCTGCTGGTAGTCGTGGAGGACATCACCGAGCTTAAAGCCCAGGCAGTTCATATTGAGCAACTCGCCTTTTATGATCCCCTGACCGGCCTGCCCAACCGGAGCCTGTTGCGGGATCGTGTGCAGCGTGCGCTGACCCACAGCACACGCCACAAGAACCATGGTGCCATCCTGTTCATTGATCTGGACAACTTCAAGGCGCTTAACGATACCAAGGGCCACAACATCGGTGATCTGCTGCTGATCGAGGCCGCCAAACGTCTCCAGGATTGCATACGCAGCGGCGATACGGTCGCCCGCCTGGGCGGCGACGAGTTCGTCGTCGTTCTTGATGAACTGAACGAAAACACCCGGCAAGCAGCAGCACAAGCCCAGGATATTGGAGAGAAGGTTCTTGCCTCCCTTAACCAGCCCTTCAACCTCCAAGGGTTTGAACACTACAGCTCCGCCAGCATCGGCATCAGCTTATTCCGTGACAACGAGATCAGCATAGATGACCTGTTCAGGCACGCCGATACCGCGATGTATCAGGCCAAGACCTCTGGCCGCAATACCCTGCGCTTCTTCGATCCGGACATGCAGGCCTCGCTCGAAGCTCGTGCCAAACTTGAAGCTGATCTGCACCACGCACTCTCCCAGCGACAATTCAAGCTCTTCTTCCAGATACAAGTGAACGCCGTTAACCACCCCATCGGTGCCGAAGCATTGCTGCGTTGGCTGCATCCAGAACGTGGTCTGGTCTCACCGCTGCAATTCATCCCGCTGGCGGAAGATACCGGGCTGATCCTGCCCATCGGGCAATGGGTGCTGGAAACCGCCTGTGCACAAATCAAGGCATGGGAAACAAACCCGCTGGCATGTGAACTGCAACTCGCCGTCAACGTGAGCGCGCGGCAGTTCCACCAACCGGACTTCGTCGAACAAATTCGTGCAACCCTTAAAAAGACCGGTGCCGATCCGGCCCGACTCAAGCTCGAACTGACCGAGAGCGTGGTGCTGGGCAATATCGATAACGCTGTCGCCAAGATGCACGAACTCAAGGGAATCGGCGTGCACTTCTCCATGGACGACTTTGGCACGGGCTATTCATCACTGTCTTACCTGACACAACTTCCGCTTGACCAACTGAAGATCGACCAGTCTTTCGTGCGCAACATCGGCATAAAACCCACCGATGCGGTGATCGTGCAGACTATCATCGGAATGGGCAACAGCCTGGGAATGGAGGTGATTGCGGAAGGAGTGGAAACAGAGGCACAGCGCGACTTCCTCGAACGCAATGGCTGTCACGCGTACCAGGGTTACTTGTTCAGCAAACCCGTGCCGATCGAAGAGTTTGAGACGTTGATTCGTCGTATGCCAAATTGATTGACTATTGATCTTTAAAGGTCAACTCCGGAAACGGGAAAATCGTACGCTACCAATAAATTTGCTTCGCTCGCCCTGCGCCTATCCCCGCAGCAAGACTGCGGGGTATTACGGTGCAGAAAAACAAAACTGGCGAGCTACGCTTAAAGTCAACATCGCGTTGTCCACGCGCCAAGAGCGCGGGGAATACAAGTTGAATTTTTATTCATCGATGGCTGGCCATGACTGAGCCGATAGAAAAACAATTCAGGTAAAGCTTTTTAACAGGAACAAACTCTTCTCGATCAGTCATTCCAACAAACCATACTTGAGGTGGTTAACAGTGAGTCTTCAACATGAACAACCGGTTTTAATTCTCGGGGCAGGCCACGGCGGGGCTGCACTCCTTGATATATTTTCCCGGGAAGCCCATATCAAGATCGTTGGCATAGTGGACTCCAATCCTGACGCGCCAAAGCCAGCGAGGGCGCTGGACATCGAGGTGTATACAGATATTGAGACCGCGCTTAAAAAATGCGGGAGTTGCATCGTTTTCAATATGACCCACGATCAAAGCCTGGTTGAACTGGCTATTCAATCCGTAGGTGCAGGTAATGTGATCGGAGGGCAACAGACCGAGTTCTTCTGGCACATCATCACACGCTTGCAGAAGACGAGGGCTGAATCATTGGAAAACCAGGTACGCTTGCAGGCTCCTTTCAATCCGCGATCAGTGCCTACCGCCTGAACCAGCCCAAGACCGGCAAGAAGCACATCCAGACCATGCGCGAACTCATCAAGAAGGAGCACGCCGATGCGGACAGGGAAGACGACAACGATGAACGGGGTGAGAAGGGCGATCACGACGACAAGAACAAGCGCGCCCTGATCGACAAGCTCGCCGCGCGCATCTTCGACTTCGATCTCAAATACGTGACCAAGCGCATGGGCGGGGACAAGGATGATTGATAGAATTGGTTCATAGAGATGATACCCTTGCTGGAACTGGCGAAAGACGGCATCGCAGAATTGATCGGGATGCAGCGGACGGCGCTGGAGAAGGACTACTTCTGTATTGATCGCCCAGAGTAACAGGCCCGGATGAGCTTGCGGAATCCGGGAAATTTGGAGACACGAACCACCCCGCATTCCGCGAACTTCATGCGGGCTACGGAGATTGCTGGTAGGAGCGGGCCATGCCCGCGATCATGAAATCGCGGGCATGGCCCGCTCCTACATACATCACTTTGGAGAATAGGCGCATGCAAAAGCTTGTTATCGCTTCAAACAATCCCGGCAAGTTGCGCGAATTCCAGTTCCTGCTGCAACCGCTCGGCATCGAAGTTCTGACGCAGTCACAACTCGGTATCGGGGAAGCGGAAGAACCGCATCCCACCTTCATCGAAAACGCCCTCGCCAAGGCGCGCCACGTCAGCCTCTTGAGCGGCCTGCCCGCGCTGGCGGATGATTCCGGCATCTGCGTCACCGCGCTGGACGGCGCGCCCGGCGTGCTGTCCGCGCGCTATGCCGGGGATGGCGGTTGCGACACGTTACTGATGAAACCACTAGCCATTCGACTAGGCGAGCCAACTACACTCGCCGAGTCGCTGGTTATGGCGGAGCCAGCCGATTGCGGGAGCTGCCGCCCAGTCGCTCCTCACGCACTAGAAGCAACTGGCACCCTGTCGGAGCGGCAGAAGTCTGATCAGCGCAACAATGAAAAACTGCTGCGGGATATGCAAGGTGTGGCGGATCGCCGCGCGCATTACTACTGCGTGCTGGTGCTGCTGCATCATGCCGGCGATCCGCAACCGCTGATCGCCGAAGGCGAGTGGCACGGCGAGATCGCCCGGCAGCCTGCCGGTGACGGCGGCTTCGGCTATGACCCGTTGTTCTGGCTGCCGGAGTTCGGCAGGACCAGCGCGCAACTGGAGCGCGAACAGAAGCATGCCATCAGCCATCGCGGCAAGGCGTTGAGGGTGTTGCTGGAAAAATTGAAAGTCCTGTAGGGTGGAAGCCCGGAGGGCATTCCACCGGGTGTTGCCATCCTTGCGGCGGAACCGCGATGCGTCCCGCCCCAAACCCCTTACGTTAATTTGAACCCAGATTGTCCATTAGGCAGAAATTCCACCCCAACCCCTCCCAACCTCCCCTTGTGCGAGCATCCGCTGCGCGGATTGCCTGCTTGACCCACTTCA
>Ga0209751_10001873_pt1 | contig 21371 bp, 32 predicted proteins | sample RifCSP13_1_FD_184019 | JGI IMG/M metagenome (GOLD analysis project Ga0209751, IMG submission 184019) | Soil microbial communities from Rifle, Colorado - Rifle CSP2_sed 13_1 (SPAdes) (version 2) | ecosystem: Environmental > Terrestrial > Deep subsurface > Rock core/Sediment | place: Rifle... | reverse complement strand
CCGCGCCCGGATAGACACATGTGCTATAATTATACAGACGCATGTGCACATGGTCACATCAGTCAGCGCGCCGGCGACCGTGGCCCGGAGCAGGTGGCGCGCACATCAAACGCACGGCCCGTCACGCTTCGAGAGCAAGAGCGTGACGGGCCGTGTCATCATTGTTGGAGGCGAGCCTACGGGCGGACTATAGCGCACGTCGCCTCCCGGCGTTTCGGCTATCGGACACAGCCAGGATGAGGCCGAACAACCGATCGAGGTGCTTGTGAGAGACCTTCAACGGTTCCGCCTCCGCTCCCCATCTGGAAAACCAGATGATGGCACGCCTATGGCGTTTTCTAGCCCGCCTCTCACGGCGACCTGGATTGATCGTCCTGCGCTCGAGACTCATTGGACTGTTACCTCGCATACCTACTCAGCCGTTGAAAACAAAACTCCTGCGCTATCCGGGACGGCCAGGCGATAGAGGACAGTGATTGGCATCACGTTGACCTGTACCGCCCCGGATAATGCAGGAGCAGTGTCCTCTATCGTTGCCCTTCGGTTTCTCACATGAGGTCGCCACTCCTCACGCGCCCACATTATAAGCCCGTTTCCCGCTTTCTGTCAAGCCCCTGCCAACGCGGGCATGATGTCCATCGGTTATTTGTCCTCGCCGCTCAGCACGATCAGCAGCGGCGCGTCTTCCGCGTCGATGCTGTCGTCGGGCGGCAGCGTCGGGTCCAGTCGCGTTCGCATGTCATTCTCCTTTCATACAGATTCACTGCGCACATGCTCGCACTGGCTGCACAGCCACAGCCGCATCCAGGTATGCGCGCGCTTGATGTAGCCGGACTCGTAATGCCCCGTTTCGGCAGAGCACAGGCGACAAAAGAGAATGCGGACGCTCATTTGAACCGGCCTCCGTTCTCTTTGATTCCGCGCAACGTCTGGACGGCGACGACGAGCAGGAACAGTAGGACGAGCGCAATTTCAATCACTGAGTTTCACCAGGCCGGCAATCTCGAAATCAATTCCGGTGGTGTGATTGCATACAATGGCGCCGTCCATGACAGCGCCGCTCAGGACAGCGCCGCTCAGGTCAGCGCGGCGCAGGTCAGCGCCGCTCAGGACAGCGCCGCTCAGGTCAGCGCGGCGCAGGACAGCGCGGCGCAGGTCAGCGCCGCTAAAATCGCCGATAATCCGCGCGGGCAGCAGACCCTCGCCTATTGCCCACCCCACGTAGCGACGCAGGAATTCATCACTCAGGATGCGTCGCCATGTCCTGGCGCGCGCATCATAATCCAGCCATAGACCGCCGATGTCCAGGCCGTCCGGGAATTGCCTTGCAAATTCCTGTTTGTTATCCTCACAAGCCCGGAATAATGTGAGCATGTCCTCAGTGATAATCATCGTATCATCTCCTTCGATTTGGTATGCCGGTCTATTCCCGGCTGTCACCGTGTTATCGCCCCCGGCCTCGCCGCGTGACGCTGCGGTGCGCCTCCCCGCCGCCTGCCTGCGCGCGGCTCTGCTGGCCGTGACCGCGAACGGGGAAGATTATCATGCGCAATTAGAATGGCGGCGGCTCGATGTTCGGTGCCGGCCCGATCCGCGCCTCGATTTCCAGCAGCCGAAGCAGCGCCTCGACGCGCTGCACCTCCAGCGCGGCGGCCTCGTACTCCCCGCGCGCCGCGATCTCGTCGGACTCCGCGCCCAGCAGGAGCGCGTGCGGAACGGCGCATGCCTCACGCAGAGCAGACGCGCGCTGCGTGTCGTTCTTCGCGTCCGCCAGCACGCCGTCTCGCACGGCCTCGGCCTCGGCTCGGCGCAGCACGTCCTTCGCCGTGAGCGCGTCGATCCCGGCGCGGGCGTAGAATCTGCGCGCGTCCTGGGCGGCCTGGTAAGCGGAATTGATTGTGTCGGGGGTGATTGCGGTGTCCATCAGTCCAGTTCTCCATCATTGCCGCCCCGCCGCCGAATGGAAATACATCGGCGGCGGGAGCAACTCTAGATGCTAGAATGGCGTGACGCCGCCATTCGTCTCGGCGAATGAATCAATCGCGTCCTTCAGTTGCTTTCCGCGCCGGATCAATTCATCCTTGCCGATGTTTCCGGCAATCGGCTCGACCTCGATGCCGATTTTCTGCGCTTCCTTCACCAGATCAGACCACCGCTTGATCAGCGCGGGAGTGGCGCTGTCGCCCGGTTTCGGCTTGGCGGATTTGGCTTGGCTCCTGACCCGGATTGCACTCACCACATCGCCAAACGCGCTCACGTCCATCACGGTCAGGACGATTGCCTTGCCCGGCCATTCGTCCGACTCGTCACCGTGCTGCTTGGCGATCTGGCTCCAATTGGTCTTGTTGATAATCAGACCCTTCTCCAACTCCTCAAAGTAGGCGACTGGCTTTTCCGTGTCCGTGCCACGCTCGCGGTCGGTGAATGTCTCCATCACTACCTCTCGGATGGTAACGATCAGGTCTTCGTCCAATTCCTCAGCCTTGAGGTAGCGGCTTGGAAAAACGTCTGCGGTTTTCATTTCGATTCCTTTCGGTTTGTGTCGATGATCGGCGGATACGGTTTGGTTCGGATTGTTTCAATTCATGCCTTGGCCTCCTGTTTGATGCGGGCTAGTGGCCCGTCCGCGATAGCGCCGTCTCGTCCGCCGCGCTGTCTCTGTCGCAGCAGGTACATGACCGTTCGCCTGCCTCATTCACAGCGCCGCAGATGGCGCAAATCCAGAAGGCAGGCGACTGCTTCGGTTCCGGTTCCGCACGTATCCCGGCGCGCTCCTCGGCGTCGCGGGCGCGGTCGGCGGAAGTCATGCCCGTGTAAGCCAAAATACGATGCCAATCGGCATCATCATAATCACCCTCGTGTTCACCGGCGACCTGACGGCAAAAAACAATCTGTGCGTGCAGGTCGTCGCGCTCGGCGGCCAACCGCCGGTTCGCCGCCACGAGCGCGTCGATGCCGGCCAGCGCCGCGAACACGTCGAGCGCCGCCTCGTGCAGCGGGTGATCCTCATTCGCCGCGTATACCGCGCACTGATATGCGGCATCGGGCAGTTCGGTGCTGTCAAGGTCACGGAAGACCTGGATCGTTCTATCGCGCCATTCGTTCGGTGTCATGTCGTCTCCTGATGATTCTATCCCCTGATTTGGATTCGGATTACCAGTTCAGCATCCGGTCGATCAGTGCCTTGGCCGCCTTGAGCGTCTTGAGCGTGTACTTGCCATCGACTATCCAGCGGTTGGCAATTGTCTTCTGAATCAGGTGTCCATGATAGGGAATGTCTTTGATGGTCATATCGGTTCTCTCTCAATCTTGCCACCATTATAAGCTCATCCCGCCCTTTTTTGCTTGACGGAAGTATTGCAATTTGTCCCAAAAGTCGTTAGGAATTTATTTCCGAAGCATTTCTAAAGCATTTCTAAAGCGTTTCATCCGGCGTTAGAATCGGGCGACTTGACAGAAACCCTTATAATGTTATAATTTCACAAAGTTGGGGGGGCGAATGACCGACAAGAAATCCGTGCAACTCGACCCAGATACCCACCGCCGCCTGAAGTTGGCGGCGACCGAGCAGGGCCTGTCTATCGAGCGTCTGGTACACATTATTGTCAACGTAGCGCTCCTGGGCTTGCCCGCCGTACTGAAAAAGTGGAGCCGATCGAGCGGTGATAAGCACAAATCTGCATGAACTTCTGGATAGGGCGAGGCGCGCTGTCTGGGCGATGCTCCAGGCGGCGATGGCCCTGCTCCTTGCGCTCATCATCATCTTGGCGAATCTGTTGCGCGCGGCATTTGACGGCCTGCGCATGATGGGCGAAGTCATCGTCCGGGCGCTGTGCGTTGCGGGTTGCGCGTTCGGCGTCGCGTATGGCATAGACGGCATCGGGCGGGCGTTCGGCGGCGATGTGCCCGCGTTCGTGATGGCGGGCACACTCCTGGTCGTTCCGATTGCCTATGTCCTGGCGCGCGGCGTCGGATGGGGCGGCCTATTGCTGGCGGGTGGCGTGGCGCTCGTGGCGGGCGAGGTCTTGCCCGCCGTCCATCCCGTCCTGCGCGCGGCGGTGCTGGGCACTGCGCTGGGGGCCGGAATCATCTCACAGGCGAAAATGGAGGTTGGCAATGAACAAGGGACGCGGTAATTTCTGGGTGTGGTTTCTCACGATTCCCCTGCTCGCATTTTCGGCGTACCGCAATCTGGATTTGATCTTGACCACCCTGGGCAATGATCCGGGCGCGGTTATCGCCGGCGTCGGCGCGCTTTTCGCGCTCGACATCGGCGTGCTTCTGTGGTTGGTCGCATTCAACAACGCTCGCGGCGATCAGCGTAGTGTCGCGGGCGTACTGGTTGTTCTAGATCTGATCGGGGCTGTCTCTGGGTTGTTGGCCGACACGCTGCTACATTCGGGCGGGAATGATGCCCTGCCGTTCGTGCGCATCGTGGCCAGCTGGGCCATCCCGATCATCATCGGCGTGAACTTCGGCGGCGGGATTCTGTACCACATGTCCGATCCGGATCGGGCCATCGCCGACGCGCAGCGCGAGTTATCAGACACGCTCGAAAAGAAGCTGGCCGAGCATCTCAAGGCAAACGCAGGCTCGGTCGCGGCGGGGGCCGTGCCCGAGGTAGCGCAGCATCATACGGATGAGTTGGTCGCGGCATTTCGGACGCGGACCGGGAAGTCTGGGCCGGGCGGCAACGGACAGCCCGCCGGCGGACAGCGCGAGATGAACGCCGACGGCGATGGCGCCTTCCCCAAGCGGAGTAGGACGCGAAGCCCAAAAGGGTAGAGGATGTCCCCCACGCCAACGTGGGGGACGATGACTTGGGAGATGCCCCCCATGCCGTCCTCCATATACCGTTAACAATCAAGATGGCGCATGGGGGACGCATAGAGCCAAAGCCATATCGCAACAAGAATGGCAGCAGACGAATCTACTATGTATTCAGATGGGAGGAAAAACAAAATGGCAGACGCTATCGTCCATCCCGATACCTCGGAAGGTCCCCCACGTCCCGCCCGGAGCGCGCTCAGCGGACGCCAGTTCTCAAACATTCCGGCGCTACTGTTGCGCGATAATGTCCAATGGATATTGGTCGTGCGCGCCGAGCGGGGTGAAATATCGACGGAATCAGAGCGTGGGGGACGCGATCATAAATATTGGCGCATGGGGGACAAGGGCTGCATGATTGTCATCATGCTGAGCGACAATCCGTTAGACGTGGGGGACGGCTTCCATGAGGTCGTGTCCCCCATGCGATGAGGAGCCGAAATGAATGAGCTTCTTGACGTAGCGGGCGTGCTGATACTGATCTCCTGGAAGATTCGGCTTGTAGCCATCGTGCGCGGGGTGAAGAAATGATTGATCAATTGCGCTGTGGCTGCCAGTATGACAACGGAGAGCCAAATCCCTGCCGCCGCTGGATTGCCCCATGGGGCGAACGGGGCGGGGAGTGCTTCCATGGGCGGGCCAACCGCATGGCGTGGAACATCGGGGGCGGGCGGCCTGATTCCGAGGTGGCCGCTGAGTTGTTGCGCGAGCAGGCCGCCAGGTGGCGCTAGTGCGCGTGGCCGTGCGCGTCGTCCGGGTCGGGCCGGCAGCACTGGCGCGCCATTTGACACAAATGCCCAGGCGTGGTAAACTGTGGTTGGCGAAGGTGAAACTATTTCAGAACCAGCTTCTCGGAACCGGGCGCGCGGCGCAAAATCCATCACTGATACTTGATTTCTGCTACTGTGAGTTTAGTGTTCGTGCTCACCATCGGGGCGGCAACAGTGCCGCCCCCTTTCTTCGTCCGGGGCGAAAAATTGTATCCAGATTCTGTACAGCCCAGCGAGGGAAGGGACATCGTCTCCAGTAAGAATCTCGTCCACCCAGATGTCAAAGTCCTGTTCGCCAATCGAAGCCACACGCTGCCAGCGGCTCGACTGCGACCTGGTGACGCCATCCGGCAGATCGTGCATCGCAGTCTCGTCGCGCGACTCCGATTTCCTGTCCCCGCCGCCGTCGTGGTTGACGTTCGCCTCCAGCCACATCCCCATCCAGCGCACTCCGCGCAGCCATTGCGCCGCCAGCAGACCGACCGCGTGCCGATCGGTGTGGTTGCGGCGCAGGTACTCCATGAAGCCGCGCGTCTTGTTGGTCACTTCGCGCGCCTGCTCGAACGTCTCGGCCTGCGCCAACTCGCGCTGCGCCGCCTCGACGAGCATCAGCGCGAAGTCGCGCGCGGCGGTCGGTGACCGCCGCAGGTCGGCGACGGCGTAGACGAGGTGCTGATCAGCATTCATTTCCACGGCTGCCAGGTGGCGATTTCGGGGATGGATGCCGACGGAGACTCGAATGAGGCGTCCAGGGCATCGGCAAGCTCTTTGCGGCCGGCGACGGCCATCTTGCTCATAATGTTGGACACATGCCGCTTGACGGTGTGGCGGGAAATGCCCAGCATCTCGGCGATCTTCAGATTGGTGAATCCCAATTCGACGAATTCGGCCACCTGCTTTTCTCGCCGAGTCAATGCATTCAGATTTCGCATGGTTTGTTGTCCGATGAACGCGCGCCGCCGGGAACATTACGGTGGACTCAGATCGCGGCATCCCGGCCCTGCTTGATGCGCTGACGAGAGCCGACCCGCCCGGCGGCGTCCTGGGCCGATTCTCCTGAAGAAGGAGACCCCCGCAGAAAATTGTAAGCCCGATTCATGTCCGGCGTATATAGGACATTGGTACTAAACGCCAGCGGCGTTCGCGAACCGCCAGAAGATTTTCCAGTGACCGCCGTCCAGCACGCGCCGCTGTGAGACGATGCCCGCGCGCTCCAGTTTCGCCATGCGCTGGTAGGCCGCGTGCCGGCTGACGTTCCAGCGCTCCGCGATCGCGTAGATCGTGTACTCACCATCTTGCCGCGCCGACGGCTGCTCGAATTGCGTCTCCAGCCAGTCCAGCAGATCGGCCTCGGTCACAGACGCAGCGGCGCGCTTCGCCTTGGACGATAGCGCAGCTTTTTGACTTCCAGTTTCCCGTCGTGGCATGTGGCGATCAATCCCCCTATCTCCGGCAGGCGCGTACCCATCCCGATGCGGTGCGCGAACTCGTCCGGTCGGAAGCTCCAGCAGGGCAGGGCGATGACGCGGGCGCGGTGCTCGTCGCCGGAGTCCTCGAACTTGTGGCCATGGCCGCGCACGACGAGATCCGGGATGCGATCATCATGTGTGGCGTAATCGACGATCGTGTCCACGGCCTCGCGCACGGCGACGCCCTGGCGCGTGGACGCTCTGCGGCTCGTCGAGATATGGTGCGCCATCTCGATCAATACGCCTCCCGACTCCACCAGCCACGACCAGGCCGCGAAGTTCGGGCCGCGCTTGCGGGCGCCCAGCGCCTCGGCGAGCATCTCCTCGAACTGGCTCGATTCGCCCGTGTGCGCCGCCGTGCCCCGGCACATGAAAAATCCGTCGGCATAGCGAACCAGTGGATGGAGCGCGTCGTGCGCGATGTCCAGCGCGGTCTTGGCATTGCGGGAAATGAGTTGGAGATGTCGGGCGCGAACGTCCAGATCGATCAGGTCGCCGACGCCCGCGACATACAGCGGCCCGCCTCTGGCTGCCCGCCGCACCGCCGGGATGAATTCATCTAGCCACACGCTCCATAGCCACAGGCTCTCCTTCGAGGCGCGGTCGGTGTCGCCGTCGTCGAGGACGACTTCGGGCGGGCGCAGGCCGAGGCGGTGGTTGCAGTGCGTATCGGAGAAGAAGCACCATGTCGCGCGGTTGGGAATGCTGCGCGAGCCGCCGGGCCGGTATGCGGTTGGCCGCTGTTTCATGGCGTCACGCGCCGCCCAGCAGGGACGCGATAATCAGCGACGCGACCACGGACGCCGCCACGCCGATGACGACACTGCTGATGCGCTGCGCCCAGATGTGATCGCGCTCGATGATTGTGATCTTGCGGTCATGCTCTCGTACCCGCCCGTTCATCTCGTCCACCTTTCGTTCGATGCGCTCCAGCCGCCCGATGATCTCGTCGTGCTTTTCCAAAGTCTCCCCTCCCGCGCTAGGTCCCACCCGATTGCGTGCTTTCAAGTTTCCGAATGCGGCGATGCAATTCGATGATGTAGGTGTATAGCTCCTCTACCTTCTCCAGAAGCCATTCGCCGCCAGTGAACAATCCGAAATCGGGTTTGTGGCCGGGCAATTCAAATGTCTCGCGGATGTGGCGCTCTGCTTCCTCAAGCGTGACGCGGCGGTAATCTCGCGCGCCGTCCTTGTCGGCGTGCTTCTCGATCTCGCCAGACGCCCACAATTCCAGCGCGTAAGCAGGGTTGTTATATGCGCTATTGTTCTTGTAAATATCTGCTGCGGCATTGAGCGTCCCGCTGCCCTTGTTGCCCCCCGTCGGCGCGCCGAGTTGGACGCCGCCCAGGATCGTCGTCGCGCCGTCCAGCCTCGTGCTGCCGGAGTCTACCCATAGCGCAGGCCCGCACCCCGAACTGATGAAATATCCGGCGGCACAGCCTGCCGCGCCCGCATCGCCAAAGACGGCAACGGCGCCCGATGCGTTGCCCGAGCAATAGATCGCATTTCCATCTTTGACATCTGCATAGGTCGCGATCGTCGTCACGCCCACGGCCGCGAATACTGCGCATGTGCCGCACGTCCCGGTCAGCCGCAGCACGCCGCTGGGCGAGGTCTTGAGCAGCGCCGAAGCCGCACCCGGATGGCTGGCCGGCGCGACGCCGTGGATGTAAATCGTGTCGGCCAGATTGAGCGTCCCGCTGCCCTTGTCACCGCCTGCTGGCTCTCCGATTCGTATACCTTGTCCAACCGTTATGCGTCTGGCCCGTATGCCAGCATTCTGGGTCTGAAACTCCATCGTGCTGTCTTCATTGCCGCTCGTGGGATCAAGGATGGTCGTGCGCATCAAACCATATATCTCTATATTGCTGGCCGAATCTCGCGCCAACACCATAAAATCAAAGATATTGCCAATTGCACTTGCTGCCATAGCCCTCAATCTTAAAACTGCCGTATTTGAAAAATTTGTATCCAGAATGGCCGCTTCAGAATTGGGAGTTAACACGTGTAATGTCGTCTCTGGCGTGGCGGTTCCGATTCCGATTCTATCCGCGCCCGCATCCACAAAGAGCAGATTCGGTTCTGTGTCGCCCTCGACGCGGAAGTCAATATCCGCGCCCGTTTCATTGAGCACCGTCGCCGTGCCCGCCACATTGCTGATTTGATTGTGCTGGCTCGCGCCGTCGCCGATGGCGAGCACGCCCGCCGCCTTGCGCCACAAGTGCGCATCGCCGCTCAGTAGCGCGCCCGCGCCGCTGCCCGTCGTGGGCAATTGAAGCTGGCCGCCGCCCGTCAGGCGCGCGTTGGACGCGTTGTCACCTGCCGCGAACATGATCGCACCCGTATCGGACATGATGGTCAGGCCGTCGATGGCGTCCGTATACAGGAACGCCCGACACGGTGAGATGGCACCGTAGGCCGTCGTGCAGGCCGAATAGATGCCGAGTTGCACATCGTAATCGACGTTTTCGATCATGAGCCGCGCTTGCGCCGCCGTGCCCGCCGAGGCATTGACGAGATTCCAGGTCGTGTCGCCGTTCCAGTCCCGCCGCCCAGCGATCTCACCCGCGCTCGCGCCTGCCGTGCTGCTCGCGCCCAGCGTGAGCGCCTGCAGAAAGGCCGTCCCGCTCGCACTTGTTGCCAGCAGGCTCGCCGCCGCGCCGGGATTGCTCGCCGACAGGACGGCGTGCGTATGCGTGCACGCCGACACGTTCGACGACGACTGCGACAGCGTGCTCGGCGGCGTCGCGGCCAGCGCGCTCCCGGACTCCGAGAACGTCGGCGTATCCCAGAGCGTACGCAGACGCCCGGCGTCTACGAATATGTCGCGCCGCCCTAGCTTAGCGGAATCGCGCGGCATGGCTACAGCTCCTCAGCCTTGAAGCGCAGCGTGTTCGGCATCTCGAATTCAACTTCTTGCGCATATACCCGGCGCGGATCGTCCTCGACGTTGGCGCTGGCGAACTGGAACGCCAGGGGCGCGTCGTCCAGGAACACCCACCCGGGCCGCGCCAGCCAGGGCATGACCAGGTTGCCCGCCACATCGTACAACTTCCCCTTGTTATAGCGGTACTTGATGTCCGTCGGCGTCTGACCATAGATCAGCCGCCGCCCTTCCCACATGCCGACGCTCCAGCGGTTGAAGCTGGCGTCGCCCGCCGCCACGATGTCCATCAGCGAATCCCCGGCGCGTGTATGGATAATGGACTCGACCTGATATTGGAGCGTGTTCGTTTCGATGTCCTGTGCCGCGACAAACTCCGCGTCGTCGGCAATGGTCGTCACGTGAGCGCTGACATCGTCCGTTCCGGGCACGGTCAGAAACTTGTAATTGAGCGTCGCCCAGTAGCCGGACGCCCGGAGGCGAAGGCCGTGCTCCTGGCGCAATAGCTCCTGCGTCACCTCGGACTCGAACGCCACCGGTGGCAGGCTGCGCGGCCAGGCCGTCTTGCGCAGGATCGTCTGCGATTTTGACTGCGCCGCGTCTGAGGTCATCACGCCCCCGACGAGAATATCCTCAATGCGCCCGAACTCCGTCTGCGAACTCGTGTCATCATACCATCCCGTGTCGCCCGGCACGACTGCGGTGCGGAATATCGCATCGTCGCAATTGATCGTGCCCGCGCCGCCCGGCCCGGTCGTCTCGAGCCAGATGTCCACGTTGCCCGCCTCGGCATTGGCTTCTGAGATATACAATCGCACCGTGCGCTCACCCGTCGCGTCAATCGTGGATTCTGAGAGCGTCTTGCCACTTGAAAGTTGCACGACAAATAGCCAGATAGACGAGGTGATCTTGACCTTTATATCGAAAAGATATGCGGTCTTGGCGCTGATGGCGATGGACTGTCCGATGTAGGCGCCCTGGCCGCCCGCCGTGGCGACGATCTTCATGGAATATGTGCCGCCCGTGCGCCAGGTCGTGTCCTGCGTGATGGTCGGCGTGCCGCCTGCCGTGTACGCAGTCCATACGCCTGACTCGGCGTCTCCATTCGTCAGGAGCGTGTTGCCCACGCGCGAAAAAATCGACTTAATGGCATTGCGCACAGGCAGCAGCGACCGCCGCCATACCACGCCGCCGAGCGACATCTCGAGTTCGGTGATGAAGCCCTGCCAGGTGACCAGGCCGCCCGCGATCTCCCGGAGCTCCAGGCCTAGGCCGGCCATGAACAGGCGGCGCATGTCCTCCAGTTCGGATTCGTAAGTGCCCTCTCCGATCCAGAAGCCGCCGGGGTCGCGGATGCTGCGCCGCCAGCGCATCAGCCGACCCGTCAAGTCAGACCAGTGGCCGCCTGTGCGCTTGATATTATCGAACAAATTTAGCGTAATGTCTGGCTTCATGTTCGTCTATTGGTTGCCACGCATAGTTAGCCAGCGATAAACGGCATCAATCCGTATCTCACAACTATCCTTCAGCATTTGCTGTGATGCGGACTGCCCAAACACGAAGGCGCGCCCCGTGCCCACTGGAAGCCCGCCAATGACCTGCGCCGGAAAACTCTTTCGTGGCCCATCATATATACCGGGGATTTCAGAAAAGGCGCTGATTAGACCATTCGCCGCAGCCTGCACGATAGTATTGGTGACCTCCGCGTTTTTCCCCGAAACTGCCCCGTCAGAAACATAAACTAATCCATCGCCATAGGGTACGATGCAAAGGCAATCCATGTCTAAATTGCCCGTGCCGCCTGATACACGCTGGGCACGGATGATCAATTCATATTCGCTTATTTCCGAGACGCCGAGCTTGGGACGTCCTGGGCTGGGTATCTGCACGCTCCCCAAATGATAGAGAAACCACACCGTCTTGGTAATTTCTACACTATCATGCGTGCGATACGTCGTTACGCCAGAGAATCCATCGAGTAATCGGACGTATATTGTATCGCCAGATACTGTCTTTTTCGCCCGCAGGAGAACATGAAATTGGCCGAATTGCTCATCTTCATCGGTTCCCCCGGTGGCTTCAAACACAGTGATATTGACGCGCCTTTGCATTATGGTGCTGACGCCGAATGTGCAGCGCATCATCTTATTCGTGCCTGTACCACTGGCGGGATTGGATGTGGAATCCTCGGCAGTGCTCAATGCGGTATCGTTGGACGGTCTGCCAAGCTCCAATTCCCAGAGCGCCTTGAATCCAGAAGCTGCCGAGAATCGCTCACTGCGAAAACCGATCCACATTTCTTCTACGATGCTTGCGCTGCAAGCTCCCAAGAATCTGACCGCCGCCAGTCGTGCATGAACATCTCCGCGCACACTACTGAGACTGCCATAGTTGAATGAGCCGCCCAGAAAATTGATGGCAGATGGAGTAGTGGGGGATGAGCTGTACGCATTTCGGCTGGAGCTTTCCCAATAGGGCGTGCGCTCGATTGCCAACCCGAAATTGATGAGTTTGTTGCTTTGATCGAAGGCGAATCCATAGGGGCCTTCCGTGCTGCGCCGCATATCCGTGACGAGTGCCCACCTCGAATTGGTCTCGTTTTTCGCCTTCACCTCGAGCCATATACCCAGCTTATCGACACCCGTCTTGAATTCTCCCGTTTGCCGCGCTTTGAGATCGAGCTTTTGCAAATTGGCCGCCACCGCGTCGTGACTCGATCCTGTCACGGTCATCGTGAACTGCTCGACGACGCGGTCATCCTCCGCGCCGGGGATGGCCGTCTGCCAGCTTCGCACATCAAAACCGTCCGTGTCGTCGGTCAGCACGAGCGCGCTGCCTGCCGTCACGAAATCGTCAGCCCTCACCAGTTGCAATGTCGTCGCCATTACATCACGTCCTCGATGCGCCCGCGCGTCTGCCGCCGCTGCTCCTCGAAGAACAGCGCCGCCGCGAGCCGATCGTTGATCGTCACATTGTTGGTGATGTTCTGCACGCTGCGCGGGCCGCGCTCCGCCGCCACCGCGCCCGCCGCCTGCTGCTGGTTGACCACGAAGCCCGGCATGCGCGGCACGAACCATTCCGGCCCGCGCTCGCCCACGAGTCCCACTTGGCCCGCGCGCATGGCCCCGCCGCGCTGAAATGGGAGCGGCTCGGCGCCGACCGGAAGATTCGGAAGCGTGCCCTCGGTCTGGAGATTGATTCTGATGTCAATCTCTCGCGGAAGTCGTCCCAGTTCGTCGCCGAAGCGAAGCGCCTCTTCTCGCGCGTCGCTCATGTTCTTGCGGAAATTCGGCAGGCTTTGATCTTCCGACAGCTGCAGGACGGCGCCGAGCGTGTTCTGCACGGCGTTTGCCGTGGCCTCGTCCATCAAGCCCCATTCCACAGCCAGCGAGCGCAGCGCGAAAACCTCTGTCTTCGTCAGGCCATCCATCGCCAGCTGCTGCGCCGCGATGTCGAACAGGATGCGCCCAGTGGCCTTTTCATGCTCAGAGGCATTCTTGGCGAATTCACCGTTGAGTTCATCCAATTGGCCCTTGATCTCTCCCCAGCGCGCCGTGCCTTCAGGCACTTTCGCCAATTCCTCTTTCAGTTCTGCCGCTTTTGCGCGGTTCGCTTCCTGCGCCTCCTTGAAGTCCTGAAGCTCTTTCCCGACTGCGCCGCCCATGATGTCTTTCAGTATGCCCAGCCGCGTATCCACGTCTCCCAGCATGTCCGCGAATGTCTTTGTTTTGCTAGTGAGATCGCCCAGGCTGCCCTCTAGTTCGCCGCCAGCCTGCGTATAGCGTTTTAATGCGCGCGCGCCCTCATCCGTAGACGAGGCTTGATCAATCATGCCGCGTTGGAGTGCGGACAAAGATTCCTCGGTGAATATCCGCACATCCCGGTTCAGTTTGTAGATGCCATCATCCATCTCGATGTAGCCCTGCTGCGCGAGCTCAGCAGAACTATATTGATCTCGCAGCGCCGCCGCCGCGTCATAGGTATATTTTGTGATGTCGCCCGTAAGCAGCCCGGATCGGATAATTTCTTTGTTGTATTCCTCGACACTAATGCGTGTGTCATCTGTAGCCGTCACCAGCGCAAACATATCCTTTTGGTGCGTCTGAAATACGGCGTGTAAATCTTTTTCCCAATTGACAAGACGCTTGAGTGTATCCGTGCCTTCCTTGGCGAGCCTCAGAAATTCCTTGAACGCGGGCAACACCAATTCACCGATAGTCGTCCCGATTTCCTCCATCGTGTCCACAAGGTTGCTGATTGCTCCTGCCGCCGTTTTGCTTTGATTCTCCATCATGCCGCCGAAATCCTCGCGCATGCCCGCCAAGATGGCCTGAATCGCCTTGTCCGCTGGGATGAGGCCCTTCTCAGTCATTTTCTGCACTTCGGCGGTGCTCACACCAACGGCCACGGCCAAATAGCGCCAGGCCGGGATGCCCGCCTCCGTCAGTTGCAGCATCTCCTGCCCGCTGACCTTGCCCTTCGCGCTCATCTGCCCGAGCGCCAATGTCACGCGGTCGATCATCTGAGAGTTGCCGCCCATCGCCGCGACCGCGTCGCCGATGTCGCGCAGCATCGGAACGATATTTTGCGCCTCGAATCCGAACGCCTGTAAGCGCCGTGAGGCGTCGGTCAATTCTGTGAACTGGAAGGGAGTTTTTGCCGCGAACGCGCGCAATTCTTCGAGATGTTTGCTGGCCGCCTGCGCTGAGCCGAGCATGGATGTGAAAGCCATGCGCGTCTGCTCCATGCTCATGCCGAGTTTCACGCTGGCCGCGACGCCGGCCAGGGCCGCGCCCGCGAAGCCTATCAATGCGCCTTTTGCGATATTGCCGAAATTGCCCAGCGATTGACCCAGACGATCTTGACTCTGACCGATATGCGCCAGCGTGCGCGAGGCGTCGTCGCGCGCCTCTATGATGATCCTAGCCCTGCGCTCAGTCCCGGCCATCGTCCATCGCCTTCATCAGCTTCGTGACTTCGTTGTATACCCTGAGATCGTCGTCCGTCGGCTTCATCTTGCCCATGCTGCGCACATGGTTCAGCACAGCCTCCAGCGCGTCGCGTGTGCCCGCCGCGTGCAGGCCGGGCAGCACCCGGCCCATGTCCTGCTCGTCCAGTTCCGACAGCGTCCAGCCCATGCGCCGCGCAAGTTCGGTCTCGAAGAGATCGTTCGGCATCGCGCCGCCGTGGAGCACGTGCAGCCCCACGGCGCGCGTCAGTTTTTTCGCGGGGAGACCAGTTCGATGAGGATAAATTGCGAGAACTCCCGGATCAGCCACGTCACGAGCGGCAGGTCGACGTCGTCCAGCAGCGCCGCCTTGCGCTCGCCGTCGGTCAGGGGGATCGGCTGCCCGCCCAGGTCGGCCAGGTTCCACTCGACGACGTGCGGAAGAATCAGCTCGATCAGCCCACCCGCGTCGTCTTCGTCCGTCCACTGGCGGCGCAGCCGAAACGGATAGCCCGTCGTGGCGAACCGCGCGTACACGTCGGGATGCTCCGGCAGGTCGCAGTGCCGTTTGCCGAACGTCGCCGACTCGCGCCGCGCCCGCGCGATCTCCGCCGCCGCCTCCGCGAGCATGTTCTCGCGGACGAGGTTGCCAATGCGCTCCGACAACTCGGATGCGTCCATGTCGTCCTCCCGTGATTAGGCTACGCAGCCCGTGGTGACTGATCCGCTCGAAAGCTGGAATGACCAGTTGAACGCGACCGGGCCGTTGACCGGGCCAGCGATCTCGTACTGGGAGATCTGGAAACAGCCGGAATAAACCGGACAGCCCGACACGGCGCAGCCAGCCGGCGCCCACTGAATCAGCGTATGGACATTGCTGGCATTCATCAGCGTGGAAAAGATGTCGTCCGTGCCGGTCGTCTGATCGGCGTTCCAGATGCCCGCGCCGGTAAGCGTCGCATCCCGGATGCCCGTGATGCGCTGGACGTTCACCTTGCCCAGCGTGGTCGTGTCGGGGTTGTCGCGCGTCCAGGACATCGTGACTGAGTTGAGATCGCCGGACACATTGCGACAAGTTCCCCCAGTATCATGGAGGAATACAACGCCATTGAGGCCATGAATGAAACTCGGCATGTTGTTTCTCCTGTCTTGCCTATTTTAGAACGCAAAAGCGCCGCCACCCTTTCGGTGACGGCGCGATTCCGTCCAGTTGTGCCCCTGCGGGCCGCTACGGTTACAGTATAGCAAAAACCGCGAATCAGGTCAATTGCGGGTTAGAATTCATCCGCGATCACCGTCCACTCGACGCGCGCCCAGCCCTGGCCGCCCGCCTCGAACAGAACGGGGCTGAACGCCATGCGCGTCAGGCGCGCGTATTGCGCCGTGCCGCTCAGGAAGCGGTCGCGCGCCAGCGTATCATACAGATCGTCGTGCGCCTGCCACACCTTGCCCAACAGCGCGCACGGATTGCCCGTGTCCTTGATGTAAATCTCGCCGTCGATGCCCCAGGCGCGCGCGTCGATGGCGCTCGCGCCGTAGGTCAGCGGCTCGAATGTGGAGTCGCCCGGCGCGAACACGACGGCGCAGGCGTTAGCCGTCTCCAGCACATCGTAGCCGCAGGCCGACATCTCAGAGGCCGCGAATGGCCCCCAGGTGTGGAGCGTCGTGTACAGGCCCTCTTTGATGTCCTGAAGACTCATGGCTTCCCCGCCCCCCACAGCAGCCGCACGACGATGCTCTCGGCCATGTCCATGACACCCCTGTCCAGATCGGGGATGAACGCATCCATCGTCCTGTCCAGGAACGGATGCGCCGACACGCCGCGCATGCGTATCTTGAGCCACGCGCCCGGCATCGGCGCGCCCTTGACGAACGCCCATGCCGCAATCGGCCAATAGGGTGCGCGCGGGATCGGCTTCGTCCCCAATTCCAGGATGACGCCGGCGTCCCATCGCCCGCGCTGCGCCGACGGATAGATTTCGGCGCGCAGATTATTGCTCGAGTAGTGGTCGCCGATGCTGTCCTCCAGCGCGCCAGTGTAGCGGTTCGGATGCACGGCATCCCGCATGCGCCGGACGGCCTTCGGGCCGAGCCGCCGCACATGGCGGCCCATCTCCTGCGGTATCCAGCGCGGCGCGTCGGACGCATGGTCGGCTATCTGCTCCAGGACGCCATCGGACAGGATGCGAATCACGGACACACCTCTCTCACGAATTCCGTCAGCCGTTCGACCGCGTTCGCCTCTGGGTGCGCATCATTGTAGAAGCGAATGAAGTCCTGCCAGAGCGGATCACCGCGACTCTCCAGTGCCATGCGTGCCGTGCCCTCCAGCGCCTCCGGCATGCTTCGGAAGGGTAGGGGGGAAGTCTGATAATCGAATCCCTCCGTCATCAGATAGCACGCCGGCACGCCGAAGATCGCCGCCTCAATGCACATGTTCGACGGCCCCTGCGCGATGAACAGGTCGGCCACGGACAGCGCCAGATGATTATGCTGCCGCGCGACGCGCCCCTTCACGCCCGCCGCTTTCATGGCGTCCTCGAGATTCTTCTCCACGCCGCCCGCGTCGTTTGGGTGGATTTTGATGATGAGCCTCATATCCTGCGCCTTGGCCAGCCGCAGCACGGCCTCCAGGCCCGCTGCATGCTCGTCCTTCCAGCCGCCGCGCAGGCCCGTCGTCTGCGCCCAGGTCGTCGCGTAGACGGCGATTCGATCGTCCTGGCCGAAATTCCAGATGCGCCGCGCCACGTCGCGTTCCATGCGCTGCTGGTATAGCGCGTCCATCTGCGGCGCGCCGACGACGCGGATGCGTTCGCGCGGGAATCCGTGCCGAGTGTACCACTGTGCCATATATTCGCCGCTGGCCGCGATCCAGTCCGTGCGCGTCTCGCGGTGAATGTCCGGGCCGGCATCGTCGCGCAGGTGACAACTCGCGTGCGGCACATGCACGGACGGGATGCCGCGCGCCCGCGCCCACAGCACCATTGAGCGCGTGTCGGGCGCCACATCCTCATGCACTACGACGCCCGCGACCTTCACCTTGCCCGCCAATGCCTCCATCGCCGACACGCGCTGAGTCAACGACTGCGCGTGCGATAGGATATAGCCCGGCCACCATTCATTCAGCCGCCCGTCCAGGTCGTGCGGCAGGTCGCCGCAGAATACTTTGAAATTCCAGGTGCAGTCGTGCAGCGTGCCGACCATGCGCGCCGCCTCGTTCGCGGCGAACTCCTGGGCGTCGGCGTCGAAGAACTGGCCCAGATGGCCGCATGAGATGCCCAGCGACGCGGCGTGCTCCTGCGCCTGCGGATAGAGGAAGCACAGCGCATAATGCTCCGACAGCGCGCGCCAGGTGGCCGCCGAGACGGGATGTCCGGGCAGCAGCAGGACTCTATCCGGCGCTTTCTTCTCGGCTTCGGCCATCGCCTTCCGCCTCTTTCTCTTTTGTGATTCGATTCAACAGCAACGCACCGACGACGCGCAGCACGTCGTACTCCATCACGTCGCCCAACGACACGCCGCCGCAGACCACGTCGCAGTCCCGCCACCAGCCCGTGGCGATGCGATAGCTCGCCTCCTGCGCCTCCCGTTGCGTCATCCCCCGCTCCCGCTCAGTAGCATAGTCAGCGCCCCGACGATGAACGTCAGCACGACGGCCACCTTGAGAAATTGCCGCACGTCATATAAGTCGTCCTCCTCGATGATGACCAGGCGCACGCGCTGCGCCGCCCGCCGCGCCTCTTCAATGTTCGCGTATTCGACGCCCGGCCCGGGCATCTGCCATTTGCCATCGGTGAAGGCGGTCTTGAAGTGCCTCATTCGACGTACGCCACCCCCGGCAATCTCGCGCCGCCCGACACCTGCGCCGTGGCGACGATGGAATCCATGATGTTGTTGTACCGCCCGATGTTGCCCTCCAGCGTCAGGCCATCCAACGCCCGCTTGCGCCTCTTCCACGCCTCGGCCTTCATCTCCGGCAAGAGACGAATCATGTACGACAACACACCGAACCAGGCATCCGGCGTATTGTCCACGATATGCCCCAGATGCGCAAGCTCTTTGTATGTCTCAGATTTCGACGCCGCCCACGGCACGCCCGCCGTCAGGTATTCCGCCGCCTTGAGCCACGAGCGCCGATCGTCGTAGCTGACCACCGGCGCGCCCTCGCGCCATGGCGGAAGCGGACGCGGATCGAGCGGCGCCAAGCCGATGTCGAATGTCGAAACTACCTTCGGCCAATCCTTCGGCTGGACGCCTCCTTGCCGGATGACCTTATCGCCCCAGCGCGACAGCACCAGGTCGTCGAGCCGCTTCTCGTGGCCGCAGAACTTCAGACGCGCGTGCGGATGCTTCTCGAAGATGCGGTCGAGCGCCTCGACGATGCCGCTGTAGAGCCACGAATCGACGTGGCTGATCGAGCCGCCCCAGCCGAGGATGACCTGCCCCTCGGAGCCTTCGCGCGGTTCGGCGAACAGCATCCCCGTGTCGTCATAGCTGAACAGGTAATCCATCCCGCCGACTGGCTTGCGTTCCAGACCCTCGTACCAGATGCGCCGCGTCCAGTTCGGCAGATGGAAGCCGCGCACAGCATGCTCCCAGTCCCGCAGGATGATGCGCGACGGCGAGGTCAGCGCATGCGCCCGGCGCAAGCCCTCCTCCAGCCCCTTCACCGGATCGGGCACGATGCCGGGTTTGTTCAGAATCCAGTACGGGAAGGCCGGATTGCTCGGCATCAGGTCGGGATAGGCATCGTCCAGGTCGATGACTATCGTCTTGCCGAGCGCGCGCCAGTAGTCGATGGCGTGCCACACCTCCGGGATGATGACGTTTCGCTGGAAGATGAGCACGTCGCCGGCGCCGAGCTTGCGCTGCACCTCCGGGTGATCCCAGCCGAGCGCCGTCGGCATGAAGAATAGCTGCGCCGTCATTGGCGTCGTGCCCTTCTCGTGCTCGGCGTTGATCGCGTCGGATGGAGTGAGACAGCGCCACTGAGAGCAGTTCCACTCCGTCGCGCTATCGGCATAGAGATAAATCAAGTGTAGGCCATTTTCCATCAGCGATCCTCAACTCGCGCTTGTGTCATCTGGTGACAACGCCTCCGGATTCCGAAATTGCCCGCGCCGCATGCGAGGCTCGACGCGGTCGGCGTCGGACTCCACATCCTCCTTGTCCGACTTGCTGATGCCGCCGGCGTAGGCCAGGCTGACCGGCGCCACGCCGCCGCGCGAATTGCCGTACTTCTCCAGCCAGCCCAGGTGATCGAAGAAATCGCGCCGCAACTGGTCGGCCCGTGTGCGCTCCTGCGCAGTCGTGGCCGCAGTCGTGCGCGACCGCTCGGCCATCCAGGCCGCGTAGAGCGCGTTGGCCTCGACCGCGAATCCGTAGATCGTGCGCGTCGCGCCGATGGATGTGCCGCCGACGACCGTCTCGATCATGGCGCAGCCGGCGGTGAGCCAGGCGTTGACCTGCGCCAGGGTGGGGGAGGTGGATGTCGTGAACGTGGACGCCCCGCCGACCAGGTTGCGGGTCAGGGCGCTCACGTCACTTGCTGAAGCGTAGGCCATCCTATTTCCTCAATTATCAAGTGGCTTTCGGCCAGCGTCGCCACGAATGCATTCGGTGATGCCCAAAGGCTTCATATAAATTCCCATTCCACAATTTCCCATCAAGGCCGGCACTGTTACAGCCGTAACTGGACTGATATTCGGAATCAGAATTTTATCGAAACCATGCAAGATGCGATTCGCATGTACCTTAATATGCGGAATCATAAATACATCGTGTAAGACAATGACGCCGCCAGCCCTGACAATCCTTCTGGCTTCCAGAATTTCGTTTTTGACATGATCTTCCGAATGGTCGTCGTCAATAAAAATAAGATCAATACTGTCTGCTTCACGGCTTTTCAGGTATTCCAGTGCATCATCGTGTAGCAGGGTTACATTCGAGTACTTTTCTAATTTTGGCTGTGCTATTGTTTCAGCGCCAGGATATTCAGACAGATTATCCAGACCGACGATTTGCGCGCCGGTCAGAGCCAGCGCCTCTGTAGTATAGCCCGCATCATAGCCCGTCTCAATAATCATTTTTGCATTGATGATTTTGGCGAGACAAAAAAGCAATAAACGATTAACGGCGGGGACGTGGATTCCACCACTAAAAAATGTTTGTGTGAGTCCGTTTAGAATAAAATCCAGATTTTCATTAAGCATATTCGTGGTCAATTTATTCCCTCATTCGCAGTGGATGCGGATCATTCAGATAATCCCGCATGGCCTTGTAGCCGTGCTCAATCATCTCTTGCGCCCGGCTGAAATCCAGCAAATCCACGTCGAAGCCCAGGTCTAGGTGGTGCAGCGTGATGTTGCTCTCCTGCGCGTCGCGGATGCCCTGCGCCGCCAATTCCATTTGTTGCGCATTAAAGTCCGCAAGCAGCTTCTCCAGAATGTTCGCGGGACGATACGGAGTGTCCA
>Ga0209751_10001872_pt1 | contig 21372 bp, 20 predicted proteins | sample RifCSP13_1_FD_184019 | JGI IMG/M metagenome (GOLD analysis project Ga0209751, IMG submission 184019) | Soil microbial communities from Rifle, Colorado - Rifle CSP2_sed 13_1 (SPAdes) (version 2) | ecosystem: Environmental > Terrestrial > Deep subsurface > Rock core/Sediment | place: Rifle... | reverse complement strand
GCATGAGGTCGTCTCGGTACCACCTGCTCACCGCCGCGGCGGTCGGCACGCTCGTTGCCACTGCCACCGGTCTGCTGGTCGGGGCTCTCTCGTCGGGCTCTGGCACTTAGTAGGGCTCCCAGAGACCTTCTGGCGCGCCAATCACGACCTATAGGTCGTGATCGGCGCGCCAGAACGGGTTAGGGGGGGGGCGCGATTTCGACCGGTGGTTGGCCTGGGAACACGGCCAGCATTTGCAGCTCACCTTCAGTGGCGGCCACATAGGCTCGCAGGGCCGATAGCTTGGGATCGGCGTTGCGTTCGAGCTTGGAGACCCGACTCTGGGTGGACTTCATCCGCTCGGCAACCTCCTCCTGGGTGAGTCCTCGGCGCCGTCGCAGCGATGCGAGGCCCATCGCCGCAGAGGGCGGCGTCCGAGCGCGGAGGGACTCGATCCAGTCGGTCCATAACCGGCTGGTTCCATACATGGGATTGCTTGCACACAGCGAGAGCACCGTCTCAGCCAGCTTCCCGTAGGGATGGGCAGCGATCGATCTGACCAGCGGTGCCCAGTCCTCGAGGTCGCCCCGGTCGAGTAGGTCATCGATGGCAGCCGCTCCCAGCTCGTCCACCGGCGTGTCACCTGGGTAATCAAGATGACGGTGAATCACGACGGTTCCGACTTGAGGGCCGCAGCTTCCAACATGCGGCTGGCAAACGACCGGCACCACGCTGCCACCTTCCCCCAGTCCTGCCAGCGCGCCAGGAGATGGCGATAGTGACGCAGATCAACCTCGGAGAGGTCGTAGGGTGACGGCTCGGCGAGCTGCTTGGCTAGCTGCGTCGATACCCGGGAGCCTCCTTCGCCGAGCTGATCGGCGTAGTAGTCGTCGAGACCAAGTGCCAGCACCACTGCCTCGGTCTCCCCGAGCCGGTCGGCCAGAGCGGCGAAGTCGAGGTAGTCGCGGGTGGCGTTACGCCGGAGAATCAACCATGCCTTGATGCGAGCCATCTCCGCCAGAGTCGGGACCTGCAGCTCCCCCCCCGGGGTTTTTAGCCGTTCCACTTCGAGGGGACGACGCCGGATCAGCTGGCGGATACCCGTTTCGATCCCGTCGAGAGACCCGAGGATGAGTACCGGTCGCTTCATCCGGGCGGTCTTCCAGCCGGGATCGGACTCGAGGACCGCCAGCACCTGGTCGTACCGGTCGCGGAGGTCGGTCAGAACGTGGTCGTCGTCGAATGACACCCGATGGCCGACGTGCTGGGAGGCGGCCGTGCCACCGACCAGAACGGCATCGGGTAGGAGTTCCTGCAATCGGGAGGCGGCCGCCAGCACATCGGCCCATTCGGGCGGGTACAACATCCTCCCATTCTACATAGGAATATTCCAGATCAGTATGACCTTCTCCCTGCCGGAGCATCAGGGGGCTGGAGCTTCCGGCCGCGCTGACAGTCTCTAGGCAAGAGGGGCGACAGCAAAGGGGACCGCGAAGCGGAGGCACCAGATCAGGATTGCTCGATGGACAGACGGGTCGAACTCGGGGGGTAGCTCGTAGTTCTGACCACCGACGTTGCCCTTCAGCTTGCCAAGATCGAGATACGAACCGGGGGTCCCGCCGTCGTAGCCGGCGGAGGGCAGAACCCATACGTACAGGTCGGGCCCGTTCTGAATGTTGGTGTCATCCTCGAACCGCAACACATTGACACCACCTTGCTCATAGACCATGACGTTGCCCGAAGCGGTGTGGGAGATGCCCGCGAAGGAACCCGCGGCGATCGTCAGAGGACCGGCCGGAACCGAGGCCGTCGATGCTGTCACGGTAGTGATGGTGGCGGTCGGAACGCTGGTCGAGGTGGCGACTGGGAAAGCGTCGGCGAGGGACTCTCCGACCGGGTCGTCAACGAACAGCTTGTCGGGCCGGAAGAGGAGGAAGCCGATCAAGAGGACGATCAACAGTACGGCGCTGCCGAGCAGACGCCTGGCGGTGCTACGAAACATGATGCTCTAGAAACCTCTCCCGGCCCGCGGTCGTTACCAACCAGCCGGCCAGTTTCGAGAATCGCTACAAATGGTTGCCACGGGGCCTCGATACTCACCGGTCAGGCTGACGGTCGTCTGCGCCGCTTCTGATCGGGGGGGCGGCGATGGCCCTCCTGCTCGAACTCGGCGAGCATCATCGAGAAGTCCCGACCCCATTCTGGGACCCCCTCGCCCTGTTCGATCCGAACCACCCTTTGGATTTGGCCTCCCCCCCCCGAAGGGTGGGCTCGCCACCAGTAGAGGTGCGGGCTGAGAGATTTCGGGCCATGAACATAGAAATCGACCTCCAGCTGCTGCATGCCCAACACTGACTCCGGAAGGGGACCGTCGCCGATGGCGTGGTACAGAAGGACGTCGTCACAGGGGATCGCCGCCAGTGCCCCAAAACGATTACGGGGCCGCAGGTAAACACCCAGTTCGGGGAGAAGGCTCGACACCCAAGGAGAACCTTTTACCCAGACGAAACGCTCTCCGTTCGGCCGGATGGCCACCCGCCTCTCGCGGGGCTCATCGAGCAACACGTGCCGACGGGCATCGCTCCAGACCTGTTCGGGGTCCACGCCCCACCCAGCCAAATGCTCCTTGGGAACCGCCAAGGCTCCGATCTCGATCTTCATCATCAGCACTTCGTGAAGACCCCCACCCACCGACCGGCTGACCACTCCTTCGTGGGCAGGCAACAGGTTGGCAGTCAGCCGGGTTCGCAGACGTTGGGCAGCCTGGCGGTACTCGGCCGGAAGCTCGAGATCGCGGGCAACGAGGAGCTGATCGAACCACCACCCGACGAAGTCCTCGTGGTGGTGTTCGGGAAGATCGGCCAGCTCTTGATGGAGGTTGACCAACCCTGCCACCCAACCCGCCCCGCCGCTGACCACCATTCGGCTTTCGTCGATGGTCACGGCCGTGCCGGTTCTTTCGAAGTAGGCAGTCACGAGCTCCACCAGCCGGTCGAGGGCGATCGGAGAGTAAGCCATGGCCGCAACGTATGCCATACATCCGAGCAGGGGAAGGGGGTTGTCAGCCTTCCACGGGTTGGTGAATCAGCTCGTCATCAGCGGTTCGCCTCGACGAAGGCGGCCAGGTCGGCCAGATGGGCGTCAACGTGGCGGAAGGATCCGGCGGGGCCACCGAGGATGGAGCCGAGTCGCTTCCAAAGCGGTCGACGGGTGCGAGGCGTGGTCGCCTTGTTCCAGGACCCGGCGGGGAACCCGGTGATCTTCGCCAGCAACTCGTTATGCAACCGGTCGGCATCGTCTCGGACCGCTTTCGCCGACCAGGCGCTCTTACGGGCGACCTCGGCCGCGTTGACGACGGACAGACCCTCGACCGCCAACCGTCCGTCGATGGGCGCCGGTTGGCCTATCGACCAAGCTGCGCACGCCTCCAACGCATGGCTCTCCCAAGAAGCGAGGTGTCCGACCAGATCCTTGGGCGACCACTCTCCACCCCCTAGCCCCGGCCGTGTCAGCGCCGCGCTCGGCAAACGGGCCAGCAATTCCTCCACCCGCCGGTGGCCTTCCTCCAATATCGCGCAGGCCTCGTCTTGGGTCACGAAACCACCGCCGCGAACTCAGGACGACCTTGTTCGACGGGACTATCACAATCGCGTATCGCCACCGTCAGGACGGTAGCCAATGATCGGAGGTCGACAGTAAGCGTTCTTGTGACGGTTGACCACCCCGGCGGTAGGCAAACCGTCACAAGAAGGACCGACGCGTGAGGTAGGTTGCGGGCGACTCCGGGAGAGACGTGCACACCAATCCGATCATCGAGATGTTGGGCCGCCGACTACGACTCGCCGTGATCGGCGGCGGCCCGGGAAGCTTCATCGGTGCGATGCATCGAGCTGCGGCCAGGCTCGATGACCGATATGAGTTGGTAGCGGGCGCCCTCAGTTCGGACCCGGATCGCTCACGGTCTGCTGGGATCGGCATCGGCCTCTCCCCAGGCCGCTCGTACGGCAACGCTCTCGAACTGCTCGAGGCCGAGGCTGGCCGGGAGGACGCCGCCGACGTCGTGGCGATCATGACTCCCAACGACAGTCACCACGCCTACTCGAGCGCTGCACTCGAGGGCGGGTTTGACGTAATCAGCGACAAGCCGATCACCAACACATTGGCTGAGGCGTTGGATCTTGTCGAAATGGTCAGGAGGACCGGCCTCGTCTTCTGCCTGACCCACAACTACACCGGTTATCCGATGGTTCGCCAGGCCCGGGCGATGGTCGAGGACGGTCAACTGGGTGAGATTCGATTGGTTCAAGTGGAGTACGTACAGGGTGGCAAAGCTGGCGGAGACGACCCGGACCCTGCCCTGACTTTGCCGTGGCGATACGACCCGGTGCGAGGCGGACCATCGCTGGTCATGGGCGACATCGGTTCCCATGCCCACAACCTGGTCAGGTTCATCACCGGGATCGAAGTCTCGGAGGTGGCAGCCGAGGTCGGTGCGATAGTCCCCAATCGCCTCGCCCACGATTATGCCGCCGCCATGCTCCGCTTCGACAACGGGGGGCGCGGCGTGTTTTGGGTGACTCAAGCGGCGGCCGGGGTCGAGAACGCCCTGCGTATCCGGGTGTCGGGGACCCTCGGAAGCCTCGAGTGGCAACAGGAACAGCCGACCCTCTTGGTATTCAGACCGCTCGTGGGTCCCGCCCAGATGAGAACACCCAACGGCTCGGGGACCCTGCCGCTGTCGACGAGGGCAACGCGGATCGGGGCTGGTCATCCCGAGGGATTCCACGAGGGTTTTGCCAATCTCTATTCAGATGCAGCCGAGGCCATCGCCGCACGGCGCAGCGGCAACCAGCCGGACCCGCTGGCGCTGCACTTTCCCAATGCCGTGGATGGAGCCATCGGCGTCAAATTCGTCGAGGCCGCCATCGCCTCCAGTGCTGCCGGAGGTCGTTGGACGAGCGCCCTCCTCGACCTCTCCGGGTAGCGACCGTGAGGGGCGGTCCGACTCTCATACGCTTCAGCCGAGCGGGATCAAATGGACGGGGTTGCCGAGCATGTAGGCCCGCCAGGTGGTGGTGTCGAAGACCGCGCCGGGGTAGTTGTAGTTGACCTTCCACCAGCAGTCGACGCAGCTGTAAATGTCGGGGAGGTTGATCTCCAACTTGATCCAGTCGCCGTCATAGTTCTGGCTGGCGATGCTGCGGTCGGCGTCGAACTGACACGGCGTCTGGGTGCCCCGCGGAATCCAGACGGCGGTGACCTCGGGCCGCTCGTACATGTCACAGCTCGACCACGGGGATCCGTCCGGACCGAAGATCTGCACCACCCCGCCCGGGCTGGCGTCCCCGGGGTCGTACAGTTCGACGACGAAGGTCTTGCCCCGATAGAAGGCTGCCACCTCGGCGAGGTAGAACTGAGTGTTGACTCCCGAAGCGTTGTTGAAGATGGAGATGTCACCCAACCCATACAGGCGAGCCGGGGTCCCCGCCGACTGGACTTTCAGCGAGTAACGGTTGAGTCCGTCGTTGGTCGAGTCGTTACCTGAACTCGGATCGACTACCACCTGCAAGGGATAGATGCCGGGCGCCGGGTTGCCGAGGGTGCACAGCTGGTCCCATGTGTATGGCGTTCCCACCGGGACCTGCGGTTGCGGTGAGTAGGTCACCGAGCAAAGTTGGGTGTTGTCGGAGAGGTCGAGCGGGGTGGGGTCGGGGGCATAGAGGCGGAAATGGGTGGTGGGCCCCAGACATCCACCGCAGCCAACGTCACCGGTCCGGATGGCATCGCCGTTGGGGTTACCGCCGGTGTTGTTGTGGAAGGCCCCGTCGAGAATCCAGGTCTGGATGTTGCCGGCACCGGCCGGCACTTCGACGCCGTAGACGTACCCACGTTCGCGCCAGCCGGGGTTCTGTGAGCACGGCGGACCATCGCCGTCCCCATCGGAGCAGTAGGCGGAGTAGGCGTCGCCCTTCTTAGTGTCGGTGTGATGACCGTGGATGTTGGCCCAGAAGTTGTCGACGTTGCCCGTGGCTGGGTCATTACCGAACTGGTTGCCGGGGCTGCCCAAAGGGAGGGGGGGGATGAATTCGGCGCGGGCTTTCCGGACGATGGTCTGGGACGTGCGACCGAGCACCTTCAGGAAGTAGGTGTCGACCGTGTCGGTGATGGTCACCTCCAACTGATGGGGTTCCCCCGGGACGGCGTCCACTTCAACCACAGCACCATCCAGGCCGTCCTCGTAGCCGTTGGCCATCGCCAGTTCCTCGGCCGAAGCGGAGGCGAGATCGAAGCGCTGCGGCATGTGAATCACTCCAGCGAGCGCTCCCGCGTCTGCAGCCCGCTGGATCCGGTTGGCGTTGACGTAGAACCAGCCGAGGTCGGTAGCGAACGCCGAGAGTCCGAGCAACAGGAACACCGTCGAGGCGAAAAACGGGAGGATCACTCCGCGATCAGCACCGACCGAGCGTCTGGGCATTGAGCGGTAGCTCATGAGTTGACCGCCGGTTCGAGCCGCATCACAGCATCGTCGTTCCAAATGCCGCTGCCCAGGGGCAACAGCCCGGTGACCCAATCATGCTGGAAGGAGACCCGGACACCGAGGCGATCGAGGCTCGTGACCGAGACGCTGCGGCCGGTGGAAACCCATGGACAGCTGTTGGAGCAAGTCCAACCGCCAGCCCCGTCTGGAGTGTATTCGTTGAGCAAGTTGGACGGATCGACGATGGTGCCGTCAGCTGCTGCCTCGAAGATCTCCACCTTGAGCACATTGGAGTTTTCGAGGCCAGCGAGCGCCTGGCCGACCGAGTCGAGGATCGTTGCGTCGGCAGCCGGATTGTTGCCGGCGGTTGATCCAACCCGAGCGCCTTCGCGGGTGGCATTGGAAACGGCTAGCCAATCAACTATGGCGAAGCCCAGCTCGGCGGCGCCCACGGCCAAGACGAGGAGTATCGGAAAGGCGATCGCCATCTCGAAGGTGGCGGCCCCATTCTCCCCGCGGCGTCCTAGCCCTCGCCTGCTCATGACTCGAACACCTGAGGCTCGATGCGCATCGTGATCTCGGCGTCAAAATCGGAGGTGTCGGCGAAGAAGGCTGTCACCCAGGTGTGGATATATTCGACACGTACAGTGATGCGGTCGGTATTCGGCAACGCCACGTCTCGGGTCGAAGGCAGCCAGTCGGGTGGTGTGTAAAGAGGCGGACCAACGTCGGGGTCGGGACAAGGAGTCCAATCGCAGGTCGGCCCCGGGGTGTACGAGTAGACGGTGCTGGTGCCGGTGTCGGGGTTGCCGATCTCGACGTTCTTGATGCCGCTCTTGTGGGCGGCGGTCAGGTTCGATCCAATTGCCTTGAGGATGAGGATGTCGGCTCGGGGATCGTCGCCGTAGGTGGCGGCGGCCCGGGCACCTTCCCTGCCCGCGTTGCTGATAGTCAGCCAGTCCTTGAAAGCGAGGCTGAACTCGGCGACGGCCATGATCATGAGGATGGCGATCGGCAAGACGATCGCCGCCTCGACCAGGGTGGCGCCATGATCTTTGTCTAGGCGGATCGCCGGACGGCGGCGAAGGGCTCCGGGCCCCCGCCGGGTGAGGCGGTAAACGACACGCCTGATTCGACTGCTGGATCGAAAACGGGTGGATACCCGGTGGGTTGCCCGCACGTGCCGCCCCTTATTGCCCGCCGGTGTCCCGAGCCCTCAGAGGCTCAGACTCCCACGCACCGCGGCCGTTGTTAGCCCACCGTAGAAACCAGGGATGGGCACTCTAAGTCAGCAGTGAGCCGCGTCAATAGGGCGATCTACCCAATGGTCGCCGTGCCGATCGATCGGCGACAAGGCTGGGACCCCACCCGCACCGACGCTAGTGCTCTGTCTGGGAAATATTGTGAGGTTATCGGCGAGGCCACGGCGTTCCTGGCCAGGACGCACAACGAAGGCGCAGCCCATGCGCTGCGTCGAGGAGGAGGACGCCGCCAGGGGCGTCGTGGGCCGGCGAGACCCCCACGATCATTTCCCAGACAGAGCACTAGACCCCCAACGTCATGGCGTGGTCGGGCCGGAGTAAGAACGGGGGAAGGTAGGCCGGGATGTTGGAGAAGGGGAGGACGTCGGGGTGAAGGTCGATGCCCAGAGCATCCTTCATAAAACGGCGACGAGCCTGGATACGGGCCCAGGCCGCCGGGTAGCCCGTAGCGAACGCAGCGCGCAGCGACTGGTCGGCGAGCGCCACCCCATCCTCGATGTTGGTGGTGAAGTAGTCGGTGCCGGTGGCCGGGATCATGTCGACCTGGAGGGCCATACCGGAACGCAGTTCGATGGTGGATCCCGGCGTTACCGGCGAGTTCACCCACTCGTCGAGGTGGATTTGATGGCCGGGGTTGAGGAAGATGCCGAAGAACGGGTCGCCCAGGTGGCGGTCGATGATCGCTTGGAGTGCGCCGCCGGTCTGGCCGATGTGCAAGGCGCCGTACCACTCCGCCACCGCCGCAAAGTAGGGACCGACCAGGCGCTCCACATAGTCCTCGATGGCTACGGGCAGCTCGGCAGCAGCGGCGACGACGAAACCGGCCCGACAGTTCAAAGCCCCCCAGATGCCGAACGCCACGGTGAAGCGGTCGCCACGTTCGATCAGCCGGTCACCCGGGCTGAGCAAGCCGACCGACGCCCGCGGCCCGCTCGACAGCATCAGATGACAGGAGAGCGGCATGCCGTTCCAATCGAGCAGCCTGACCGCCTCCCGTTCACTCATCCCGGGCCGCAAACCAAACAGCAGCTGCCGCACACCGTTCGATGTCTGGCAGGAGGCATACTCGAACGCGGCGAGCTGTTCGACCTCGTTGATCACCCGTAACCCGTCGCCGGCCCCGATCAATATGTCGGTGGCGTTCTCGACCACCCCGGCGGGCCCGGTCAGACGACGCAACTCGTCGACGATGAATGCAGGCGCTTCCATCGTCTCTCGACCGGTGTAGGTCTTCCAACCGACGACGCCGACCCGGCTGCCCTTTCGAATTCCCTCTTCGGCCAGGATCTCGGTTATTGAACGGGAGCGATCGCGGGGCTGGCTCGGCAGGCTGAAGTCCTGGAACAGATGCCGTCGCATGGCCACGGGCGCCGCACCGGCCATGGCGTAGCACTCGTTGCCGACCAGGATGGACGGTTCGCCGGTCGGTCCGAGCACCAAAAGCGCCTCCTCGAAGCGAGGGTCAAAACCGGTGAGGTAGGCGAGGTTGGCGCTGTGCTCGCGGTCCGCGTACACGACCAGGCGGTCATAGCGACGCTCCTGCACCCGTTGGCGGAGCCGTTCCAGGCGTTCTCGATAAGTCGCGGCGAGAATCTCCGGCGTGGCCTCGGGCATGCCGAAGTCGGGCAAGATGACTTCGCCAAATCGGGCCCTCGTTTGCGCGGTGGTCATCGCACCTCAATTCCCGGAGGGGAGCCAGATCTGGACCTCCGAGGCTCCTCGCTCGACGGTCGCGAACTGGTTGGTTGGCATCTTCAGCCAGGGCCCGGTCTCGCCGTCCGGCCACTGTACGCGGACCTGAACCTGGTCGGAGTCGCCCAACCCAAAGTGGATCCAGCCGAACTGCCCGCCGGCGTGACCGCCGCCGATGGTCACTTCTCGCCTGAGAATGCGACTGCCGACCCTGACCTCGATCCAGGAACCGATTGCATGGCGGTTGGGGCCCGCCTGCTGGAGCCGGACGCCGATCCAGTCACCCATCGGGGCCGGTTGAGCCGCCTCTCCCGACCCGAGGCTTCGCCACAGATTGATGTTCTGCCGCCGGTTCACCACGACCAAGTCCAGCATCCCGTCGAGGTTGAAATCGGCCAGGGCAGCCCCCCGGGCCCGGGCGAAGTCGACAAGGCCCGCCTCCTCGGCGCTTTCGTTGAAGGTCCCGTCCGCCTGCCCGAGAAGGAGGTTGTTCGGATCGTTGACGGCGTAATCAGTCTGTGCCTCCACGTTTCCTTTGGCGATGAAAAGGTCGACGAATCCATCGTTGTTGACGTCTTGGAACTCGGCGTGCCAGGCGGTGGAGGGGCGGAGGTCGCCGGTGTAGGGCCGGTACGCCAGCGTCCCGCGGCGAATGGCGATGTCGGTGTAGCTCGGCTGATCCGGTCCATCGGCCAAGGTCTGCAGCTTGTTGTCGCCCTGGCTGGTCAGGAAGACCTCGGGAAGACCATCGCCGGTCAGGTCGTGACTGGCGATGCCCATCCCATGAATCTGAAGCTTATTCCACCCCTCGGCCCGGGTGTAGAGACGGGGAGACTCGCCATCTGCGACCCGCCAGAGCTGCTCCTCGCCAATGATGTAGTACTCGCGGTCGTTACTGATCCTTAAGTCGCTGCGACCAGATCGGTCCCAGTCGCTGAAGAGGATCGATAGGCTGCACCAGCCGGGGGTGAGTTCAAACGGCGGGCCGTATGCAACACCTGCCTCGTTCGGTCTGAGAAGCTCGTTGGCTGAGCAGGCGCCGGTCAGATTGCCCAACTCGGTCAGCTCCAGGTAGTTACCAAAGGCGAAAGTTGGCAGCGCTGCCGACCCCTCCCACTTGGCGCTGAATGCCGCCGTCCAGACATTGCCGCCGTCGAATCCCCAAGCCTCGTTGGCGCGTTCGAAACGGCATTGCCCGAGGCCGCGCAGGAGCACATTCTCTCCCAATCGGAGCACCGCCAGGTCGGCGAGGTCATCGCCGTCGAAGTCGAGTGGGTAGGCACCGGTGACCGCGGTGAGATCCGTCACAGGATCCGGCACCTTCTCGAACCGGAACTCGCCGCCGACCATGCTCTGGTTGAGATACAGACCGGCCGGATTAGAGCCGCCGGCGAAGTAGAGATCGGGTTTACCGTCATCGCTGCAGTCGAACGCCGCCACGCCGCCGCCGACGAAGAAGGTGAACTCGCCGTCGTAGGTGTGGTCGATGCCGGCGGCGGCCGACTCTTCGACGAATCGGGGCGGGCCTAGGGCGGCGACCGGGCCGCTTGACCAGGTGCGGGTCACCGCCAAGACGAGAATTGCGATCAGCGCTATCGCCACCCCCGCGGCCAGCAGAGCAACCCTGGCCACCCCGCGATTCCCTATTCGTCTAACCCGGGTTGTCACCGACGTAGTATCGCTGCGCCTGTTCCCAGGCGGCCCGGCCGATCGCCTCACCCATTCTTCGCCCGGCGAAATCGTCGGCGGCGACGTGGATTCCACCGTACAGGCGGGAGAGGCCGGCCTGGTCGGCGGCGTCGTAATAGGTGGCCCATTGCAGTGTGAGGTCCGCTTCCGGGCCGACCTCGTTCTCGAGGGCACCGGCGTCGATGGTCCACTCGCCGAGCCCGCCGGGAAAGAACTCGCTACCGGTGATGGCGGTAAGGACTTCGGCCGAGGCGCGACTGAACGTGCTGTGCCCCGACACGTAGCCGGCGAAGGAAGGCGTCACGAAGGTGGGCCGCTGATACGGGACCCAATCGGCGGCCAGTATCCAGTCGACGCCACCGGTCTCGGTCTCCGGGTCGGCCGGATTTCCGGACCAGGAGCGGATGGCGATCTCATCCTCGTGGCCAGCCAGGGTTGCGTGCCGTTGGCCCGGCGCGGCGGTCTCCTGGGTGATCACTTCGATGAGGCCGGGGACGAGAGTTAGGCCATCTCGGTGATACGACGGGGCTTCTGGATCGCTCGACTGTCCCAACCCGCCCATGTACCGGATCATCGAGATCGGCCGAACGGAGTCGTAATGATTCTTCGCCCCCCAGGCCGCGATGGCGCCGTCATGGTTGGCCCCGTTGAGCGCCAGATAGAGCTTCACGTCCCATTCGAGACGATCGACCACCGGGCCCGATCCACCGATCCTGAGCTCGTTTCCGAGGAGATCGGAAACGGTGTTGGCGACCGTGTTCCAATGACCAGGCGGTGTCTCGGACTTCGGGCCATCGGCCCAGAACTCCGTGAGGACCCGGCTGAAGTTACCCAGGTTCACCAGGTTGGGCTGGTAGGGGCGACCCGTCACCGGATTGACCTCGTGACCGTTGCCATCGTTGGTGCCGAGCGGGTTGGCACCCTGGGACCCGGGCGAGATGTCGGTCATCACCCCGAGGGCCGGATCAAGCACGCTGCCGTATCTGATGACCTCGACGGCCGAGTCCTTGAAGGCCTGGTCGGAGACGGGATCGTGAAGGTAGGGAGGGTCGCCCGGGTCGATCGGCAGGCCCGGCGCCGCCGCCTCGGGCAGAGCAAACGAGGCAACTCCGCCCCAATGCGGATCGATGAACTGCTGAACGCCGTTGTCGAGCGGGATCCCGTTCTGGGAGATCATGTGCTCGAGCTGGAGTGGCTGCCACCGGTTCGGATCGGTCATGGTCGCCCCCGAGGCCGCCACGACGAGTGGCGGGTTGACCGGTGCGTAGTCGGGGCTCGTGTAGCCCTCGGCCTCGTTGGACCCGTCGGTAAGACCGAACGCCAGCACCGCCTCGGCGATTCGGTTACCGACGGCGGCGGGTGTGTCGCCTCTTGTGGTGATGACATCGATCGGATAGCACAGCCTCTCCATGAGCTGGTCGAACTCGGGGATCGATTCCCGGGCGCCGATCGAGCCGAGGTATCTGGCCTCGAGCACCCGGTAGGCGGCGTAGCTGATCGCTTCGTTCCGGGCGGCCGAGACATCTCTGGCCGAATGCTTCTCGTCGACGAAGACGCCTGTCGCGTTGGGGTCGTACGCCGCCCAGGCGTCCCACATGGCGGCGGAGACGTGGAAAAGATTCCGGGCGTGAATCGTCGGGGCCGGGAGATCGCGTCGGATCGCATTCAAGGCGGCCTCGTTCCAGCGGCGGGCCACCGACCACTCGGGAGGGCTCGCCGTCGGTAGGCACGCCCGGTCGCCGGACCGAATCACGACGAGAGCGACCAGTCCGCCCGCCACCACCGTCCCGACCAGCGCCCCCAGTAGAACCCTCATGCGCTTCGATCGGTTGGTCGGCACAGATACCTTTCCTACGGTAAGAGGACAACCGCTGCTTGCACGCCGGAGGGGTCCTCGCCGGCTGGTCAGGATCGTAGCGGTGAGCGTTGAAGTCGAAGCCCCCCGGCGCTCGCAGTGGAACCACCAGACCGGGTGGGGATTCGGTGAAATGGGCCCGCTCGAACGTCACGGTCCGACCCGGCTGGCTAGCGTTCGGGCATCGCGGCACTGCCGAGATCGCGCCAAGAGGAAGGATTCAAGAAATGCTCATGCGCAAGTTGCTGATGCTCTTGCCGGTCATCGCCATTCTGTTCGCCGCCTGTGCTACCGACGGCGATGGCGCGGCGGGCGACGACGAGTTCATCGTCGGAATCTCGTGGAACAACTACGACCAGCCACGCTGGGCGTGTTGCGATGGGCCGGGGATCAAGAGAGTTGTGGAGGCGGCCGGCGGCAGAGTCATCGAGACCGTCGCGGCCAACTCGAACGAAATCCAACTGTCCGACATCGACGGCCTGATCGCCCAAGGAATGGACGTGCTCATCCTGCTCGCCAAGGACCCGGTAGCGGCAAAACCGGCCATCGACAAGGTCAAGGGGCTGGGCATCCCCATCATCGGCTACGACCGGCTCGTCGAAGATACCGGGATCTTCTATATCACCTTCGACAACCAGAGGGTCGGAACGATCATGGCCGAGGAGCTCACGAAGGTGCTCACCGAAGGCAACATCGCCATCATCAAGGGTGAGCCGGCGGATCCCAACGCCACCTTCCTGCGCGACGGCATGACGCCCATCCTCGAGCAATACCCGGGACTCGTGATTCCGGCGGGTTGCGAGGACTTCAACGCCAACTGGAACACGGAAAACGCCCGCAACACGATGGATGCATGCCTGGCGGCCACCGGCAACGACATCCAGGGCGTGCTCTCGGAGAACGACAGCATGGCCACCGGTGTGGTTGCGGCGCTGGCGGATGTCGGCCTCGCCGGGACGGTGCCGGTAACCGGTCAGGATGGCGACTTCCCGGCCTTGAACCGGGTGGCTCTGGGAACGCAGTTGGTGTCTGTCTGGAAGGATGCTGGAGCGCTGGGCCAGGTGGCCGGAGCAGTTGCGGTCCAGCTTTACAACGGGACGGCGCTGGCCGATATCACGGTTCCTTCCGATGTGCCGAGTTATGCGGCACCCTCGGCGTCCACCGCCCAGGTGTTCAGGACCCCCGGGGGCATCGACGTGTACTCCATCACCCTCTCCCCGGTCGCTATCACGATCGCCAACCTCGACCTGCCTATCTCGACGGGCTGGATATCGAAAGATGCGGCGTGCGCCGGCGATGTTGACACCGCCTTGGTGAGCGCCTGCGCCTGACGAGGACGAGAGAACGCGCCCTGCGCCCGCGGAGTTACCCGGCGTAGGGCGCGGTTCTTCAATGAGAGCACGAGTATGACCTCATGACCGACGTGTCGAGCGCGGTGCCGACCACCGACTCGCCGGACACCCCACCGGCCCAGGTTCAGGTGGTAGCCGCGCCAGCCCGGGGCTTGCGGGCTCTAGAGATCGACCTTCGGCTCTTCGGCATGGTGGTCGCCCTCGCTGCCATCCTGATCGGCTTCGGGATTGTGACCGAAGGCAGGTTCATCCAGCCGGTGAACATCGTGAACCTGGCGGTGCAGTCGGTGTCGGTAGCCATCATCGCCACGGGGATGACCATGATCATCATCTCCCGCAACATCGACCTCTCGGTCGGGTCATTGGTCGGCGTCGTCGGCATGACGATGGCTGTTCTCATGACCAGAACCTTGCCGAACTTGATCGGTTTCGATCATCCGGCGATGTGGATCATCTCTTTGGCTATCGCTCTGGCCCTGGGCGGCCTCATGGGTGGGCTCCAGGGCTCGGTCATCGCCTACCTCGGCGTCCCTTCGTTCATCGTCACCCTCGGCGGCCTTCTGATCTTTCGCGGGGTGACCTGGGCCATCACCCGCGGGGTGACCATCTCGCCGGTGGATCCCACCTTCCGGCTCCTCGGGGGCGGTCCCCGGGGTTCCATCGGGGGAACGGCCAGCTGGGTGGTGGGCGGAACCTTTTGCCTCGCCATAGTCGGACTACTTACCTCCGGCAGGAGGCAGCGGCGAAGGTTCGGCTTCCCGGTTCGCCCGATGTGGGCCGAGGTGCTGGTCGGCACCGTCGGCTGCGCCCTGGTGCTTTCAGTGGTCTGGGTATTCAACAGCTACCTATGGCCCGAAGGCCTCGTTCGCCAATACGCGGAGGCCAACGACATCGTGGTGCCGGAAGAAGGTCTGCGCATCGAGGCGGGCGTCCCTTGGCCGGTGTTGGTCCTGATCGCAGTCACGATCGGGATGAACTTCATTGCCACCCGGCGGCGCTTCGGCCGCTATGTGTTCGCCATCGGCGGCAACCCAGAGGCGGCTGAGTTGGGTGGTATCAACACCCGGTGGACGATCATGAAGAACTACATCTTGATTGGCATGTTGTGTGGCCTCAGCGCGTCGATTGCCGCTGCTCGCCTCGACGGTGCGACCCTGGACCTGGGGCAGGGTTACGAACTCTACGTTATCGCAGCTTCGGTCGTCGGCGGCACGTCGCTGGCCGGCGGCATCGGCACCATTCCCGGGGCGGTGTTGGGCGCTTTCGTTATGTCCGCGCTCTCATATGGACTCAGCTTCATCGGCCTGCAGTCGCCGATTCAAGATATCGTGGCCGGGACCGTGCTGGTAATTGCAGTGGGCCTCGACACATACAACCGACGACGTGCCAGGTAGCTCGGAGTGCGAACGTGACGGATCGAATTCCCCTGGTCGAGATGAGGAACATCCGCGTGGCCTTTGGCGGCGTCCAGGCCGTCGATGACGTCAGCATCGACCTTTACGCTGGCGAGGTGATGGGCGTCGTCGGCGGCAACGGCGCCGGTAAGTCCACGCTCATGAAGGCTCTCTCCGGTGCCCACAAGGCCGACTCGGGCGAGATCCTCATCGACGGTAAGCCGGTGACGATCGCGACGCCCAGAGACGCCAAGCCATTGGGGATCGAGACGATCTACCAAACGCTGGCCCTGGCCGAAAACATCGATGCCCCTTCGAACGTCTTCCTCGGGCGGGAGTTGATGACGAGCTGGGGAACTCTCGACGACTCGGCCATGGAGGACGCCACTCGCAAGGTGATGAAGCGTCTCAACCCCAACTTCGCAGGGTTCAAACAACCGGTGCAGTCGTTGTCGGGCGGCCAGCGCCAGGCCGTGGCCATCGCCCGGGCGATCCATTTCAATGCCAGAGTCCTCATCATGGACGAGCCCACCGCGGCGCTAGGTCCGGCCGAGACCACCCAAGTGAGGGATCTGATCAGGCAGTTGAAGAGCGAGGGAATCGGCATCTTCCTCGTCAGCCACGACATTCACGACGTCTTCGACCTGGCCGACCGTATCAGCGTCATGTACCACGGGAAGATCGTGGGAACCGTTAACAAGAACGAGGTCACCACCGACCAGGTCCTGGGCATGATCATCCTCGGTAAGAAACCGACCGAGATGACCCAGACGGAGCTTGCCCAGCTGCACGGGTGATGACGATCCCGTTCGGCTGTCGGTGACAGAGATAGAAGACTTCAGAAAGGATGTGATCACGGGTGTCTAACGGGGTCCGATGGGGTGTACTCGGCTGTGCCGACATCGCCATCCAGAAGGTGATACCCGCCATGCAACGCTCGGAGCTGAGCCTGGTCCACGGGATTGCTTCACGGTCGGCCGAGAAGGCAGCGGCGACGGCGGAGCGTCTAGGTATCGAGAAGTTCTATGGCTCATATGAGGCCTTGCTGGCCGACCCCGAGATCGAGGCTGTGTACATCCCGCTTCCCAACCACCTGCATGCCGAATGGACCCTGGCTGCAGCAGCGGCGGGCAAGCACGTGCTGTGCGAGAAGCCGCTGGCCATGGGCAGCGTCGAGGCAGGTCGCATGATCGAGGCTTGCCAGCGTGCCGGCGTGAGGCTCATGGAGGGGTTCATGTACCGGCTGCATCCGTTGTGGGTCACGGTGCGAAGACTGCTCGACGAGGGTGTGATCGGGGAACTGATGGCCCTTCAGTCGTTCTTTTCTTATCGCAACGTGGATCCGGCCAACATCCGGAACATCACCGCGTATGGCGGCGGCGCCCTTATGGACGTGGGTTGCTACCCGGTGAACGTTGCCCGGATGCTGTTCGGGTCGGAGCCGACCGCGGTCAAGGCAGCCATCCGGCGTGACAACGTATTCGGCACCGATGTCATCACATCGGCCATCCTCGACTTCGGTGGCCGCCATGCCACCTTCACCTGCTCGACTCAGCTCGAGGACGACCAGCGTGTGCACCTGGTGGGTACCGCCGGCCGGTTGCTGGTTGAGATCCCGTACAACATTCCACCGGACCTACCCACCCGAATCCTTCGTTTCTGGGGCGGTGACCCACCTGTCGCTCCCGAAATGGCCGTCTATGAGATCGAGGCTGCCGACCAATACGGGATCCAGGCGGATTCGTTCTCGCGCGCTATTCGAGACGGCGGGCCCGTCCCGACCGATCCCAAAGACGCAGTGGCCAACCTCCTGGTGCTCGAGCAGATCGTTGCCGACGCCGGGGTCTGAGCGCACCGAAAATACTCTTCCTCCAAATCGGCCACGATCCGACGGAGTGCGACCTCGATTTCGGCACGCCGAGCAGTTGCCACCTCCGCCATGGGAGAAATTAGCGGGCGGCAACCGAAGGCGTGGGGCGCCGTGGTAGAACGGACCTGCATCGATGACGTCCATGAGCGACCAACGACCACCGGGGAACATCGAGGCGGTGGTCGTTTTCGAAAAGGTGACCAAGTCCTACGGGAAGGCCCGGGGCGTGGTCGACCTCGACCTCGAGGTGCGGCGCGGGGAGTTGTTCGGTTATCTCGGGCCGAACGGAGCCGGTAAGACCACCACCATCCGGCTGATGCTCGACTTGCTTCGTCCAACTTCGGGACGGCTCCGAGTCCTGTCGACCGACCCGGTGGACTTCACCGTGCGCCGGCGCATCGGATACCTACCGGGTGAGCTCGACCTCTACGAGAACCTCACCGGTGAGGACCTACTGACCTACTTTGACCATCTGCGCGGCAACGGGTCATTGGGCAATGGCCGAAACCTCGCCGAGCGTTTGGATCTCGACCTCACCCGACCCGTCCGGGACCTCTCCAGAGGCAACAAGCAGAAGGTCGGGCTGGTGCAGGCGCTCATGCACGGGCCTGAGCTCATCATCCTCGACGAACCCACCGCCGGCCTCGACCCACTAGTCCAGCATGAGGTCTTCCGAATCCTCGCCGAGGCCCGGGAGGGTGGCGCCACCGTCTTCTTCTCGTCTCACGTGCTGTCGGACGTCCAGAAGCTGGCCGACCGGGTGGGGATCATCCGGGAGGGCCGCCTGGTGGCGGTGGAGCGTTTGGATGAGTTGGCGCAGAAGGCCCTGTGGAGGTTCGAGGTCACCTTTGGGCGACCCGTGCCTCTCGACGAGTTCTCCTCGGTGCCGAATGTGCGAGACGTACACATCGATGGCGACCGGCTGATATGCACCGTGGTGGGCTCTGTCGATGCCTTGGTGAAGGCAATCGCCAGGTATGAGGTCGTGAACGTCGTCAGTCAGGGTTCGGACCTGGAAGAGATGTTCTTGGCCCACTACCGGGGAGACGACCTTGCTCAATAGCGTGTTCTCCAAGTCGCTGAGAGATCGCCGGCGCTCCCTCTTCTGGTGGGTGGGGGGGATCGCCGCCTACGTGATCTTTCTCGACGCCTTCTGGCCGTTCATCCAAGACCAACAGGAGGAGATCGGCGAACTGATCGACCGGTTTCCCCCTGCACTCCTCGCCGTCTTTGGAGTGGATGCGGCCGGCGATCTCTTCTCCGCCGCCGGCTACCTCAACAGCCGCAGCTTCGGCTGGGTAGTTCCGATGGTCTTCACCATCTATGCCGCCGCCCTCGGAGCCCGGGCCATCGCAGGTGAGGAAGAGGACAACACGATCGACATCTTGCTGGCCAACCCCATTTCCCGAAGCCGCCTCGTGATCGAGAAGTTCGCGGCGATGGCAGTGGTGATGACAGTTCTGGGTGGCGCCTTGCTGGCAAGCCTGCTCGCCGGTGACGCGCTGTTCGGGCTCGGCATCCCGGCGGCTCGTTACCTGGCCGGAAGCTTTTCGGCGGTTTTGCTGGGGATCGTCTTCGGAGGGATCGCATTAGTGGTCGGAGCGACGCTCGGATCGCGGGGCCCGGCGTTCGGAGCGGTGGCGGCAGGGTCGGTAGCGGGGTTCCTGCTCGACTCGCTAGCCCGCATCGTCACCGAGTTGAAACCCTTTCAGAAGGTCTCACCCTTCTACTACTACGGGTCGTCCGAGCTGTTGGTGCGGGGCCTCAACCCGGTTCATGCTCTGGTGCTCGCCCTGATCGCTTTGCTGATGCTGGCGTTGGCCGTGCTCGGCTTCCGGAAACGCGACGTCGGCGTCTGACCGCCCGGACCCGTGGCATCATGGGGGCGTGGCCCATCCGCTCGTCGATCAACTGCGCTTCACTCGCAGCGAGTTCCGCCGGGGTCTCGAGGGCCTGACCGAGGCGGACGGCGAACGCCGGGTCCTACCGGCCAACTCGATCTCGTGGACGGTCGGCCATCTCGCCTGGCAAGAGCAGCGCTACTGGATCTGGCGGCTCCAGGGTCGAGAGCCCCTCGTGCCAAGGTTGAACGACGAGTTTTGCTACGGCTGCCCTCCGATCACCCCGCCCCTCGCCGAGATGTGGGAGATATGGCAGCAGGTGACCAATACCAGCGATCCGTTCCTCGACGGGCTGACCACCGACGAACTCCTTAAGCCGCGCACCATGGGCAAGGTGACGTTCACGGGCGGGAACCTCATGAACCGGACGATCTACCACTATTGGTACCACCTGGGGGAGAGCCTCGGTCTCCGCCAGGCCATGGGTCACACCGGCCTCCCCGACTTCGTCGGGGACATCGACACGCAAGCACCGTTCCGGGTCAACTGAGCCGGTTGAACTGGTCGGCCCTCCTGTCGGATGAATGTCACCGTCTTCCCCACCCCATCGCTGGGAGATTCGAGCTACCTGGTCGCCAACTCGGGCATTGGCATCGTCATCGACCCCCAACGTGACATCGAGAGGTTCATCGAAAGCGCCGCCCAGGCCGGGGTCGAGGTGGGTTGGGTATTGGAAACCCATCTGCACAACGACTACCTCTCGGGAGGCCTCCACCTCGCCCAGCGCACGGGGGCCGAACTGGTCCTGCCGGCCGGATCGGGAGCGAACTTCCCCTTCCAACCGGCATTCCACCTCGAAGAATTCGGCGAAGCCGACCTGACCGTCCGACCGATTCACACCCCTGGGCACACCCCCGAGCACGTCTCCTACCTGCTCTTGGCGGAAGGGCGACCGGTGGCCCTGTTCTCGGGCGGCAGCCTGCTGGTCGGCTCGGCCGGTCGCAGCGATCTGCTCGGTCTCGACCGAGCCCGCCAGCTCGGCCGCCTCCAGTTCGGCAGTCTCCGACGGCTTGCCTCCCTTCCCGATGACGTGGCGATTTGTCCCACCCATGGAGCCGGTTCGTTTTGCTCGATCGGTCCGGCTGGCCCCGCCACGTCGACGATCGGTGCCGAGCGGCTCACCAACCCCACCCTCAAACCCGACAACGCCGAGTCGTTCGTCGAGGCCCAACTCGCCAACCTGCGGCCGTTTCCAACCTATTACGGCCGCATGGGTGGCATCAACGCGTCCGGCCCAGCACCTTTTGACTACCGGCCCCCCCCCGAGCTGTCTGCCACCGCACTGGCGGCCTTACCGGACGACGTGGAGATCGTCGACGCCCGACGGTTGGGAGCCTTCCTGCAAGGGCACATCCCTCGCGCTTTCGGAATCGCCTGGCGGACCGACTTCCCCACTTGGGTGGGATGGCTGCTGCCCTTCGCAGCCCCGCTGGCGTTGGTGCTCGATGAGGATGAGCCCGTCGAAGAGGTCGTCGTATCGCTAGCCCGGATCGGATTCGACGATGTGCAGGGATTCATCCGCGGCATGACCGAGTGGATCGAGGAGGGAAGACCGGTCACGACCGAGGCGACCTTCGATGGCGAAACGTTGCCTGATTCCATCCAAGTCCTCGATGTGCGAGCGCCGGGCGAGTGGTCGGCCGGACACCTGGAGGGAGCGATCCACTGCTACGTGCCCGACCTGGTCAAGGCCATCCCGGCAACCCTTGACAGGACGCGCCCGGTCTACGTCGGCTGTTCCACCGGTTATCGCGCCACCATCGCCGCCGGGTGGCTGTCGCAGGCCGGTTACCGACCCGTGGTGATGACGGGGAAGACAATGCTCAGGTTGATCGGCCAACAACGACGCTGAGAAGGGGTGTTGCCGTCTATCCGTTGGGTGGGTTCTTCCCTCCAGTAG
>Ga0209751_10001864_pt1 | contig 21390 bp, 19 predicted proteins | sample RifCSP13_1_FD_184019 | JGI IMG/M metagenome (GOLD analysis project Ga0209751, IMG submission 184019) | Soil microbial communities from Rifle, Colorado - Rifle CSP2_sed 13_1 (SPAdes) (version 2) | ecosystem: Environmental > Terrestrial > Deep subsurface > Rock core/Sediment | place: Rifle... | reverse complement strand
CGGCCGTAGCATAACGCCCTCTCAGCTTCCGCTTCATGATCCAAGAGACCGGTATGCCAGAACAACAAAAGAAGGCGGGAGCCTTCCCGCCTTCTTTTTGCCTTATCCTGTTTTGAGACAGGCTCCTCAGACTCGCCCCCTACATGTCGCTGGGCTGGCCAGGTTATTCAGGCAGGAAAGAGATGGGTAGCTCGCCGAGGAGGGGTGGCAGGGCCGGCCTGGGCTCCTCGGGCTCGATGGCGCGGGCGGGGATGAGCCTGCCGATGATGACGTTCTCCTTGAGGCCATTGAGATGGTCGATTGCGCCGCGGACGGCGGCCTCGGTGAGGACGCGGGTGGTCTCCTGGAAGGAGGCGGCGGCTAGGAAGGACTCGGTGATGAGCGAGGCCTTCGTGACGCCCAGCAGCACGGTTTGGGCCGTGGCGGGTTCGCCGCCCTCGACCAGGGCCTTGGCGTTCAGGTCCTCGTAGATGAAACGGTCCACCAGGTCCCCGGGGAGGAGGCTTGTGTCTCCGGGCGTGTCCACGCGGACATGGCGCAGCATCTGGCGGATGATGGTCTCGATGTGCTTGTCGTGGATGTTGACGCCTTGAGAGCGGTAGACCCGCTGCACTTCCTGGACAAGGTAGACCTGCACGGCCTCGCGCCCGAGGACCCGCAGGAGGTCCTGGGGGTTGATCGGGCCATCGGTGAGCCGCTCGCCGGCCCTCACGCGCTCGCCGTTTTGCACGCGCAGTCGGGCGGTGGCGGGCACCTTGTAGCTGCGCTCGTCCCGCTCCTCGTAGAAAAGGGCGATATGGTCGTCGGCGATGGCGACCTGGCCAGCGACACGGGCGAGGACAGGCAGGAGGGCCAGCTGTTGCTCCGCGCCGTCCGTCTCCTCGCCGAGGGGCGTGGCCAGCACTTGGCCGGCCTCGACCCAGTCCTCGTTGCCCACGCTCGGGACGAAGCCCGCGGGCAGGGGGTACTCGTCGCGGTAGACCTCGGTGCTGGTGACGCGGACAAAAGCCCCTTCGTCCTCGTCCGCGATCTCCACGGTGCCGTCGATCTCGCTCAGGGTAGCTTGTCCCCTCGGGGAGCGGGCCTCGAAGAGCTCTTCGACCCGCGGCAGACCACTCGTGATGTCCTGGGAGCCGGCGACTCCACCCGTGTGGAAGGTGCGCATGGTGAGCTGCGTGCCTGGTTCGCCGATGCTCTGGGCGGCGATGATGCCCACGGCCTGCAGGAGCGCCACGGGCTGGCTACGGGCCAGATCGAGGCCGTAGCAGTTCCGGCAAACGCCGCGTTTGGTCTCGCAGGTGAGGGGGGACCGAACGTAGACCCGCGTGAAGCCCGCCTCGACGATGGCCGCCGCCCGCTCCTCATCGATGGGCTCATTTCGGTCAACGATCGTCCGGCCGTTCGCGTCGACGACGGGAGCGGCGGCAAGCCGCCAGAGGAGGCGCTCCTGAAAGGGAGCCAGGACGCCGCGGTCCTGGATCTCTTCGATCCACACGCCCGCGAACGTGCCGCAGTCCTCGGTGGTGATGAAGACATCCTGGGCCACGTCCACCAAGCGGCGAGTAAGGTAGCCGCTGTCGGCGGTGCGCAGCGCGGTATCGGCCTGGCCCTTGCGCGAGCCGTGCGTCGAGATAAAGTACTCCAGGACGCTGAGCCCCTCGCGGAACGAAGAGCGCACGGGCAGCTCGATGATGCGGCCGGTCGGGTCCTGCATGAGGCCGCGCATGCCCGCCATCTGACGGATCTGGGTGATGTTCCCCTTGGTGCCCGATGTGGCCATCATGTAGAGCGGGCCGAAGCGGTCCAGTGATTTATCGACCAGGTCGGTCATCTGGTTGGTCTTCTCGCTCCAGAGGTCGACAAGCCCCTGGTAGCGCTCATCCTCTGAGATAATGCCGCGGCGGAAGTTGCTTTCGATCGAGTCGACTTCTCGCTCCGCCTCCTCCAGCAGTTCCCGCTTCGTGTCGGGGACCTGGACGTCGGCGAGGGCGATGGTGGTGCCGGACTGGGTGGCGTAGCGGAAGCCGATGCGCTTCAATTCGTCGGCGATCTCCGCCGTGCGCTCGGATCCGTAGCGCTGGTAGCATTCCCCTACCAGGCGGCGCAGGCTGCTGCGGGTCATCACTTCGTTGACGTGGAGTTCGGCTGGGAGGACCTCATTGAAAAGCAAGCGTCCGAGGGTGGTGGAGACGCGCTCCCCTGGGGTCGTGCGCACCTGTATCTGCGCCTGGAGGTCGACGAGGCGCTCGTCGTAGGCCATTCGGGCCTCGTCCAAGGAGGAGAAGACCTTCCCCTCTCCCTTGGCACCGGGGCGCTGCACGGTGAGGTAGTAGCACCCGAGCACCATGTCGAGGGCGGGAGCAACCGTCGGCTCGCCTGAGGAGGGCCGGAGGAGGTTGTGAGAGGCCAGCAGGACCTCGCGTGCTTCCTCCACGGCCTTGCGCGAGAGGGGTACGTGGACGGCCATCTGGTCGCCGTCGAAGTCGGCGTTGAAGGCGTCGCACACCAATGGGTGGATCTGGATGGCGCTCCCCTCGACGAGGACCGGCATGAAGGCCTGGATGCCGAGGCGATGCAGCGTGGGCGCGCGGTTGAGGAGCACCGGTCGGTCCTGGATGACCTCCTCGAGCACGTCCCAGACCTCAGGCCGGACGCGCTCGACGAAGCGCTTGGCGCTCTTGATGTTGTGGGCGTAGCCCCTGGCGACGAGCTGGTGCATGACGAAGGGCTTGAACAGCTCCAGCGCCATACGCTTCGGCAGGCCGCACTGGTGCAGCTTGAGCTCTGGCCCAACGACGATGACCGAGCGCCCCGAGTAGTCCACGCGCTTCCCGAGGAGGTTCTGGCGGAACCGCCCCTGCTTGCCGCGGAGGATGTCGGAGAGGGACTTGAGGCGGTGGTTGGCGGTGCCCGCCACGGCGCGCCCCCGTCGGCCGTTGTCGATGAGCGAGTCGACCGCCTCCTGCAGCATCCGTTTCTCGTTGCGAATGATGATCTCGGGCGCGCCGAGCTCGAGGAGGCGCTTGAGCCGGTTGTTGCGGTTGATGACGCGGCGATAGAGGTCGTTAAGGTCACTGGTGGCGAAGCGCCCGCCATCCAACTGCACCATGGGGCGCAGGTCGGGTGGGAGCACTGGCAGAACCCTGAGGACGGTCCACGCAGGCTTGTTGCCGCTTCTACGAAGCGCTTCAACGATCTTGAGGCGCTTGATGGCCTTCTTGGCACGCTGGCCGGAGCCCTGCGCCTCACGATAGAGGGTCTCGCGCAAGGTATCGAGGTCAATGCTCTCGAGGACCTCTTGGATGGCCTCGGCGCCCATGCCAATGCGGCAAAGGCCCGCGTAGCGGTCGTTGAGCTCGCGCGCGCGTGCCTCAGACAGGGGCATGAGGGGACGGAGCTCCTCGATCTCCTCGATGCGATGCTCCAGCTCCCCCTCGAGTTGAGATGCTGCCTGCTCCGTGCGTTTGCGGAGAGACTCGATCTCCTGCTGGATGGGCTGGGCGATCTTGACCAGCTCGGCCTCATCGGCTTCGCGGGCCCGCGCCTCGTCCAACGGCTTCTGCAGCTCCGTTACTTGTCCTTCGAGCGCCTGCCGCTGACGGGCGATGCCCTCCGTGGCGTCCTCCCGCAGCGCGTTGACGAGCTGCTGCCGCTCCTGTCCGTCGACGCTGAGGACGATGTACTGAGCGAAGTACAGCACGCGTTCCAGCATGCGCGGTGAAAGGTCGAGCAGCAGGCCGATACGACTGGGGGTGCCACGCACGAACCAGATGTGGCTCACGGGCGCGGCGAGGTTGATGTGCCCCATGCGTTCGCGGCGCACCTTGGAGCGGGTGACCTCCACGCCGCACTTATCGCAAATGACTCCCTTGTAGCGGATGCGCTTGTACTTGCCGCAGTAGCACTCGAAGTCGCGGGTAGGGCCGAAGATCTTCTCGTCGAAGAGCCCGTCCTTCTCCGGCCGAAGGGTGCGGTAGTTGATGGTCTCGGGCTTGGTCACCTCGCCGTACGACCACTGCAGGATCTGCTGCGCGGAGGCGAGGGATATGCGGATGGCGTTGAAGTCGTTAACTTCGAGCACGGACTAGCCCCCTTCGAAGCCGGTGAGGTTGATGCCCAGTTCTGGGATGTCGATGCCGCTTTCTTCCGTAAGCGTGACGCGCTCCTCCTCCTCGTTGAGGACCTCGACGGCCAACCCGAGGCTTTGCAACTCTTGCACCAATACCTTGAACGACTCAGGCACGCCCGGCTCCTGGATGTCCTCGCCCTTGACGATGGCCTCATAGGTCTTGACGCGCCCTACGACGTCGTCGGACTTGACGGTGAGTATCTCCTGCAGGATATGGGCGGCCCCGTAGGCCTCAAGCGCCCACACCTCCATCTCACCGAAGCGCTGGCCGCCGAACTGGGCCTTGCCGCCCAGGGGCTGCTGCGTGATCAAGGAGTAGGGCCCGGTGGATCGGGCGTGGATCTTGTCCTCCACAAGGTGCACGAGCTTCATCATGTACATGTAGCCGACGGTGATCGGCTGGTCGAACGGTTGGCCGGTGCGGCCATCGTACAGCGTCATCTTGCCGAAGGTAGGCGGCACGAGCCCGCGCTCTCGGACGAGGGCGTCGGCCGTGTCGGCGAGCTCCTCGCGGCCCATCCCGGCGCTGTCGTGTCCGGCCTCCTCTCGAAGCCAGATGCGGAGCGCTACTTCTTTGGCCATGCCCGTGAGGGACTCGTCCATTACGGCTGTGGCGTCCTCGCCCTGGCCCCGAAGCCACTCAGCGAGACGTACAGGGTCGAGCGGGTCCTCGGTCGAGGGGTCGCTATCCAGAGCGCCGGCCCGCTGGGCCAGCCAGGTGCGACAGAGCGCATCTTCGATGGCGACGTCGGAGGCGCCGTCGAAGATGGGGGAGACGGCGCGGAAGCCGAGGTTCTTGGCAGCCCAGCCCAGATGCGCCTCGAAGATCTGGCCCAGGTTCATGCGGGAGGGGACGCCGATCGGGTTAAGAATGATCTCGACGGGCGTGCCGTCGGCCAGGTAGGGCATGTCCTGAATGGGCAGGATGCGGGAGATGACGCCCTTGTTGCCGTGACGCCCGGCCATCTTGTCGCCTTCGGAGACCTTGCGCTTCTGGGCCATGCTGACGCGGACCAGCTTGTTGACGCCCGCCGGCAGGTCGGGGTTGGTGGCGCGGGTGAAGACCCTGACGTCGATCACCTTGCCTCGTTCGCCGTGGGGGACGCGGAGGGAGGTGTCTTTCACGTCACGCGCCTTCTCGCCGAAGATGGCGCGAAGGAGCTTCTCCTCGGCGGTGAGCTCGGTCTCACCCTTAGGGGTGATCTTGCCGACGAGGATGTCGCCCGGCCCCACCTCGGCGCCGATGCGGATAATACCCTCCTCGTCGAGGTCGCGGAGGCTCTCCTCGCCGACGTTGGGGATGTCGCGCGTGATCTCCTCCGGGCCGAGCTTGGTGTCGCGGGCCTCGGTCTCGTGTTTCTCGATGTGGATCGAGGTGAACATGTCCTTGCGGACCACGTTCTCGGAGAGGACGATGGCGTCCTCGAAGTTGTAGCCTTCCCAGGACATGAAGACGGCCAGCACGTTCTGGCCAAGGGCCAACTCGCCCATCGCTGTAGAGGAGGAGTCGGCAAGCGGCTGGCCGGCGACGACGCGGTCGCCCGGCAAGACGATGGGCCGCTGGTTCAGACAGGTGCCCTGGTTGGAGCGGTGGAACTTCTGGAGGTCGTAGCGCTCCTCCTCGCCGTCGTCGCTGCGGACCACGATGGACGTGCCGGTGACGGAGGTCACGAGTCCAGAGGCCCGCGCGATGACCACCTGGCCCGAGTCGGCGGCTACCTGCCATTCCATGCCGGTGCCCACGAGGGGCGCCTCGGGCCGCACCAGCGGCACGGCCTGCCGCTGCATGTTGGCGCCCATCAGGGCGCGGAGCGGGTCATCGTGTTCCAGGAACGGGATGAGGGAGGTGGCGACGCTGGCGATCTGTTTGGGCGAGATGTCCACAAGGTCCACCCGATCGGGGGGCTCCATGAGGAACCGACTGCCGTGCCGCACCTCGACCGCAGACTGCACGAAGTGGCTCCGATCATCGAGTGGAGTGCTGGCCTGAGCGATGCTGAACTGCTCTTCCTGATCGGCCGAGAGAAACACAACCTCGCTCGAAACGACAGGCACGATTGGTATAGTCTGTTCCGGGATGGCGCTGAGTTCGGTGAGGAGCGCCGACGTGACCTGCGTACCGGCGGTCGCCAGGAAATGACCGTTGCTGCGGACCTCGGTCGCCAGGACCTGGTCCAGCAGCCGCTCGTCGTTGCTCGGCAGCGTGCGAAGCACGCGGCGGTACGGTGTCTCGATGAACCCATAGGGATTGATGGAGCCGTACACGGCCAAGGCGCCGATGAGGCCGATGTTCGGGCCCTCCGGCGTCTCGATGGGGCAGATGCGGCCGTAGTGCGAGTGGTGCACGTCGCGGACTTCGAAGCCGGCGCGCTCCCGAGAGAGGCCACCGGGGCCAAGAGCGGAAAGTCGCCGCTTGTTGGTGAGCTCTGAGAGCGGGTTGGTCTGGTCCATGAACTGGGAGAGCTGGGAGCCGCCAAAGAACTCGCGGATGGCCGCTACAACCGGTCTGATGTTCATGAGGTTGCTAGGCACGGCGAGCTCGGGGTCGGTTACGGTCATGCGCTCCCGGATGGCGCGCTCGAGCCGGAGGAGGCCAATGCGGAACTGGTTCTGGATGAGCTCGCCCACCGCGCGCACGCGGCGATTGCCCAGGTGGTCGATGTCGTCCGGGGAGCCGATGCCGTTGTTCAAGAGGACCATCTGCCGCACGATGTCGACTAGGTCCTCAAGGGTGAGTATGCGCGGCCGCTGGCCCTGGAGGCCCAAACGCGAGCTGAGCTTATAGCGCCCGACTCGACCCAGGTCGTAGCGACGAGGGTTGGAGAATAGGCCTGAAATCAGCGAGCGGGCGTTCTCTAGGTTGGGTGGCTCGCCCGGCCGCAGCTTCCGGTAGAAGTCGAGCAGCGCCTCCTCCTGCGTTTTGGTGGCGTCGCGGTCCAGGGTGGCGCGGACGTACGCGTGGTCAGCGTTCGTGTCCACGTCGGCGAAACGGGCGAGGATATCGTCGTCACTGCGGAGGCCCATGGCGCGGAGCAGAGTCGTGATGTGGACCTTCTTCTTGCGGTCGACCTTGACCGAGAGGATATCCTTGTTGCTGGTCTCGAACTCGAGCCAGGCGCCACGATTGGGGATGAGCTTGCCGTAGCAGAGCTCACGACCGGTGGTGGGGTCGATCTCGAGGGTGTAGTAGATGCCGGGCGAACGCACGAGTTGGCTGACGACGACCCGTTCGGCGCCGTTAATGATGAAGGTGCCGTTGGCGGTCATGAGGGGGAAGTCGCCGAAGAAGAGCTCCTGCTCTTTGATCTCCTCTTTGCGATCAGGGGCCTCTTTGATTCTGAGCTGCACCGTCACCCAGAGCGGGGCGGCGAAGGTGGCGTCGCGATCGCGGCACTCGGCTTCGGTGTACTTTGGCTGGGCGAAGCGGTAAACGAGCACTGGGATGCGGGCTTTGTGCCCTCTCTTTATTGCCTGGGCCATCTCCTCTGTAATTGGCTGGAGACGGGGTGCGATTACGTTGCCGTGCTCGTCGTCGGTCACGTCCTCCAGGGGCTTCTCGTGGACTATCTCGTCTATCTTGTCGATACCAGGGTCAATCTCCTTAGAAAGCCGCAGCTCCATACGGCCGGTGAAGTCGGCGATAGGGGAGACCTCTTCGAAGAGCTCTTGGAGCCCTTCGTCTTTGAACCAGAGGTAGGAGTCGATCTGAAGCCGGATGAGGTCCGGCACATCCATAACGTGGGAGCTGCGGCTGTAGTCTCTCTGGGGGAGGTCGTGGAGGGAGCGAGAGGCGACACGGAAAGGGGTCACGGCCATAGGCGGCTACTCCTTGGGGAACGGGGCGAGGGCGTGGCTAGAGAGCGGGAGGCAAAACAGAGAGACGTGGCAGGTGGGGACGGTTGCTCACTGAACTCTAAAGGTAGCACGAATGGCAAGGGGTGTCAAGGGTTTTTGGGATTTTGGCACACTGGTGCCGCCGTTGCTTGGGATGGTCCATCAACGTGTCAGGCGTCGAGTGAAGGTGGCGACAAAAAGGGCGATGAGGAAAACGCCGATAAGCGCCTCGACGGCAGCGACAAACCGCGCTGCGGCGCTCCCCAACTCGACCCAGCCGCCGTAGCCCAGAGCGACGAACGAGACCATGCTCACGTAGAGCGCCCATATAGGGTGAGTTAATGTCTTGCCGTCGAGAATCCAATAAAGCACCGCGAAAGCCGCCATCACTAAGAAACCGGCGCGGATGACTCGCCAGGGTCGCTCGCCATAGCCAAAGAGTTGATCGAGAAGGAGGCGGCTGACCCGTTGGCTCGGGGCCGCTATCCTTAGCGCAACCAGTTGGCCCTCGAGCGCTACCCATCGAGCGAGGTGCCGCGGCAGCCGCTGAGCCGAGCGCACCTGGTGCTATCTATGGATCAGTCGCATCCAACGCTCTCGGAGCGGCGCGATTAGGTCGCCCCAGGACTTGGTGAGCGCCTGCAACTCTTTCCGCGCTTGCTGGTTGACCTTATCCCACTCCTGGGTTGCTTGCTGCCCCATTGCCTTGGTGCGCACTACATTCTCTCGATAGGTGAACTCGCTGGCGACGTCGTAATGGCCGTGCTGGCGGTGCCACTCTTTCAGCATCCGGTAGACGGCCTCCGCCTGTTCGAATTCGCCTGCCAGTTCTTCGCCGATGACGTAGTCGCCCCAGTCCGCGTTGGCGAGATCGGTTGCAACCGTCCGACCGGTATTGGGATGCGTAACGTTGCCAAGGCCGACGCCGTGGAGATACACGTGGCGCAGGCGAGCCCATTCAAGGTATGCACCCAACAGATGGGCACCGCACAGACGCGCAGCCTCAAGGTTAGCACGCCTCAGATCGGCGGAGCTTAGGTTAGACCACGTGAGGTCTGCCTCTCTGAGATTTGCACCAACCAGTTCGGCTGCCTGAAGGTTGGCTCGCCACAGGCGTGCCCCTTGAAGACTCGCGCCTTCCAGCCAAGCTCCTCGCAGATCAGCACCACCCACAAGGTGAGCGTTATCTAGCTTGGCCCCCTCTAGGACAGCCTCTTGGAGCAGTGCGCCGTTCAAGTTTGCTTCCCGCAGGTCGGCCTCGTGCAAGTCGAGCTTGCGCAAGTCGCTATGCTGCAGGTCCGCACCTCGTAAATCCAGGCCCTCGGGCCCGCCGTGCTCGGCGATGAGGCGCTCCACGTCGGCGCGCGTCAGGCGCTGGCCCGCGTGGGGCGCTTCTGACTGGTCAGGAGGCTTGTCTGGCATTGGGCGTAGCGGCCTCGATCTGAGCTAGTGTGAAAGGGGCGGCGTGTCCTTGCCAGTTTACAGCTTCTCTAGCTCATCCTGAAACTGCTCTAATGTCAACTCCATCTCTCGGAGGACCTCGCGGATCAGCGGACGGCCCAGGTCTCTGCCCGAGTGATGAGGCAACGTAGTGGTCCGTCCATCCGGATGGCGGTAGAAAACGTGGCTACCCTTCTGACGGACGTGCTCGAAACCCAGTCGGAACAACACTCGCTCCATTGTCCTGAAATCGACGATGGGCGTTCGCCTCATACGGCGATTTCGATTTGCTGGACTCCCACGAACTTCGGCAGGTCTTCAGGAGAACCTTGGTACTCTTCGAGGCAGAGCTCGAGAACCTCCTTCAGATTCTCTCGAAGCTCGTCCAGCGTTGCTCCTTGTGTGTGAGCGCCTGGGATTCCTGGCACGAACCCAACGTATAGCTGTGTCTCGGGGTCCCATTCGATGAATGCGACGAATGTTCTCACAGGTCTCCCTCAGGAAACGGCCACCGCCGCTTCCGTCTTGCGCTCGGCGAGGACGATGCGTACTTCGTCCATCAGGGCGGTGTACATGTCGGCCTCTTCCACGATGCGGGACTTCTTGCCGTGGCGGAAGATGACGGCGCGACCGACGCCGGCGGCGATGCCCACGTCGGCGTCACGGCCCTCGCCCGGGCCGTTGACCTCGCAGCCCATGACGGCGACCTTGATGGGCTCGCTGATGTCCTTCAATTCGGTCTCGACGAGGTCGGCGAGGCGGCGGATGTCCACGTCCGCGCGACCGCAGGACGGACAGGCCACGAGGACGGGTCCCTGCTGGCGCAGGTCGAGCGACTTGAGGATCTGATAGCCAACGTAGATTTCCTCCTTGGGGTCGCCGCTCAGGGAGACACGGATGGTGTCGCCAATACCCTGGTTCAGGATAATACCGAGTCCCACGCTGGAGCGGACCGTGCCGCCGCGCACTGTGCCCGCCTCGGTGATGCCGAGGTGGAGTGGGTACGGGCGCAGGGCGGCCATGCGGCGGTAGGCCTCGGTGGTAGTGGCGATGTCGAACGCCTTCAACGAGATCTTGATCATATCGAAGTCGAGGCTCTCAAGGATGCCGATCTCCCAGAGGGCGGCGTCAATCATGCGGTCGACTGTGGTGGGATTGACGAGAGTCTTGTCGTAGGGGAAAGGCGGCAGGCTGCCGAAGTTGACGCCGACGCGAATCGGCACGCTCCGTGCTTTGGCCTCGTTAACCACCTGCTTCACCTTTTCGGCGTCGCGGATGTTGCCCGGGTTGAGGCGCAGGCCGTCCACGCCCTGGCGCAGGGCCTCGAGCGCGAACTGATAGTGGAAATGAATGTCGGCGATGATGGGGATGCGGGCATGCTTCCTGATCTCGCCCAGAGCCTGCGCCGCCTCCATGTCGGGGACGGCGAGGCGGACGATGTCGCATCCCTCCTCTTCCACCTCGAAGATCTGCCGGACGGTGGCGGCGACGTCGCGGGTGTCGGTCTTGGTCATGGTCTGGACGGTGATGGGCGCCCCGCCCCCCACCTGCACGGGGCCGATGAAGACTGGCTTCGTTTGGTCGCGGAGGCTCATGGGAAGAGGGTCTCCTTTCGGAGGATACGGGTGACATCCTCGTAGCTAATGAGAAGGACGAGAGCCAGGAGAACGACGAAGCCGGCGGTGTGGACCCGACTCTCCCACACGGGCGAGATGCGACGGCCGCGCCGGATGATCTCCAGGAGGACGAAGGCCATGCGGCCACCGTCGAGCATGGGTATCGGTAGGATATTGAGGAAAGCGAGGTTCACGCTGAGCAATGCCGTGAAGTTCAGAAGGGGCGCCAAGCCCTGCTGGGCCACCTCGCCGGTCACCTGAGCGATGCCGATGGGGCCGGCCGCCTTTGGCCCGGAGCCGCCGAAGAACCAACTGGTTATCTCGTTCTTGAATAGGATGAAGACGTCGCGGGTGGTGCGGAAAGCTTCGGGCGCGGCCTCCCAGATGGGCAGCGTCTCCACGGTGGTCACTGGGTTTTGGAGGGCGATCTGGATGCCGATCGGTCCTTCTCCCTCCGGCGGCGCCCAACGGGGCACGACGCGGCGCTCTATCTGGGTGAAGCGGTCGAGGCGCAGGACCAGCGTGATCTCGTCGCCAAGGTGCTGATGAATCAAGGATAATGCTTGGTCTTGTCGCCGGATGACGCGGTCGTTGACGCGCACGATGGTAGCGCCGGCCGGGATGCCAGCCTGGGCGGCTGGTGAGTCGGGCGCGACAGCCGCGACGACGACCTGACCACTGGTGACCTCGTGGGGCACGGCGTAGGCGGCCGTGAATAGGACGAACGGGAGCAGGGCGTTCATGAGGGCGCCCGCTGCGAGGATGAGGAGGCGGATGGGCGCGGGTCGCGCGGCGAGGCTGCGTGGGTCGCCGGGGTCCTCTTCGCCGAGGAGGCGCACGAAGCCGCCCAAAGGCAGGAGGTTCAGCGAGTACTCGGTCTCACCGCGACGCAGCGCGAAGACGCGCGGCGGGTAGCCGACGCCGAACTCTAGCACTTTCACACCCGCCCACTTGGCCGTGAGGAAATGCCCGAGCTCGTGGACGAGAACGAGGACGACCAGAACAGGAAAGACCCAGAGGAAGTTCATGCGTGTATGGGCAGGGCGGCCTGTCGGATCGGCAAGTGCTCGTGGGCCCAGCGGCGGGCCCAGGCGTCGGCAGCCAAGATATCCTCCACGGAAGGAATGGCGACCGCATGATGGGCGGCCAGCGTTCCCTCGATGGCGGCGGGGATGTCGGTGAAGGCGATATCGCCGGCGAGAAAGGCCGCTACCGCGACTTCGTCGGCGGCACAGAGGACGGCAGGATAGGTTGCACCCCGAGCGGCGGCTTCACGAGCGAGCCGGAAACAGGGGTACCGCGCCTCGTCCAGCGGCTCGAAGGACAGGCGGCCCAGGCGGGCGAGGTCGAGCGGAGGCAGCCAGGGCTGCTGCCAGCGCTCCGGATATGACAGCGCATACTGGATCGGCAGGCGCATGTCGGCGACGGCGAGCTGGGCCTTGAGCGCGCCGTCGGCAAACTCGACGAGGGAATGGACGATGCTCTCGCGGTGGACCACGACCTCAATCTTCTCCAGCGGTACGTCGAAGAGCCAGTGGGCCTCCAGCACCTCGAGGCCCTTGTTGAGCAGGGTGGCGCTGTCGACGGTGACTTTGGGGCCCATGCGCCAAGTGGGATGCGCCAGGGCTTCGGCCGGCGTCACCCGCGACAGATCGCTTGGATGGCGGTCCCGCAGAGCCCCGCCGGAGGCGGTGAGGATGAGGCGCGTGGCGGCGCTAGGCTCACCCTGCAGGCACTGCCAGAGGGCGACGTGCTCGCTGTCGATGGGGAGGAGGCGGCCGCCGTGGCGCCGCGCCGCTTCCGTGACCAGGGGCCCGGCCATTGCCAGCACTTCTTTGTTGGCCAGGAGGACGGTCTTGCCGGCTTCGAGGGCAGCCAAGGTCGGTGCGAGCCCCGCGCGGCCCACGGTGGCGATGAGCACGAGGTCGGCCTCCGGGCAGGCGGCAAGGCCTTCAAGCGAGGTGATGCGTGTGGCGGTGCCCTCACAAGCGCGGGCTAGGGCATCATGGGCTTCTAGCTGGCAGGCGGCCCAGGCCGGGCGAAAGGTGGCGATGTCGAGCGCCAGCAGGTCGACGTTGCGGCCGGCGGCCAGACCGACGACTTGGAGACGCTCTGGAAAGGCGCGCACGACGGCAAGGGCCTGCTGCCCAATCGAACCAGTCGCGCCGAGAATGACTAAGCGGCGGGGGCTCCACGCCATAACACTAACCAGTATAGCATCAGACTTGTTGCCAACACACTGTCGAGGCGGTCGAGCAGTCCGCCGTGTCCGGGAATAAGTCCGCTGGCCTCCTTCGTCCCGAGGCGTCGCTTCAAGGCGGATTCGTACAGGTCGCCTGCCTGGGCGGCGATGGCGAGGGCCAAGCCCCAGACGGCGGCTTCGACACGTACGACGGGCAGAGCGAGGAGCATGACGCCAAGCGCCGAGGCGGCAACCCCGGCTAGCGCGCCGCCGATGGCACCCTCCCAGGTCTTGCCCGGGCTGATCCGCGGCGCGAGGCGCCGCCGGCCGAAGGCGCGCCCGATGGCGTAGGCGCCGGTGTCCACGGAGAAGGTGACGAGCAGCAGGAAGAGCGTCCAACTCCGACCATCGGGCAGCTCGCGCAGCAGGAGCGCGGAGCTCAGGGGCCAGGCGAGGTACAGGGCGCCGCCAACCGTCCACAGGCGTCCCTGCTGCCCGGGACTGACAGAGGGCGCCGGACGGACGAGCAGCAGCGGCAGGCCCAGGAGGGCGAAGATGGCGTAGAGCAGTCCCCAGGGCTGGTTAGGCGCTAGCTTAGGGAGCCAGAGGAGCAGCGCGGCGAAGGCCAGACCAGGCCAGCGGAGGGTGGGCCGTCCGGCGGCGCGGGCGAGGCGATAGAGCTCGTCAACGCCGATAAGCGCCGCTGCCGTGACCAGCGCGGCGTACCACGGTCCTCCTAGCCATACAATGGCCAGTAAGGGGGGCAGAAGCAGGGCGGCGCTCAGGAGCCGCTGGCGAAGCACGGAAGAGGCGACGACTGTGCGCCTAGGCTGGAGGCAGGCCGCCGAAGCGTCGCTGCCGGCGGGCAAAGGATTGCACCGCCTCTTCGAGGTCCTTGGGGCCGAAGTCGGGCCAGTACACCGGCGTGGCGTAATACTCGCTGTAAGCGGCCTGCCACAGGAGGAAGTTGCTTAGTCGCATTTCGCCCGCGGTGCGGATGACGAGGTCGGGGTCGGGCAGGTCGCCGGTGGTGAGGTAACGGCTGATAAGCGCCTCATTGACGTCCTCTGGTGCGACCCCGTCGGTTATCAAGCGGCGCACCGCATCCACGATCTCGGCGCGGCCCCCGTAGTTGAGGGCGACCGCCAGCGTGAAGCGGGTGTTGTGCTGGGTGAGCTCCACCGCGCGGCAGACGGTACGCTGCAGGTGGGGCGCGAGCTCTTCGAGGCGCCCGAGGTGACGGAGGCGCACGCCCTGGGCGTGGAGGGCATCGACCTCACGGTCCACGTATTCGACGAGCAAGGCCATGAGGCCCGCCACCTCGTCCGGCGGGCGGCTCCAGTTCTCGGTGGAGAAGGCGTACAGCGTGAGGTAGTGGATGTCGAGGTCTACGCAGCACTCGACGATGCGGCGGATGTTCTCGGTGCCCGCCCGATGGCCGGCCAGGCGTGGCAGACCCCGCTGCTGCGCCCAGCGGCCGTTGCCATCCATGATGATAGCGATATGCTGCGGCGTGAGCGCCGCGCTCCTCATGAGGCTTGAGGAGGCGCTGGGCTGTGTCATGGCGACGGCTCGTGCACGGGGAATGGCTGCGGTGGCGCGCTGATCGTGTGCCCGCCGGCAGCGAGCATCCTACGCCTCAAGGATTTCGGCTTCCTTCTGCCGTCCCACTTGCTCGAGCTCTTCGCTGAGGCTCTCGGTGGTCTTCTGCATGTGCTCACCGGCCCGCCGTTGCTCATCCTCGGATATCGCCTTGTGTCGCTCCATGTCTCGCAACGCCTCCACGACGTCGCGACGGACGTTGCGCAGCGCCACCTTGTGCTCTTCTACCTTACGCTTCACCTGGCGCACGAGTTCCCGCCGGCGCTCCTCGCTGAGGAGGGGTAGGACGAGGCGGATCAGCGAACCGTCGTTGTTTGGCGTGATGCCAAGGTCGGAGCGCTGGATGGTCTTCTCGATCTCGCTGAGCATACTGCGATCCCAGGGCTGAATGACGAGCACGCGTGCTTCCGGCACGCTGATGCTGGCGAGTTGGTTCAGGGGGGTGGGCGTCCCATAGTAGGCCACGCGCAGATGCTCGACGAGGGCCGGATGAGCGCGACCGGTGCGAATGGCGGCTAGGTCGTGCTGCAGCGCCTCCACGGTCTTGTGCATGCGCCCCTCGCCCGCGGCGAGCAGTTGAGCGGCGTCCTGCGGGGCGTCCCGTTCGGTAGAGGCCATGGCAACGACTAGGGTGCGGCGACAAGTGTGCCGACAGGCTCGCCGGCAATGGCACGCAGCAGGCTGCCGGGCTGCTGGAGGTCGAAGACGACGATGGGCAGATGATGCTCCATGCAGAGGGAGAGGGCAGTGCTGTCCATCACTTCAAGACGGCGGTTCAGAGCATCGAGGTACGTAAGGTGGTCGAAGCGGCGCGCGTCCGGCACCTTGAGCGGATCGGCATCGTAAACGCCGTCCACTCGGTGCTTGGCCATAAGCAACACGTCAGCGCCGAGCTCTACCGCGCGCAGGGCGGCGGCCGTGTCGGTGGTCATGAAAGGGTTGCCGGTGCCTGCAGCGCAGATGACGATGCGCCCGAGTTGCAGATGATTGAGGGCGCGGCGGTGGATGTAGGGTTCGGCCACGGCGTCGATGGGGATGGCCGTCATGGTCCGCGTCTCGTGGCCCAGCTTTTCAATCGCTTCCTGCAGGACGAGGGAGTTCATGACCGTGGCGAGCATGCCGATGGAGTCGGCGGTGGCGCGGTCCATGCCGTTGGCGGCGGCAGAGGCGCCTCGCCAGAAGTTGCCCCCACCGACCACGACAATGAGCGCGGTACCCTGCTGGGCGGCCGCGCTGAGCTCTGAAGAGATTCTCGCCACGGTTTCGGGGTCCACACCGAAGCCGCGAGGGCCGGCGAGGGCCTCACCGCTCAGCTTGAGGAGGACCCGCCGGTGAGGCTGGCCCATGGCTACCGGCTGACCTCGAAGCGGGCGAATCGCCGGACTTGGATGTTCTCGCCGAGCTTGGCGATGGCCTCGGTGATGCGGTCGTGGACGGACCTGCTGGGCTCCTTGATGCTGGGCTGGCGGAGGAGGGCCACCTCTGTGGGGTCCTCTGAGCTGTCCGCTGGAATCTCTGCTTCGCTGACGTAGCGCGGGTTCATAGCGGCGATCTGGAGGGCGATGTCGTGGGCGAGGTTCTTGAACTCGTCGGTGCGCGCGACGAAGTCGGTCTCGCAGTTGAGCTCCACGAGCACGCCGATCCGGCTGCCATGGAGGTAGGCCTCCACGAGACCCTGGCCGACCGGGCGGTCCACCTTCTTCTGGGCTTTGGCCAGTCCCTGCTCCAAGAGCAGGACCGCGGCCTTCTCGAGGTCACCGTTTGTCTGTTCGAGGGCGTGACGACAATCCAATATGCCGGCGCCAGTGCGCTCGCGGAGCTCCTTGACGCTGGCCGCAGCGATCTGCATAGAGGCTCCTTTTAGGATGGGGTGGGTTCTTCGTCGTCCTCGGGGGTGGCAGTGTAGGTGCCGTGGATGTCCATACCCGAGATGTCGAACTCAGCTTCGTCGCGCAGGGTTTCGCGGAGGGCGAGCCCTTCCAGGACTGCGTCGGCCATCTTGGCCGAAATGAGGCGCACGGAACGGATAGCATCGTCGTTGGCGGGGATAGCGTAGTCGATAAGCTCAGGGTCGCAGTTCGTGTCCGTGATGCCGATGACGGGGATGCTGAGCCGGCGCGCCTCCGTGAGGGCGATGTGCTCTTTGGTGGGGTCCACGATGAAGACGGCGTTGGGCAGTCGGCGCATCTCCTTGATGCCGCCCACCAGGCGGTTGAGCTTGTCGATCTGCTCCGCCTTGCCTCGGGCCTCTCGCTTTGGCAGGCGGTCGAACTCGCCTTTGGCCTGCATGTCTTCGAGACGGACCAGGTAGTCGATGCGCGATTGGATGGTCGAGAAATTGGTGAGCGTGCCGCCGAGCCAGCGCTGGTTGACGTACGGCATGCCGCAGCGGTTGGCCTCGTTCTCGACCGACTCCTGGGCCTGGCGCTTCGTGCCCACGAACAGCAAATCGCGCCCGTTGGCGACGGTGTCTCGCACGAAGTCATAGGCGTCCTGCAGCTTGTTGACCGTCTGCATGAGGTCGATGATGTGGATGCCATTGCGTTCCGCGAAGATGTAGCGGCGCATGCGCGGATGCCAGCGGCGGGTCGGGTGGCCAAAGTGGACACCCGCCTCCAGCAGCGATTTCATTGTTACTAGGGCCATTCCCCCTCCCTCCTCGCGGAAGCCTCGTCCGTGGGAATCGCACATGACTACATAACGAAGGGCAGCCTTGGCGCGATAGCCTTCGAGGAAGTGTAGCACAGGTGGCCCATTTGCGCCAAGGTGGGGGCACTTGTGGGGTCGGCGGCCGTGGGGCACAATGCATCCATGCAGCCTTTCCCGCTTGCCGACAAGGCGCTGCTGGCGACTCAGCTTGACAACATGCTGGCCTGTATCCGCTGCGGCGCTTGCCTACCGGTCTGCCCGACCTATCTCCTGAGCGGCGTCGAGGAGGAGGGCCCGCGGGGACGTATCGCGATGGCCCTCGCGCTGCATGAAGGGTATCTCCAGCAGGTGACGCCGGACTTTGTCGAACACGAGGAGAGTTGCCTGCTTTGCGATGCCTGCTCGGCTGTCTGTCCCTCGGGCGTGCGGATGGACCTGCTCGGAACGACGCTTCGCGCGGCCATGGCGCGTCCGAGAGGTTGGCTGGAGCGCCGGCTGCGGGCCGTGGGGTTCGCCTTGCTGGCCGACCTGCGCTTGCTGCGGGCAGCACGCTTGTTGCTGCGCTGGAGCGCACCGCTGCGGGCGATCGCACGGGGCCTGGGCATCCTGGGCGTGCTTGGCCTCGCCGACGCGGAGGCGCTGCTGCCACCGCTGTCTGCCGAGCCGCTGGTTGCGCGCGGGCAACGATGGCGAGCCGCTAACGTGGGCAAGGGGCGCGTCAGCTTGTTCACCGGCTGCGTCATGAGTGTGGTCTTCTCCGATGTCGATCGAGCTACAGGGCGAGTCCTGGCTGCTCATCGATGGGAGGTGACGGCCACGGCTGGGCAGGGCTGCTGCGGCTCGCTCCACGCGCACGAGGGAGAGCGCGAGCGGGCGCGCGCTTTGGCGCGCCGAAATATCGAGGCATTCGAGACGGATCCGGAGGCCACGGTAGTGGTCAACGCCGCGGGCTGCGGCGCCATGCTCAAGGGCTACGGGCAGCTGCTCGCGGATGATCCGGCCTACGCCGAGCGGGCCCTCGCCTTTGCGAGACGTGTTCAGGACGTGAGCGAGTTCCTGGCGTGGCAAGAGCCGCTTGAGGCGGTGGCGTCGCTCGACGTGACGGTGAGCTTGCAGGAGCCGTGCCACCTGGCGCATGCGCAGCGGCTGCGCGAGGCGCCTCGCGCGCTGCTGCGACGGCTTCCAGGCGTGACGATGCGCGAGATGGCAGAGTCGAGCGTGTGTTGCGGTAGCGCGGGCATCTACAATATGACGCATCCCGTCGCCTCACGGTCGTTGGGCGAGCGCAAGCGAAGAAACGCCGAGGCGACAGGTGCACAGATGATGGTCACGGCCAATCCGGGCTGTCAGCTCCAATTGGGGGCGATGCTAAAGGGGAGCGGCATGACGGTGCGACACCTTGTAGAGCTGCTGGACGAAGCGTATCGTGCCGGCGGGGCCTACGAAGGCCTGGAATCAGGAGCGTGAGCATGGAGTCGGCACGACAGGGGATTGAGGGTGCATGGCAGGCGGCGCCGGGGGTCGGGCTGGCGGAGATGGTCTGCCTCTTCTCAGAGGACCTGGCGCATCATCCGGCGTTGGCCGACGAGGCACATGGCCGGCGGCTGCAACACTATCAGGTGGCTGAAGCGGTGCTCACCGCCGCATTTCTCGAGCTGGCGAATAGGGGCATCGTCTTCATGGTGCAGGAGCACGACAACCAGCTGTATCGAGTCTGGATGCATCGCCTCGCGCGGGACCATCGCGAGGACAAGAGCCTGTCCTGCCTGCTCTCGACGCGCATCACGAAGCGGCGTCTGCTCAGCGGTCTGGCCATCGAGACGCTGCTGCATTACTACCACGATCCGTGGGACCATTTCCTGAAGCATCTGGTCCAGGCGCAACTGGCCGATGCCGGGTACTACGAGCCGACGCGGCCAAGCGAGCACCCCGCTGAGGAGCCCCACATCCGCTGGCTGCTGGCGGAGGAGCGCGTCGCGGCGCTACGACCGCACGTGGCACGGGCCGAGTCGGAGCTAACGGCGCTTCAGGCGCGGATCGACGGCGGTGCGCCGCCGGGCCGCGGCGTCACGAGCGAGGTACGACGGACCATCAGCGCCTCCTTCGCCGAGGTGCAGCGGACGCCTGAGTAGGGGTGTCAAAGTGGATAAGGAGCCGAGGGGCCTCGTAAAGAACGGAGACGAAATGATGAACGGCGGGTTTGGAACCGGCCTTTACTCTCCGAACGTTGCGGCAAGGGTAGCGCGCATTAACTATCAGCGGTTTCAAGCCTGGGCGAAGGCCCACCTGCTGCATAGAACGACAAAAGGCAAGGAGAGCCTCTACTCGTATCACGATTTGCTGCTCATCCGCCTAATCATGCGTCTTCGGGATCGGGGATTCTCCACTAGGGAGATCAAGAAGGCGCTGGATACCATTGCAGACATGTCCGGTGGTGACCGCGACGCGTGGCTGCAAGCGGCGATCTATGTGGAGCCGCATCTAATCGTTGTCGTTCTTCGCGATCGCCAAGCTTGGAGTCCTGTGGCGGCGTCCAAAGGCCCGCAAAAGATGGCTCTCGTGTTCTTCCCTGAGCTGAGGGAAGAGCTCGAAAGAGAGCTCGTGCCTCCGCAGCGCTTCCGGTACATACAGATCGATCCACAGGTTCTCGGTGGAGCGCCTGTCATCAAGGAGACACGGATACCTACTAGAGCGATCTCCCTTCTCAAGGAATCGGGAGAAGATCCCCAAAGGGCGTATCCGCATTTGACGGCAGAGCAAATAGCCGATGCCCTAGCTTATGAGGAGTTCCTTGAGGCAGCGTGACCCTGATCGCTGACGAGTGCGTGTACGAGCCTATCATCCAGGCTCTCGAGGCCGTTCACTATGAAATCGTTCGGATCAGGGAAGTTGGCTCAGTGCGACCAGACAGTGTGGTCATGCAGACAGCTCTGGATCGTGGGAGCGTGCTCCTCACTCTAGATATTGGTATTCCCTCACAGGCCTACGTGGATGAGTACGCGTCAAAGGGTCTCTCCGTCGTCCTTCTCCGCTGGAAAAAGGCCACACCCAAAGATTGGCAGCAAATCGTCGAGACGATCCTGCGCGACGGGGAGAAATGGGAGGCGATTGCAGCAGAGGCTCCTTGCGTCATCAGCGTCCAATACGGCAGGATGCGCGTTCGGCGCTGGTCAGATATCCCACCGTGGCGATGAGTGGGCCGCCTTCCATAGAAGATCCCTGCGGGAAAGACCGTTGGTTTAACCGCGCCCTGCGCCCTGGCAATGAGGCATAGATGGACCCCCGTCTCCTTGACGCGCTAGCCGACATCGTTGGTTGGCAGTACGTGCACAGCGGCCCAGCGGAGAGGGTGGCGTACTCGTACGACGCCACCTTTCAGCAGTACCCGCCTGAGGCAGCCGTCTCTCCCGCCACGACGGAGCAGGTTGCGGCGGTGCTTCGTCTCGCCCACCAAGCGGAGGTACCTATCATTCCGCGGGGGTCCGGTACGGGCCTGGCCGGCGGCATCATCCCGACGACCGGAAGCCTCGTCCTCAATCTGGCGCGCCTGCGCAACCGCCTCGAGATCGACGTCGCCAACTCGGTGGCGGTGGTGGACGCGGGCGTGGTCACCGCCGATCTGCAGCGTGCGGCGGAGGCGCAGGGGCTTTTCTATCCGCCGGACCCGGCCAGCTTGAACCAGTCTTCGATCGGCGGCAACGCCGCGACGAACGCCGGCGGGCCGCGCTGCCTCAAGTACGGCGTCACCAAGGACTACGTCCTGGGCATGACGGTGGTGCTGGCGGATGGGCGCGTCCTGCGGCTTGGCGGACGTGTGATGAAGAACGCCACGGGCTACCAACTGGCGCAGCTCTTCGTCGGCTCGGAGGGGACGCTGGGCGTCATCACGGAGCTCACCCTGCGCTTGCTGCCGCTGCCGAGGGTGCGGCGAACGGCGG
>Ga0209751_10001861_pt1 | contig 21407 bp, 19 predicted proteins | sample RifCSP13_1_FD_184019 | JGI IMG/M metagenome (GOLD analysis project Ga0209751, IMG submission 184019) | Soil microbial communities from Rifle, Colorado - Rifle CSP2_sed 13_1 (SPAdes) (version 2) | ecosystem: Environmental > Terrestrial > Deep subsurface > Rock core/Sediment | place: Rifle... | reverse complement strand
GCGCAAAGCCGCCGGGCGGGCGTACAAGCCCTGGGAAGAAGAAGATGAGGCTTTGAGTGAGTTGTCCAGGCGGGTCCACGAATTGAGAAAGCATGAAGAGGACGACCCAGAATCTTAACCGCGCAAAGGATGCAGGAACGATAATTCATGGACAAGAGAATACCTCTCGAACAGGCGGCTAATTTACTCAATTCAGGGGATACTCTAGCCCTGGGGGGCGTCACGCTTTATCGCCGCCCGATAAGCTTCGTCAGGTCATTAATCCGCCGCTATCAGGAATCCGGCCAGCCCACGAATCTTACCCTGCTGGCTTTTACGGCTGGATTGGAAAGTGACTTGCTTGTCGGCGCGGGGATGGTTTCGCGTGTCCGCACCTGTTATTTCGGTCTCGAGATCTTCGGTCTTGCGCCAATGTTCACCTACTATGCCAACCGCGGCGCAATCGAAATCGTCGAGGAAACCGAAGCCAGCCTGGCTTATGGCTTGCGCGCCCAAATGGCGAGGGTAGGTTTTATGCCCGCGCATGCCTGGCTCGGCACTGACCTTCCCGCTCTTCGCCCGGATGTGCGCACGGTGATCGATCCGTACAGCGGTGAGGAACTGATCGCCTTCCCCGCCATCCAGGCAGACCTGGCAGTCATCCACGCCCTGCAAGGGGATCCACACGGAAACGCGGTGATTGGAAGCAACAAAGGCGTCGATCTTGAGCTGGCCATGACTGCACGGATCGTTCTCGTTACCGCCGAAGAGATTGTGGACAGGCTGGAGAAAGCCGACCTGGTTGCGCCTTATGTTGACTACATCGCCCCGGCTCCAATGGGCGCTTTGCCCTCCTCCTGCCATCCGCTTTACCCGTTGGAAGGCGCCGCTTTGTTGCAATATTCAGAATGGGTCAGCGACCCCGATTCATTTCAGGAATTTCTAGACCGCTGGCTCGGCTGAGTTAGCGCAATGTTTATCTGGTTCTAATCAAATTATGATATTCTTCCCATATCATAATGAAAGGATTTTTAGGCTCTATCGTGGAAACTCCCGTATCTGCGATTCCCCGGTTTTTCGTAACCACATAAACCGAATAAGTGGTAGATGGAGTCATGCATGAAAACCAGGTTTTTTATCCTCATCGCCGGATTGATCATCGCTACGATTTTGCTTACGGGCGCATTCTCGGCGGGTTTTTTGGCTGGAAGGGTGACGGCTCCGGCATCGAGCAGCGTGGTAAGCGTTCAACCTGAAATTACCGCCGATGAACTGACACCTTTACCGCCCGATTACGCTGGTACGCCGGAAGAAATCGAAACCCTGTTTGAGCCATTCTGGCAAGCCTGGCAGTTGGTGCACGAGAACTACGTGGACCAGCCCCTGGACGACGAGGCTTTGATGCGCGGCTCGATCCAGGGGATGCTCGATTCAATCGGCGATCCGCACACCTCCTATATGGATCCCGAGCAGTACGAGACTTTGAATACGCGTTTAACGGGCGAGGAGGAATACGAAGGCATTGGCGCCTGGGTAGATATCAGCGGCGATTACCTGACGATCATCAGCCCAATCCCCAACACGCCCGCGGAAAGAGCCGGTTTGCGCACCGGAGATAAAATAATCGCCGTGGATGGCGAGAACATGACCGGTGTGGATGGCGCCCTGGTGCAGAAGCGGGTGCTTGGCCCTGCTGGGACCACGATTCGATTAACCATATTGCGAGAGAATACGGAACCGTTCGATGTGGAAATCGTCCGCTCGAAAATTACCATACCCAGCCTAACCGCTGAGATGTTGGAGGAAGATATCGCCTATATCCGCATCCTGGATTTCAGCAACAAAGTCGATGAAGAGCTTCGCAAAGCCCTGCGGGAGCTCCTGCGAGAAAAACCGGTCGGATTGATCATCGACCTGCGCGGGAACGGAGGCGGTTTGCTGACCTCTTCAATCGAAGTGGCTTCCGAGTTCATCTCCGATGGCGTCATTGCCTATGAGGAATTTGGAGATGGCGCCCGGCGCACGTTCGAAGCCAGGAGAGGCGGCTTGGCGACGAAGATCCCGTTAGTCGTGCTCATCAACGAAGGGAGCGCCTCTGCTTCCGAGATTGTCGCCGGCGCTATTCAAGACCATGATCGGGGGGTTTTAGTCGGTGCGGTCTCCTTCGGCAAAGGCTCAGTGCAGATCTCCACTCCCTTGATGGACAACCAGGGGGCGGTTCGCATTACTGTCGCCCGCTGGCTCACACCCAATGGGCGCACGATCCACGAAATCGGTCTCACCCCGGATGTGGAGGTTGAGATCAGCGAGGAAGACTTCGATGCGAACCGTGACCCACAGCTTGACAAGGCCATCGAGATAATACTGGCAAAATGATACTGGCGAGACCAGAATTAAAGTACGGAGGTCGATATGTTTTTCTATGATCCACGTTATATCCTGTTCATGGTGCCAGCATTTTTACTGATGCTGGTAGTCCAATGGTATGTAAACTCGGCATACCGCAAATGGAGCCAGGTTCCCAGCCGCAGCCGGTTCAGCGGCGGAGAAGCTGCTCAGCGACTTCTCTTGCGCAGCGGTTTGCACGATGTGCGCGTTGAAGGTGTCGCTGGCAACCTGACCGACCATTATGATCCGCGCAAGAAAACGCTCCGCCTTTCTCAAGGCGTTTACCGCGGCACCTCGGTGGCTTCTCTGGCTATCACGGCGCACGAATTAGGCCATGCGGTGCAAGACGCCGAAGGTTACATGCCGCTTCGCCTCAGGTCTGCGCTGGTGCCGGCGGTCAACATCGGCTCCTACCTGGGCTGGATTTTGATCCTCATCGGCCTTCTCCTTCGCTTCACCGAGGTAGCCTGGCTGGGCGTCCTGGTGTTTTCCGGCGGCGCAGTTTTCGCCCTGGCAACATTGCCCGTGGAATTGAACGCCTCAGCCAAGGCTAGGCTACTGCTCGTCGAAAGTGGCCTGATCCTGACCGAGGAGGAGCAAAAGGGCGTCAACCAGGTGCTCAACGCTGCCGCCCTGACCTATGTCGCCGCTCTGGTCACCGCGGTTTTACAGTTGATGTACTATGCTACCCTGGTGCTGGGTATGGGAGGCCGGCGGCGAGGCTAATGGGGAGGAGATAATGGAAGTCCAGGTATCTTTTGGGGAAGCCCGTTCATAGCGAGATACTTCGGCGATTATATATTGACGGCCTGGATTATTCCGAATAGAATAGTCATCTGAGCAGCCCGCCGGGTAGGAAGTCAGGCCGCGGTGGGCTTTCGTTTGCCAATAGCACAAACGGCAAACAGAATTCGCATTAATACGATTATGAGCGAGGAACAGTCACTCACCGCCTTGCATAGAAAATCTGAACATCGGCCGCGTCGCTCCCTGAGCACATGGCTGATCGGGCGTCCCCTCCCCACTGCGGACGCGCCGCACCAGACGATAGGAAAAGCTATCGGCCTGGCGGTGTTTGCATCCGACGCCCTCTCCTCCACGGCTTATGCTACCCAGGAAATCCTGGTCATCCTGGCCGCCGCCGGTACCGCCGCTTTCGGCCTGGCTTTCCCGATCTCGATTGCGATTGTCATTTTGTTGGTCATTGTGACGCTCTCCTATGAACAGACCATCCATGCTTATCCTGGCGGCGGCGGCGCATATATCGTGGCGCGCGATAATATTGGTGAGCTTCCTGCCCAAATCGCCGGGGCTGCCCTGCTCACCGACTATATCCTAACGGTAGCAGTCTCGGTCTCATCCGGTGTTGCTCAGTTCATCTCTGCTTTTGAGAGTCTGTTTGAATACCGGGTTCATATAGCGGTGGGAGTGGTATTTCTGATCATGCTGGTTAACCTGCGCGGGGTAAAGGAATCTGGAGCGACATTTGCGATACCCACCTATTTCTTTATTCTGGTAATGTACATTACCGTTGGGATTGGAATTTTTCAGTATCTGCGTGGAACGCTGGGACAGGTGATTGGTCCACCTCCTCTGGAAGTTACCTCGCTGGTACAAGGGATTACCCCTTTTCTAATCTTGCACGCCTTCTCCAGCGGTACCGCCGCCCTGACCGGTATCGAAGCGATCTCGAATGGGATCACTGCCTTTAAAGAGCCGCGCAGCCGCAATGCGGGCATCACCCTGATGTGGATGGCGGCTATCCTGAGCAGCTTATTCCTGGCTATTTCATTTTTAGCCACCCGGATTGGGGCGATCCCCTCAGAAGAAGAAACGGTGATCTCTCAGCTCGGCAGGACCGTGTTCGCAGGTCAGGGCACGCCTTACCTGCTCGTCATCGCCGCGACCACTGTCATCCTGATCATGGCGACCAACACCTCGTTTGCCGATTTTCCGCGCCTGAGCGCGCTAGTCGCCCAGGACCGTTTCCTGCCCAGGCAGTTAGCCTTCCGCGGCAGCCGGCTGGTTTATTCCAGGGGAATCGTAGCCCTGGCGCTTATCGCCTCTATATTGATCATTCTGTTTAAAGCCAGCGTGACCGCCCTGATACCGCTTTACGCGATCGGCGTCTTTCTCTCATTTACTTTATCCCAAATGGGTATGTCCCGCCGCTGGTGGAAGATCGGTCGCCTGTCGCCGGATGTCGAAATCCAGGAGCGCGGCTCAGTCTTGCGCTACGACCCGAAATGGCGGCTCAAGATGTTGGTTAACGGATTTGGAGCTACGTGTACAGCCATCGTCATGATGGTCTTTGCGCTGACAAAATTTCGCGATGGCGCCTGGTTGGTATTGATCCTGATCCCCTTGTTGGTGGTTATTTTTGTCGCCATCCACCGCCACTACCACAACCTGGCGCTGAAGTTATCCCTGGAGGATTACGGAGCGCCGCCGCGCATCCCTCGCCACCGGGTCATCCTGCCCATCAGCGGCGTGCATCGCGGTTCACTGGCTGCGCTGCGCTATGCCAGAGCCTTAACCAACGATGTGACCGCCGTACATATTTCTACGGACGTGGAAGAGACGGAGAAAATCCGCGGGAAATGGGAGACCTGGGGAGATGGCGTTCGCCTGGTGGTCCTGGACTCTCCATACCGCCTGCTCCTTGAGCCGCTGCTGGATTACATCGAAGAAATCGCGGCCAAGCGCCAGCCGAACGAGATCATCACCATTGTTGTGCCGCAGTTCGTCCCCAAACGATGGTACCATAACCTGCTTCACACCCAGACAGCGCTGTGGCTGCGGTTGGCTTTGCTCTTCAAACCTGGAATTGTCATCACGGATGTCCCCTACCAGATCGATCGATAGACGGAGTCAGGCATGAACATTGTTATCGTCGGCTGTGGTCGCGTGGGTGCAGAGCTGGCTTTCAGGCTGTACCAGCACGGGAACAGGGTGTCAGTCATCGATCATTCTTCTCTTGCGTTCGATAATCTGAACCCCGATTTTCGAGGCCATCTGGTAGAAGGGGAAGCCTTGAACCGGGATGTGCTGAAGCGCGCAGGTATAGAAAACGCCGATGCCTTCGCCGCGGTCACGAATTCGGACCCACTCAATGCAGTCGTTGCCCACCTGGTGCGCATTGTTTACAATATCCCAAACGTCGTGGCGCGGAATTATGACCCGCGCTGGCGCTCAATGTATGAAAGCTTCGAGATTCAAGTGGTTAGCTCATCGAGCTGGGGGGCTCAGCGCATCGAAGAGACGCTTTACTACACCGAGATACGCTGTGTATTTTCCGCTGGCAACGGGGAAATAGAAATCTACGAGTTTTCAATCCCACCAGCTTGGGAAGGCCATCGTTTTAGCGAGTTGATCCCCGGTTCTGAGTGCCAACCTGTTGCCATCACTCGCGCAGGCACAGCTATCCTGGCCAGCGAAGATCACGTATTGAAATCTGGGGATATTGCCCTGGTCAGCGCTACATTGAATGGCATCAGAGAATTACGCCAGCGCTTAGCGAGGCAGGAGAGCTGAGATGTTCGTCATCATCATCGGTGGAGGGAACACGGGCACGCAGCTTGCCATGCTGCTCATCAACCAGGGTCACGATATCCATATCGTCGAGCAACGCCCTGAAGTTCTGGCGCGCTTGCACCAGGAGCTACCGACCGAGGCGATCTACGAAGGGAGCTTCATTGACCCCGCTTTGCTCGAACAGGCAGGCATCCGGGAAGCTAACGTGGTTGCCACCACAACGACCGGAGATGCTGAAAATCTGGCAATTTGCTTTCTGGCCCGCAGGCGCTACCAGGTCAAGCGCACCATCGCCCGCGTCAACGATCCTAGAAATGCCTGGTTGTTCGATGAGAAATTCCACGTCGATGTCGCCTTGAATAACGCAGAAATTATGGCTCGCCTGATCGAGGAAGAGATGTCGATGGGTGATATGATGATGTTGCTCAAGCTGCGTCGTGGCGAGTTTTCCCTGGTCGAGGAGAAGATCCCGGTCGGGGCGCGGGCTTTGGGGACCGCCCTCAAGGATTTGCCCCTGCCAGAGAATTGCGTGATTGCCGCCATCATCCGGCATGGGAAAATCATTGTCCCCCGAGGGGTTACCATCTTTGAAGAAGGCGATGAAGTCCTGGCGGTTACCGATTCGGCCGGCGCCAGAAAACTGGCGACCCTGTTCGCGCCAGATTAGGCGGATATAGGGTATAATCCATTTTTGTCTGCGCCATAAAGGCGTATTCCAATGTGAATATTCCGCCTTCGGGCGGTTGATCTGACAGTACAGGGACTATTAAGAATGCCAAAAAGAACATACCAACCTAAAATCCGCCACCGAGCTCGCGTACATGGATTTCGCGCCCGCATGGCCTCTGCTTCTGGTCGTAAGGTCTTGAAAAGCCGGCGACTCAAAGGTCGCTATCGGCTGGCAGTTACCAAGAACAGCCACGTCAAGAAAGTCAATTGGAAAAGCTGATTCTCTTGGGGCAACTTAGCCAAGGGCATGCCTTGCTTTCATCCAGCAAGTGAAGCGCCGATTTCGACTGACCCAATCAGCCGATTTCGAGCGGGTGAGGCGGTATGGTAGGAGATTTGCCCACCCGCTTGTCGTGTTGGTGATGCTGGAAAAGAAAGCGCAGGCAGATCAGGCTCTGGTAGACCGGGTTGGGAAATCTCGTTTTGCTGTGGTTGCCGGGCGTGCATTAGGTAGCGCTGTCAAACGAAATCGGGCAAAAAGATTGATCCGCGCCGCGTTACTTCCTTACATCGAGAACGTCAAACCTGGATGGGATATCCTTCTCATCGCCCGCCAGCCATTTATCCACACCGATCTTTCTACAGCCCAAAAAACCCTTGAAATTCTGTTCAAGCGCGCTGATTTGCTGATTACATCTGATGAGCATGCATAACTCGGACCATATCCACAGTGAGTATGCCAGCGAACCAAACCTGAGCGACTTGCCGATCACCCTCACCAATGCGCCCCGCTGGCTGCTGTTAGCCTTGGTCAGGTTATATCAGAAGACCATCTCACGCCTCCTACCCACGGATACATGCCGCTTTTACCCAAGCTGTTCACATTACGGCTATCAGGCGATTTACAAATACGGCGTTATTAGGGGAGGCATGATGGCAACCTGGCGCATTCTGCGCTGTAATCCCTTCAACCCGGGAGGCTACGACCCGGTGCCCTGAGCCATTCAGGCGAGGATCACCAGTACTGTGGCGATATATATGACAACAATCCTTTAGAACCCAAGCCAAATCTCGATGACACCTAAGAAACGATTATTCATTATAGTGATAATTTTAATGTCAGCAGTGTTGAGCGCATGCTCCGGAAGCGCCACCGTGGCTACAAGCTGGCCTGGCTTGCTGGCAAATGACCGGCAAGTTTACTTGGCTTATAACCAGCATGTTTACGCAATCGATCTGGCAACCGGCATGGAGGTGTGGCGTTTTCCGGTGGAGGCGGACGCCAAAAAAACCTTTTTCGCTGCCCCCAGCCTGACTGTGGATGGCCAGTTGATCGTTGGCGGTTATGATAATACCCTATACAGCCTGAATCGAGACACGGGGTCGGTGCTCTGGTCTTTTACTGAAGCGAAAGATCGTTACATCGGGAGTCCCCTGGTAGTTGAGGAGTCCATCTTTGCCCCGAATGCCGGTAAGCAACTATTTGCACTCAATACCGAGGGGAGATTTCTCTGGTCTTTCGAGAGCCAGAGCGCTCATTGGACCAGACCCGCAACCGACCCAGATTGCCAGTGTATTTACCTCTCTTCGATGGATCATCGCATCTACTCGATCGATGCCCAAACCGGCAGGCTGAAATGGATGACGGATGATCTTGGTGGGGCAATTGTAGGAACCCCAGCTTATGATTCGCGTGGTGTCCTTTACACCGGGACTTTTGCCAATGAGGTGGTGGCTGTTGACGCTGGCAACGGCGCAGTTCTATGGCGCACTCCCACTAACGGCTGGGTCTGGGGCGGACCCGTGTTAGCGGATGAGGCGCTATTTTTTGGCGACTTGAGCGGCACCCTGTACGCTGCGGACCCGCAGACGGGTGAAATCACCTGGAGTATCCAGGTAGATGGGCGGATATCCGCCTCCCCTCTTGTCACCCAGGACACGATCTATTTTAATACCGAAAACGGCTCGCTCTACGCAGTTGGAAATGACAGTAGCTTTGTCTGGCCTCAACCGAAGCTGATTGGCGGTAAGCTGTATACCACTCCGGTATTGGCGGGTGACACGTTACTCGTCGCCACGGTAGGAAGCGAGCAGTTGTTATACGCCTTGGATTTGAATGGCAACCAAAAATGGACCTTCGTCCCTGCTGAGAAATAATAACGGAAGTGCCTCATGTGGAATATCTTGATCATTAACCCCATGGTGAATACCCTGCTGTGGATTTACAGCGTCCTGGGCCAAAACTTTGGCCTGGCGATCATATTCTTTACCCTGCTTGTCAGGCTGATAACCTACCCCCTGACAGCTCAACAGATGAAGAGCGCCCAGGCCATGCAGGAATTTCAAAAATCCAAAAAATGGCAGGATATTCAAAAGAAATACAAAGATAACCGTGAGAAATTAGCCCAGGAACAGATGAAATTGTATAAGGAAATGGGGATCAGTCCATTTGGATCTTGCTTACCGACCCTGGTCCAATTTCCGATTATCATTGGTCTCTACCAGGCAATCATTCGTGCCTTGGCAGTCACCCCCATCCAACTGCTCGATCTATCCAGCCATATATACCCATTCGTCAATGCCGCCTCTTTAATCCCTTTGAACAATCGCTTCCTCTGGATGGACCTCAGCCAGCCGGAGCGCCTTCCGCTTTTCGGCGTCGGTATACCGATTTTGGCGATCTTCGTGGTGATTACGACCTATCTCCAGTCCAAGCTCATGACGCCTATGTCTCAACCCGGTGAGCAGGGAGCCCAAATGGCCCAGGCGATGAATTTATACATGCCATTCTTAATGGGCTGGTTGGCATATTCTTTCTCATCCGGCTTGGCGCTCTACTTTGTGGCCAGTAACCTGTTTACAATCATTCAATACGCAGCGATGGGCAAGGTTGACTGGCGCAATCTGCTGCCGGGCAGGAAGTAGAGGTTAAAAATTTAATATTATCTCCCTTGATCAGTCTGGAAATTCGTCTGAGAGGTATCCATGGAAAAGAAGCGGACAACTTTGGAGGTGATTGCTCCGACAATCGAAGAAGCGATCGCTAAAGGCTTAGGTGATTTAGGGCTCTCCGAAGACGAGGTGGAAATCGATATCCTGGATGAAGGCAGTCGGGGGCTGTTTGGCATTGGCTCTCGTCACGCCCGCATCCGCCTGACTGTAAGGACATCGGTTGATGTAGAAGAAATTCAATCCATGGAATCCCCCACCGAGCACACCAATGAAGAACAATTGGTCGTAGCCTGGGCCGAGCCTGAGAGTGATGAAGAAGGCTTTGAAAGAGAGCAGATAGAGGCGCGACCATCCAGCGTCTCGGATAGCGAGCTTGACTATTTCCTGGAGATCGCCAAAGATACGGTGGCTGAATTACTCAAGAAAATGAAGGTCGTTGCCCAGGTTTCAGCTCATTTGGATGCCGGCAACGAAATTCGTCATCGGCCTACGGTGCACGTCGATATCCTTGGTAAAGACCTGAGCATCTTAATTGGGCGCCAGGCTGAGACTTTAAACGCACTGCAGTACATTTCCTCCTTAATAGTCGGCAAAGAGTTGGGTCGCTCCATCACGATTGTGCTGGACGTAGAGGGTTATCGCAAACGTCGAGAGCAGCAACTGCGCCAGCTCGCCCGTCGTATGGCGGATCAGGCCTTAAAGACCAGTCGCCGCCAGGTGCTTGAGCCGATGCCAGCCAACGAGAGGCGATTGATCCACATCGAACTGCGGGATAACGCTCAGGTCAAAACTGAGAGTATCGGCGAAGAGCCGCGCAGGAAAGTCACCATCATCCCACTATAAGACTAGCTACTCATAAGAATATGTCACTGCGAACATATTCGCTTCGCTCAGTGTAAACTCCGCAAAGCAGTCACCTGCAGGGAGAGGATCGCCGCTCTTCGACAGGCTACCTCGCTGACCCTTCGCTGATCCTTCGCAGGCTCAGGACAGGGCTCAGGACGAGGCTCCGGACAGGTTCTGAGCTTGCACTGAACCCATCGCTAAACTCAGAGCTTGCACTGAATGAAGTGAAGTGGCAGGCCGCAGAGAAATGACAGGCAGCCGGGCAATGCACAGCGGGTCCCATTCAGCCCGTAGAGATACGCTGCTCGTCTTTCGAGTATAATTATCTTATGTACCAGCTCACTCGTTACGAACCCGTCGATTATTTAGTCATTGGGCATCTGGCAAACGATTTGACTCCCCAGGGGTCGCGCCTCGGAGGCACGGCTGCGTACGCGGCCTTGACCGCCCAGGCGTTGGGACTGAGGGTTGGCGTGGTTACTTCTTGGGGAGGCGATAGTGTCCCGGATTTAGACCCGCGAATTACGGTGGTTAATTATCCATCCGAGCACAGCACCACGTTTGAGAATATCTCGACTCCGGAAGGAAGAATCCAGTTTCTTCATCACCTGGCTTCTAACCTTAGCTTGAATTTAATTCCAGATGTGTGGCGAAATCCATCCATCGTTCATTTGGGGCCAATCGCCCAGGAAGTTGATCCAACTCTGGTTCGTAACTTCCCTAGCGCTTTGATCGGGGTAACTCCCCAGGGTTGGCTGCGAACGTTCGGCTCCGAGGGGCGTATCTACCCGTGTGAATGGCCTGAATCATCTTTTGTCCTCCAAAAAGCTGGCGCCACGGTTCTCAGCTTTGAGGATGTTGGTGGCTTCGAAGAGAGAATCGATGAAATGGCTTCGTCCAGCCGAATATTGGCCGTAACCGAAGCCGCTGAGGGGTCGCGGGTATATTGGAACGGCGATGTCAGGCGTTTCCGTGCGCCGCAAATCGAATTGATCGATGACACCGGCGCTGGGGATATTTTTGCCGCTGCCTTTTTTGTGCGCCTTTTTGTCACCCGCGATCCCTGGGAAGCCGCCAGATTCGCCACGCAGCTTTCCGCTTTCTCTGTCGCGCGCGCCGGTTTACAATCCATACCGACGGCTGAAGAAATCGAAGCGACCACCGTCGAAGTTTTTTGAACTCAGGCAACCACACACTCGATGGGTTTCATTTATACATTTGCGAATCAAAAAGGCGGTGTCGGTAAGACGACTACAGCTATCAATTTGGGAGCCTACCTGGCATATTATGGTCAAAAAGTTCTCCTCATTGATCTTGATCCCCAGGCAAATGCAACCTCATGCCTGAAAATCGATAGAAACACGGTTCGGGGTGGGACGTACGAGGCCCTGATTGGCTCGAGCCCGGCAAACAACCACATATTGCATAACCCGCGGCTGAAATTGTCGATTTTGCCGTCCTCAACCGCGCTGGCGGGCGCCGAAGTCGAACTGGTCAATGAGCTGGCTCGTGAAATTCGCTTGAAAAAAGCGCTGGAACCCATTGCCGACCGTTATGACTATATCTTGATCGACTGCCCTCCCTCTCTCGGCCTGCTCACCATAAATGGTCTGGTGGCTGCCAAAGACGGTGTAATTATCCCCGTCCAATGTGAGTACCTGGCTCTCGAGGGGTTAGGTCAGCTCACCCAAACGCTCGATCGCGTGCGCGAAGCTCTTATTCCCCGGCTTGTCATCCGTGGGGTATTGCTGACCATGCACGATGGGCGCACCAATCTCTCCAATGATGTCGTCAGAGAGGTGCGCCAGTATTTCCAGCACCTGGTTTTCGATACCGTCATCCCACGCAGCGTGCGTCTTGCCGAAGCGCCCTCCTACGGGCAGCCAATCTCGGTGTACGCGCCTAATTCAACCGGCGCCGTGGCCTATGAAGCTCTGGCAAAAGAATTCCTCGCCGGGAATGGCGTCAGCCTCCCGGTTCTCCAGGTGTAAATATGTCGCGTAAAAGTGGCTTAGGTAGAGGTCTTGAGGCGCTGATCCCAAAAGCTGATCAGCCCTCCCGGGACAATCTCACCTACCTCCACGTAGATCGCATCCTGCCCAATCCCCGGCAGCCCCGCGCAAAGATCGATGCAATTGAACTTGCCGAGCTGGCTGCCTCGATTCGCGAGCATGGTTTGATCCAGCCTCTGGTCGTATCGTATGACGAAACGAACGAACAATACGTGCTCATCGCAGGTGAGCGTCGGTTGATTGCAGCCCGCCAGGCAGGCGTGATGTCTGTCCCAATTATCTTGCGCGAGGTAACCGATCAACAACGCCTGGAACTGGCGCTGATCGAAAACATACAGCGCGCCGACCTCAACCCGCTGGAAGCCGCGGATGCTTACCGCCAGTTAGCGGATGACTTCCAGTTGTCCCATGAGGAGATTGCGAAGCAGGTGGGCAAAAGTCGGGCGACGGTGACGAACACTTTAAGGCTTTTAAACCTGTCTGCGCAGGCTCAAAAAGCCCTCGTTGAAAACCAGATCAGCGAAGGCCATGCCCGGGCGCTGCTTGGCTTGCCAACCCACCAGGCGCAAGATGCGGTCTTACAGACGATATTAACCCGCGGTCTGAATGTGCGCCAGACAGAAGAATTGGTCAGGAAATTGGGGGGGCAGAAACCGAGGATTAAATTTAAGACAACCCCCAATCCGGAAATCGTCGCCATTGAGGAGAAGCTGCGCAATCAATTAGGGACGAAAGTCAGGCTGCTCCCCAGAAACAAAGGCGGAACGATCATCATCCACTACTATTCGGATGAGGATCTGGATTCCCTGCTCAAGGCGATTTTGGGTGAGTGAAAGAATTTTTCATTTACGGCAGTTTGCATACAAATCCTGATCAGGTTATTCACGCAGTAAAATCCTCCTAAAAAGGGAAAGTTCTATGCTTATCCTGTTTAACGCGAGCATCTACACCCTGGATTCCCACCAGCCCGTTGTCGAAGCTATCGCCATCGATAACGGTCGGGTCATGGCAGTGGGCGATGCGGATTCGCTATTCTCAGCGATGAACAGGCCTTACGAGCAGATCGACCTGGCTCGAAATACCATCCTGCCTGGCCTGGTGGATGCCCATATCCATCTCGAAAAATACGCCTTCAATCTGCAAAAGGTCGATTGCGAAACGTTAACGCGGGCTGAATGCCTGTCTCGAGTGGCGGCGAGGGCTGGAAACTCAGCGCCAGGTGTATGGGTCCTCGGTCACGGTTGGAACCAAAATGATTGGCCTGAGGGGTTTGGTAGCAAGGCCGACCTGGATCGGGTCAGCCCACAACACCCGGTGTACCTGACTGCCAAATCTCTCCACGCAGCCTGGGCAAACAGTCTCGCTTTGCAGACCGCCGGGCTGACCGCATCCACGCCCAATCCACCCGGAGGGTTAATCGGGCGGGATGAAAACGGGGGGCCAAACGGTCTCTTGTTTGAGGCTGCCATGCAATTGGTCGCCGATTCAATCCCACGACCGACTGCTGTTGAAACAGCCCGCGCAATCCAGGATGCCCTCCCCAGGCTATGGAGCCTGGGTTTGACCGGCGCCCATGACTTCGACCAGCAAGTTTGCTTCCAGGCGCTTCAACAACTCAACCGAGATCAACAGCTTCATTTCCGGGTAACCAAAAGTATCCCCTTAGAGGATATCTATCACGCAGTTGACCTGGGGTTGCAGACCGGATTTGGAGATGATTTCCTGCGCATCGGTTGCGTTAAAGCCTTTGCCGACGGGGCGCTGGGACCGCGCACCGCGGCTATGTTCCAGCCCTATGCCGGTGAACCCGATAATCGTGGCATGCTTTTATTAGATGGTGAAGAGTTGTACGAGTACGGCAAACTGGCAGTCGAAAATGGGCTGGCTCTGGCGGTCCATGCAATCGGAGATCGCGCCAATCATGAAGTGTTAAACGCCTTCGCCCAAATAAAAAACCTGGAATATGCACTGTTTGAGAACAGGCGGATAACCGCGCCCAGGCGGCACCGCATAGAGCATGTCCAGTTGATCCATCCGGATGATGCACCCAGGCTGGCAAACCTGGGGATCATCGCCTCCATGCAGCCTATCCATGTTACCTCGGATATGCGCATGGCAGATACTTACTGGCAGGCTCGCGCCGCCCATTCATACGCCTGGCGGACGCAATTGGATTATGGAGCACGCCTGGCTTTTGGCTCGGACGCGCCGGTGGAATCCCCGAATCCGTTCTGGGGGTTGCACGCAGCCGTTACCCGCCAGCGTGCTGATGGTTCCCCCGGAAAGGATGGCTGGTATCCGGAACAAAGAATAGATATCCACCATGCCATTCAGGCATATACAACCGGAGCTGCTTACGCCGCCGGTTTAGAACATCACCATGGAAAATTGATGCCGGGATATTTTGCCGACTTGATTGTCCTTGAGACCGATCCTTATCGCTGTTCTCCCGAAGGATTAAGGGACATCCTACCCACTGCTACGATGGTTGCCGGAAAATGGGTTTACAATTCATAATCCCCCGGGAAACAACCCGGGGGACAAGATGACAGCCGCACGAAGTTTTAGAGCGTATTACTTCAATCCCCCAAACGATACCCTGCTCCCCAGATCGTCTGAATATATTTAGGATTCGAGGGGTCTGTTTCGACCTTTTTCCGCAGACGACGGATGGTCGCTTCGATGAGATTGGTGTCCCCGTTCGCTTCAGCATACCCCCACACATTTTTCAGCAATTTTTCCTTGCTGATGACCACGCCCGCATTTTGCATAAGATACTTGAGCAACCGGTATTCCAACGGGGTGACCTGAACGTTCTTCTCGCTGCTGGTAACCCGTCTTTTCTCCAAATCTAGGATCAGGCTATCGAATGCAAGTTGCTTTTTCGGAGAGACTCGCTGGCGCATGTTTCGGTATAGGAGCATTCGAATCCGCGAAACCAGCTCTTTCAGAGCAAAGGGCTTGACAATATAATCATCTGCTCCGGCTTCGAAGGCATTGAGAATATCTTGCTCTTGATCTCTGGCGGTGAGCATGATGATGGGGACATCCGAGACCTGGCGCACCCGCCTGCAGACCTCTAAGCCATCCATCAAAGGCATCATGATGTCTAAAATCAACACCTGGACGTTTCTGGTTCGCCACAACATTAAGGCCTGGGACCCATCTTCAGCAAAAATTAAGTTGATATTTTCGTCCCTGAGGGCGAATTCAACAATCTGCTGGATATCTGCGTCGTCGTCTGCAAATAATAGATTAATTGGTTCCATTCCAAGCCCTAGTTTTATGGGAGTCAGGCAATGGATAAATTGCTGCTCCTTCAATGAAAAACGAAGATTCTCTGATTCTGTTACAGGTAATATTGACCAGATCATTGCCTTTACAAATCAACCTGCTAAGATGCAAACAAACCTCCGGGAGCGCAATATTACTGCGTTGGCGGAGGTTTGTGTCTTGCTTTGGGTCAATTCGTTGTCAGCGTTTTTTCGGATCCGGGGTCTATAGTTTCCAAATGCGTTCAAGAATTACATACCAGTCCACAGAGAGCGTCTTTATCGGCTGGAAATCACTGGTGCGAGAGGAGAAACGTCAACCAGCTCTGCAATAATCACCAGCCTTTCAAGGTAAAGGCTTACTTCTGGATTCCATCCGGTACAGGTAATCAGGGTCAATTGTCCATCTGTCACGGGTTCTAGCACGGTTAGATCGCTCTCGGATACCACTCGCTTCTCGCGAACCAGATATGTATAGATATTTTCTTCCGTGTGCACCACGACTTCATCCTCGGGGAGGAGCTTATCCAGGTGACGGAAGGGCCCATCGCTGCCATCCCAGAGGGATACATGCCCCGCCAGGGCAGTGTTGCCCGCCAGGCCAGGCCAGGATGTCTCACCCATCCAGGCGACCTCGTTGCGCAGCCCACGGATTAACCATGTCATTCCATCATAAGGGACATACTTAACCTCTGTATCGACACTCAATGCAGGGATCAGGATACGATTGACCGGGGTGAGGTCTTTGGCCTCCTCGGTTTCGCTTGAGGTCTCAACCGATGGGCTGGGTATAGGGTAATCTGGCAGAGTCTGGTGCTCTTCTTCCGGTGAATTAGAAGGCCAAACCGGTCCTTCCTCTGGCACCGGTAGATAAACGAGTTTCGACAGGTTAGTGTTATCTCCAAGCTGGGAGGCAATCTCTCTCTCTTGCTGACCGGCTTTGACCAGCAGTCCAAGCGCTAAGCCAAAGATCACAGCCGTGGACAGGAATAACGTTCCCATCTTGAGATACCATCCGGACCAGTCTGAGAGTTTTTGCCGCGAGTAAAATCCATACCCCAGCGCAAATGCGCCAAGCACTCCCAGAAAAATTCCACTGATCAGGACAGGAAGGACATATCGGGGCAGGTCTCTCTCTTCAACTCCCTCCAATTCCATTCCGCCTGTACCCGGCAGGACGGAAGATACGATCAACTGAAAACTGGCGCTGTTGGAGGTTTTGGTCGCTGTGGCTCCTCCAAATCTATAGCGGACTGTCGCCAGATTGGTAACCGTGGTGTTAAAAGTTGCCAGGCTGTTCACCCTGCCAATCGTGACAACCGTTACTGTTTCGCCTGCCTCCAGCACGCTAACGTTGACCGTTATTTTTCTGGTTGTGTTGTTTGTGGTTGCAGTTCCCTTGGAGGTCGTCGTGCTGATTAAATCTAGGAAGGTTGAAAAAGTGTCTTCGATGACAACATCCGTCACCAATGCATTCCCGCTGTTTGTAACCCGTATGGTGTAGGTGGCATTTTGAGCTGTGCGCACCTGGCTCGGGCTGACCGACAATGTTATTCCAATGGTGGCTGTCCCCGTGCTCGTGTTGATATCTTCGGCTACATTGTTGCTTAAATTGGCTTCCGGGCTGGAGGTTGCGACTCGGACTGAGTTACTGATTTCCGCCGTTGGGCTGGATAACGTGTTGGCAACCCGTGTCCGCAAGTTGAAAGAAGTTCGGTCGTCCGCACCCAGGTTGGACGGCAGCCTCCACACATAGGTGCCAGCAGTGGGCGTGGTTGGGGTGATGCCAGATGTATCCGAAACATACGTTAGAGAGCTGGGAAGAACATCCGTTATGACGATATTCGAAGCGGTGATGCTGCCGGTATTGGTAACCGCTATCGTATAGGTGATCAATTCCCCCGGGAGGACGGTTGTTCGACCATCATTTTTTCTAATGAACAAATCCGCGGTTGCAAGCTGAATGTCCTGGCGGTTGTCCATCCCAGCCACGATCGTCGTATTGACGGTGTTGGGTTGGTATCCGATTTTCGAGGCGTTAATTGTTGCCGCGCCCACTGCCAGCGGATTGGTGATCGTATCGGTAAATGTATACCAGCCGCTTACATTGGTTGTGGTGCTGTAGACCTGGCTTAAACTATCCGTTACAACGACAGTCGCATTGGCAATCGCCTGGCTGGTTCCCATCTCGCTGACTATTCCGATCAGGCGCGTCGCCGGCGCCTGAAACGCTTTAGGCGCAAATGCATGGGCTTCTCCACGTACCGCTGACCGAGGTATCAATATTGCCCACACAAGGACGATCGCAGTCACGATGATAAGGAAAACTGCTTCCGCGAGCCCAAAACGATTTATGCTTGACTTGATTCGTTCGTGAATTGGACTGGTCATTTCTGCTCCATTGAGTATGATGGATAGTTATGGAACGAAGACCAAAAATTGATCAGCAGGAATATCCAGAGGAAGCTCGATCCCCGCCTGCTCAATCATACTTATTATATCAGCTTGCCGATTTTCGTAAACGGCGTGAATCGCCTTCCCGAATCGTCACCCCGATGCTATCCAGGTGTTCCAGCAATGCCAGAGCATACTTACGGCTTGTATTAAAATGATCGCGCACCTGGGCGGCTGTGATGAGCCCTTGCGACTCGATCAGCGCCTTAATTCCCGTCACCATGCTTTGATACCCTTCCTGGTTGTAAACGACCTCGGGGGAGACCTGGACGAGCAAGCCCATCTCTATCAGGGCGGAATAGAGCTGCTCGCCAACTTGAGACAGGCACTCTTTTACCGATGGTGGTGAAAATTCATTCGCCTTGAACTGCTCGATCAAACCATCCACCTGTTTTTGTTGGTGGGCGGTGAAACGGATCTGGTGGGAGGGAAGTGTGATCAAAGGTCCAACTTCCTTCAAGAAACCGAGGTATACCAGTCTTTCCAGGGCAAGGTTAAAGAAACGCGGGGCGACCCGCAACTTGCTTTTTAATTCCTCCTTTGGCATGCCCCGCTTCAATGGATTCGAGCGATGATAAGCTTCGACATCATTCAATAGCCGCGACTGGAACTGGTCCCAATATCCTTTGCTCACAATGAGGCTCTCTTTAGGGATGTTGGCAGTGTGCTCCCTCCTCAGCTCTCCACTGGAGAGTGTGAATACCTGGGTTGAATCAACCAAAGCTTTGAACGCTTGCTTCGCGCTCGCCTCATTTAAATTTGTGCGCGCGGCCACGTCCTGGTATTGCGCCACACCCAGTTGGTTGACTGCCTGGAGGAATATTTCTGCGGGCGAGCCCTTTGCCAGGGTCTTGAAGTGCTCGAGAGTTGCGGGGTTAAAGCGCCTGTGCCGGCCTTTTGGATGCGGATCGATGACGAAACCACCTCCCAGGGTCTCTCCGGGCGACAGGCGCCTTAAGATATAGCGGTCGTTGCGGACAGCCACAACCTTTTCCGCTGTTTCGAGTTGGAGCCAACCTTCCTCGCTCGGATTCAAGGCTTCTACACCAATCAATCGCAACCGCGCTACCACCTCGGTCGCGCCTAAAAATAACTTTACCGAGGTATTGTGCTTGATCGTTATGCTCGCATCCGGCAGCAGCCTGAATTGCACATCCAGGCGTCCGGTAGGTTGATAGTCATTGGGGTGTGCAACTACGTCCCCACGCTCAACTTCTTCCAGGTTTACTCCCGAGATGTTCACTGCCGTACGGCTGCCTGGTACAGCCACTTCCTCTTTGCGCTTGTGGGTCTGTAAGCCGCGCACTCTCCCTTTTGAACCTCTTGGCAAGATTGCGATCTCATCCCCCACTCTCAATTCCCCATCCACTAATGTCCCGGTCACAACTGTCCCAAAACCCTGGATTGTGAACACCCTGTCGATAGGCAAACGCGGTCTCCCGAGATCTGATCGGGTAGGGCGCTCCTGCAAGCATAAATCCAGGGCTTCGAGCAACTCCTGCATGCCTTCTCGCCTGCGGGCAGAGACGCGAACGATGGGTGCGGATTCCAAAATTGTGCCCCGCAGTACCTGGCGAATCTCATCCTCGACGAGTTCGAGCCATTCATCGTCTCTTACTAGGTCTACCTTATTCAGAACAACAATGCCAGCTTGCACCTGCAATAGGTCCAATATGGCCAGATGCTCGCGTGTTTGCGGCATGATGCCCTCGTCAGCCGCGATCACGAGCAAAGCCGCGTCAATCCCCCCAATGCCAGAAAGCATATTCTCGATAAAATCTCGGTGCCCGGGTACATCCACTATCCCCACCTCTTCCCCGTTCGGCAGGGTAAGCCAGGCAAAGCCGAGGTCGATGGTCATCTCTCTTTCACGCTCTTCTTTGAGGCGATCAGGGTGAGTCCCCGTGAGCGCCTCCACAAGCGTGGATTTTCCATGATCCACGTGTCCTGCTGTACCGATAACGCGCATTGATTTCTTTTATCTTTTTATTTGCTATCGCATACGACCAATGCTGCGCTCATAAGCCGCGACCCATTCATGTACCATCGCCAACAAGGATTGGAGTCTTTTTTCGGTTTGATCGCCCATTTGGCTGATCAGATCGCTGAATTCGTGGATCGTGTCTTCGACACCTACTACCCGCTCGGCAAGCCTTTCGTACTGGCGGCTGGCTTCGCCGCGCTGTTCTTCCTGGGTTAACGTATAGTTGATCCAGCGTTTTTGATCATCCGCTTTAAATGTCACCCACTCCTGGCGGAATCTCTCCTCGGCAAGCCGCTGTATCTCGGTGATCTCGTTCAGTCTGCGCTCAACCAATGCGTTGAGTTCATCCAAAGTCTTTTGAGAGCGTTTTACATTCCGGTGGGTCGCTTCGAGGGATTGTAAGTTTGATTCAACGGTGGCGGTCTGGCGCTCGATGACTTCAAAGCGCGTCTGCCATTCTTTCCATACCCGGTCACGCTCGACCTGAACCATAGCCTGGTTATCCAGGAATTTGGTTTGCTCCTCTCTGCGTTCCGCCTCCAGCAGAGAAAGCTCATTCAGTCGAGTCTCGATCTTCCGCAAAGTCATCGCAGTCAGTTCCGTGCGACCGCGCTGTTCATCGACATTCTTGCGCAGCGCGGCTACCTCGCCCTGGACATCCGTCAGCCGTTTGACATCCTGGCGCCTGCCGTCTTCGATCAGGCGTAAGGAGCGTGTATATTCTTCCTCACCCCTGTGGATCGAATCAAAGCGCAATCGGACCTCATCGATGGCCTTCCCGAGCCGGCTTTCTTCTTCCGTTCGCGCTTGAATGGCGCGCTTCAAGTCTGCCAATACGGCGATTTCCCTGCGGATATCGGCTAAACTTTCCTCCAGGCCGCGCATTTCCACTCGCCGGATTTTCTCTACCTCATCTTCTCTTCTCTTTATATCCTTTTCCAGCTCATCCAGGGTTTGTTTCGACTCAATCCGCTGCTGCAGCATTGCCTCGTCAAACTGATCGATGCGTCCCAGCAGCGAACCCAGGCGAGTTATTTCACTGCGTAAATCTTTGATCTGCTGCGATAAAGGCGCCAGGCCGCCCTCCATTATAACTACCCGTTCTTCCAGCGAGGCAAGCTGGGTTTTATCCTTTCGGCGCTCACCATCCAACCAATCTACTTTTTTCAGGGCTTGTTCGAGTTCCATGGGTGAATCTCCTGAGAATAGCGGTGTTAATCCGCCGCTTAATGCCAACCGAAACGATTATAGCACGGCATTCCAAATTCACTGGTTCTTTGGGAATCGCCGTGGTGGAACACCGGATTTGGGGTTGTG
>Ga0209751_10001859_pt1 | contig 21411 bp, 19 predicted proteins | sample RifCSP13_1_FD_184019 | JGI IMG/M metagenome (GOLD analysis project Ga0209751, IMG submission 184019) | Soil microbial communities from Rifle, Colorado - Rifle CSP2_sed 13_1 (SPAdes) (version 2) | ecosystem: Environmental > Terrestrial > Deep subsurface > Rock core/Sediment | place: Rifle... | reverse complement strand
CGGGCGGCGCACCGCCAGGCCCAGGCCGGGGAAGGGCTGCCGCCAAATCAGCTCGGCCGGCAAGCCCAGACTGAGACCTACGCGGCGCACCTCATCCTTGAACAGGTAGCGCAGCGGCTCCACCAGTTCGAAATCCATGTGGTCCGGGAGTCCGCCCACGTTGTTTTGAGCGTTCCTTGAGACCCTGCATGCCCGCCTTTCGAGCGGATCGGGATGGCGGTGAGGATTCTACAATGAGATCAGGTAATCAGGTAAACAGTATTAATCTAGAAACAATCCGAGTGCGCATGTGCTAGAATCCTTTTGTTCGCGAAGGCGAACGTTTTTATATCCCGCATGATCCCTAACCTCGTTTTGGCCTCGAATTCTCCGCGGCGCAAGGAACTGCTGGCCTTGGGGGGGCAGCCCTTTGCGGTGGCGCCCGTTGGGATAAACGAAGACCCGCTTCCTGGGGAGGAGCCACGTGCGTATGTTCAGCGCCTGGCCGGCGAAAAGGCGCAGACGGTTGCCGACGGCCTGAGGGGGCGGAGTGGAATCGTGCTGGCGGCCGATACTACTGTGGTGCACGATGGGCGCATCGTGGGGAAACCCCGGGATGCCGTGGAAGCCAAGGCCATCCTGAATACGCTGCGGGGGCAAGAGCACACAGTGTTCACCTCCATTTCGGTAATACGATCCTCTGATGGAGCCCAGCTCAACGATCTGGCGGAAACCAGCGTGCCCATGCGTGATTATTCTGATGAAGAGATGGAGGTGTATGTGGCCACGGGCGAGCCTCTAGACAAGGCGGGCGCTTATGCGATACAACATGCCGGCTTCCATCCTGTGGCCTCGATGACCGGCTGCCTGGCAAACGTAGTCGGCTTGCCCTTGTGCCACCTGAAACGGACCATGCTGAAATTAGACCTTGCCTTTGAAGTAGACCTGCCCAGCGCCTGCCAGGCGCATTTCGCCTATGATTGCCCGGTAAGCGGGGACGTCCTCGCGTGGCGCCAATGAAACAACTCGCTGCGCTGGTCATCCTTGGCTACCTGCTGGCGGCCTGCGGCGGCCCTGGCGGTTCCTCAGAGCTGCCGACCCCACAGGTCAGTGTCAATTCCGCGCCGGATGCCGAAGGCACGGCCATCGCCTACTTGAGCGCCTGGAACGAAGGCAATTACACCGCCATGTACCAAATGCTGTCGGCGGCCAGCAAACAAACCATTACGCAGGATGAGTTCCTAGCCCGTTACGCCATGGTGGCCACGCAGACCAATCTATTCCGCGTCGACTACGAGATCCTTTCCTCGTTAACTAACCCCAAGGACGCCCAGGTAGGCTACCGGGTCACGCTGAACTCGGCGGTGATCGGCGCCATCACCCGCGAGACCGGCATGACCCTGGAGTTGGACGGCGGGCTTTGGCGGATAGCCTGGGAAGATCGCATCATCCTGCCTGAGCTGGCGGGCGGTAACCGATTGAGCCTGGAACGCTTCGTACCCACCCGCGGGATTATCTACGATCACAATGGGCAACCCATTGCCGCTAACACAAAGGCGGTGGCGGTGGGGGTGTATCCTTCGCTGATCGCTGAGGGCGACGAGGATGAGGTACTCAGTGAATTGGCGCGGGTCAGCCAGCGTCCGATAGCGGAGATCAGTGACCTCTTATTTCCTGAGGAGGGTGATCCGGATTATTACATCCCTATCGCCGAGGTGTCGCAAGACGAGTTTGATGCGCGCGCCGGCGATTGGTCCGACTTAACCGGCATTTACTACAACAATTACGACACACGACTTTACTTCGGCAGCGGGGCCGCCCCGCAGGCCGTGGGCTATTACGGCGCCATCCCTGCCGAAGAAGTTCCCAACTATATTCCGCTCGGCTACCAGAGCTCGGATTGGATCGGGCGCATGGGGATCGAAGACTGGGGTGAAGAATACCTGGCGGGCACACGCGGCGGGGCGCTGTATGTGCTGGATCCCAATGGCCAGGTGGTTACCAAACTGGCCGAGACTGGGGCTCAGCCGGCTTCCTCGGTAATTACAACCTTGGATCTGGAATTGCAGCTGCGCGCCCAGGAAGCGATCAAGGATTTCAGCGGAGCTATCGTGGTGCTGGAGCGGGACACCGGCCGGGTGCTGGCCATGGTCTCCTCGCCGGGCTTCAACCAGAACTGGGCTGACCCGGCAGATGCCAACAGTTTCTGGGACACGTACTTTCCAGACGATAACCAGCGGTTCTTCAACCGTGCCACTCAGGGACAATATCCGCCTGGTTCCATATTTAAGTTGATCACATTTTCTGCCGGGTTGGAAAGCGGTTTGTTCCAACCTGAATCTACATTGGATTGTACGAATCAGTGGTTCGGCCTCTCCGGCATTGTGCTGGATAACTGGACGGTGGAAAAGGAATTACCGCCTGACGGCGTGCTGAACTATCTGCAGAGCTTGATGCGCTCCTGTAACACCTGGTATTACCAGATCGGGTTGGACCTGTATAACGCCGGCATGATCGACGCCATCACTGAAATGGCGCGCGGCTTCGGTCTGGGCGGTCAGACCGGGATCCAGGAAGTGGCCGAGGTTGGTGGAACGCTGTCTGTGCCAAGCTCTGAGGATGGGGATACCGGCCGCAATGAGGCGGTGCAGCAAGCCTTCGGGCAGGGCAGCACCACCATCACACCGCTGCAGGCGGCAGTCTATGTGGCCGCGGTGGGCAACGGTGGCACGCTCTACCGCCCACGCCTGGTGGACAGTGTAGTGGATGCCAACGGAGTGAGCGTGCTGGATTTTGAACCGGAGACGATGGGCACACTACCCATTAGTGAAATTACCCTGACGAGTCTACAGAATGCCATGCGCATGGTCGTGGCCGAACCGCGCGGCACCGCCCAGCGCCAGTTCTCCGGGTTTAGTATCGTTGTGCACGGCAAAACTGGTACAGCCACCGCCGGCGAAGGGGTGGACCCGCATGCCTGGTTCATCGGTTATACAGATGCTGGCCGGCCCGACCAGCCCGACATCGCTATCGCTGTCCTCGTGGAGAATATTGGCGATGGATCCGAGTTTGCCGCGCCGATTTGGCGGCGGGTGGCAAGTTATTACTTCTTCGGGGCGCCCGACAGGTTGTATCCGTGGGAGTCGGCCTTCGGCGTCCTCGACCCGATCTATTTCGACGAGACCCTGCAGGCGGAGGCCACAGCTACTGCTGAAGCGGAAGAAGCCATTGAACTTACGCCGCAACCCTGATCTGCAATCCGCAACATGCCTAAGATTCCCGGACTGGTGATCCGCTCACAATCCGGTTTTTACGAAGTTGAGACCTCCAGTGGGGTGGTATTGGCGCGCCTGCGCGGCCGCTTGAAGCAAGGCCGCGCCATGGGCGACCTGGTGACCCTCGGCGACCGGGTTCAAGTATCCATCGAAGAAGGCGATGAGCCGATGATCGAGGCCGTGGAACCCCGCAAGCGGGCCTTAGTACGCCGCGACCCGCGCCCCCAAGGGCTTTATGAGCAGGTGATAGTGGCCAATCCTGACCAGGCTGTGTTCGTGTTTGCCTGCGCAGACCCGGCTCCCAAGCTGCGCATGCTGGACCGCTTCCTGGTGATTGCCGAGGCGCAGGGGATCCCGGCAGTTGTGGTGGCTAACAAGGTCGACCTTGTTGGGATGGAGAAGGCGCAGGCAATGTTTGCCTACTATACAGACCTGGGTTATGGCTTGCTCTACACGTCGGCGATAGAGGGACAAGGGGTTGAGGCGTTGCGCGCCGCCTTGCAAGGCAGGCTGTCTGTATTGGCGGGGCCCTCGGGGGCCGGCAAGTCCAGCCTGATGAACTTGGTGCAGCCTTCGCTGGATCTGCGCGTGGGAGACGTACAGCAAGGATCAGGGAAGGGCAAACACACCACCGTCGAACGCCAACTGTCCAAGTTGGAAGGGGGCGGTTACGTAGCCGACACGCCCGGCCTTAAGGCGCTAGCTTTGTGGAACGTCCAGCCAGAAGAGCTGGACGGCTATTTCCCCGAGATGCGCGACCTGATCGCAGGCTGCCAATTTCGGGATTGCGCGCACCTGGAAGAACCGGGCTGCGCGGTGCGGGCGGCGGTGGAGGGAGGGAAGATCCACTCGAGTCGTTACGAATCCTACCGCCTGCTGCGGCTTGGGGAAACCAAGGATTGAAAAATGTTGAAATGTGGAAATAAAAACGCTGCCGACCGGCAGCGTTTTCTACTTGTCTTTTTTGCGCCGTTCTATCCCTAGCATAGCGGCCCCTACCACGCCAAGAATAAGGCCAGTAACGGAAATAGCATAGGTCAGGAAGAACAGGAAGAAACTTGAGGGTAGGATATGTACACCGGGGAGCATTAGCCAAGGTACCACGAATCCAAAGAGGACCATGACGAAGCCCAGGGCGATGATCTGTTTACCGCTTAATCGAAGTAAGGGTGGCATCTAAGTTGGGGTCGTACAGCCAGCAAAGTGTATGGAAATCGGGTTCCGGCAAGAATTCGGGCGGATCCTGAACGTTGCACAGCCCGTCCATGAATTCCGGGCAGCGCGGATGGAAGCGGCAGGCGCGGGGCGGGTTGACCAGGCTAGGGGGTTCGCCGGGTGGCACGTCTTTGTAATGGGTGGCGTTTTCCGCATCCGGATCCGATGTGGCAGCCAAAAGAGCCCGGGTGTAGGGATGGCGCGGGTTCTTCAGCAACTTATCCATAGGCGCTTTTTCCACCAATTGCCCTGCATACATGACAAAGATGCGTTCAGAGAAATAGCGCACGGTGGAAAGATCGTGGGTGATATAGATGACGGCCAGATTGTGGCTTTCCTGCAGGCCGCGCAGCAGCTTGAGGATCTCAACACGAACCGAGGCATCCAGCATGGAAACCGGTTCATCCGCCACGATGAGCTTCGGCTCCAGGATCATGGCGCGGGCAATGACCACGCGTTGCTGCTGGCCGCCGCTGATCTGGTGGGGGAATTTGGGCATAAATTCATCTTGAGGGGTGAGTTTGACCTCTTCCATCACCTTGCGAATGCGGCGTAAGCGCTCTTTGGGATCCTTTACTCCGTGAATGATCAACGGTTCTTCCAAAATGCGCTGGATGGACATGAAGGGCGCCAGAGATCCAAAGGGGTCCTGCTGCACGTAGCCCACTTGCGAGCGGAACCACTGCAGGTCAGACCGGTCGTAGAGGTTTATGTCTTTGCCCTCGAAGGTGATTGTGCCTTCCGTAGGGATGTTGATCCCCAGGATGGTTTTCATCAGGCTGGATTTTCCGCAGCCGCTCTCGCCGACGATGGCGATGGCCTCGCGTTGATGTAGGTCAAAGGTGACCCCATCCACGGCGCGCACGTATCCGGCGTGGCCGAAACCAAAGCGGCGCAGTTCAAACCAGACCTTTAAGTCTTTGATGGAAAGCAGCAGGTTGCCGGAGGTCTTCCCGTTGCCGGCGGTCTGTACTGCGGTTTGTGTTTCTGTTTTTGCTTTCATGCAGCGGCGCGCTCCATACCCGGTTCATATAGCCAGCACTTAACAAGCCGGCCACTGAGATCGAACAGTGGTGGGTCTAGCTTGCATTTCTCGAAGACAAAAGGACAACGAGCCGCAAACCGGCAGCCTTTGGGAGGATTAATCAGGCTGGGAGGCTGCCCAATGATGAATTCCGGTTCTACAGTCTCTCGCAAGCGCGGCACGCTGGCCATTAATTTTTGGGAATAAGGATGTAGGGGTTTTTCAAAAAACCGTTTGGCGTCCCCATCTTCCAGGATCTGGCCGGCGTACATGACGATCACACGGTCGGCTAGCTCGCTGGACGTGGCGATGTCGTGAGTGATCAAGATGAAGCTGGCATCCGTCTCCTTCTTGATGCGCTTGAGCAGGTTCATGATGTTAGCCTGGGTCAGCAAGTCGAGGGCCGAAGTGGGTTCATCCAGCACGATGAGCTCGGGGTTGGTGATCAGAGCCATGGCAATGGCCACGCGCTGGCGCATGCCGCCGCTCAGTTCAAAGGCATAGCGATTGAGGAAATCCACGGGCACGCCAACCTTCTTAAACATTTCCTTGGCGCGTTCCAGCGCCTGTGCCTTGGTCAGATCGAGGTGAATGATCAGGGGCTCGGCCACCTGGTCGCCCACCTTCAGAACCGGGTTCAGCGAGTTCATGGCGGCCTGGGGAACCATGGACATGCGGACCCAGCGGACGCCATTGCGAAATTCGTCATCATTCATTTGCATGGTGTCTTTTTCATGCAAATACACGCGCCCGCTGTATTCGAGGACATTGCGCGGCAGCAGCCTAAGGATAGCCTTCGCAAAGGAGGTCTTTCCACAACCGGATTCACCGATAAACACAACGGCTTCATGTTTTGGTAACCTGAAGTTAACCTTGTCCACGGCCTGGACTGCACCGCGGGATGTGCGGAAATACAACTTGAGATCTTCTACATTGAGCAGTGAGTTGTTCTCCATTTACTTTAGATGTCTCTCAATCTTGGATTGAAAATGCGGTCGAGAGCGAAGCCCACTAAGGCAAAGCCTAGGCCGGTAATGATGAGCAGGACCGCGGGTTCCAGGATCCAGTAGTAGTAGCCATTGTAAACGGCTCCGCCGCCCTGCCAAGCGTCTTGAATTACCTTTCCCCACGTGGGCAGTACCGGATCGCCCAGGCTCAGGCTGGCTAAGGTGGCCTCCAGAAATACATAGGCCGGCACGCCCAAGACCAGGCTGGGAATCAGCAAAGGGGTAATGCGCGGGATGAGGTAATTGAAGATGATGCGGGTGTTGCTGGACCCATAGGCGCGGGCGGCTTCGATATAGGGCGATTCCTTCACCTGCAAGAAGATAGCCCGGTAGCCCTTGATGGCGCCGCTGAAAATCGTAAGCACCACGGTAACCAGAAGGATGGTCCAGATACTGCGTGAATAGAACGTGCCGATCATAATCAAGAGACTCAGGAAAGGTAAGTTGATGCTGACCTCGGTGATGCGTTGGATCAGTTCATCCACCCAGCCGCCATACCAAACTCCCACGGCGGCGAAGATCATGGAAAACACCGACGTGCCGAACGAGGCGGTCAGGCCGAAGGCCAGGGCGATCGGCGTTCCCCACAGAATGGCGATGGTCAGATCGCGGCGTTGAGTGTCCGTGCCAAACCAGCCATACACCTTGCCATGCAGCAGGACTTCGGCCTTGGTGATGACTGAATCCTCTTCAAAGGTGATCGCATCAATCACAATCTTGTAAGTTCCTTTGAGGACGTCTATTTCTTCTGTTTCAGGGTTATCGAACAGGGCCAGATCTGGGCTAATGCCGCCCAGACGGCGCTTGAGCTTTTCGTCCTGGATGGCCCGGTAGGAAGTTGTGAAATTAATCCCCTGTTCGGTGACGCGAATTTCGCGCCCGTCCGGAGTGGTCCAAAACACGCTTACAAAGGGAGATCGGTTTATGTATTTCGAGGCGAAGTTAACGATCATGTCCTGAGGGACTTCATCGGCCTGAAAGTCGAAGGTATAGGTGATGATCAAATTTTCGCCTGCAGTACTTGTTTTTCGCTCTATCTGGGCGTTCTCATCTTCCATCGATAATATGATCGTTTCGGGGAGCTTGTCGGCTCGCCACCAATTTACCCAGACGGGGGGAACCACCTTGGGATTGTGTCCCCAAACCGAGTCGCCTCCGCGCCACAAATCGATGGCGCGGTTATATGGAATGGCGAAGATCGTATAGATGGAAATGGCAAACAAGAGCAAGATCAGCAGGGTGCCGATCAGCGCGGAGGGATATTTGAGCAGCAATTTAAAACCATTCTTTAGGTTTTGCATTTTATGACCCTTTGGCTAACTAATTTGGCTAACCGGTGCCGACTTTGACCCGCGGATCCACCAGGGCATATACGAAATCCAGCAAGAAGACAGTGAGTGCCAGCAGATAGGCGTAAATAATCGTCAGAGCGACGATGACGGGCGTATCGTACAGGCCAATAGCGGTGATGTAGGTGCGGCCTAATCCCGGCCATTGGAACACGCCCTCAGTGAGAATGAGCCCCTGCCATAGCGAGATCACCAACAGGGCGAAACTGGTGATAATGGTCGGCAGCGTGGGCCGCAGGATATAACGGCTCTGGATTTCCCGGTCACTTAGTCCTTTTGCCTTGGCCATTTCGACATAATCTTCACTGGAATAGATCAGGAAGAATGTGCGCCAGTTGTAAATGCTGACGAAGATGGAACTGAGGATAATGGCAAATGCCGGCAAAATGAGGTGTTTGCCCACATTGAGGATATATCCCAATTCACCCTTGGGAGGAGGCGAGTCGATCATGCCACCGAATGGAAGAATCCTGATGATGGCGGCGAAGATGAGTATTAAGAACAGCCCGTAGAACCAGGCCGGCGCGGAGGAAGTCGGCGATAAGCCGATGACGATTTTGTCCCATACGCTGCCATAGGAACGGGATAGCGCCAGCGCAAGGAAGATGCTGATAAAAAACAAAAAGAGGTTGGAGGTGCCGATCAGCAGCAGGGTTGGCCCTAAGCGATCAAGGATGATCGAATTTACCTGCCGGGAGCCGGTATCACTGGCCATCAAGCGGGCGCTCCCAAAATCGAGAGTGACAGCATTTCTGAGGTAGGTGAAGCTGCGCACAAAGAAGGGCTGGTCCAGGCCAAAGCGTTTTTCGGCCTTCAGCATCTCGTTCTCGAAAAACGCATTCTTCTCGGATTGCAGCAGTGAAAGGTACTCGCGGTTGGTGCGCAATTGGTTGCCGATGAACTCGCGGATCGAACCGCGCATGATTTCGTCTACCTTGCCCCCCATGTTGGCGATCAGGATGGTCAGGTATACGGCGATAATGACCGTAATGAACAGCATGCCAAGTTTATAGACCGTGTATTTGGCAAGGCGGCTGAACGTGCTGGTACGCTTTTGAAGCCTGCTCTCCCCCGGAGCACTGGCTTCAGCGGCCAAACTGGGGTTGGTAAGATCGACGCTCATTCTTCCTCCTGCTTAGTCCTGCCTATTTCTTGCGGCGGATGCCGAATGATACCAAAAAACGCAATATTCAGATATGAGAAAAGAGGGGAAAACACAGGGGCAAGGCACCTGCCTTGCCCCTGTTACTTACAGAGTCTTCGCTTGTTTGGCTTTGTTCGCCGATTACTCGGTCACAAAGTCGAACGTGGCGAAGGACGGTAGAGCCACCGGGATGGGCACAACAGCAACTTCAAGCTTGTTGGAGCCTGCGCCCAAAGCGTCCGTGGTATCGGCGCTCAGGGTCACGGTGTAGTGGCCATCTTCGACCAACACGCCTTCACCGATCTCAACGATCGAGCCTTCGGCGTCATACAGCAGGTACTTCACCGAGGAGATATCGCTGGCAGCATACGGAGCGCCTTCGAAGCTTACAAAGACATCGAAGACGGCCTCGTCGCCAGAGGTAACTCGGGCTTCGCCGTCGATCTCAGCTGTGGCGATCTTCGGAGTGGAGAATTGAGCCCACTTGTCGGACAGGTCGGTGAAATCCGGGTTGTGCACCAGGACGGCCGTCTTCTCCACCAGGAGAGCCTGGTCGAGGATGTACGGGCCAACACCGGCCCAGAAGTGGCCGTAGGCATCGTAGAAGGCTAGCATGTTTTCGTAGCGCGCCGTGGCTTCCTCAGCCGTGATGTAAGCGCCCAACACGTTCGGGAAGGGGATGTACCCGCTGTCAGCAGATGCCTGCAAGTAACCAGCCAGGATCTCCAAGCTGGGGCCGCCGATGTAGTTGGTCTGCTCGACTTCGGCAAGAACTGCCTTGTCGGGCGTGTAAGCCAGGGTGCCTTCGGCTTCAGCCAGGTTGGAGGCGGCAATCATATGCCAGCCAGCTTGACCATAGCCGTACTCGGGCCACAGGGTGCCGCAGGGGCAGGCTGCCATCAACTCAGCATCCGAGAACCACACATCGGTGTAGACCTCGATGGTGAGAGGATCGGCCGAAAGGATGCGCCAACCCTTGAAACCGCCCTTGAACGCATCGAGTGCACCAGCTTGGGCTTCGTCAAAGATCGGGCTGCCGGGGGTGCCGGTGGCAAAGGTCATGATCGCGTTCATGATGAAGTCGGCCGCGCTCATTTGGCTGCCATCATGCCAGGTGCGATCGAACAGATCGGCTGGGTAGTGAACAACATGCCTAGCCAGGGATTCCAACCCATCGGGAAATGCGGTCCCAACGGTGATCCAGTTCTCGGCTACAGGATCCCAGTCGATCCAGGCATCCTCGGGTACAACGTTCGTGTCTACGAACTCCAGGTTCACATAGTCAAGGGTGGTGCCGACCGGATACCCTTCCGTCATGAAAATATCAACACTTTCAAGGCGCTGGGCCATTGGAAGTCCGGTATACGGGTTGGGCAGAGTGGCCGTGTCCGAGGTGAGTTGCTGCCACTGGCTGTCGTACGTCCAGTTGGAGCCGCCCACTGGGTTGGCGGGTTCCACGAACAGGTCGGGCGTGCCCCATTGGAGCGTGCCGCCTTCCTGGTCGTCGAAGCGCAGAGTGAACTTGGTCATGCCGCTAACGTCAACACCGGCAGCCAGGTCAAAGGCTACCGAAACGTTGGGCTGCCACGGGCTGAAAGCGCGGCCGTCGATCAACCAAACGCGGGTAGCCTGATCGATGCTACCTTGCAGAGCTTCGCTGATCATCTCGCGGCGTTGATCCAACGTAGTGAAGTTGGAGTTAGCCAGGTCGGTTATCAACGCGTTGTAGTCGGGGTCTGTGGGGTAGGACTGCCACAGTGTGGCGAAGCCGTAGGCGCTGTCCGGGCTGTCAAAGAACAGGAAGTCGGCAGCGTCATCACGCGAAACGCCAGTGGCGGACCAGGCGCCTGTATACAGGTGCCACAAACCATCAGCAACGTTGCCGCTTACCCACAGGGCGGCCAGCTCGGACGAAGTGCCGTACTGGCGGGTAACCGTGAAGCCGGCCAATTCAAGCTGGCCTGCCACGTAGTCGCCCAAGGGGCGGCGGGTGCCGTCCGAGTCGGTTCGGATCAGGAAGATGAGGGTCACAGGTGCGCCGTCCATCTCCCATTTGCCATCGGCTCCCATGGTGGCGCCGTTGTCTTCCATCGCCGCAGCGATATCAGCAATGGCCTTGTCCGGATCGTAGGTCATTTGGGACTGAAGACCACGGATGACATCCACGTGGCGAGCGTAATCCGCGAAGGCGGAAACGAACGACACGTATTTGGGTACCGCCAGGCCGCCATACACTTCCTGGTTGATGAAGTCGCGATCAACCAAGTTGTTGAGGGCCTTGCGGATGCGGACGTCTGTCATGGGGTTGAAGACCCCGCTGGTGAACTCAGACGGGTTGAGGGTCAATTCATAGTACAGACCGTACTGGAATGACCGTTCAAGGCTGGCAGCATCAGAAGCCTGCACGTCTTGAGGGGTGGAAAGGTTGGAAGCATACAGATCGATGTCGGCGGCAGCGATTTGGGTGATCGCCGAGTCGGCGCCAACGACCTTCATACCGATTTCATCCAACCAACCGCCAACGCGCGTAGTGCGCGGGGTGGGCTCAGCAGTGGGCTCTTCTGTAGGAGCCCCTTCTTCAGTCTCAACAGCTTCAGTAGCTGTTGCAGCAGGTCCGCACGCGCTCAATACCAGGCTCAAAACCATCAGCCCGGCGAGCAGTGCGAAGAGTCGATTACGGTACATATTGTTCTCCTCCGAAACATAAGATTGGGTTGTTTTTTACTTAGCGTGTCTGCGTTTTTCCGTTAGCCACCACCTCCTTAATTAGGCCTGATTTAACTGAGTTCATTTTATCCAGTGATTCGATGCACTAAGCTGGACCGCAACGAATTGTGGGCGATAGGGTTGTACTTTCATTATAGGGGATAATTACAGCCATTATGCCATAGATTCTGTGAATCGCAGACTCCTTTAATCTTTCCTTTGGGGCCCCTGATTCAAACCTGAAACCTATAGAGAGTCAAGCCTTTCCGGCAGGTCCGCCAGGCTCTTGATCTGGTCATCCGCTTGGATGGTGCTGGCGTGGTCACGGTTGCCAGGCTTATCCGCCCGGCGCGTGATCCAGATGCTGTAAATCCCGGCATTGCGCGCCCCCAGGATATCGGCTCCCAGGGTGTCACCCACCATCACGGCTTCGCTGGAGGCCAGGTGCCAGCGTTCCAGGGCGATCTGGAAGATGCGCGGGTTGGGTTTGCGGATGCCGCAGGCAGCCGAGCTGAGCACGAAATCCAGATAGCCTCGGATCCCTGCGTTGTCCACCAGCCTCTGCACATCGGCGTCGTCGGCGGCGTTGGAAATGACGCCCAGGCGATAGTCTGCCCCGCGCAGCCTGGCCAGGGTGGCCAGGGCATCCTCTTCGGGTTTCCAATGGGCTTGGGATACGGCATACAGCTTCTTGAGGGATGGAGCCAGCGTGTCATCAGCTAGTTCAGGGTAGCCCAGCTCCGCCAGCAGCGTGCGCAGTACGTGCGCCGTGGTGTATTCGATAAATTCCGTGTCACGTTGGAGGTAATACTCCTCGAGGCGGCCGCGGAATTCGTCCAGAAAGAGCTTTTCGTCCAACCGCAGACCCTGCTGTTGCAAATGGAGGTAGAGCTCACGATTGGCCGCCTCAGCCACCTCGGCCCAGTTACCATCGAAATAGATAAGCGTGCCCCCCAGGTCAAAAAGCACGGCTTTGATGGCGCCCTGCATTTCAGTACCCCCTATCCAGGTCGATCCGATTCAGCAATTCCTCACCCGCCAGGTAACGCCGCAAATTTTCTTTGAACAGCAGGAAGGCGCGGTCCTTATAGTGAGGGCTCAAGCCGGCCACATGAGGGGAGATGATTACGTTGGGCTTTTCCCATAGCGGGCTGTCTGTGGGCAAGGGTTCCTCGGGAAAGACATCCAGCCCCGCTCCGGCCAGCTGGCCTTTGTTCAAGGCGGTCACCAAAGCCTCGTGGTCCACCACGCCGCCGCGGGATACATCCACCAGGAAGGCGCCGGGCTTCATGGCCGCCAGCTGGCTGGCGCCCAACATGCCGCGCGTTTCCGCGGTGAGCGGCACAGTGACGACGGCGAAATCACATTCTTTCAGCATGCTGCGCACTGCTTTGCCGGGATAGAGCCTGGCCACCAGTTCTGCATTTGGGTCGCCCTCCCCGTCCACTTGAAAATCCGGCTGGGGCGGCTTCAATAAGTCTCGTCTGCTGGCCAGGATGGTCACTCCGCAAGATTGGAGCAGGCGTGCCAGACGCTGGCCAATGCTGCCATAGCCGATAATGCCGACGGTGCTGCCGATCAGTTCCGTGGGTGCATAGCGTTCGAGGCGATCGGTCGACCACTCGGTGCGGCCTTGGTCTGCCAGCATTTGAGGCAGATTGTGGCTTAGGCCCAGCATCAGTGCCAGGGCGTGTTCGGCGACCTGGGGAGCGTTGGCCCCACTGAGTGAAGTGGCGCGCACGTTACCCCTGTGCAGGATGGGCGCATCCAGGTATTCCTCGACGCCGGCAAAATGGAATTGAATCCAGCGCAGTTCTGGCGCCTGCCCCGGCTCCGGCAGGGCCCTCAGGGCATACAGGATTTCCACCCGGTCCCACAAGCCGTCTGGTATGGCCTGGCCCTCCCCCAGGGGATGAACCTGAACGCGGAAACTGGAGCCCAGGTCTTGCAGCTCAGCCACCTGTTCCGGTTTGAACCGGATCGTGAGCAGGATTTCCTTTTCGTCACTCATAGCCGGTCAGTTAAATGAGTTAACACAGCTCACATGATAACGTCGCTAGGCAATTGTGTGAAATAAAAACCCGCCGCTGAATAAGCGGCGGGTTTTGTTTTCTGTATTCCGTTGCAGTTAGTCCTTGTCTGGAACCGTCTCGATATCGATCCAGAACCACTCAGTGCCTCGGACGCCTGTGCCAAACAGATTGCCCTGGTCACTGCGCAGCATCCAATAACCTTTGTAGCGACCGGGGGGCTTGGGGGCCACCATGTCAACCTCGACCATGGCATATTCGCCAGGGTAGATGGTGACATCGGTAAAGAGCGTTACGGAATCTGCGCTAAACAGTTGGCCCTGCACCCAAACCGCGCTGAAGCTCGCCGTCCAGGGGCAGGTCCCGATGTTCTTCAATCGCCAAAGCTTGGTGAAGAGCTTCTCCACGGTGATCTGGGTCCCATCGGGATAAGTCTCATATTCAAATGAAGCCCGCAGGCAACCCGTGCCTGTGGACGCGGTCCCCCCGGTTATTGGCTGCACCGTCGGCGAAAGCGTGGCGGTGGGCGGCGTCCCGCTGACTGTGGGCGTCTCGGTGGGCTCAGGGGTCTTCGTGGGTTTATCAGGCTTTTCAGTTGCTGAGGCCTCGGGAGTAGGCGAGGCCGCGCCCGCAGTCTCGGTGAGGCTCTGGGAGTAGATATTGGCTGCTTCGGTGAGTACTGCCGAAGAAGCGCCGCTGTCGGCTCCTCCGCAAGCGCCGAGGATTAGCGCCAGCAAAGCCGCCGATACTAGTAGCAAGATACGTTTCTGGTTCAAAGTGCGATCCTTAATTGGCCCGTTAGGGCGAGAATTTGAGCCGAAATTATATCCCCTGGGAAGTGGAGCGCCTAGTCGCCTTTTGCGCCCTTGTCCTCCGCGTGCCCGATCAACCCTAGCTTGCGCAGGGTGCGAAAACGGGCATCGGGGCGGTAGGGGGCAACTGGTTTTCTGAGCACAAGCCAGGCGAAAAACAGCAAGAGTAAAGACCCCGCAGCCAGGTCGAATCGCAACTCTCCCACACTGTAGGCGGCAAAGGTCAGGAAAGACCCAAACAAACCCAGCCAAAGCGCAAAGGTTGCCACTCGCCGCAACATGGCTGCGCTGCTTACTTAATCACCGAGTTGACCTGCTCACGCATATAGAGTTGAAGGTAATAATGGCCCCCGGCGTTCTTGCCTGTTGAGCCGGAACCTTTCCATCCCCCAAAAGGCTGGAAACGCGGCCAGGCCCCGGTGGTGGCGCCCTGTGGCCGATTGGCGTAAGTTACGCCCGCTTGGATATTGTCGAAAAACCAGGTAGTCTCTTCAGGGCTGCCGTAGAAGCCAGCGGTGAGGCCGAAGTCCACATCGTTGGCCAGGATCATACCTTCATCCAGATTCTTGATCTTGTGCACCATGGTGATGGGCAGGAACATTTCGTATTTCCACAGGCGGTGGTCTGTAGGGATGTTGGCGGCAATTGTCGGCTCGCAGAAATAGCCTTTGCCATAATCGCCGTCAGTCAGCACCTTGCCGCCGGTGAGGAATTCTCCGGCCTGCGAAAGTTCTTCCGTGAAATTCTTGAAATTGTCATAGGCGCCCTGGTTGATCACCGGACCCAGGAAAACTTCCTTGCGCGTGGGATCGCCGATCTTCATTTGCTCGGTAGCCCGCACCATCCTCCCGATCAATTCTTCGTACACGGGTTCTTCCACATAGATGCGCGAGGCGGCCGAGCATTTCTGGCCCTGGTTGCCGAAGGCCGAACGGCAGATCCCCTTGACGGCGCGGTCGAGATCGGCATGGCGCGACACGATAGCGGGGTTCTTGCCGCCCATTTCCAAAATGGTGGGGCGCGGATAGCGGCCGCGCGAGAAGCTTTGATAAATCCCCATACCTACGTCCACTGAACCGGTGAAAGTGACGCCAGCCGTTAGCGGGTTGTCGATCAAGGCCTGGCCGACAACAGAACCCCTGCCAGTTACGTAATTCACCACTCCGTCCGGGAGGCCGGCATCGCGGAAGACTTCGGCCAATAACCGCGAGGTCCATGGAGTGTCTTCCGCTGGCTTGTAGACCACGGTGTTGCCCGCCACTAACGCGGTGCCGACAGGCCCTGCAGTGAGCGCCCCCGGGAAGTTGAACGGGCTAATCACCACCCACACGCCGTAAGGCTTGAGCTTGGAAATATTGGTGACCTCGTACCCCTTCAGGGGATCCTTGCCCATTTCTACAATGAACCCTTCATTGGCCTCCATCTGGTCGCAGGCATATTGCATCAAGGCCGCCGCCTCCGCCGCGTCGGCCAGGGCTTCCATGCGGGTTTTGCCGGCCTCCAGGGAAAGCACCGCGCCGAAGGTGAAAATGCGTTCCGTAATAAGGTCAGCCGCCTTGCGCACCAGCGCCACGCGTTCCCGCCATGGCCGCCGGCCCCAATCGCGGGCGGCGCGCTGGGCGGCTTCCAATGCGCCTTGCCCGTCCTGAGGTGTGGCGCGCTGGAAGGTTCCCAGCAGCAGGGTGGTATCGATGGGCGAGAAATTCTCCTTTTTCTCGCTAACGGTGACGTCCTCGCCCCCGATCCACATGGGGTGATCTTTGCCCAGCTCGCCCTTTACGCGTTTGACTGCTGCCTCATACTCAGTGTGCAGTTCGTCTGGTGGGTCAAACATGGTGGCGTAGGTAAGCTTGAATTCGCTGTTTCCAGCCATGGGGCTCCTGATTTATGGAAGAGGTGGGTGACGGAAAATGCGTCATCCCAGTATAGCCCAGAGGAAAAGGCCCGTCAAAACGCGGCGGCACGCCCGGTTCAAAGCTTCGTTTGCGGAAAGTTGCACAATCGACAACTTGTGGTAGAATGCCGCGACCCTCTGATTTTTATGAGTTCGCCGCCAAAGAAAACCGCGGATTCTTAAGGACCTATGCAGAACACCTGGCTTTTTATTGGAGTTTTCATCGCTATTGCGGGGGTCTTTCCTCTGTTACCTATCGTCATCGCCCGCTTCATTGCGCCGCACAAGCCCAACCCCATTAAGCTGGAGACCTACGAGTGCGGCATGGAAACGGTGGGGGAAACCTGGGTGCAGTTCAAGGTGCAGTATTACATATATGCCCTCGTCTTTTTGGTCTTCGATATCGAAACGGCCTTCTTATTCCCGTGGGCCGTTGCCTTTGATGCGCTGCCACTTTTTGCGGTGCTCGAGGGCGTCATCTTTATTTTGATCCTGGTGGGCGGCTTGCTGTACGCCTGGCGAAAAGGCGCTCTCGAATGGTCTTGATCGTCATAGAGAAGGCTGACGTGGCGGACGAAAGCCGCCTGTGTTCTCAGCCTTCTTTTTTGTTGCTCAAGAGGAGCTAGCTTCTTAATGTCTTTCTTTCAAGACCCTGTGGCTGCAATCTCAGAGCTGATTTCAAATTTTCTTAACGGCCTGCTTCCCCAGGTTTGGGCCGACCTCATCATGACCTTGTTGGGAGTGGTGGTGGTCTCCTCCTTCGGCCTGATCATCGTCATCTTCCTCATTTGGGTGGAACGCAAGATCGCCGCCCGCTTTCAAGACCGGCTGGGGCCAAACCGCGCCGGCCCCTATGGCCTGCTGCAGACCTTCGCAGACATGGTCAAGCTGGTGACCAAAGAAGATGTGATCCCCGAGAAGGCCGACCGCTTGGCTTTCAATATCGCCCCCATCCTTTCCGTGGTGGCGGTGCTGCTCATTTGGGCCGTGGTGCCCTTTGCCCCCGGCTGGATCGGCACCGACCTCAATGTGGGTGTGCTGTACATCGCCGCTGTGGGTTCTTTTGGAATTCTTTCCGTATTAATGGCCGGTTGGTCCTCAAATAATAAATATGCTCTGTTGGGGGCCTTCCGCGCCGTGGCCCAGCTGATCTCCTACGAAGTGCCCATGCTCATCACGCTCATGGTGCCGGTCTTACTGGCGCGCGGCATGGGTATGATGGACATGGTGGAAGACCAGGCGTTATGGTTTATCGTCCTGGCCCCGGTCTCCGGCATCATCTTCTTGGTTTCCTCCATCGCCGAGATTGGCCGCACGCCTTTTGACCTGCTGGAAGCCGAATCCGAGATCGTCGCCGGCTACCACACCGAATACACCGGCATGAAGTTCGGCATGTTCTTCGCTGCCGAGTTCCTGCACGCCTTCACCGTAGGCGTGCTCTTCGCTATCTTCTTCCTCGGCGGCTGGCGCGGCCCCGGCGCGCAGGACTTCCCACTTTTGGGTGTGATCTACCTGATGCTCAAGGCGTTCTTTGGCTATTTCATTGTGATGTGGGTGCGCAGCACCTTGCCACGTATCCGCATTGATCATATGCTGGCCCTTAATTGGAAGTTCCTCACTCCGTTATCCCTCGCCTTGCTCATTCTAACTGCCATTGTGGAAAAAGTCTTTGAAGGCCACGCCTGGCGCGTGCCCGCCCTGCTGATCGGCAATGCGGTCATTTTGATCCTCAGCTACTTCATTACGCGCGCCGCCTCGCGCCGCGCCACCAAGGAGCGCGTAACCTTCAAGAAACGCCCGATGGCCAAGCCGGCCTAGGACAGTCGCCGAGACCACCGATCCCATGACCGCAGAACAAGGCGTCTTCCTCTTCATCAGTTTCGTTATCCTTTTTTCGGCTTACGCCATGGTGACACGCTCGAACCTGGTGCACGCCGCCCTTTTCCTGGTCGTAACTTTATTCGGCGTGGCCGTCGTCTTTGTTTTGCTGGATGCCGGGTTCCTGGCTGTCGTTCAGGTCTTGGTTTATATCGGGGCCATCGCTATCCTGATGATCTTCGCTGTCATGCTCACTCAAGACAACGCCGCCAAAGAACAAGAGAGCCTGAACACTAACTATGGCTGGGCCTTGCTGCTCTCCGCCCTGTTCGCCTTTGCCCTCATTGTTATGCTGGGCCAGTGGCAGGACGCTGGCGCCATAGCGCCTGCCTTGGGCGCCGAGCGTGATACGGTCGTGGAGCTTGGCGCCGCCCTGGTTTCCCCCGCTGGCTATGTGATCCCGTTCGAAGTGGCTTCCGTGCTGCTGCTGGCCGCCCTGATCGGCGCGCTGGTGGTGGCCCGCCCGCAGAAGAAGGGCATGTAGAGGCATGATCCCACTTTCCTGGTATCTCTATCTTTCCGCTGGCCTGTTTGGCTTGGGCTTGTATGCCGTGTTGGCGCGCAAGAATGCCATCGCCATCCTGATGGGCGTGGAGCTGATGCTCAACGCGGTCAACATCAATATCGTGGCCTTCTGGCGCTACCTGACCCCGCAAAACATGAGCGGCCAGGCTTTTGCCGTGATGGTGTTCGCCGTGGCAGCCGCTGAGGTAGCCGTGGGACTTGCGCTGGTGATCTCTGTTTATCGCCGCCGCAAGACGGTGGATGCCTCTGAGATCAATTTGATGAAGTGGTAGGCGCCTCTATGACCACAGAAATCCTCATCTGGCTCATCCCGCTGCCGCCGCTGCTGGCCTTCTTCCTTATACTGCTGTTCACGCGCCGCAATCACGCCCTCAGCCATACGCTGGGGGTGGGCGCCGCTTTCCTCTCCTGGCTGCTGGGCATGATCGTGTTCCTCGCCGCCATCGGCGTGGAACACCTTGGCGAGCAGCCTTTCACCTCCTCGGTCGGCTGGCTGCCGCTGGGTTCGGATGTTTTCTCTGTGGGCGTGCTGATCGACCCGCTGTCCGCGGTGACCCTCTTTTTTGTTGCCTGGACGGTGCTGATGATCTTCATCTACAGCATCGGCTATCACAACTTCGGCCAGCCCAAGGGCGAGCATGACGTGCCTGGCCTGCCGCCACATGGCGCCAACCAGCATGGGCATGGCGTGCCCTCAGTGGAACCGATGTATGCGCGCTTCTTTGCCTTCATCGCCTTATTCGCCTTCGGGATGTTCACCCTCGTGGTCTCCGACAACCTGCTCACCCTTTTCGTGGGCTGGGAGATCATGGGTCTTTGTTCCTATTTGCTGATCGGCTTCTGGTACGCCAAACCCAGCGCCCGGGCTGCCGCCATCAAGGCTTTCATCACCACCCGGGTGGGTGATGTGTTCATGCTGCTGGGCATCGTGGCCCTCTACGCCGCCACGGGAACGCTGAACTTCCGCCAGATCCTATACAGCCCGGAATTGCTGCAGCAACTAGCTAGCACGCCATCCGTGATTGCCGGCCTCTCCGCCGCCGGCCTCATCGGCTTGCTGTTGTTCATCGGCGCAGTGGGCAAATCGGCTCAATGGCCATTGCACGTGTGGCTGCCGGACGCCATGGAAGGCCCTACCCCGGTCTCGGCCATGATCCATGCGGCCACCATGGTTTCGGCCGGGGTCTACATGGTGTTGCGTATGTTCCCGTTGCTCTCGGCGGGTTGGGAGCACGGCGCACCGTTGAACACCACCATGACCGTGATGGCTTTTATCGGGGCCTTCACTGCGCTATTCGCCGCCACCATTGCATTGACCCAGAAAGATATTAAACGCGTGCTGGCTTATTCCACCATCTCACAATTAGGTTACATGATCGCCGCGCTCGGCATTGGCGCCTACGTGGCCGCCGCTTTCCACCTGGTGACCCACGCCTTCTTTAAGGCCCTGCTCTTCCTTGGCTCTGGCTCGGTCATCCATGGCATGGAGCATGGCGTGCTGCACACCGGCGAGCATATCGACCCCCAGGATATGTTCAATATGGGCGGCCTCAGGAATAGGATGCCGATCACTTTCTGGACCTTCCTCATCGGCGGCTTGTCCCTCTCCGGTTTCCCATTGATTACGGCCGGCTTCTGGTCGAAGGACGAGATCTTGGCCGACGCCTTCGGCAACGGACATCTGCTGGTCTTCATCACGCTAGCAGTGGCCGCTCTGCTGACCGCCTTTTACACCATGCGCCAGATCACGCTCACCTTCCTGGGCGCGCCGCGCACCCAGGCGGCCGAGCATGCCAGCGAGAGCGTGCGCACCATGACCGCGCCGCTGCTGGTGCTGGCGGTATTTGCCATCGGCGCGGGCTGGGTGGGCATCCCCGAGCATTTCCCCGGGCTGGGCGGCCTGCTGCCTGGCTGGTTCCACGAATTCGTGGGCGGCACATTGGTTGCAAATCCGGAAGCAGTGGCCTTCAGCATCGAACCCCTGCTAGTTTCTGTCGGTGTTGCCCTGGGTGGGTTAACCCTGGGCTGGCTGGTGTATCGCAAGGCCGCGGAAGCCGATCCGTTGCGTAAACCACTGGGCGCGATCTATGGCTTGCTGGAGAACAAATACTATTTTGACGAGCTTTACGACAGTCTCTTCGTGCAACCAGCCAAGCGCCTGGCCGAAGGTTTCAGCTATATGTTCTTGGACCGCCAGGTGATCGATGGCGCTCTGCACCGCGTAGCTCAGGCGGGCCTTTCGCTGGGTTCCATCTTCCGCAATTACTTCGATGCGCCGGTCGTGAACGGTTTCGGCGACCTCACCGGCTCGCTTACCCAGTCCTTCGGCCGCTTGCTGCGCAAAGTGCAGACCGGCCAGGTGCAGCAATACCTGCTTTTCGTGGCCCTGCTGGCTTTCGGCGGCCTTTTCTATTATTTGTTGAGCGTTTTGCAATAGGCGATGCAGCTTATCACTGACAACATCCTGGCCCTGATCTTGTTCAGCCCGCTATTGGGCGGGTTGATCGTAATGCTGCTGCCCAGCGAGAATAAGGACCTGGTGCGCCGCGCCGCGCTGGCGCTAAGCCTGATCC
>Ga0209751_10001858_pt1 | contig 21418 bp, 22 predicted proteins | sample RifCSP13_1_FD_184019 | JGI IMG/M metagenome (GOLD analysis project Ga0209751, IMG submission 184019) | Soil microbial communities from Rifle, Colorado - Rifle CSP2_sed 13_1 (SPAdes) (version 2) | ecosystem: Environmental > Terrestrial > Deep subsurface > Rock core/Sediment | place: Rifle... | reverse complement strand
CTCGTACACCACGTAGTCGGGTTGCCAGATCATCGCGTCGACCGCGGCCTCAACCTCGTCGTCGCTCAGGTGCCGGCCCACCCCGCGGTCGCGCGCGCACCCGGCGACCGCGATCGCCACGGCGCGCGACACTGTGCGCAGCTCGGACTGGTTCGGGTAGAGCGACCCCTCGTCGAGGCGTGCCCTCGTGACGGTCGCCGCGAGGGCGTCGCCGGCGGCCAGGAACATCTCGTCGGTGACCTCGCGGGCCTCCGAGACGACGGCGCCAAGGCCGATCCCGGGGAAGCAGAAGGCGTTGTTCGCCTGTCCGATGACGTGGGTACGAGCACCTCGCTGGACCGCAGGGAACGGGCTCCCGGTTGCGATGATCGCTCGGCCGCGGGTCCACTCCATGAGGTCGGCGGGCTCGGCCTCGGTCTTGGAGGTCGGGTTCGACAGCGCCAGGATGACCGGCGTGCGGGCATGCCCGGCCATCTGCCGGATCGCGCCCTCGGTGAAGGTGCCGGGGGTGCCGCTCGTCCCGATCAGGAAGGTCGGTCGCACCGCGCCGATCACGACCTCAAGGTCGTAGTCGTGGCCCGCCTCGAACCCGTAGGCCGCCATCTCCTGCGGCCCGAGCGCGAACTCGCGCTTGTCCTCGTCCAGGGGCTCGCGGTCCTGGTAGGTGAGCCCGCGCGAGTCCAGCTGGACGATGGCACGACGGATCGTCGGCTCGTCGGCGCCCTCTCGGATCATCGCGGCGCGAACCAGCCGGGCGATACCGATCCCCGCCGCACCGGCACCCAGGAACACCAGGCGCTGCTCGGACAGGGGCTCCTCCAGGATGCGGAGCGCGGACAGGATGCCTCCTATCACGACCGCCGCCGTGCCCTGGATGTCGTCGTTGAACGAGGCGATCCGGTGGCGGTACCGATCGAGCAGCCGGATCGCGTTGTGCTGCTTGAAGTCCTCCCACTGCAGCACGGTGTGGGGGAAGACCTCCAGGACGCCCTCGACGAAGGCCTCGATGAAGTCGTCGTACGCCGGGCCGCGAAGTCGCGGGTGACGGTAGCCGAGGTACATCGGGTCCTCGAGCAGGCCCTCGTTGTCGGTCCCGACGTCCAGGGATACCGGTAGCGTGAGCGCCGGGTAGATCCCGGCTCCGGCCGTGTACAGGGCCAGCTTGCCGACCGGGATCCCCATCCCGCCGGCGCCCTGGTCCCCGAGCCCCAGGATCCGCTCGTTGTCGGTGACGACGATGAGGCGGACGTCCTCGTGCCGCGCGTTGCGCAGCAGCTCCGGGATCCTGTCGAGATCATCTGGGGTGAGCCACAGTCCGCGCGGCCGGCGAAGGATGTGGCTGTACTCCTGGCACGCGCGCCCGACCACCGGCGTGTAGACGATCGGCATGAGCTCCTCGAGGTGCTCGGCCAGTACCCGGTAGAAGAGGGTCTCGTTGCGATCCTGCAGGGCGGCCAGGCCGATGAAGCGTTCGAGGTCGTCGCCCTTGCGGCGGTTCTTCTCGATCTCCAGCTCGACCTGTTCCTCGATCGTGAGGACGCGGGCCGGCAGCAGCCCGTGCAGGCCGAACGCGTCGCGCTCGCCCTCGGTGAAGGCCGTGTCCTTGTTGAGGAGCGGGTGTTCGAGCAGTTCGGCGCCGCGGTAGGGCACCGGGGCGTGATCGGCGCCCATCATGAGCGCTCGGACCCACGCATGTTCGAAGGTCGGATCTCGTTCCAGGGTGAGGCTCATGTTCCCAGCACCTCCATGGCATCGCCTCTCAGGTCCACGGTGGCAGGGGGTGCCGGGGTCCTCTAAGGGCGCACGGTCCTGCCGGTCCGGGCCCTCCGGGCCCAGGCCGAGGTCGTGCCTAGCGTTCGAGCTCGCGGCGCAGGGCCGCCAGGGGCAGCGAGCCCAGCGACAGGAGGCGGTCGTGGAAGCCCGGGAGCGAGAAGCCCGCTCCCTCGCGCTCGGCCCATGCCGCCCGCTGGCGCTCGATCTCGAACTGCCCGATCTTGTAGGACAGGGCCTGGCCGGGCATCGTCACGTAGCGGTCGGTCTCGACCTCGGCGTCGGAAAGGGACATGCCGGCCTCGACCAGGGTCCGGATCGAGCGGTCCCTGGACCATCCGAGCGCGTGCAGCCCCGTGTCCACGACCAGTCGCGCCGCCCGCATGCCCTGCCCGTCCAGCATGCCGAGGCGTTCCTTCTCGTCCAGGAACAGGTCCATCTCGTCGGCCAGGCGCTCGCTGTACAGGCCCCAGCCCTCGGTGAAAGCGCTCCCGGCCAGGAACCCCCCGAACCGCCGGAGCAGAGGCCTGTCGTGGAACTCCTGCTCGAGCGCGATCTGGAAGTGATGGCCCGGGCTCGCCTCGTGGTACGTCGTCGAAGCGAGGTGGTGCCGGGGCTTGCCGGCGATGTCGTGGCCGTTCACGTAGTAGACCCCGGGCCGGGAGCCGTCGTCGGTGGGCGGGTTGTAGAAGGCGAACGGCATGTCGGCCTCGCGGAACGGCTCCACGAGGCGGACCTCGCAGTTGGTGCTCGGCAGGCGTCCGAACATCGAGGGCGCCGCATCCCAGCAGCGTGCGACCTGGTCCTGCGCGACCGACTTCAGCTCCTCGGGCGAGGCGAAGACCTCGCCGAGCAGCGCGGCCTCGGCCGCTTCGGCGTCCGCGAACCCCAGCGCCGAGGCCGCCTCGCGCCGCTCCTCCTGGATCTTCGCCAGGTCCGCGAGCCCGAGCTCGTGCACCTCGTGCGCGTCCAGCGGGAGGGTGGTCCAGGACAGGACCTGGGCCGCGTACATCGCGTCGCCCCCGGGCAGAGCGTGCAGGCCGAGGGTCTCGGTCGCGCTCGGCAGGTACGCGCGCAGGCCGTCGAGGTAGCGACCGAGGGCGGGGAGCAGGTGCGTCTGCACGGCGGCCGCCACCTCCGCGCGCGGTCCGTCGTCGCTCCCGGCGAGCGGGGCGAGCGCGGGGGAGCCCTCCACGCCGGCATCGATGATGCGTTCGGTCTGCCCGATCGCGCGCTCGACGACGATCCGAGGGGCGGTGACGCCGTCCGCGACGCCTTCGCGCATCACCTCGACCACGGCGTCGTAGAAGGCCGGGGTCCCGCTCAGTCGCGCCACGTAGCGGCCGACGCGTTCGGGTGTATCCGTGCGTTGCAGGGACGCGAGCTCGCCGATCAGGCCGGCGGGCCCCCAGAGGTGGCTCACCGCCCACAGCCGGTCGGTACGATGCTCGATCGCGGCTAGGTCGCGGTGGGCGATCGCCTCGAGGATGTCGAGCGACAGTCGCGTGTCCTCGTCGGGCAGGTCGCGGGGGATCCCGGCGAGCTCCTCGAGGGCGCCGCGGTGGAGCCGGTCGCGCTCCGCGCGGCCGTCCGCGCTGGGGTCGGGGAGGCGGTCGTCGAACCGCTCGTCGCCGACCACGGTGCCCAGGACCGGCTCGGTCTGGAGCAGCCCCTCCCAGAACCGGTCGATCAGTTCCCGTGCGGCTTCCAGCGCGTGGTCCATCGGGTCCTCTTTCGGTCGAGGCGGTCATCCTAGTGGGCGAGACCGCGGCTCAAGCCTGTACCCAGCCGAAGTGCCGGCGGCGGACGTCGGCCTTCGCGGCCTCGTCGACGAAGCTCGCATCCAGGGCGTTCCGCGTCACGCGTCGCAGCTCCTCATCGGTGAAGCCCAGGACGTCTCGGGCCACCTCCAGCTCGTGGGTCAGGTCGATCGCGAACAGGCCTGGGTTGTCCGTGTCGATCGTGACCGGCACCCCCTCGTCTAGGAGCCGCCGGGCCGGGTGCTCGGCCATCGAGGAGATGCCGCCGGTCCGCAGGTTGGAGGTCGGGCACATCTCCAGTGCCACGTGACGGTCCCGAGCGAGCGCCGTCACCTCGGGATCCCACGCGACGCTGATGCCGTGACCCAGGCGCAGGGAGCCGAGCGCCTCGATCGCCTCGCGCGGGAACTGCGGCCCGCCGGACTCGCCGTAGTGGGTCGTGAGCTTGAGGCCGCTGCCCTCCAGGCGCTCGATCACCTCGACGTACAGCGACGGGGGATAGGCCTTCTCGTCGCCCGCGAGGTCGAACGCCACGAGGTCCTCGCGCCGGCGCAGCGCGAAGTCCATCGTGCGCTCGGCCGAGGCCATGCCGTAGTTGCGGCTGGCGATCGCGATCAGACCCACCGCCACGTCGTGCTCCTTCGAGGCGCGTCGGACGCCGCGGACGATCGCGTCCATCGCCAGGTCCCAGTCAAGGCCGTGCGGCTCGCACAGGAACTCGGGTGAGAAGCGGAGCTCGGCCAGGCGCACGTTGTCGCGCGCGAGGTCCTCGACGGCCTCGTACGCGATGCGCTCGGCCGCGGCCTCGCTCCAGAACGCGCCCTGGGCCACCGCGAACCGCGCGAGCACGGACTCGAGCGAGTCCATCACCTCGAGCACCTGGGCCCGCGGCGCGAGCTCCTCGGGCGAGGGCTCGGGCAGCGGCGCACCGGCCTCCCCGTACAGGTCCAGGAGGGTCTGCAGGCGGATCGCGCCCTCGAGGTGCCTATGCAGGTCGACCTTGGCGAGCGATCGCAGGTCCATCACGGGATACGGATACCATGCCCGGGACCAGGAGGCGCCCGATGTTGCTCGAGGGCAAGAAGCTGCTCGTGACCGGCGTGCTGACGCCTGACTCGATCGCCTTCGCTGTGGCCCGGTCGGCGCAGGAACAAGGCGCCGAGATCGTGCTCACATCCTTCGGCCGGGCCATGAGCCTGACGGAGAAGTCGGCCAAGCGCCTGCCCGCACCCGTGGACATCCTGGAGATGGACGCCAACGAGCCGGGGCAGATCGCGGCCGTGGCCGACGAGGTCGGCAGCCGGTGGGGCAGGCTCGACGGGTTCGTTCACGCGATCGCGTTCGCGCCGCAGGACGCCTTGGGTGGCAAGCTCCTCGACACGCCCTGGGAGAGCGTGTCCGCCTCGATCCAGACGAGCGTGTTCAGCCTGAAGGCGATCGCGACCGGCATGCTTCCGCACATGCGCGAGGCGGGCGGCTCGATCGTCTCGCTCACCTTTGACGCCCGGATCGCGTGGCCGATCTACGACTGGATGGGCGTGGCCAAGGCGGGGCTCGAGTCTCTCACGCGCTACCTCGCCCGCGATCTCGGCCCGCACAAGATCCGGGTGAACACGGTCTCGGCCGGCCCGCTCCGGACGATCGCCGGCAAGGGGATCCCCGGCTTCGACGCGATCACCGAGGCCTGGTCGGGACGCTCGCCGCTCGGGTGGGATGTGACCGACGCCGCGCCGGTGGGTGACACGGTGGCCTTCCTGCTCTCCGACCTGTCCCGCGCGATCACCGGCGAGATGATCCACGTCGACGGCGGGTACCACGCGATCGGCGCGCCACCGGTCCGGGCCCCCGACGCCTAGCGCATCGAGACGCCAGCCTGGAGCGCCAGCGCCTTCTGCGCCCGCGCGATCGAGCGGAACGCCTCCTTCATGCCCTGGCGCGCGAGCGGACCCAGCACGGCTGGATCGAGGTGGTCGTCGGGCGCCGAGCCTTCGCGGTGCTGTAGCACGTGGTGCTGCAGGCGAACGTTCCACAGGAACCGGAATGCCTCCGAGAGCGGGAGCCGCGTCTCCTCGTCGATCACGCCCGCCCGCTCGGCCTCCTCCAGGCGCGCGAGCGTCCGCTTGGTGGTGATCCCGTTGCCGATCGCGTACGCGCGCGCGAGGTTCGAGATGATCGTGATCCCGCCGTGCTTGACGTCAAGGGTCCCGGCGTGCTCACCGTGGGCCTCGACCACCAGGTCGCGGAAGAACCCGGTGGGCGGCCGCAGGTCGAGCGCTCGCCTGGAGAGCTGACGGGCGAACCCCGGGTGCGAGGGCGCGGTGCGCACGATCGCGTCGAGCTCTCCCTGGGCGTCGAGCGGCCCGGCGACGCTGCGGAAGTCGAGCACGATCGACAGCTGCTCGCTGCCCACGGGGCCGAGGTCGCGCATCCAGTCGCCCAGCCGGTCCACCCATGCGGGCAGCGGGCGACGCAGCGCGGCGTTCGTCGCCATCGCCTCGGCGCGGCAGCGCGGGATCCCACCCTCCTCTAGGCCCGCGCTCACGAACTCGGCCAGACGCGCGAAGTAGGCGTCCACCTCCTCGGGCGGCTCGCCGTCAAGGCGATACGCCATCGCGTGGTCCTGGTCGGTGGCGATCGCCTGCTCGTGCCGCGCGGCGCTGCCGAGCGCCAGCCACGACCATGCCGTCGGTGGATCGCCGAGGTCGTCGATGCCCTGTTCGAGGAACCGGCGGGTCATCGCGTCCACGATCAGGGCGACGACGCGCCCAACGTCCACCGGGTCGGCGCTCGCGTCCATCAGCGACGCGACCACGGCTGGGATCGCCCGTCCTGCGGTAGACACGCCCGCCGCATCGTCCGCGCGCTCGATCGCTGCCTTGACCGCGAACGGCGTGTCCCGACCCACGCCCATGAGGTCGGTGTCGGTCACGACGCCGAGCAGGCTCCCGTCCTCGGCGAGCACGGGGAAGTGGTGGAAGCCGCCCTCCAGCATCCGCAGCAGGGCGTCGCCGGACAGCGTGGTCGAGCGGATCGTCGTCGCGGCCGGCGTCATCACCTCGGCGATCGGGGTCCCGGGGCCTCGTCCCTGGGCAAGGACCCTCGAGCGCAGGTCCCGGTCGGTCAGGATCCCCAGGCCGTCGGGCGTCGGGATCAGCAGGCACGAGACCCGCTCGCTCGCCATGCGTCGCGCCGCCTCGCCCACGGTCTCCGAGGGCTCGGAGATCACGGGCTCGCGACGGATCAGCGAGCCGACCGCTCGGTACTGGTCGGCCCCGCGCTCGCTCTCCCAGCTCTCGTCGATGCGCTCGATCCGGCGCCGGAGAGCTCGGACCAGGAACGTGACGCCGGCCGAGCTCTCCAGCACGTCCGCCGCCACCTCGGCCGGGATCAGGTAGCAGAGGGTGTCCTCATGCGCCGAGATCGTGGCCGTCGGCGACCCGCCGCTCACGAGCGAGGTGCCCCCGAAGGCCTCGCCTTCGACGAGCAGGTCCACCACCCGGCCGCCATCCGAGACCTCGACCGCGCCGCGACGGATCACGTACAGGTGGTGCGCGGGCTCGCCCGCCTGCTGGAGGATCACGGTCCCGGGTGCGAAGTGCTCGATCTCGACCGAGTTCGCGATCCGGTCGAGGGCCTTGGCGTGGAGACCGTCGAACGGCGGGAGGCGCGAGAGGAAGGACCGGACGTCCACGCTGGCAGCCTACGCCGTCGTGACCGCCGGACCTCCTGCCGGGAGCGGCCGCCCGTAGGGGCCGCGTCCGGCGACGCACCACGCGCCGCATCGCGCTGCGAGCGCCAGCGCCCGCTCCACCTCGAGGCCCTCGGCGAGCCCGAACGTCAGCCCCGCCGCGAACGAGTCGCCGGCCCCGTACGTGTCGACGACCGGCCCGGGCGGCGGGGCCGCAGCGAAGGTCCCGGCGCGCCCGTCGTTCGTCTCGTACGACCCTCCTCGAGGCCCGTCCGTGCGCACCACCAGGTGCGGAGGGTGGGTGAGCGACCCTGGGTCGAACCGCTCGGCGGGGTCGCGACCGCTGCCGACCACGACGTCCAGGTGCACGTCGGCCTCGACGAGCAGGGGCATCGCCCGCGCGGTCGCAACCAGGACGCGTGCGCGGCGCGCCTCGCGAAGCGCGCCGGCGTTACCCGCCGTCACGTACGCCGCATCCATCTCCTCGAGCTCGTTCCACGGCAGCCGGTCCTTGGCTGATGGCTCGAGGCGACGCCCCAGCGTCGTGATCGTCCGTTCGCCATCGGCGTCGATCAGGGTGACGGCTCGGCGGGTCGGCTCCGCACGTAGAGCGGCCTCGACGCGGACGCCGAGCCGCTCGAGCTCGCGCCGTGACCACTCTCCCCGCTCGTCGTCGCCGAACGCCGTGTAGAAGGTGCACGAGCCCGAGAGGCGTGCCAGCTGCACCGCCGCGACGGCGCCACCGCCACCCGGCTCTTCCCAGGTGTCTGTGGCATGCGCGATGACTCCGTGGCCCGGCAGGCGCTCGACGCGTCCGAACTCGACCCACTCCGTGTGTCCCACGACCGCGGTCCGCATCCCTACGCGTATCCTCGCCTACATGGGCGAGCCGCGGCGACTCACCAGCTTCAGCCACGGCGCCGGCTGCGGATGCAAGCTCGGGCCCGCGGACCTGCAGACGGTCCTCGGCGCCCTTTCGCTGCCAGAGCTCACGGGCGATGTCCTCGTTGCCGCCGACACCGGCGATGACGCCGCCGTCGTCCTGCTGCCGGGCGGGCATGCGCTCATCGCGACTCTCGATTTCTTCACGCCGATCGTCGACGACCCGTACGACTGGGGACGGATCGCGGCGACGAACGCGCTGTCGGACGTCTACGCGATGGGAGGCCGGCCGTTCCTGGCTCTGAACATAGTGTCGTGGCCCGTCGATGATCTCCCGCTGGAGATGATGGGCCGGGTGCTGCAGGGAGGGATCGACGTCGTGGCCGAGGCAGGCGCGGCTGTGCTCGGCGGGCACTCGATCACCGACCCCGAGCCCAAGTACGGGATGGTCGCGCTCGGCCTCGCCGACCCGTCTGAGATCGTGCGGAACTCGACGGCCGTGCCGGGCGCGCGGCTCTTCCTCACGAAGCCGCTCGGCCTCGGCGTCATCTCGACCGCGATCAAGCGGGGCCTCGCCGACGAGGCGCTCGTGCGTCGCGCGGTGGACGTGATGACCACGCTGAACGCGCCCGCCGCCGAGGCGATGCGCGAGGCCGGCGCCGAGGCCGCGACGGACGTGACCGGATTCGGCCTGCTCGGACACCTGCATCGCATGCTGCTCGCCTCCAGGGTCTCGGCCACGATCGACGCGCCCGCCGTGCCGGTCCTCGAGGGTGCGCTCGGGCTCGCACGGTCGGGGGTGGTGCCGGGTGGGACCCGGCGCAACCACGCGTTCGTGCACACGCACACGGACTGGGGAGACCTGACCGAACCCGAACAGTCGATCCTGGCAGACGCGCAGACGAGCGGCGGGCTGCTGATCGCCGCGACCGCGGGCGACCGGCTCGCAGAGGAGCTACGCACGCGCGGCGTGCCGTTCGCAGAGATGGGTCTCCTCGAGGGGGGTGAGCCCGGCGCGATCCGGGTCACGGGGCGACTCGCCAGCTGAGCCCGGGGAATACGACCACGCTGGTAGGGTTATCCGGACTTGCAGATGCAACTTGATCGGACCTTCTTCGATGAGATGGTGGAGCACGGCCTCGCCGCGTTCCCGAACGAATCCTGCGGTCTGCTGGCGGGCAAGGAGGGTCGCCCGGCCAAGTTCTTCCCGATGTCGAACGCGGACGCGAGCCCCGTCACCTACCGCCTGGACGCGAAGGAGCAGCTGAGGGTGTTCGACGAGATAGACGAGCAGGGGTGGGAGCTCCTCGGGATCTTCCACACGCATACGCACTCGGAGGCCTACCCGTCGGAGACAGACCGAACGCAGGCCTTCTATCCGGAGGCCGAGCACCTGGTGATGTCGCTGTCGGACCGCGCGAACCCGGTCCTGCGCTCGTTCCGGATCGGGGACGACGAGATCGTCGAACAGGAGCTCGAGATCGTATGAGCACGCCGTCCTTCACCGAGGAGCAGGTTCGGCGCTACGCGCGCCACATCATCCTGCCGGGCATCGGCGGGGAGGGGCAGCGCAAGCTGCTAGACGCCAAGGTGCTGTGCATCGGCGCCGGGGGGCTCGGCTCTCCCGTCGCCATGTACCTGGCCGCGGCCGGCGTCGGGACGCTCGGGATCTTGGACTTCGACAGGGTCGACGAGTCCAACCTGCAGCGCCAGATCATCCACTCGACCGCCGATGTCGGTCGCCCGAAGGTGGACAGCGCGACCGACCGCCTGCGCGCGATCAACCCTACGATCGAGATCGTGCCCTACGACACGATCCTCACCTCGCAGAACGCCTTCGAGATCCTCGAGCCCTGGGACGTCGTGGTGGACGGGACCGACAACTTCCCCGTGCGCTACCTCGTGAACGACGCGACGCAGTTCCTGGGCAAGCCGCTCGTGTACGGCTCGATCTACCAGTGGGACGGGCAGGCGACGGTGTTCATGCCCGGGCGGGACGCGCCGTGCTACCGGTGCCTGTTCCCGCAGCCCCCGCCGCCCGGCACGGTGCCGAGCTGCGCCGAGGGCGGTGTGTTCGGGGTGCTGCCGGGGATCGTCGGCTGCATCCAGGCGACCGAGGCCGTCAAGCTGATCACGGGCAAGGGCGATCCGTTGATCGGACGCCTGTTGATCTTCGACGCGTTGCAGATGGACTTCCAGACCGTGAAGGTCCGTTGGGACGCTGACTGTCCCGTCTGCGGCAAGGAGCCGAGCATCACAGAGCTGATCGACTACGACGCCTTCTGCGGCATCGCGTCCGGAGGTGTGCCGAGTGAGGCCGAACACGGCGTTTCCACCCACGGAACGTAAGGAGAGGCAATACCCGATGACCGTCCAGGTGAAGCTGCCCACGATCCTGCGCAAACACGCGGGAGGCGAGCCGCGCGTCGACGCCGAGGGCGCGACGCTGCGGGAGCTGCTGTCGGACCTCGAGACGCGCTACCCGGGGATCACGAAGAACGTGGTGACCGGGGACGGCGCCCTGCATCGGTTCGTCAACGTCTACGTGAACGACGAGGACGTCCGTTACCTCGGCTCGCTCGAGACCGCGGTCGCCGAGGGCGACACGATCTCGATCCTGCCCGCAGTGGCCGGCGGTCGCTGACACTGTTGCGGCCCGCTAGGCTCTTCCCCTTCGATCGAAGGGTCCCGTTAAGGCTGGTCGGGCAAGTCTAAGTCGTAGGCGCACTCCGCACGCCCGTCGTTCGGCCAGGACGCCGACCCCGGTCGGCGGCCCTAGGGCTGTCCGCTGGGATAATCACTCCCCGTGCGGTACCCCGACGTCCTTGATGCCATAGGCGATACGCCGCTCGTCGGCCTGCCCTCGATGAGCCCGCGGCCCGAGGTGCGCCTGTGGGCCAAGCTCGAGGGGCAGAACCCGACCGGCTCGACGAAGGACCGCATCGCCAAGGCGATGGTCGAGGCGGCGGAGGCCTCAGGCGAGCTCACTCCGGACAAGACGATCCTCGAGCCGACCTCGGGCAACACGGGGATCGCGCTCGCGATGGTCGCCCGCCGCAAGGGATACCGGCTCACCGTCGTGATCCCCGACAACGCGAGCGAGGAGCGGATCAGCCTGCTCGAGCTGTTCGGCGCCGAGGTCGTGTCCTCGCCCGGCGACAAAGGGACGAACGGCTCGATCGACGTCGCCCGCCGTCTCGCGAAGGACCAGCGTTACTTCATGCCGTTCCAGTACGGCAACCCCGCGAACCCGCTCGCGCACGAGGAGGGCACCGGCGAGGAGATCGTCCGTGACCTGCCCGAGGTCACGCACTTCGTTGCGGGCCTCGGCACGGGTGGCACGCTCACCGGCGTGGGCCGGCGCCTGCACCGCCACGATCCCGGGATCAAGGTGATCGCGGCCGAGCCGGAGCTCGGGGACCTCGTCTACGGGCTGCGCTCGCTGGACGACGGGTTCGTGCCCCCCATCTTCGACGAGACCTTGCTTGACCGGAAGTTCCTCGTGAGCTCCTCGGATTCGCTCCGTGCCACGCGCGAGCTGACCGAGCGTGAGGGGATCTTCGCCGGGATCTCATCGGGTGCGGTATTGCACGTCGCTCGGCGCGTCGCGGCGGACCTCGAGCGCGGGGAGGTCGTCTGTCTGCTCGCCGACGGCGGATGGAAGTACCTGTCCACCCAGGCCTGGGCGCCCGAGATCGAGCGCGCCGAGAAGGGCGTCTCGGAGTCCCTGTGGTGGTGATCGGGTGAATGACCCTCGGCAGATAGGCGTGTTCGACTCGGGCGTCGGCGGTCTCACCGTAGCGAGGGCGATCTTCGATCTCCTCCCGAACGAGCGGGTCCTGTACCTGGGCGACAACGGCAGGTTCCCGTACGGCCCGCGCCCGCTCGAGGAGATCCGTCGGTTCGGCCTGGAGATCGCCGCCTACCTGGTCGAGCGGGACGTGAAGATGCTAGTCGTCGCCTGCAACTCGGTCGAGGTCGCGGCGATCGCCGACGTCGCCGACGCCCACGGGGTGCCCGTGATCGGTGTCGTGGACCCGGGCGCGCGGGCTGCCGTCCACGCCACGCGGAACGGTCGCATCGGGCTGATCGGCACCGTGGCAACCGTCGACAGCGATGCGTACGGGCGCGCGATCGCCGCGACCCGGGCCGACGTGAAGCTGTTCTCCGCCGCGTGCCCCGTCTTCGTCGAGCACGTGGAGGCGGGAGACACCGCCAGCGACGGGTTGCTCGAGGCCGCCCGGGGGTATCTTGAGCCGCTGGTGCGGGAGGGGGTGGACTCCCTGATCCTGGGGTGCACGCACTACCCGATGCTCTCCGGACTGATCCAGTACGTGATGGGAGAGGACGTCGTGCTCGTGTCGTCGGCCGAGGAGACCGCCAAGGACGTGTACGCCGCCCTGCGCGATGGCTCGTTGCTGCGCGAGGAGCCCCGAGAGCCCACCCACGAGTTCCTCACCACCGGCGACCCGGAGCGGTTCCGCAAGATCGCGCATCATTTCCTTGGCCCGGATGTCGGCGGCGTCGGCGCCGTCGCCGTGGCCGAAACAGAGGGGGTCGCGTGGAACTGACGATCCTGGGCTCCAGCGGGACCTGGCCCAACGCCGGAGTCGCGACCTCCGGATACCTCGTTCAGCACGACGGTTTCAACCTCTACATGGACGCCGGCTCGGGCACGATGGCGAACCTGCAGGAGCACCTCGAGATCAAGGACGTCGACGCGATCGTGATCTCGCACGAGCACCCCGATCACTTCGTCGACCTGTATCCCTTCTTCTACGCCTGGCACTACGGCGAGCTCGGGCAGCCGGGGCTCCCGGTGTTCGTGCCCACGGACTTCTCGCAGCGCCTGGCCGACCTGGTCTCGATCGACTCGCAGGTCGCCATGCGCACGGCTTTCGCGTTCACAGAGGTCGCGCCGGGCGAGGGGTTCGAGACCGGTCCGTTCCGGGTGAAGACCGAGCCGATGGCGCACCTGGGCCTGCCCGCCCTGGGGTTCCGGCTCGAATCCGACGGGCGGGTCCTGTCCTACACCGGCGACACGGGCCCGACGCACCACGTGGAGGATCTGGCCCGCGACGCGGACATCCTGCTGGCCGAGGCCACCTGGCAGGACCGCGACGACCTGCTGCCGTTCCACCTTTCATCGCGCCAGGCCGCGGTGCACGCGCGCGAGGCCGGGGTGAAGCACCTGATCCTCACCCACATCTGGCCCACGCTGGACCGCGAGATCTCCAAGACCCAGGCGGCCGAGGCTTACGCGGGACCGATCGACGCCGCGGGCGAGGGCATGCGGTTCGAGCTGTGAGTGAGCGCCCCGACGGCCGTGCCCCGGACGAGCTCCGCCCCGTGGGCGTCGACCTCGGCTTCCAGGAGTGGGCCGAGGGCTCGGTGCTGTTCTCGATGGGGCGGACGAAGGTGCTGGTAGCGGCCACCGTGCAGGAGGAGGCGCCCCGGTGGCTCCGCGGGACCGGCAAGGGTTGGGTGACCGGCGAGTACGCGATGCTGCCGCGCGCGACCGTCGAGCGCACGTTCCGCGAGGTGAACAAGGGTCGCCCGAGCGGCCGGACGCAGGAGATCCAGCGGCTGATCGGCCGGTCGCTGCGAGCGGTGACGGACCTTCCGCGCCTTGGTGAGCGGACCGTCACGATCGACTGTGACGTCCTGGTCGCCGACGCCGGGACCCGGTGCGCGTCGATAACCGGCGGTTACATCGCGCTCGCCCTCGCGCTGCGGGTGCTCGCCGAGCGCGGCGTCGTACCGGACGACCTGCTCACCGATACGGTCGCGGCCGTGAGCGTCGGGGTGGTCCAGGGCCGCTCGATCCTGGACCTGTCCTACGAGGAGGACGCCGGCGCAGAGGTGGACTGCAACGTCGTCATGACCGGCTCGGGACGTCTGGTCGAGGTTCAGGGCACGGCCGAGGGCGAGCCCTTCTCGCGCGAGGAGCTCGACGCGCTCCTGAACCTGGCCGAGGCCGGGATCGCCGAGCTCACGAAGATCCAGCGCGACGTCCTCGCGTGACCTTCCCCGAGCGGGTCGCGATCGCCAGCAGGAACGCGCACAAGCTCCGCGAGCTCGGCCGTATCTGCGCCGCCTGGCCCGTGACATGGGTCACCGCCGAGGATCACGAGGAGCCCTGGCCCGACGTCGAGGAGCCCCACGACACCTATCGGGAGAACGCGCTGGCGAAGGCGCGCGAGGTAGCGGCCGCGCTCGGCCTGCCCGCGATCGCGGACGACTCGGGCATCGAGGTCGACGCTCTGGGCGGCGGCCCCGGCCCCCGCTCGGCCCGGTTCGCGGGGCAGGAAGCCACCGACGCCGAGAACCTCGCGAAGCTGATCGGGGCGATCGTCGCGACAGAGCCCGAGCGTCGGACGGCCCGCTACAGGTGCGTGGCCGCGATCGCGTGGCCCGACGGGACCGAGCTCTCGGCCGAGGGCGTGTGCGAGGGCGCACTCGTGGCGGTGCCTCGCGGGGCGGGCGGGTTCGGCTACGACCCGGTCTTCGTGCCCGAGGGCTCCTCGCGCACCATGGCTGAGCTTGCCGACGAAGAGAAGGATGCGATCAGCCACCGCGGCAAGGCCTTCCGCTCCCTGCGAGACCTGCTCGCCGCCGGGTAGCATCCGCGGGCCATGAAGGTCGTCTACAGCGCCGATCACCTGCGCCACGAGCCAGGCCACGAGTACGAGGACGGCACGGCGATCGCCCACCCGGAGGTCTCCGAGCGCGCCGAGAACATCCGCCGTGCCCTCGAGGCCGACGGCGGGTTCGAGCTCGTCGGTCCCACCGAGCACGGCGTTGAGCCCATCACCGCCGTTCACGATCCGGCGATGCTCACGTACCTGGAGTCGGCGTGGGCCGAGTGGCGCGCGGCGGGCGAGAAGGCCGACGAGATCTTGCCCGACACGTTCCCGCTCCCGGCCTACCACGATGGGATGGACCGCCCTCGGGTCTCGAGGAGCCCGCGGGGCGCGGTGGGGTCGTGGATGTTCGACGCGGCGTCGCCGATAGTCGATGGGACCTACGCCGCTTCCCGCTCGGCGGTGGATGTGGCGCTGTCGGCCGCCGACCTGGTCCTGGGTGGCGAACGGTTCGTATACGGCCTGTGCCGACCGCCGGGCCATCACGCGGCGCGTTCGATGATGGGCGGGTACTGCTACTTCAACAACGCGGCGATCGCGGCCGAGGCACTCGCGCGGCGGACCGGCGGCCGGGTCGCGATCCTGGACGTCGACTACCACCACGGCAACGGCACCCAGCAGATCTTCTACGCGCGGGGCGACGTGCTGTACGTGTCCCTGCACGGCGATCCCGATCGGGCCTATCCCTACTTCTCCGGGTTCGCCGAGGAGACCGGCGCGGGCACCGGCGCGGGCGCGAACCTCAACGTCCCGCTCCCGGTTGGGTGCTCCGACGACGATTACCTGTCCCACCTGGAGCGGGCGCTCGAGGCGGTCGAGGCATTCGGGGACGCGACGCTGCTCGTCTCGCTCGGCATCGACACGTACCAGCGCGATCCGATCTGCGACCTCGCGCTCACGACCGCTGGCTACCGAGCCATGGGGTCGAGGGTGGCGGCGCTCGGCCGGCCTACGGTCGTGCTCCAGGAGGGCGGGTACTTCGTCCCGGACCTCGGCGAGAACGTGCGGAGCTGGCTCCGGGGACTCCAGGGCCGAGATGACTGACCGGTTCCGCTTGCAGGGTTCGCGACCCGCAGCGGGCTAGCCTTTCCTTCCAGCGGGCGGGGAGCCGCCCGACGAGCGATCCCCAGGAGGGTGGATCCATGTCCACGCCAGTCGACGCGACCAGCCAACGCAGCAACGCCTACGACCTGTTCATCCTGGTCCTGACCGTGCTCTCGCTCGCGGTCATGGTGGTCCTGCTGCTGCCGCTCAGCGACGCGACGATCCAGCTGCTGACCGTCTACGACAACCTGGTCTGCGTCGTCTTCCTGGTGGATTTCTTCATCAACCTCACGAGGGCCTCCAAGAAAAGGGACTACTTCATCGGCCGCCCGCGGGTGGCGACCTGATCGGATCGATACCCGCCTTCGGGGTCTTCAAGTTCACGGCGCTCCTGCGCCTGGCGCGGCTCAGCCGTCTCGCGCGGATCACCCGCCTGATGCGCGGGCAGAACAAGTCGGCGTTGGTCAAGGACATCGTCGACCACCGCGGGCAGTACGCGGCGTTCGTCACCGTCTTGGTCGCGATGATCGTGCTGGTCATCACGAGCACCCTGGTGCTGCAGTTCGAGAGCCGATCGGCCGAGGCCAACATCACGACCGGCGCTGACGCCCTGTGGTGGGCGATCGTGACGATCACGACCGTGGGCTACGGAGATCGGTTCCCCGTGACCGCCGCGGGCCGGATCACAGGCGTGTTCGTGATGCTCGCCGGCGTCGGCATCATCGGGGCTCTCGCGAGCATCCTGGCCAACATCCTCGTGCCCCCCGCGCAGACGGAGGAGGAAGAGGTCGAGGCGGCCCGCGTCGACGCCGCGGTTCACCAGGAACTCGCCGACATCAAGCAAGAGCTGGCGGCCCTCCGCCGGTCGCTCGACGATCGGTAGCCCGAGCAAGCCTGGGTCGCGCCGCGACCGGCGTGTGGGTACGATGCCCATCTGGGCGCCCGGGCCCGACTTCGGCGTCCTCGTGAACGGCCGAGTGAGGGGGTCCGCATGTCGAGGATCGTGAAGGCGGCGCTGCTTCAGACGGACTGGGCCGGTTCCAAAGAGGAGATGACCGACAAGCACGAGGAGGCCGCACGCGAGGCGGCCGCTCAGGGCGCGCAGGTCATGTGCTTCCAGGAGCTCTTCTACGGTCCGTACTTCTGTCAGGTCCAAGACGCCGAGTACTACAGCTACACCGAGCCGATCCCCGACGGCCCCACCACCCAGCGGTTCCAGGCCGTGGCCAAGGAGCTCGGCATGGTGCTCGTGCTCCCGATGTACGAGATCGTGCAGCCGGGCCTGTACCACAACACCGCGGCCGTCATCGACGCCGACGGCACGTACCTCGGCAAGTACCGCAAGCAGCACATCCCGCAGGTGAAGGGCTTCTGGGAGAAGTTCTACTTCGCGCCCGGCACAGGCGGGTACCCGGTGTTCGAGACCGCGGTCGGCCGCGTCGGCGTGTACATCTGCTACGACCGGCACTTCCCCGAGGGCTGGCGGATCCTGGGCCTACGGGGGGCGGAGATCGTGTTCAACCCCTCGGCAACGCACCGGGGGCTGAGCGAGTACCTGTGGCGGCTGGAGCAGCCGGCCGCCGCCGTCGCGAACATGTACTACGTGGGCGCGATCAACCGGGTTGGGATCGAGCCGCTCGGCGAGAACGATTTCTACGGACAGAGCTACTTCGTCGACCCGCGGGGCGCGTTCGTCGGCGAGGTGGGGGACGCCTACAAGCCCGAGCTGATCGTCCGCGACCTGGACCTGGACACGATACGCGAGGTCCGCGACGGCTGGGCGTTCTACCGCGATAGGCGGCCGGACGCGTACGACGAGATCGTCGCCCGCTGAGCGAAGGAGCCGGAAGGGGCACGATGGACATCGGCGTGGTGCTGCAGCCCGATCCTCCGACCTCGCGGGTGGTGGACCTGGCGAAGCGGGCCGAGACCTACGGGTTCAGCCATGTCTGGACCTTCGACAGCCACATCCTGTGGGAGGAGCCCTTCCCGATCTACACGCAGATCCTCGCGGAGACCCGCAGGGTGATCGTCGGCCCGATGGTCACGAACCCGGCCACCCGCGACTGGACGGTCACCGCGAGCCTGTTCGCCACGCTGAACGAGATGTTCGGCAACCGCACGGTGATCGGCATCGGCCGTGGGGACTCTGCGGTGCGCGTGATCAACGGCAGGCCGACCACGCTGGCGACGCTCGGCGAGTGCGTGGGCGTGGTCCGCGAGCTCGCGAACGGCCGGCCGGTCGAGTACAAGGGATCGACGATCCGCTTCGCCTGGGCGTCGAAGAGCCGCGTCGAGGTCTGGGTGGCCGGCTACGGTCCGAAGGCGCTGCAGCTGATCGGCGAGGTGGGAGACGGGTTCATCCTCCAGCTCGCCGACCCCGACATCACCGCGTGGATGATCGCCTCCGTGCGCTCGGCCGCCGCGGCCGCGGGTCGTGACCCGGACGCGATCACGATGTGCGTGGCGGCGCCCGCTTACGTCACCGACGACCTCGAGCACGCCCGGGAGCAGTGCCGGTGGTTCGGCGGGATGGTGGGCAACCACGTCGCGGACATCGTGGCCCGCTACGGGGAGACCTCCCAGGTGCCGGCGGCGCTGACCGACTACATCAAGGGGCGCGAGGGCTACGACTACAGCGAGCACGGCCGGGCGGGCAACGTCCACACGGCGTTCGTGCCCGATGAGATCGTCGACCGCTTCTGCATCCTGGGTCCCGTGGACGAGCACGTGCGGCGGCTGCGAGAGCTGGAGTCGCTGGGCGCGGACCAGTTCGCGGTCTACCTGCAGCACGACGCCAAAGACGAGACCCTCCAGGCGTACGGCGAGAAGGTCATCCCGGCGCTCGCCGAGACCGTGCGGGCGAAGACGTAGGTGGCGTCCGGGACGCGGCGTCGAGCGGGCCACGCGTGGCTGTTCGTCCTGTCGCTGCTGCTCGTGGCCGCGGGATGGGAGCTGTACAAGCTCGTCGGCCCGCAGGACGGCGGCACGGTCTTCGGCTGGACGATCCTGCCGCGGGCGAACGATACCGCGATGCCCCACGTGTGGGACATGCTCGCCCGCTACGCGGAGCCGGAGCGACGCGGGTCCTCGACGCCTATCGCGGCCGTCGTGCTGCAAGGAGCGTGGTTCACCTTCCGGATCGCCCTCGTCGGGTTCGCGATAGGCACCCTGCTCGGCTTGGGTCTCGGCGTCCTCATGGCCCGGTTCAAGGTGGTCGAGCGCGGGTTGCTGCCCTACCTCGTGATTTCGCAGACGGTGCCGTTGATCGCCCTGGCACCGCTCGTCGTGAGCTGGGGCGGGCGGCTGTCGATAGGTGGGTTCGAGTGGCCGCGGTGGCTCTCGGCGGCGGTGATGGGGGCCTTCCTCGCGTTCTTCCCGGTCGCGGTCGGAACCCTGAAGGGCCTGACGTCCACGCCGTCGGCGGCGCTCGAGCTCATGGACTCGTACGCGGCCTCATGGCGCCAGACGCTGTTCAAGCTGCGGTTCCCCGCCGCGGTCCCGTTCATGATCCCGGCGCTGAAGCTGGCGGCCACGGCCTCGGTGATCGGCGTGATCGTCGCGGAGCTCTCGACGGGCCTGGCCGGCGGGGTCGGTCGGCTGATCATCGAGTACTCGCGGCAGGCGACCGGCGATCCGTCCAAGGTCTTTGCGGCCATCATCGTGACCGCCCTCCTCGGGCTCGTGATGGTGGGTCTGGTCTCGCTGGCCGACTTCACGTTGATGCGGAACCGGCCGAGGGAGGCCGCGGAGTGAACGCTGTGGAGGTCCGAAGCCTGACGAAGGTGTTCAACGCGGGCCGGCCTAACTCCGTGGAGGCGCTCGTCGAAGTCGACCTGACGATCGAGCCGGGGGAGTTCGTGTCCCTGATCGGCCCCTCGGGATGCGGGAAGTCCACGCAGCTCCGGCTGATCGCGAACCTCGTAGAGCCCACGAGCGGCGAGGTCCTCGTGAACGGCAAGTCCGCGCGCCAGGCCCGGCTCGATCAGGACTACGGCATGGCGTTCCAGCAGGCCGGGCTCTTCGACTGGCGGACGGTGACGAAGAATGTCGAGCTGCCCCTGGAGCTGAAGCGGTGGAGCACGACGGAGCGCCGGGACCGCGCCCAGGAGATGCTCGACCTGGTGAAGCTGTCGGAGTTCGCCGACCACTTCCCCTGGCAGCTGTCCGGTGGCATGCAGCAGCGCGTCGCGATCGCCCGCGCGCTCGCGGCCCGGCCGCCGCTGCTGCTGATGGACGAACCGTTCGGCGCGCTGGACGAGATGACGCGCGAACATATGCAGGCGGAGCTCCTGCGGATCTGCGGGGAGACCTCCACCACGGTCGTGTTCGTCACGCACTCGATCCCGGAGGCCGTCTACCTGTCGACGCGCGTCGTGGTGATGTCGCCGCGGCCCGGCCGCATCACGGACGTAGTCGACGTCGACCTGGGGCCGCACCGCGACGTCGAGACGCGCGAGGCGGACGCCTTCTTCAAGAAGGTCACCGAGGTGCGGGAGGCTCTCCGCGGGATCGCGACGCCGGGCGTCGAACCCGACATCGAGCAAGTGACCGGGGAGGCCGGCGAAGGATGAGGCGCTCAGGCGCGTCGGCGCTCGCCCTGGTCTGGCCGCCCGTGGTGTTCGGCGTCGCGTTTCTCCTGATCTGGGAGATAGCCGTCGAGGTCTTCGACTTCCAGACCTACTTCCTGCCGGCTCCGTCGGCGATCTGGGGCGCATTCCGCGCCAACACCGCCTCGATCTGGGAGGCCACGAGGGTCTCCGGCCAGAACGCGCTCGTCGGGTTGCTCGTCGGCACTGCGCTCGGGGTCGCGATGAGCTTCCTGCTCGAGCGCTTCCGCCTCCTGACCGACCTGATGACGCCGCTCGCGGTCGCCCTGAACGCGGTGCCAATCTTCATCCTGGTCGCGATCTTCAACAACATGTATCCGGTGACCAGCGAGGTGCCGCGGCGACTGATGGTGACGCTCGTCGTCTACTTCATCGTGCTCGTGAACGTGGCACGCGGGCTCCGCGACGTGCGGATTATCCACGTGGAGCTGATGCGGTCGTTCGCCGCGAGCGACGTGGCGATCCTCCTGAAGGTCCGCGTCCCCAACGCCGTGCCGTTCCTGTTCACGGCGCTGAAGATCGCGGCGCCGGCCTCGGTCATCACCGCGTTCGTCTCCGAGTACTTCGGCGGGTCGCAGAACGGCCTCGGGAGCCGGATCGTGAGCAACATCGCGCTGTCGAACAACTCCGAGGCCTGGGCGTACGTGCTCGGAGCCTGCCTGCTCGGCCTGGCGTTCTACCTGACGGCCGTCGTCCTCGAGCGGTTCGCGGTCCCGGGCGGGCGAGGCGCGCTCGAGCGGCTTGCGGCATGATGGGCACGATCCTGAGTGACGGAGCATCGGCGGGCTCGCCCGCCGGGGGAAGGGGGCGCACATGAGGGGAAGGACGTGGGCCGTCGCGGCCGGGCTGTTGGCGCTGACGCTGGTCGCCGCAGCATGCGGCGAGGACGACGGTGGCGGCGGCGGCGGTACGACGGGCGGCGGCGACTGCGAGACCGTCGACGAGGTCAGCTTCCAGATGCAGTGGTACATCCAGGCTCAGTTCGCCGGCTACTACGCGGCGCAGGACCAGGGCTTCTAC
>Ga0209751_10001857_pt1 | contig 21419 bp, 22 predicted proteins | sample RifCSP13_1_FD_184019 | JGI IMG/M metagenome (GOLD analysis project Ga0209751, IMG submission 184019) | Soil microbial communities from Rifle, Colorado - Rifle CSP2_sed 13_1 (SPAdes) (version 2) | ecosystem: Environmental > Terrestrial > Deep subsurface > Rock core/Sediment | place: Rifle... | reverse complement strand
GTTTTCCCGCCGGCCAGGCGGTCAAGCCAATGTGCCAGTTCCTCGCGGGGCATGGCATTCATGGCCGCACCTCCTCTCCACTGAGGATCGTGACGAAGGGTGAGGGCATCGGCGCGCCTCCGGCGCGGTGGCCGAAGGCCGCCTCGACCTCCTTCGCCAGTTTGCGGTTGAGCAGGCTGATCGGAATCTTCATCGGGCAGACTCGCTCGCACTCATTGCACCCTACGCACCGCCCGGCCAAATGATACGCCCGCCCGAGGTGGAATGTCCGCTTCTCGCTTGGCTCGATGCCCATGCCCGCCCACAGCGAGTCGTCGCGCTCGTAGAGGCAGGTCGGGCAGTTGCACATGGGGCAGACTTGACGGCAGGCGTTGCAGCGAATGCAGCGGTCGAACTGGCTGAGCCAGAACCCGGCGCGCTCGGCGGGCGTCATGGCCTCCAATTGGGCGAGGTCGTGAGACAAGTTGGAAACTTGCCCTACCTCGGGCGGCTCGCCGATGAGCGTGTCATAGACGACCGGCATTCGGTCAATGCACCTCGCGCACCGGGCTTGCAACTGACCTTCGCTGACCGGCTCAAATCCTGCACCCTCGACGATTCCTTCGCACGCCAAACCAATCACGTGCACCTGCTCGCGCAGGAACTGCTGCTCAGCCAGCAGCACATTGATCGCACGGCTGTCACAAGGCTTAACGACGACGGCCACACGCTTCCGCGGCGCGCCGGGTTTCGTCGCATACAATTTCTCGCGCAGGTAGGCGGTAAGATTGTGCGTGCACGCTCGATTCCAAACAAGACGCTCCACGTCATCGGGCTGATACACGAACGCCGGCCGCGTGCGCCCTCGCGGCCCCACCTCGTACCCGATGACGCACTCGACCTGACCCGTTGAGAGCAGTTCACGTGCTTTGGCTCGAATGGAGTCAGTGAAGAGTGAACCGTGATCCGTGATCCGGGCCGGCTGCCCGCCGAGGGCTGAGTCCAGCTCACTGATTGCCGATAACGGATGACGGATCACGGGCAACCGCCTGCTGATCATTGTCCACTGGCACGGCCCCTGCGCCCGCACCGCCTCGGTAAACTCGTTCACGATCCGAGCGAAGCGGTCGCCCTCGGAGGCCGACACCCAGTCCAGCCGCAAACGCTCCGGCTCAAGCCCGGCGAACTCCATCAACTTCTGCAGGATGGGCAGGCGCTTGGCGGCACGATGATTGCCAGTATCGTAGTGGCACTCCCCAATGTGACAGCCGAGCACCAGCACGCCCTCCGCGCCCTGATCAAAGGTGCGCATGATCAGTTCCGGCGACACGCGCCCTGAACACGGCACGCGCACGACGCGCAGATTCGAGGGATACTTCAATCGGGCTGTGCCCGCCGTGTCCGCGCCAGTGTAACTGCACCAGGTGCACAGGTAGCCGATGATCTTGGGTTCATACATGGGCCACCTCCTGTAGGGTCGCTTCGCGAATCGTCCCTACCAGCGCGCCGATCATCTCCGCGATGATCTGCCGGTCGTCGTAATGGATCAACGTCATGGCTTTGTTCGGGCAGGCCGCCGCGCACGTACCGCAGCCTTTGCACATGAAGCCGTTGACCGAGGCCACGCCGTTTACGAGTTCAATCGCGCCGTACGGACAGGCCGCCACGCATTGGCCACAGCCCGCACAGCGCAGCGTCATCACTTCAGCGATGGAGGGTTCGAGTGCAATGGTGCCCTGGTCAATCAGCGAGAGCGCAGCCGCGGCGGCCCCGCCGGCCTGCGCCACGCTGTCGGGAATGTCCTTTGGACTCTGGCACGCGCCCGCGAGGTAGATGCCCTCGGTAGCCGTCTCGACCGGCGCGAGTTTTGGATGTCGCTCGAGGAAGAATCCGTCGCGGCTACGGCTGACCCCGAACAGGCGGGCGACCTGCGCCGCGTCTGCGCGCGGCTCGAAGCCGGCGGCGAGAATCACCATGTCCACTTCGACGTGATCGGGTTGGTTGTAGAAGTTCTCATCCCAGCGCACAACCAGATGACCATTCAATTGGGCGATGTCCTTCACCCGGCCGTGATAGAAGTGCACGCCCATGGTCTCGGTGCGGTTGTAGAACTCCTCATAGCCCTTGCCGAAGGCGCGCATGTCCCGGTAGATCTCGTGCACCTCTGCGTTCACATAGTCATGAACGAGTTGAGCGATCTTGAGCGAATACATGCAGCAGGCGCGCGAGCAGTATGGGTTGTATTTCTCGTCGCGGCTGCCTACGCAGTGCACGATGGCGACGCTCTTCGGCGGCTGGCCGTTCTTGAGCAGCACTTTTCCGTTCGTCGGGCCGCTGGGGTTGATCAGCCGCTCGAACTCCATGCCGGTAATCACGTCGTCTAGTTTGCCGTAGCCCAACTCGGGCGCGCGAGCGGGATCGAAATCCTTGAAGCCCGTCGCGAGGATGATCGTGCCCACGTTCAGGTCAACGAACTGATCCTGCATCTCGTGGTTGATCGCGCCGCGCTCGCAGGCCGCCACGCACTCCAGACACTCGGAGCAAATGCCGCAGCGCAGACAGCGTTCGGCCTCGGCCAGCGCTTCAGCCTCGGTCAGCGTCAAATCCACCTCGCGGAAATTGTTCCCGCGCTCGTCGAGCGGGATGCTGGAGATAGAGACGCGGGGACGGTTCGCGGCTTCGCCGTGCGCGAACTTCTCTTCAATCTCCTCTCGGCTGAGTTCGACGACCGGCATCTTACGCGGCTCCTTCAATCCATTCTCGCCGCGCAGGTAGCGGTCAATACAGCGCGCCGCATGATGCCCCTCGCCGATGGCATCCACCACGAAGAACGTCTGGCCCCGGCGCACGTCGCCCGCACAGAACACGCCGCGCATGGTCGTCATCATTTCGGAGTCGGTCTGGATGCCGACGGGGTAGCACGTGTTGATGCTCCCGTCGGGCGGCAGGAAGGAAAAATCCGGCCCCTGCCCGATGGCCCAGATCACGAGGTCGGCGGGCAGGACGTGTTCGGTTCCCGGAATCTGGGTGATGTCCGGGCGGCCGCGTTTGAATCCCCGGAACACAACCTCGACACATCGCACCCCGATAATCTTCTCGTCTTTGACCACGATCTCTTTGAACGTCCGACCGGGGAAGATTTGGATGCCTTCAGACTCGGCGACGCCGATCTCCCACTTGAAACTCGGCATCTCGCCGCGCGGCTCAAGACAGGCGATCCGCACCTCGGGACTGCCGAGGCGGATGGCGGTACGCGCGGTGTCGAGCGCGACGTTGCCGCCGCCAAGCACGACGATGCTCTTGCCGTTCAGATCAATCTTCTCTCCCAGGTCCACACGGCGGAGCAGATCGAGGCTGAGCCAGTTGTCGGGATGATTCGAGTGGCGGATGGGGAGTTTTTTGGCGAAATGCGCCCCGGTCGCGATCAGCGCCGCATGGTAACCGTTGTCGAGCAGGGCCGGCACATCGTCCACCCGTGTGTTCAATCGCAGTTCCACGCCCTCGTCCACGATCTGCTGAATCTCCCAATCCAGCAGTTCGGTCGGGAGGCGGTGCGGCGGGATGCCGACCCGCATCATGCCGCCCGCGACGGGCAGGGAGTCGATTACGGTGACCGCGTGGCCGAGCCGGATGAGGTCGAGCGCGGCGGTGAGACCCGCGGGGCCAGCGCCGATGATGGCGACCTTCTTTCCGGTCGGAGTCGGTTTATGCGCGAAGGGGGTGCCGACGACCGACTTGTCGCGCATGTTCGGGAGTTCAGCGCGGTGGACATAGGCCCAGTCGGAGACGAACCGCTTGAGGCCCATGATGTTGACCGGCTCGTCGTACTTGCCGCGGCTGCACGCATCTTCGCAGCGGTGATTGCACACGCGCCCGCACACCGAAGGGAACGGGTGCTCGCGCCGGATGGCCCAATACGCATCGGCGTAACGCCTCTGGTGGATGAGAGCGATGTAACCCTGCGCGCGCTGATCGGTGGGGCAGGCGTCGCGGCAGGGAGCGATGCCGCGTTTCTGAATCGTGTAAGCGTTAGGGACGGATTGCGCCGAGTGGCGGTACGCCGCTTTGCGCATGGAAAGCCCGAGGTCGAACGGATTGCTGACCTCGATGGGGCATGCACTCGCGCACAGGCCGCAGCCGGTGCACTTGGTCTCGTCAATGTAGCGCGCCTTGCGGCGCACGCGCACGTTGAAGTTGCCGACGTAACCCGAGACCGATTCGACTTCGCTGTAACTCAGCAGTTCGATGTTTGCGTGGCGTCCCACGGACACCATCTTGGGCGCGAGGATTCAAGCCGCGCAGTCGAGCGTGGGGAACGTCTTGTACAGTTGGGCCATGTGCCCGCCGATGCTCGGCTCCTGCTCGACCAGATACACTTGTTTGCCCGCGTCAGCCAGCCGCAGCGCCGCCTCGATACCTGCAATCCCGCCGCCGACGATGAGCGCCGAGGGATTCATCTTCACCTCGCGCATGGTCAGCGGCGCGTGATGGCGCACCCGCCGCACGGCGGCCTCGACCATGCTCTTGGCCTTGGCCGTCGCCAGCGCCCGGTCGCTGATGACCCACGAGCACTGCTCGCGGATGTTCGCCATCTGGAAGAAGAACGGATTCAGCCCGGCCTCGGCGCACGCCCGGCGGAACGTCGGCTCGTGCATGAGGGGTGAGCACGAGGCCACCACTACGCGGTTCAGCCCGTGTTCGCGAACGTCCTGCTTGATCAAATCCTGGCCGGGGGCGGAGCACAGGTAAGCGTAATCGCGCGCCACGACCACGTTGTCCAACCCCTGAGCATGTTCGGCCACGGCCTTCACGTCCACCGTGGCGGCGATGTTCGTGCCGCAGTGACAGACGTAGACGCCGGTTCGTGGTTTAGATAGATTCATATCGCAGCCTCCCACCGCAATCCTGGTGCACGGATTTTCAGAGTGGACGGAGGGCACGGAATTTTTAATCCCTCAGCGTCATCCGTGTGTATCCGCGTCATCCGTGCGCTGGAGAATCTTGGCAAACAATGCGCCTTCGATTTCAGCAAGCACCTGCTCCTGCGAGAATCCAAATTGGGTGACGGCTCCGGCGGGGCAGGCCGCCGCGCACGCGCCGCACCCTTTACACAGCACTTCGTTGATGTGCGCGGCCAGGCGCCCATCCACCTGCACCATCTCAATGGCCTTGTACGGGCACAAGCCCTCGCACGTTCGGCAGCCGCCGCATTTGATCTGATTGACAAACGACGTGAACGGCTCCAGCGCAACTTGCCCGGCATCCATGAGCGCGAGCGCCGCCGCCGCCGCCGCGCCCCCCTGCGCCACGCTGTCTGGGATATCCTTTGGGCCTTGACACGCCCCGGCGAGGAAGACGCCGTCGGTCGCGGTTTCGACCGGGGCGAGTTTCGGGTGCTTTTCAAGGAAGAAGCCGTCGGGGCTGCGGCTGACGCCGAAGATGCGCGCGACCTCCGCCTGATCGGCCCGCGGCTCGAGGCCGGTTGCCAGCACCACCATGTCCACCAGCACGTCATTGGGTTGGCCGGTGTAGACGTCGGTCGTCATCACCTTCAAATGTCCATCCTGCTTGCTCACCACGATGTCGCGGTCGAAGCGCACGAAGCGGACGCCCTCGCGCCCAACGCGCTGGTAGAACGATTCGTAGTCTTTGCCGAACGTCCGCATATCCCGGTAGAACTCGACGACCTCGGCCTCCACCGCATCGCGGATCAGGTGCGCGAGCTTGAGCGCGTACATGCAGCACACGCGCGAGCAGTAGGCGTGGTGCTCGGCGCTGCGGCTGCCCACACAGTGCAGGATGGCGATGCGTTCCGGCTTGCGCCCATCTTTGAGCCTCACCCGGCCCGTGGTCGGCCCGCCGGAGTTCACCAGCCGTTCGAACTCCATACCGGTCAGCACGTTGTCCAACACACCGTAGCCGTATTGCGGCGCAGCGCGTGGGTCGAAGTCCTTGAAGCCAGTGGCCAAGATGATTGTCCCCACTTCAATGTCGAGAAATTCGTCTTTCTGCTCAAAGTTGATAGCGCCGGTCGGGCAGAACTTCTGGCAGGCCCGGCACTTGCCCTTGAGGAAGTAAGCGCAGCTCTGCGTATCAATGACAGGCACGCGCGGCACCGCCTGCGGGAATGGAAAGTAAATAGCGGGGCGAGTCCCTAGCCCGAGGTCGAACGCAGAGGGGATTTTCTTCCACGGGCACTTCTCGGCGCAGGTGGCGCAACCGGTGCATTTGCTCTCGTCCACGTAGCGCGCCTTCTTGCGCACGCGCACGTTGAAGTTGCCAACGTAGCCCGAGACCGATTCGACCTCGCTGTAGGCCAGCAGGCTGATGTTTGCGTGGCGTCCCACGGACACCATCTTGGGCGTGAGGATTCAAGCCGCACAGTCGAGTGTGGGGAACGTCTTGTACAGTTGGGCCATGTGGCCGCCGATGCTCGGTTCCCGTTCGACCAGGTAGACGTGCTTGCCCGCATCGGCCAATCGCAGTGCGGCCTCGATGCCCGCAATCCCGCCGCCCACCACGAGCGCCGACTGCCTCACCTCCGCGTGGCGCGTCTCCAGCGGTTCCTGCAGGCGTACGCGGCGCACCGCCGCCGACACCAATGCTTTGGCTTTCTCGGTCGCCTTGGCCCGGTCGTCCGTAACCCACGAACAATGCTCGCGGATGTTCGTCATCTGGAATAGGTAGGGGTTCAACCCGGCTTCGGCGCACGCTCTCCGGAAGGTGACTTCGTGCATGAGGGGTGAGCACGAGGCCACCACCACACGCTCCAGGCCCTTGCCGCGGATGTCGTCTTTAATCAGGGCCTGGCCTGGGTCAGAACACATATAAGCATAGTGGCGGGCGACCGTGACGCCCTCCAGCCCGGCGGCGAAGTTCGTCACTGCCTCCACGTCCACCGTCCCGGCGATGTTCGTGCCGCAGTGGCAAATATAGATGCCAACTTTTTCTGCTCGCGTCATCCGGCTCGCCTCCTTTCGACGATCAATCTGAAAAGGAATACCGACAGTCGCAACAGTCGCCGCCTTCGGAGACCGCTTGGGCGCGTTTGAACGTCACGCCCTGCGGCAGGTATTTTGGGATGTGGAGGTCTCCCCGGCAGGACGATCATCAACCTTCCTTAGGGCGATCCCTCTGCTCGTGCCGCCGGCCCCTCGCCGCCCGCGGCGACTGGTAACGCGACGATGAACCGCGTGCCTTTATCCGGGCAGCTTTGAACGGCGACGCGCCCCCCCAAACGGGTGACCAGGTCTTTGACAATCGCCAGCCCCAGGCCCGTGCCTTCACTTTCGATCTCTTTAGCGTTCGGCGCGCGGTAAAACTCTTCAAACAAATGGCCCATCGCATCTTCCGGAATCCCGATGCCGGTATCCTCGACCAGCACGCGGGCCTCGCCGTCGGCGTGCGAGAGCGTCGCCGTCACGCGACCGCCGGAGGGCGTGTACTTGACCGCGTTCGAAAGCAGGTTATCGAAGATGCGGTCGAGACTGTCCACGGTCGCTGTCACCATGATGGCCGCTTCGCCCGCCTCCTTTCGGCAATCGAGCGTCAGCCCTTTCTCTCGTGCGGGGGCCTCAAAACGTCTCACGACCTTTTCGACCACCGCCCCCAGCGCAACGGGCTCGCGTTTCTCTCGCAGACTGAGGTCGGTCTTGCCCGCCGCGAGGTCGAGCAGGTCATCAATCAACTTTTGCAGGAAATCCACACGGCGGGTGGAACGGTTGAGGATGTCCCGCTGTTGTGCAGAGATGTCCCCCGCGTATCCCCCGGCCAGGGTGCGCAGCAGGGTGCGCGTCACGCTCACGGGTGAGCGCAACTCGTGGGTCACCCGGCGAACGAACTGGCTCTTGGCCACATCGAGCGCCTCCATGGCCTGATAGGCCATCGCATTCTCAATGGCAATACTGCCCTGCGCGGCGATGGCGGCGATGAATGTCTCGTCATCCGGCGTGAAGCGGTCGGGTTCGACTGCGTAGACCCGCAGAAGGCCGAGCGGCCCACTCTTGCCGACGAGCGGCGCAGACAGCACCGATCGGATCCCCTCTTGCCGCGCCTCCTCCGGGTATTGAATCAGCGGACTGCTCGGCGCATCGGGGATGTTTACGATCTTGCCCGACAGCACTTCGCGCGCCAGAGGGTTGATGTCCACCTCGATCGGCCCCTTGTCCAGATAGGCCTGGCTCAATCCATAAACGGCCACCGGCTCCAGCCGTCCGCTCTTGTCCAGCAGCCGGATCGAGCAGGCGCGCACGCCCATGACCTCGGCGGTGCTCTTGACCAGCCGGTTCAACACTTCCGGCAGGTCAAGCGTCGAGCCGACGGCGCGGGCGCCTTCGTTGAGGGTCTGCAAACGGGCCGTTGCACGCCGCAGGCTCTCGCTCAGGCCGACGATCTCTTCTTCTCTGCGGCGCAAACGCGCGTGGATCGAAGCGGCGAGATAGACCGCGAACAGACCGGTGCTGGTGAAGAAAAAGAGCACGGCGACCACGTACAGGCCGTTTTGATAGAGCGGATGCTCGAGGAAGCCGCCGACTGGCTCATGCGGCAGGAGCGCATAGAACTCCAGCAACGCCGTTCCCGAAAGCAAGGCAGCGGCGAGCAGCGCAAAGGCAAAGGCCGTGCGCGGAGGGAAGAAGATCGAGGCGATGACGATGTGGAAAATGAAGAACAGGATGGCCGGGCTTTCGATGCCGCCGGAGAAGTGAATCAGCAGCGTCATCGCCAGCCAGTCCAAAGTTACCTGCCACATCGCCAGTCGGCTAAATGCCCCTGCCGGGGCCGAGGCTTGAGCGAGGCGGCGCTCTCTCAGGTAAAAGATCAGGTTGTAGAGGAGGATGCTCGCACCGATGATGTATAGCGGCCCCGCCGGAGCGTGCAGCCGGAACACGGCCCCCACGACCCATGTCGCTAACAACACGCCCGCCCCAGCCATCCAGCGTAAGCGGATAAGCCAGCCAACGCTGGCCACCAACTCGGCCTCAACCAGCGTGTGCCGTCCAGTTGAGATCGAAGGCTTCGGCAGTCCGCCGAGGCCGGCGGGTGGAGAACGAGGCGTCATGTCCGTTCTCTACTTCTCCAGAAACTTGCGCACCATCGCCAGCAGCATTTCTGGATCAATGGGTTTTTCGAGGAACACTTGCACTGGCAAATAGTCCTCGTCCGGCGTAAACCGCAGGGGTGTGGTGGTGTGAATCGCCGTCAGGATAAGGATCGGCGTCTCGCGAAAATCTTTGAACTCCGATTTTGGGTCGGGACTATGCACATCTAAAGCCACCTGGAACCCGGCCGTGGTCGAGTCCATCATCACGTCCAGCACGATCAGGTCCGGCTTGACCTGCTTGACGGCTGCAAGCCCCTCGGCCACACATTTGGCCTCAGAGACCGCGTAACCGGCAGCCTCCAACGGTAAGCGCAGCGCGAGGCGCATGTCGGGATCGTCGTCAATGATGAGGATACGCTTGGTGCTCATTCTCTTCTCTTCCATATCTCGGCTAGAATGGCCTCGACCAGTCCGGGCAAAGCCCCGCTCACGGCTGGGCTGAGTTCCTGCCCCATCTCACAGCGCACCGGTTCGACACCGTAGAACACAATCTCATCCGGCAGCATGTTCAGGGCCTGCGCCAGAGCCAGCCCTTCTGCGATTCCCGGCTCGTGCGAGGCGAGAACATCTCCACTGGCAATCAGCCTCACCTCTTCCGGCCCGAAGCGCCGCCATGTGCCCGGTCTCTCTCCCATGTGAATGGCGTCAACGAGGATGACCCTCGATTCAGCTTCCAACCAATTCGCCAACCCCAATCCCGGTGCGCCGATCTCTTCGACTCTCACCCCCGGCGGCAGTTCCCGCTCAGCTAGCATCTCCGCAGCCCGAACACCCAGACCGTCATCGCCTTGTAATGGATTGCCAACGCCGAGAATCAGGGTAGTCCCCACCGTCATCCTTCGTCCTTTCGCCTTCCACCTTCAAGACATGTACCGAACATGAAATACACGGGTCGTAGGCCCGCACGAGCATTTCCAAATCGAGTTGTATCGCCTCGACCGGTCTATCCACCATTTGCGGCACGCGCGCCCGCATATCGGCCTCCAGGTTGCCGATATTTTGATTAGTAGGGATCACACAATCCGCGCCAGTCAATCTGCCGTCCTCGCCAATCCAGTAATGATGGATCAGCAGGCCGCGCGGCACCTCGCAGGCCCCCACTCCTTCCGCCGCTCCGAGTTTCACGGGCGCGGGTTCTTCTGGGGTAATGCCCTCAGCGAGCAACCGGTCAATCACCACCATCGAGTCTTCGACGCAGTGCACGATCTCCACGACCTGCGCCGCCGAGTTCAAGAACGGATTGGTGACTGCGGGTTTTAGCCCCAGCGCCGTCGCCGCTTCTTTCGCTCGCGGGTAGAGCTTCTCGTAGTTGTTGTTGAAGCGCGCCAGTGCGCCGACCATGTATGACGCGCGCGCGTGGCGCGTATGCTTGGCGCTGGAATGCCGCACCAGATATTCATTTGTGACCTGGCGATAATCCTCGACTGGCAGGCGCACGCCGTCGCTCGTCACGATTTCGCCATCCATGAAGGCGTACTCGTCGAGCCGGGTGAGCGAAACGTACTCGGTCTCGCGCTCGAACTGCGGCCACTTCAACGACGCGAACAACTCCACCGTGGCTTCCACGTCGGCGCGGGCGGCCACGAGCCTCCGGCGCAGGCCTTCGAGCTCCTCCCGCTTGGGAAAGTGCGTGAAGCCGCCGACCGTCATCGCAATCGGGTGCGTGTGCCGCCCGGCCACGACCTGGCACATGTCGCCTGCGAGTTTCTTCATACGCAGCGCGCGCTTGACGATTTCGGGATGGCTGGCTGCCAGCGGGATGACGCTACCCACACCCAGAAAGTCGGGCGCGACGAGCATATAGACATGCAGAACATGGCTGTCGAGGATCTCGCCGTGGAAAGTCAGTTTTCGGAGCAGCTTGGTCTGCTCGCTCGGTTCCACGCCAAGGGCTTTCTCGGTGGCGCGCAGCGAAGTGGCGGCGTGGCCGGTGGAGCAGATGCCGCAGATGCGGCTGGTGATGTGCGCGGCCTCCGTGTAAGGTCGCCCGCGCAGCATCGCCTCGAAGAAGCGCGGCGCTTCGACGACCTCGAAGCGGCAGTCCTGGACTTTCCTGTCCGCCACTTCCACGACGATGTTGCCGTGCCCCTCCACGCGGGTGACGTAGTGAACGTCAATTCGCTTGCTCACCGCCGTTCGCCCTCCTGCATGAGTTTTTCATCGAAGATCCTGCTTGCGGGGCGCATCAGGTAGGCAGTGAACATCGTGTATCGCGTGGTCACGTCGTCCACCGTCAGGCCGTATTTCGTAAGCAGGTCACGCATCGAGGCGTCGTTAGGGTTGGACGTGAACCCCCGACAGGCCTCACACGCTTGGCCATAACTCGGGCAGATGGCCCCGCAGCCCGCGCGCGTCACCGGCCCCAGGCAGACTTTGCCCCTCGTAAACAGGCAGGCATTCTCTTTCAACTTGCACTCGACGCACAGCGGATAATCCGGGATAGGCGGCTTCTTGCCCATGAGCAGGGCCTTGACGCAGGCGATGAATTCGCCGCGATCAATCGGGCAGCCGGGGATGGCATAATCCACCGGGATCACCGCCGCAATCGAGCGCACCTCGCCGGTTTCGAACCAGTCGGCCTGCTCGCCATATACATAGCGGCGCGCGTCGTCGAGCGTCTGCAGATACTTGAGCGCGTTGACCCCGCCGACGTGCGCGCACGCCCCGAGGGCCACCACAATAGCGGCCTGCTCGCGAATCTTCTTCAGCCGGGGTTCATCCTCCGGTCGGGTGCACGACCCTTCGATAAAAGCGATCAGGTAGTCCTCGCCTTTCTCCGTCATCGCCTCGCGGAACTGGACAATCTCGACCGCATCCAAAAGTTCAGGATGGTCTTGCAGCGAGTCCAACACCGTCAACTGGCAGCCCTCACAACCGGCGAAGTCGAAGAAAGCTACTTTGGGCCTGCGACCATCCCGACTCATAGCGCCTCCTCCAACCCTTTGATCTCCGCATAGGGAAAGACCGGGCCAGATTGGCATGCGTAGATGTGGTTGATCTGGCAGTGGCCGCATTTGCCCACCCCGCACTTCATGCGGCGTTCGAGCGACAAATAGATGTTGCCTTCCGAAATCCCCTTGCCCAATAACTCCATTAACACGAACCGATACATGACGGGTGGGCCGCAGGTCACTGCCACGGTGTTGCGCGGATAGACAGAGATGTCCTTGAAGAGGGTGGTGATCACACCCACATGGCCCATCCAGTTGTCGTCCGCCCGGTCCACGGTCAAATGCAGTTCGACATCGTCGCGCTCGCCCCACTGCTTCAACTCATCTTTGAACAACAACTCGGAGGGATTGCGCGCACCGTAAAGGATGATCACCCGCCCGAAGAGGGCGCGCTCGTCGAGCACCTGATTGATCAGCGATCGCAGCGGGGCCAACCCGAGCCCCCCGGGCGCGAAGAGCAAATCCTTGCCCCGGAATTTCTCGACCGGAAAGCCGCGCCCATAGGGTCCGCGGATGCCCACCCGATCTCCGGGTCTCAAGCGGTGGAGCGCGCTGGTCACATCGCCCACCTTGCGCACGCACAGTTCAAAATGGCCGTTGCTGCGGCTGGGCGAACTGCTGATGCTGATGGGGGCCTCGCCCACACCCAACGCGGAGACCTCAACAAACTGCCCGGGCCGGTGGCCCAGCGATTTCCCCAATGGGAGTTCGAGCGTGAAGACCTTTTCGAGCGCAGTCAGATGCTCGATACCGGCAATCCGCGCCATGATTGGGGTGAAGAGCGACTCACCAGTGCATGGCGGCGCAGCCAGGGGCGGCTGATTTCTGCTGGCGATCACGGCTATCTCCCGGCCTCCTGCTGCCGATAAAGTTCATTGAAAACATTCACAGGCGTGATGTTGACCAAGCAAGCGCGAGCGCACCGCCCGCAGCCCACGCAGCCCAACTGCTTGTGGGCCTCCAGGATATACTTGCCTTTGCGCAGGAAGCGATGCCGCTGACGCATCGCGCGGCTCTTGCGGAAGTTGTGGCCGCCCGCGACAGCCGCAAACTCGTCCAGCTGGCACGAGTCCCAGATCCGCACTCGCTGCCCATGCCGGGGATCCATTTCGGTCTCATCTCTCACGTCAAAGCAGAAGCAGGTTGGACAGACGCTGGTGCAGGCCCCGCACGAGAGGCACCGCTCACCCAGTTCGGTCCAGAGCGGACTTTTCATGCTCAGGCTGAGCAGCGAAGGCAGGTCGCTCACATCGAAATCCAGCCGGTAGGGGAACTTCGCCCATTTCTCGCTGAGCACGGCGTTCAACCGCCGCACCGCTTCGGGCGAGGCCTCCCTGGTGATCGCATTTTGAATCAGCAGATCGTGACCTGCCGTCGTCCCGATATCTACGGCGTAGGCCTCGCCCATGTCGGTCAGGTGGAGGTCGTACCCGTCGTCCGCGGTCAGCGTCCCCATGCTTTTGCAAAAGGAATGCTCGTCACAAGGCGCGAGGCACTCCACGCTCACGATGAGCGTCTGCCTGCGCCGGTTCAGATACTGCGCGTCAACCTGCCCGGACGAGAAGACCTCGTCGAGCAACTGGATAGCGTGCACGTCACAGGTGTGGGCGCCAAAGATCACCGTGGGCTGGGCCAGCAGAGGCGGCGAGAGGCTGCCCTCTGCCACGTCGAACTCGAATAGGGTTTCGCGAGGCGGCAGGAGATATTTCTTGGGAGGCAGGATCGTGGTGGGGTAATCTAGCCGCAGAGTCGCTGGGTCCGCGATCACGCCGAAAGCAAATCCAGAGCCTGTCTTCATCGGCCCGACGACCCGGTAGTGCGTCAAGAGATGGCCGACGAAATCGGCCAGATCCGATTTTTGAATAAGGGTAAGGCTCACGGCGGCCACCTCGGAGTGGAGTCGTCCCGGCCCGATAAGCCCGGAGGTTACAGTTCCACAATACGGCTGACCTTCGCCCGTCGCCATCCGCCGCTTGCCCGAAATTGCCTCAGGCGCACGCCCTATCTTGGAAAACAAAAAGACCCTATTGACATAGGGTCTGGGCAAACCCGGCGACTCCCCGGCGGTGGGGAACCGGCGGCGTGTCGGCCTCTCCGGTCCGCACGGCTAGACGATCAACAGGCGGTCAAGCTCGGCCTTCGAGTGGGTCTCGACCTCGACGTGCAGGCTGTGGCCGTGGGCATCCATGGTCACCACCGCCGGGAAATTCCGGACCTCGATCACCCACATCGCCTCCGGAACGCCAAAGCCCAATTTATGAACCCCGAGCACCTTTTCCACGGTCCGGGCAATGAGCGAGGCCGCGCCGCCGATGGCGTGCAAATACGCCCCCGGCACCGTCTGGCAGGCGGCCAGTGTTTTCGGCCCCATGCCGCCTTTGCCAATAACAGCTTTGATCGTGAAGTGGCGCATCACGTCGCCCTGATAGGGTTCTTCGCGCGAGCTAGTCGTCGGCCCGGCGGCCACAAAGCGATATTGCTTGGCATCCAAACCCGCCACGACCGGCCCGCAATGGTAGATCGCGCCGCCCGCGAGCAGGGGCTTGATGGCTTCGTATACCGCGAGGTCATCGCCCTGCGGCGGGCGAGTCTTCTTGATAAAGGTTTCGACCATCCACTTATGGACGGCATCCCGCCCTGTCACCATCACCCCGGACAGCGCGACGGGATCGCCCACCTGGAGTTCGCGAATGGCCTCATCACTCAGGGGAAGAGAGAGATTGCGCATGGGAGCCTGCCTCTAGTCGTAGATCACCGCGTCATCCCGCACCACCATGCGGCGGCGGCGATGCGCCCAACACATATACGAGACGGTGACGAAGAAACTGGCCGGGAGGCGGTGCATACTCGCCATCTTCACCCCCAACACGGTCGTCTGCCCGCCAAAGCCCATCGGGCCAATGCCGAGTTGATTGGCCTCCTCGGTCAGCCGGGTTTCCAGCGCCGCAAGCTGCGGGTCGGGATGGGTATCTTCCAGCTTGCGGAAGAGCGTCTCTTTGGAGGCGTAGTACGCCGCGCCCCGGTCGCCGCCAATGGCCACGCCCAGAATGCCCGGCGCGCAGCCCTGCCCCTGGGCCTTATGCACCGCGTCCAGCACCACCTTGCGCACGCCGCCCAGGTCGCGCCCCGCGCCTAGCGTGCTGTTGGGCAACGCATATTGCGCTCCGACATTCTCACACCCACCGCCCTTCAACATCAGGTCCACGATCAACTCATCCCCCTCAATCTCCTCAAAGTGAATCGTCGGGAAAGCTTCGCCCAGGTTGTTCCCGCTGTTCTTTTCGGTGAGCGCATCCACCGCGTTGGGCCGCAGATACGAGCGTTGGGTGGCCTCGGCGACCGCGGCCCGAATCTGCTCCCGCAGGCGGCGAGTGCTCCAGCCGGCCGGATGCCGGACGTAAAAGATCGGCGTGCCCGTGTCCTGGCAGATGGGCGTCGAGTTGCGCCGTGACAGTTCGACGTTCTGTAGAATCGCTTCTAACGCCCCGCGCGCGGCGGATCCGGCGGCCTCCCGTTCACACGCCGCCGTGAGGGCCTGCTCCACATCGGGCGGCAAATCGGTGGACGTGCGGCGAATGAGCTCCACCAGTGGTTCAATCAGATCAGGCATGTTGCGCCTCCTTTACACACAGGCCGGTCAGCCCGAGGACGGCCTCAGACCTCGATGATCTTCTTCTGAATCGCGTACTTGATCAGATCGCCTCGATCGTGCACGTTGAGTTTTTGCATCAGGCTGGTGCGATGGGCCTGCACGGTCTTGACGGATAAACCCAGGATCTCGGCGATTTTCTTACTCGTGTAGCCTTCCGCAATGAGTTGCAGCACCTCGCGCTCGCGCGGGGTCAGGTCATCGGAGACCGGCTGGTGATGTGCACCGTCCTGGCGCAGGTAATCTTCGATGAGCACGCGGGTGACGGCGGGTGAAAGGACCGCCTCGTCGTGATGCACGGCGCGGATGGCGCTCACCAGTTCGCTGGCGGCCGCCCGCTTAAGCACATAACCCGACGCGCCGGCCGCTAACTCCTGCCGGACGTATTCCTCATTGTCGTGCATGGTCAGCACCAGAATCCTAATCTCAGGGTGATCGCGCTTGATCTGGCGGGTGGCCTCCAGGCCGTTGAGCAGGGGCATGGCAATGTCCATCAGCACCACGTGGGGGTGGAGTTCGTGCGCCAGGTGTATCGCCCACCGGCCGTTTTCCGCTTCGCCCACCACGACCATGTCGGGTTGCTCGTTGAGCAGCGCGCGAATGCCCTCGCGCAAGACGGTATGGTCGTCGGCCAGCAGTATTCGAATTTTCTCCATCGCGGCCTCCCGCCAACACCTTCCAGGGGCTATGCCTCAGTGCTCCATAAGTGACGGCATTCGCGGCCTTCTCCACAGATCACTCTACCTCGTCGTTCCCGGAAGGCGATGGGCTACTCTATGTCGAGTAATGGCACTCGCACGCGCAGACTGGTTCCCTGGCGAGGCGAAGAATCGAGGATGACTTCGCCGCCGACCAGCTCCGCCCGCTCCTGAATCCCCAATAATCCGAACCGCCGCAGCTGCAACGCCTGCCCTGTGATCTTGGCGATATCGAAGCCGCAGCCGTTGTCCTCCACATGCAGGCAGGCGTGATGGTCCTCCCGGCCCAGGCGGACGACGACTGATTTGGCATCGGCGTGATGGAGGATGTTGTTGATGGCCTCCTGGGCGATGCGGAACAGGGTGGTTTCTAAATCGGGCGCCAGCCGCATCGTTTCGTCGAAACCATCGAACTTGACTCGAATCCCCGCTCCCTCCAGGGTAGATCGAGCATACCAGCGAATGGCCGGCCCCAACCCCAAGTCATCGAGCATGGTCGGGCGCAGACCATAGACGACTTCACGCAGCTCCTCCAGCGTCTGGGTCGCCATCTGGCGCGCGGCAGCCATTTGCTGCTTCAACTCAGGCGCCTCGGCGGGCGCGGCGTTCTCCATCCGCTCCAGGTTGAAGATGAGCGTAGAGATGTCTTGGCCAATGCCGTCGTGCAGGCCGCGCGCAATACGTTTGCGTTCCTCTTCTTGGGCGCTGATGGCGCGTTCTGAGAAGGCGCGCAACTGCACGCTGCGTTCTTCTAGGCGGTCCAGCATCGAGCTGATCGCGGCGGCCAACCGGCCGATGTCGGGGTCGGAATCCTTCGTCAGGGCGATCTGAACTCCCGGCCGTCGGACCTGCACGCGGTCTACCGCTGCACGCAGTTCATGCAACGGGCGCAGCGCGGTTCTGACGATCCAGGAGTTGACCAGCAAGCTGAGGGAAACACCGAGGGCGGAAAAGAGGCCGATCAGCCAGAAATCCGCTTCAAAGCGCAATTCGGTCAGGTAATGGGTGAGCAACGTCCCCCCGACTGCGCCCGCCACAATGACGACCGAATTCCCGACCAAGAGGCGGTTGAAGATGGGCAGGCGGTTGAAGCGCTGCCGCAAACCGAAGAGCACATGCACGGCGGCGATCCTCTATGAAAGGCAGCAGCCTCTCGAGTTCGGCGCTCGATCTCCGCGGCCGGCTGTTGCCGTAGACGTTCATCGGTTCGGCCTAGGAGGTTCATTGCTCTAGCCCACTGCACTGGCCGGGATGCGCCCTACTGATAGTATTACAGCGTTGCCACGATGCAATATGCAATAAGGCTCTCAAATGTGATGTCGAATGTCACCTCAACGACCTGACAAATACCATGACAAATATCTTATTCACCACAGGTGGTGATGATTGAAGCGTCTCCCTCATCCCAACTGGCGCGACGCTCCTTCCTGTGGAAACGCTGCCCCGGCCATTCGTCCTCTGCTCCCCCACGGCCTGGCTTTATCGAGTTGCTAGACTGTTCAACCCGTTTTACTCGACTTCAAGGTTACGAGGCCTCGGCCAAGGCTAAACTCATCCGCGAAATGTTCGGCATGTTCCAGCTTGATCCCCGCGGGTGTCTACCCAGTCAGGTGGATCGCAGCCTGCCGGGGCCATATTTTCTCGCCAGCAAGGAGCTGAGAAGATGAGGCGACTGACGGCGCCGCGTGAAGCGGCTGGGGCGGTGAGTGTGGTTGCATTGTGCCACCACTCGTGCTACACTGGGCGCGAAAGGAGCTGCCCCGATGCCCACCCTGCATGTCCGTAGTGTGCCTGACGACCTGTACCTGCGCCTGCAAAAACTCGCGCAGTCCCAAAACCGCTCCATGAGCGCGCAGGTCGTCACCCTGCTCTATAAGGCTGTGGAAGAAGAAGAAGCGCGCAAGCAGCAGCGCCGCCTGTTGCAGACTATGCGCCGACGCCGCTATGCCCCGCCGCGCGGCGCGCCCAGCGTCGTCGAAATGCTGCGCGAGGACCGCCGCCGATGACTGGCTCGCCTCTGCGCTATGTGGTGGATGCGAGCGTGGGCGTGAGTCTGATCATAGCCGGGGAACTCTCCGACCGGGCCTACGGGCTATTCGCCCACCTCGCGGCAGACCCGCCCGCGCAGTTTTACGTCCCCGATTTGTTCTATGTCGAATGCACCAATGTGCTGTGGAAGCAATTGCGCTGGGCCGGTTATCCGGCGGCGCAGGCGCGCGGCGACTTGAAAAACCTCGGCTCGCTGGCGCTCCGGCGGGTGAGCACGGCCGAATTGATGATTGGCGCGTTCGACATCGCCGCCGCGCAGAATATCACGGCCTACGATGCGTGCTACGCGGCTCTCAGCCAGCGGGTGAAAGCCCCGCGGGTGACCGCCGACGCCAAACTGGCTCGCGCGCTATCGCGGGCTGGCTATCAAGTGGAATGGTTGGGCGAGTTGGATGTTCCGCCATTGCCGGCTGAGAGTTGAAAGCCGCACTATTTGCGCCAATTGGGGTTATGATAGGGGTCGGCAAACGTTCCAGAAAGGAGAGGCGACGATGACAGCCAACGTTTTGAACGAGTTGATACAGAAGGCCGACGCGCTCACGCCGGACGAGCAGCTGCGGCTCATCGCGCATCTGGCGGAGAGAGTGCGCGCGGCCCGGCCTGTCTCAAGGCCGCGCCGAATATCAGGGTAGGGGGTCAACTATTTTACGACCAGGACCGCGCCCTTTCAATGGCTTTTCGGTGTGTTCAACGCCCGAATGCACGAATATATCTTCTTCTCACTCCGCAGGACGACAACGATAAAAGGCTCTTTTTTGACACTCTGCCCCTTCTGAAACGACCTGAGCGGATTCGGAGTATTGAAGGAACCCTGGACGATGGAAGAATATTCAGGTCATGAGATGAATCCTCCCTATCCCCCTCCCGTTGACCAACTGCTCACCCTCGACATGCCGGACGTTAGCGGCGGGCGCGATTATCTCGCCCTCGGCCTCGGCCCGGAACACATCCCCGACCTGATCCGCCTCGCGACCGACGAAAAACTTCGCTGGGAAGCGGCGGACGATGACCCGGCCCTATGGGCGCCCATCCATGCCTGGGTCGCGCTGGGCCAGTTGCGCGCTGAAGCCGCCGTTGAACCGGTGTTAAGCCAACTGCGTCACGTAGACGAACACGACGACGATTGGGCCGGTGAGGAATTGCCTCGCGTCTTCGGGATGATCGGCCCGGCAGCCATCCCCGCGCTCGCGGCGTACCTGACAGACAATAGGCGAGGCCTGTGGGCGCGTGTGGCCGCCGCCTCCGGACTGAAAGAGATCGGCCAGCGCCGCCCCGAGGCCCGCGCGGAGTGCGCGGCGGCTCTCACCCGCACGCTGGAACAGTTCGCGGACAATGACCCCGCGCTCAACGGCGCCATCGTCAGCGACCTGATTGATCTAAAAACCGTCGAGGCGGCCCCGGTTATCGAGCAGGCGTTTGCCGCCGGGCGGGTGGACGAGATGGTGATGGGTGACTGGGAAGACGCGCAAATTGCGTTGGGCCTGAAGGCGACGCGCGAGCGGCCTCGCCAACCGACCCTATGGGACGCCCTGCTCCCGCCGGCCTTCCGGCCGCCTGCGGTGGAACCCGAACGTCCAGTGCCCGATCACATCCGGCGCTGGAATGAGCAGGTGGAGGCGGGAGCCCGCGCCAAAGCGCAGGTCAGGGCGGAGAAGGCGGCGCACAAGGAAGAACAAAAGCGCCGCCGGCGAAAGAAGAGATGAGTCTTTCACCAGGCGGGGGGAGAGGAGAACGACCGATGCGTGACGATGACTACGACGACGAATGGGAGGACGAGTTTGACGACGAGGGCGACGACGAGTTCGAGGCCGAGTTCGACGCGGACGACGACCCGGACGACGCGCCCTTCAATCCCATCTACGCCGGCTTTGGCAAGTGGGCGGAGGACATGGACGAAGAGGCCTGGATCGAGGCGGCGTGCGACAAGATCAACGAGTACGGCGCGCGGGCCTACCTCCGCCGGATGCTGCGCGAGCTGCGCGAAGCGCACGCGGTGGATCAGGTGGAAGTGGCCGCCACCCTCAGCGACGACGAGATGATCCAGCTCGTGGAAGCCCACCTGCTGGGAAAGCGCCTCAGCGAGCGCCGGCGATTCGGGAATTCCGCTTTCCTCGTCTTCGACGACGGCCACGCCATGCCCGTGACGCCGCCCGGCGGTGGTCAGACGACGCCGGCCGAACTCGACGCGGTGGTGGGCAAGCGCCTGATCGGCGTCAAAGTCGAGCACGACGAGGCCGCGAACCGGCATTTGCGCCTGCTTTTTCACACCGACCCGCAGGCCGGCGACGACTGGCGCGCGGCCGACACGCCGCGCCAGGCGCAGCGCCGCTACCGAAAGCTCAGCGCCGATCCGCGCTTCGCCTCCCTGGCGACCGATTGGTACACCGGCGTGATGATCCTCTGCCCGGACCAGGATTTCGGCCGGCGGGCCGGCCGGCTGACCCTCCGGGAAGCCGATGCGCTCGCGATGCTCCTCGGCCACTTGCGCAAGCAGCGCGTGGCGGACAAGTTGATCCTGCCGGATGGCCGCCTGGCCTTGATTTTCGACGACGAGCATATCTTGCCGTTGATCGCCGCGCCGGGCCAGACGCCGCTTGGGCCGGCCGACCTGGAAAAAGTGGTCGGGCGTTTCCTGGTGCTGGCTGTCCCGATGGGCCAGGGCCAGGCCGCTTACCTCAGCCTCCTTTTCCACGACAATCCCGACCAGGCCGACGCGATGGAGCGCGCAGCGCGTGATCAAGAAGATCAAACGCCATGGGTAGATGCCTTTCTGAACGACGAAGCCACCGTCAATATCCCCGTGGCCTTGGAAAGCGCCGATAACCTGCTCTGCCCCGGTGGGCACGTGGACCATCCAGACGAAACAAACGGTATTGACAATTCACAAGCCTCCCCATCATAGGACGTGCACCCCAGAAGTGTGTAGTCGTGCGGCCAATGGACGAACGCACAACACGCAAGAAATTGATTGATGCTGCGCTGACGGCGCCGAG
>Ga0209751_10001856_pt1 | contig 21419 bp, 16 predicted proteins | sample RifCSP13_1_FD_184019 | JGI IMG/M metagenome (GOLD analysis project Ga0209751, IMG submission 184019) | Soil microbial communities from Rifle, Colorado - Rifle CSP2_sed 13_1 (SPAdes) (version 2) | ecosystem: Environmental > Terrestrial > Deep subsurface > Rock core/Sediment | place: Rifle... | reverse complement strand
GGGAACGCTTGAAGTGGGCAAGTGGGCGGACATTGCGGTATTCGATGTCGGCGTACCTGTTTATAACGTCGCTAACGCGCTGGTGCACGGTTCGCCTCGCGCCATCCATGTGTTTATCGAAGGGAAGCAGGTATTACAGGATGGTCATGTTAAGGGCGAGACGACGATTATTAAGGATGCCGTCGAAGCCGCTCGACGCGTTGCCAAACGTTCTGGCCTTCCCCTCGCAACGGGCTGGCCGCTACTTGATTGACATTTTCTTTCTTCTTCGGAGTTTTGTGCTTTACGTGGCACTATTTCCACGCAATCTTCTAGCTGACGAGCGTGAAATCCGTTATGGTCTCGGACAAAAGCAACAACACCTGCCTATCGCGCCGTGACTTCCTGAAAGCGGCAAGCGTTTCGCTGGTGCTCTCCCCTGAGATGGTCCATCGGGTAGCCGGCGCTGTGCCCAGAGGTGTCGTATTAATCAAGAATGGGCAGTTGATAGATGGTACAGGAAGAGGGCCAAGTCAGAACACTTCGATTCTCATAGAGAATGGAAGATTTAAAGAGATCAGCGGAGCGAATTTGAGAGCGCCGGCTGGAGCGCGAGTCATTGATGCCACGGGGAGGACGATCCTCCCGGGGTTAATTGATATGCATGCTCATCTCATCAGTGGAGGTTTTGACACTGTCAAAGAGAGAAGCATGACTTACGATCCGGTAGAGCAGAAGAAAGTTTTGAAGCAGATGCTCTACTGGGGCGTAACGGCCGTTTGTGATCCGGTACAACCATTAGGCTCGGGGCTGGAACTGCGTGCTTTGGCTTCCCGCAATGCCTTCCCGTCCCCGCGACTGTTTATCTCAGGGCCGGCGTTTACCGCCCCTGGCGGATGGGGTGGTGCAAACCAGCCGGCCGCCAGAATCGAGTTGCAGGATTTACGAGAGGTTAAGCCCCAGGTTAGCCGGGTGGCCCGCGCGCGAGTTGACATCTTGAAACTGTTTTACGATGACATGAGCAGCTCGTTCACTCGCCCGCTTCCAAAACTGGAAAAGAGATTGATGGAAGCAGTCATTAAAGAGGCTCATGCCAGAAAACTGAAGGTGATGGTCCATGCCTATCGTACCGAAGATCATAAGGATGCGATGAGAGCCGGAGCGGATATCATGGCCCATTCCGCTATCACCAGCGCCGTGGATGACGAATATATTGAACTGGCCAGACTAAACCACACCTTGTATCTAGCCACTCTCTCCGTTTATCACGATGTCTTCGACGAAAGGGTCATCCGTGAGTTTATCGCTCAGGAGTTCGTCAAGAAGACTGTTCCCAAGAAAACCCTCGCGACGTTGACGGCCAGGGAGCCCCTGGACAGCTTTGAGAAGAGCATTAAGCAGGACTTTATCAAGAAGCAGCTTTCGACTATTGAGGCCAATCTAAAGAAGCTTTCTGAAATTGGGATTCCGATTGGGGTGGGTCCGGACACTGGAGTGCCGGGATCATTTCCTGGAATCTCAGTGCACCGAGAGATGGAATTGATGGTCCAGTCCGGGGTCACGCCGGCCCGCGTTCTAGTAGCGGCAACCAAAACAGCAGCAGAATACCTTGGGCAAAAGTCACTGGGCACGGTCGAAACCGGGAAGATTGCCGATCTGTTGGTCGTCAGGGGTAATCCTCTCGAAAACATTCAGAACACTCGCGAGATTGAAGTCGTTGTCAAGGAAGGTCAGGTCATCAATAGAGAAAAACTCCTCAGTGAAATCATGAGTTCCTGACCAGTGTAATATCGCAGCTCGTTGTGTTGCAGCCTGGAGCGATCAGGAAGGCAGTGGCATCAATGTTCTGCTTGATCCAAACACCGCTCGATTAGAGTACCCATTCGTAAAAGGAGGAATGAGATGAAGAGAAGGATTATGGCTTGTGCTTTGGTTGGCCTTTATGCGGCACTGATGCTTGTCTCGACGCTCTCTGCTCAAAATACCAAAGAGGGTCAGCGTCAGCGGTCAGGTTATGTGGTAAAAGGGGAAAAACTTTTCACTCAGTACTGCGCAGCGTGTCACGGCAAGGATGCGAAAGGCAACGGCCCGGCCGCATCTTCGCTGAAGCAACAACCTGCCGACCTTACGCTGATTCAAAAGAAGGGTGAAAAATTCCCGAGTGACAGAGTCTCAACCTTTATTGACGGCGAAAAAGACGTACCCGTTCACGGCAGCCGTGTAATGCCCGTATGGGGAACGATCTTCCGCCGAACGAAGGGCGAGTTGGGCCAGAAGGGAGATGTTTACGCCCTCATGCGATACGTACAATCTATTCAGGTAAATCGTTAATCAACCGGCTGAAGGCTAATGCGGATCATCAACCAGACGGTGAGGCAAATCTACCGAGTAACGCTTCATGGTCCAGGAGCACTATTGCTTCCTGCGGCCTGGCCAAGTAGAGCGTTACTGAAGCAGCCCTGGTGTTAACTCTCGCAAGCTGGCCGTGGGAATTCCAGCTCTCTCGAGATGGTGACGAAAGCGTACCATCCGCGGGGCCAAGTTCGAAATCTCACTGGTTGGGGTAGTTACTGTCGGCCAAAGTGGGCTGGCGCTCGGTCTAATTTTGGGTCGATGGAGAACGATCAGAGGCCAGTTAGGCGGGGTTCGGAGTAGTTTGATGTGGCCGTTAAAATGGAAGAAACGGGAAGAAAATTATCGACAAGCTCGTGCTGGGTTTTTCGAGGCGGTAAAACTGCTTGACCGACGATCATTTCTTGGCGTCGCTGGCAGAGCGGCAACGATCGCTACCGCGAAAGCCATCGTGCCGCCGCATTCGTTCCAGTTGGTTGATGTCCTTGGCGTTGGGCTGAGGGAGAAGCCGGCCTTTCGCTTCGCCTACATCGCGGACACGCATCTGTACGAGCGGACGTTGAACGAACGCTTTGTTGCGGCCGCCATGCGCGCGGTCAACGACATAAACGCGCTAAAGCCGCCGCCCGACTTTGTGCTGGTTGGCGGTGACCTCGCGCAGTTCGGTCAGCCCAAAGAACTCGAACTGGGCAAGCAAATCTTGAGCGAGTTGAAAGCGCCGCTGAAGATGGTTGCGGGTGAGCACGATTGGTATCTAGACCTCGGCGAGAAGTGGCAGGAACTGTTCGGGCCACCCAACTACTCGTTCCATCATAAGGGCGTTCACTTTATTGGCCTGATGAGCGTAAACGAGAAGGATTTCTGGACCGATCGTAAGATGACGCCGTTGGAGCGGATGAAGACAGTGGCCCAGTTGGATAGTCCCATTCAAAGCCGGTTTGAAGTGGGTGAAGCCGGACGCGAATGGTTGCGCCAAGCTTTGGCCAAGGTCCCCAACGACACGCCCATTGTTCTCATGACGCACGCGCCGCTGTACAAGTACTATCGGCCCTGGAACTTTTGGACGGAAGATGCCGACCTCGTGCAGGAGATCCTCTTTCCCTACCGGTCGGTCACCGTGCTTCACGCGCACACGCATCAGGTGCTCACCCACCGGGTCAAGAATATTCACTTTCACGGTATGCTAGCCACATCGTGGCCCTGGCCCTACGCGCCGGAAGGCTTGCCGAAGCTGACCGTTAAGATGGATCGCGTGGACCCGTTTGATCAACTCGATGGCCTGGGTTCTGGGACGGTGGATGTTTACGGCAGCGGCTACGTAAACAAGCATTATTCCCTGTGGCGGCGGGATCCGATCACCGTGGCGAAAGCCTATCTGGAATCGTGGGGCAAAGAAGCAATTCCGCGCTCGCCGGAGTTTCCCTCTTATTAGCACTACAAGGGCGAAGAAGATGAGCAAAAGGTTCTATAAATTCTTGATCTTGTTTCTGCTTGTGGTGTTTTCACTCTTAGCCGGATTTCGTCAACAACAACTGCCTCAACAGCTCGAAGGCCTGACGAGCCTCATCGACAGCGGGCCATTCAGTGCGGTGGCCCAGGAAAAAAGAGAGCTCCCCCGACACTCGACGGCCAAGAGTGAGAGAGCAAATCTCGTTGTCCAGCTTTGCGACGGTCAGACTTCACTGGAGATCGCGGGTGTTCGCTCGGGTGAAGTCCTGCCGCCGACGAAGGCCCGTCATGTCGCTCGTCAGATGATGGATAAGTATGCAGCAGAACAAGCTAAGCAGGCTTCGAAGTGGACCAAACGGGACCGGATGACGTGGGAACGAGAGCAACAGCGAATGATTGAAGAGGGTAACCGGCTGTTTCACGATTGGAAGGCGCTCGGCGGCACTATTGGTGTTTCTTGCGACATGTGTCACCCGGATGCGGCAGACACGCATCCGGAAACCTACCCCAAATTCCAGCCGCAGTTGAAGGATGTGGCCGCTTTACGCGATATGATCAACTGGTGCATCGAAAACCCAATGAAGGGCAAGCCGCTATCCTGTGGTGATCGCAAGATGGTCGCCTTGGAAGCGTACATCACTTCTCAGCGAAAGGGTGTGGCACTTGATCCGGGCAAGCATTAACTCGCCGGAACATCGCACCTGATTAAGGTTGAGCAACAAGAAATGAGCAGCACAGGCACTCGGCCACAATGGACCGCTAAGTATCCAGAGCTCGGTACCGAGCCGCTGCCGGTTGAGCCAAACATTTCAACGGAATACTTTGAGCGCGAGCGGCAGCGGATCTTCAAGCGTTGCTGGCTTAATGTTGGTCGGCTTGAGGAAATCCCTCAACCCGGAGATTACTTTGTCAAAGAGTTGGCCATCCTGAAGTCTTCGATAATCGTCGTTCGCGGTAAGGATGGCGCTATTAGGGGCTTCCATAACGTATGCAGACATCGAGGTAATAAGCTGGCCCATGAGGGCTGTGGTCACACCAGTAGCTTTATCTGCGGGTTTCACGGTTGGACCTATGATCTGACAGGAAAGCTGGTTCGGGTACCGGACGAGGAGCAGTTTTTCGATTTCGAGAAGAGCGAGTACGCGCTAAAGCCAGTGGCCATTGATGTGTGGGAAGGGTTCGTCTTCATAAACATTGACGCTCACCCGGCTGAGACGCTTCAGGATTGGATGGGCGAACTCTACGAACAATATCTGGGTTATCCGCTGGATAAGTTCACTCTTGTCGCAAGATATCAGGCAACCGTTAACACAAACTGGAAAGTGTTTATGGACATTACGCAGGAGTCCTACCACGTTCCCTGTTTGCACAAGCGTATTGTACCTGATTCCAATACCAGTAAAGGGAACCCGTTTTGCCACCTCCCCTCAATTAGAATTTTTCGCCGGCATCGCGCCTCTTCCGTTTATGCCAATCCAGAACATCAACCAACGCCCGCCGAGGCTGTGGCCTATAAACATGGGATGACTGTTCTTGAAGGAGCCACCGGTAATGATCCCTTGCATCGGTCTCTCAATCCGGACGCCGTATCCAACTGGGCCTTTGATAGTAACGTGATCTTCCCAAATCTCATCCTTCACGTAGGTAAGGGCTGGTACATCACCTACAATTTCTGGCCTCTAGCAGTTGATCGCACGCTCCTGGATTACAAATTCTACATGACAGCGGCAACTTCTCCCGGGAAGAAGATTAGTCAGGAATTCTCTCGAGTTCTGGCGCGTGATCTTCTCCGTGAGGACCTGAGCACCCTGGAGTCAGTACAGGGGGGCCTGGCTTCGGGGGCGCTCAGGGAAATGCCATTATCTGATCAGGAGATCATGTTACGACATAGCTACAGAGTCGTAGAAGATTTTATTCGTGACTGATGCCTGATTTGAAAGAGTCGACATGAAAACCGCACCGAATAGCGAGCGGTGGGCGACCAGGTATCCGGAACTCGGCACCGAACCGCTGCCGGTAGAGCCCAACATTTCACCGGAATATTTCGAGCGAGAGCGCGAACGAATCTTCAAGCGTTGTTGGCTCAATGTTGGTCGGATCGACGAGATCCCCAAAACCGGCGATTACTTCATCAAAGAAATTGAGACTCTAAGAGCTTCGGTTGTTGTTGTGCGCGGTAAGGATGGAGCGATACGGGGCTTTTACAACGTCTGCAGGCACCGGGGTAACAAGCTAGCCTTGGAAAACGGTCACGCACGCAGTTTTGTCTGTGGTTTTCACGGCTGGACCTATGACCTGCTTGGGTGTCTCGTGCGTGTGCCGGATGAAGAGCAGTTTGTAGGTCTCGACAAGACGCAATATGGGTTGACCCCTGTGGCTACAGATGTATGGGAAGGTTTTATCTTCATTAATCTGGATCCGAATCCGGCTGAGAGCCTTCAAGAGTTTATAGGTGAGTTGTTCGATCAATTCCGAGGCTATCCATTCGCCGCGATGCGACCCGCGGTGAATTATTCCGCGGTGGTCAATGTCAATTGGAAAGTCTTCATGGAGATTTTCCAGGAGTGTTACCACGTGGCCTATATTCATCAACGCTCCGTCGCCGAGATTGGCACAGGCAAAGATAACCCGTTTGGCCACCTCCTCTCAGTCAGGCTTTATCGGCGCCACCGCTCGGCCTCTGTTTATTACAATCCAGAGCATCGTCCCACCGCGGCAGAAACGTTAGCTTTCAAGCACGGGCCAACAATTCTCCAGGGCACAGCAGGGAAGGTCCTGCCACGGGGGATTAATCCGGAAGGAAGTCCAAAGTGGGGCTTCGAAATCAATGCCATCTTTCCGAATTTCATTTTGGATCTGGCCAATGGATCCTACTGGACCCAGAACTTCTGGCCTCTAGCTGTGGATCGCACGTCCTGGGAAGTCAAGTTGTACCTGAATCCGACAACAAATGCGGGAGAAAAGATCAGTCAGGAATTCAGTAAAGTCTTGATGCGGGATGCTTTCCGCGAAGATCTCAGCAGGCTTGAGAACATTCAATTAAATATGGCTTCCGGGGCTTTGACTCATACTCCGTTATCTGATCAAGAGATCGTTGTGCGCCATGCATATAAGGTTGTTGAAGACGTGGTTGGTACGAGCACACGCTCGGCGTAAACACAAAGGGAGAGACAGTGAATGGCTTCGGAGCACTACTTACCTGATCAGTTTCAAGAACTGAACTCTTTCTCGGAGAGGTGGGCGCTGGCGACCGAACGAGAGCGAAACGACCGGCGGAGGTCGAGTACGATGGAAGAGATTCAGAAGTTTTATGACGCCATACTTCCAAGGATGGATGAGATCATTAACTATCTTAATCAGTATCCCCTCGACGGGTTGCCCGTGGATGCGAGGCGGTTGTTTTATCTGGCTCTCTCGTTTATGGAGATTTCGCCGTCGGTCGAACTTTTCAGGGAGCCAGATGAAACGGGGGCCTTTGAAGCCACTCGTTTCAAGATCATCGAACCTGGCTTGGCCTGAGCGGCTGATAGCAAATAGCGTTCAGGTTCGGAGTGGCGATCTGTGTCTCAAGGGAAGGCTAAGTGACAGTTAGAAAGTTATCCATCGATGATCTGCGCAAAGCAGCGGAAGTTTACCATCTCGATCTGACGGCGGAGGATCTGGCGGCCTACCAGGGTCTTTCCGAAGGAGTGATGGCGGCCTTTTTGCGACTGGACCAGCTCGAGGAGGGCAGGCCTCCGGTGAAATATCAACGGGACGTTGGCTATCGGCCCGCTCCCTGGGAAAACCGTCTCAATGCTTGGTACTGGAAGTGCTCCATCAAAGGTGCGCAATTAGGTAAGCTTGCCAGTAAGAGGATAGCTATTAAAGACAATGTATGCGTGGCCGGGATTCCCATGATGAACGGCAGCACCGTGCTGGAAGGCTACGTTCCCGATGTGGACGCTACCGTCATAACGCGCATTTTGGACGCTGGCGGTGAGATTGCAGGCAAGGCCGTGTGCGAAAGTTTCTGTCTTTCGGGGGGCAGTCACCTGGCAGATACCGGGCCGATACACAATCCTCACAAGCAAGGATACTCCTCGGGTGGTTCATCTAGTGGCAGCGCAGCACTAGTGGCGGCGGGCGAAGTTGAGATGGCCATTGGCGCGGACCAAGCCGGTTCAATCCGAGTACCAAGTTCCTGGAGCGGCATCTTCGGACTAAAACCAACTTATGGGCTCGTGCCTTACACGGGGGCCTCCTCGCTCGAGTTCACCATCGATCACCTTGGACCAATGACGCGCACAACCATGGATGCGGCACTGCTTCTAGAAGTCATCGCCGGGCCGGATGGATTAGATCCACGTCAGTCAGAGGCGCGCACCCAAAGCTATACCGAAGCATTAACGGGCGATGCAGAGGGCCTGAGAATCGGCCTCGTCAAGGAAGGATTTGGATTAGAAAATGCTTCAGAGGCAGACGTCGATGAGATGGTAAGGGACGCCGCCCATAAGCTCGAAACTCTGGGGGCCAAAGTTATTACGCTGTCCCTTCCGGAGCATCGCGATGGAATGCCGATCTTTATGGGGATCGGAGTAGAGGGAGTGACGACTACGATAGCAAGGGGTCATGGCATGGGAACTGGGTGGAAGGGATACTATACGACGAGTCTCATGGAGGCGTACGCGCGCGGAATGAGTAAGCGCCCCAACCAGCTATCGCCGACAACTAAACTCATGCTGTTACTCGGCCAACACATGCTGGAGAACTATCATGGCCAATATTACGCGAAGGCGCAAAACCTCGCCCGGACGCTTCGGGAAGCCTACGATCGTGCTTTGGAGCGGGCTGACCTTCTCGTCATGCCCACTACTCCGATGAAGGCGCGACCGTTGCCAGCGCCGGACGCAAGTCTGGTCGAAAGAGTTGCACGTTCAATGGAAGCAATCGCTAATACCTGTCCGTTTGACGTTACAGGTCACCCGGCGCTAAGTGTTCCTTGCGGCACGTCGGATGGCCTGCCAGTGGGGATGATGCTCGTGGGCCGACACTGGGAGGATGCGACAGTGCTTCGTGTCGGCCACGCCTTCGAACACCTTGGAAGATGAAACAGTGGTGGTGGTCATGATGAAAGCCGAAATTGCGAAAGGGATTGAGATTCGTGGACAAATCACTGGCAGGCATGCCGAGATCCTGACACCTGCGGCTGCCGAATTCGTGGCTCAGCTTCAGCGCAAGTTCAATGCGACTCGAGAGGCTTTGCTGGAGCAGCGCGCTGGGCGGCAAGCCAAGCTGGACGCCGGCGCACTCCTGGATTTTCTTCCTGAAACCCGTGGGATCCGCGAAGGTGATTGGAAAGTGGCGCCCGTACCTCAAGATCTGCAGAACCGCCAGGTGGAGATCACGGGACCCGTCGAACGAAAGATGATGATCAATGCGCTCAACTCCGGCGCCAGGGTATTCATGGCCGACTTTGAAGATGCCAACTCGCCAACATGGGAGAATGTCATCGGAGGTCAGGTGAATCTGATCGATGCCATCGAGCGTACGATCGAACATCGGAGCCCTGAGGGTAAGGTCTACCGACTGAAGGCCCGGGTTGCTACTCTCCTGGTCCGGCCACGAGGTTGGCACCTGGTGGAAAAACATTTTCTGGTTGACGGAAAACCCGTCTCGGCAAGCCTCTTTGATTTTGGCGTCTACTTTTTCCACAACGCCCGCAGGCTACTGGAGAAAGGGAGTGGTCCTTATTTCTACCTGCCCAAGCTGGAAAGTCATCTGGAGGCTCGGCTCTGGAACGATGTTTTCAAGTTTGCGCAGGACGCACTAGAAATTGCTCCGGGCAGCATTAAGGCGACCGTGCTCATTGAAACCATTCCCGCAGCATTTGAGATGGAGGAGATACTCTACGAGCTAAGGGAGCACATCGCCGGCATCAACGCCGGGCGTTGGGATTACATTTTCAGCGTCATCAAGAAATTCCGCACGCGACCGGACTTCATCCTTCCCGATCGAATGCAGGTCACTATGACGGTTCCGTTCATGAGAGCTTACACCGAGCTGCTGGTCAAAACCTGTCATCGCCGCGATGCTCATGCCATTGGCGGGATGGCTGCCTTTATTCCCAGCCGCCGGGATCCACAGGTTAATGAAATGGCCCTGGCCAAAGTTAGGGAAGATAAGATCCGCGAAGTAACAGATGGCTTCGACGGTACCTGGGTGGCCCATCCAGATCTCGTGCCGGTAGCCGCAGAAGTCTTTGCCCAGGTGCTTGGTGAAAAGCCTCATCAAGTCGATCGGAAGCGTGAGGAAGTAGCGGTTAATGCCGCTGACCTCCTGGAGATCCGAGTGCCCGGGGGTGAGATCACCGAGGCCGGGCTGCGACACAACGTTTCGGTGGCGCTTCAGTATCTCGAGTCGTGGCTGCGGGGTACGGGAGCCGCGGCGATTTACAACCTGATGGAAGATGCCGCCACTGCAGAGATCTCCAGATCGCAGATATGGCAGTGGGTGAGGCACGGCGCTCACCTCAGAGAAGGTCCTCAGGTGCGCCGGGAGTTGGTCTCAACGATTGTAGGCGAGGAGCTCGACAAGATCCGGCAAAGCATCGGCGACGAGGCTTTCCTGGGAAGCCGCTTCGAAGAGGCTCGGGATATCTTTGAACAGGTAGCCCTCGGGGAGGAATTCATTGAGTTCCTTACCATTCCGGCCTACCAGCACATCTAGATCTTGGAAAAAGTCCGAAATGACCGCAAAGACTGACCAGAAGTGGACCACTCGGTATCCCGAGCTGGGAACAGATCCAATACCTATTGAACCTTGCCTCTCGCCGCATTACTTCGAACATGAACGCGAGCGCATTTTCCGTCGCGTCTGGCTCAACATCGGTCGTGAAGAAGAGATTCCGCATAAGGGTGATTATTTCATCAAAGAATTGGCGGTCTGCCCAAGCTCGATTCTGGTTGTGCGCGGCAAAGATGATGTCATTCGGGCGTTTTTCAACATGTGTTCGCATCGCGGCAATAAGGTCGTACGCGCGTGCACTGGCAGGGCGGGAGGGTTTGTTTGTGGCTTTCATGGGTGGAAGTATGACCTTTTGGGGAACCTATTGCAGGTGCCGGATGAAGAACAATTCTTTGAATTTGAGCGTGAGAAGCACGGACTGACGCCCATTGCGGTTGACTTGTGGAATGGGTTTATCTTTATCAATTTGGATCCACAGCCCGCAGAGACGCTAGGTGAGTATCTTGACGAGTTGGGTGAAGGGCTTATTGGATATCCCTTCGAGAAGATGAATCTCGTAGGAACCTACAGAGCGGAAGTGAAAGCGAATTGGAAAGTCACACTGGACTCTTTCCAGGAAGGTTATCATGTGGCATTTCTTCATAAACGCTCAGCCGGTCGCGCCTACGCGGATCAAAAGAATCCAGTCATCCACGCTCTCGCTTTCCGCCTCTTTAAGCTGCACCGCATGATGTCGATCCCCGGCGCGGCTAGCTATCGACCGACTCCGGTCGAGATGATTGCCCACCGCTTCGGATCGTCAATTACCAAAGTTGAGGAAGGCCGGGGCTCGATACACTCGTTGCCGCCAAGCCTGAACCCGACGAAAAGCAGCAGTTGGGTCTTTGACATGATTGTTTTCTTTCCCAACTTCTTCTTGTTTCTATTTGACGGCACGTACTTCACCTACAATTTCTGGCCGCTGGCGGTTGACCGCACCCTTTGGGAAACACGCACCTACTACCCGCCCGCTGAAAACGCCGGGCAACGCTTTAGCCAGGAGTATGCCAAGTGTGCGTTGAGGGATACCTTGAGAGAAGACGGAAACACCCTCGAGGCGATTTATCGCAATATGGCTTCCAGAGCGAAGACGCATTTTGTTTTGCAGGATCAGGAGATACTGATCCGGCATTCGCATAAGGTTGTGGCTGAGATGGTCCGCTCCTGACAACAGGAGTCCGTCCGAATTGCTGAAATAAGGGAGGTCAGCGATGGAGAAAGCTATGGAAGAACCAAAAGTCATTAGCCTGACGGACGATAACTTTGAAAAAGAGGTCGTTCCCGGCGTGGCATTCATGAAGCATACGTTTGGCAACGAGCTGAGTGTGGCGCTGTTCAAGATCGCCAAGGGCCAGGGCGCCAACTTTCCCAAACACTATCACAAGCACGGGGAAGAAATCGGCATTCAATTGAAAGGCAGCGCCAGGGTATTTGCCTGTGGGAAGGAATATGTAATCAATGAGGGTGAGGCCATCATTATTCCAGCGGATTGCGAGCACGCGGGGATTTTCGGTGACGATGAAGGACTCCTGCTGGCTGTTGCCACCCCACCGCGCAAAGACTATGGCCCGGCGGATTGGTAATTCCTTGCCTGTCATCGCGGTCAGATAGTTCGTAGTCGCTCATCCCTAGTGAATAATTCCGGTCAAAGGAAGGTGTTCTACGGTTGGTTTCTCGTTATCGTTTCGGCGATCGGACTGTTCATGGGCTATGTCCCGGTCATTGGATTCAGTTTCAGTGTGTTCTTCAAGCCGCTGAGCCAGGAATTCAATTGGAGTCGCGCTGAAATTTCGCTAGGCTTTTCCCTCTCACTCCTGGTATTGAGTGCAGCACTACCGATTGTGGGCCGCCTGGTGGACCGGTTCGGCGCGCGAAAGATAATCCTACCTGGGGCGCTGCTCTTTGGATTGGGTTTGACCTCCTTCTTTTTTCTAACGCCCAACCTCTGGCACTTTTACGCTATCTATATCTGCCTCGGCATCGTGGGAAGCGGAACCGCCGCCGTGCCCTACTACAAGGTGATTTGTCATTGGTTCGATAAGCGACGAGGCCTGGCCCTGGGACTGACTATGGGCGGAGCCGGGATTGGCTTTTTTGTCATGCCATCGCTCTCATACGCCCTTATAGCCACGATGGGCTGGCGCATGGCCTACGTGCTGATTGGTCTTACCGTAATCGTTGTAACTGTCCCTGTGGTTGGATTGTTTCTCAAAGAGAAACCCCAGATGATGGGACTCTTGCCTGATGGCGCACTAATCCGGCATGACGAACCTGAAACGCAGCGCCCAGTCGGATCCGGGATAATGGGCCGCGAGGCCTGGCGCGACCCCACCTTCTGGTTGATGTGTACGGCGCTGTTCCTTGTATCGGTGAGTCTGAATGGCTGCCTGATCCACTTGGTGCCCTTGCTCACAGATCGCGGCAGCTCCGCCCAGAGCGCCGCACTGGCCGCTTCACTGCTTGGCGGAGCCGCATTGCTGGGGCGTGTCGGAACGGGTTTTCTCTTGGACCGTTTTTTTGCAACTAACGTAGCAGTCTGCTTTTTTGCGGTAGCTGCATTTGGGATCCTCATGCTGTGGGCGGGCGTTGCAGGTCCTCTCTCGTTTGTTGCCGCGGCTTTGCTGGGCGTTGGCATCGGCGCGGAAGGCGATATCATGCCCTACCTCGTAGGCCGCTACTTTGGTCTGCTCGCCTTCGGTGAGATCTACGCCTACGTCTTGGCCATCTATACGTTGGGTGCCGTTGTTGGCCCACTGCTAATGGGAGTGGGTTTTGATTCTACCGGCTCATACGATTCGGTCCTGGCTCCGTTCCTGGTAGTCACACTGGCCGGTGCACTATTGATGACCCGACTGGGGCCGTACCGAACCTGGAAATCGACGGTTGAGCCGGCTGTAAATGGACCCCGTTCTTGAAAGATTGAACGAACTACATTTGAAACAAGGAGACGTTCAGCATGGCAGGACAATTTAATGGCAAGGTGGCGCTGGTCACTGGTGGTAGTTCCGGGATTGGACGAGCAACATCACTGGCGTTTGCACGAGAAGGGGCTAAGGTCGTCTTCGGCGATATTGACGTAGCCGGCGCCGAAGAGACACTCCGGATGATAAAAGGTGTTGGCGGCGAGGCCATTTTCGTGAAGGCTGACGTATCCAGGGGCGCAGATGTGAAGGCCATCATAGATAAGGCAATCCAAACGTATGATCGATTGGACTACGCTCATAACAATGCGGGAATTGACGGAGAATTCGCTACTATTGTTCACAATACCGAAGAGAACTTTGATCACGTCATCGGTGTCAATCTGAAGAGCGTATGGTTAGGCATGAAATACGAGATACCCGAGATGCGAAAGCGGGGCGGCGGAGCGATCGTCAATACGGCGTCGGTGGCGGGATTGGTAGCGTTTCGCACAATGGGTCCTTACGTTGCCAGCAAGCACGGAGTTATTGGACTAACCAAGACAGCAGCACTGGAGTATTCCAATTTCGGCATCAGGGTTAACGCCGTATGCCCAGGAGCTATTCGTACGCCGATGATCGATGCTTTTATCAACAATGATGCTGAGACTGAAGCAAGCATGAGTGCCTTGCAGCCTATTGGACGCATGGGGCGGCCGGAAGAGGTAGCGAATCTTATCCTTTGGCTGTGTTCGGATGCGGCTTCATTTGTCACTGGAGCCGCGATAGCCATCGACGGTGGCATCGTGGCGCAGTCAGGACATTATCCGCCGATGCCCGAGGGCGAGTGAGTTGCATAACCCGAGAAGTCTAACTGGCAGTGGAGACTCATCGGGGCCATTTAAAGGAGGTATCAACTGCAATGTATTCGCTGGGAATAGATGTGGGCGGCACTTTTACTGACGTCGTAATTGTCGACGAAAAGAATGAAGTCGAAATGATGAAGATCCCTTCCACGCCGGAGAATCCGCTGGAGGGAATTAAAAACGGGCTGAAGGAGATCGCCCGTGTCGTGGGACGGGGTGAAGAGGATCTGATCAAAAGTACCGAGCGTTTTGTTCATGGAACCACGGTAGCAACGAACACCATGCTGGAATATAAGGGAGCCAAGACAGCATTGCTCACCACTCTTGGTTTTCGGGATTCGTTGGAGATGCGCCGCTGTCATCGCAATGGACAGTGGGACTTCTTTACTCCCCAGCCCCCTATCATTGTTCCCCGCTTCCTCCGTCGAGGGATCAAGGAACGCACTCTCTGGGATGGAAGCATCGATCAACCCCTGGATGAAGATCTCCTCAGATCAGAGTTAAAAGAGTTGGTGGAAAAGCATGAGGTCGGAGCCATTGCCATCTGCTTTTTGTTCTCCTTTAAGAACCCGGAAAATGAGCGGCGGGCTGCCGAGATCATTCGCCGGACCTATCCGAATATCTTCGTATCTGCCTCCTCTGAAGTGGCTCCGCAGATTAGAGAATATGAACGGACCTGTACGACCGTGGTCAATGCCTTTGTTGGTCCAGGGCTCTCCAATTATCTGAGCGAGTTGGGCGGGTATCTTGAGCGGAAAGGTATGAACAGGGAATTTCAAGTAATCCAAAGCAACGGCGGGGTTACCACAGCGAGCGCCGCAGGGCAGCACGGCGTGAGAGCTCTACTCTCGGGTCCTGCCGGGGGAGCAATCGGGGGAGCTAGTTTGGCTGAGGCGATCGCGGAACCGAATCTAATCATCGCTGACATGGGAGGTACCAGTTTTGATCTGACGCTGGTCCAGAACAAACAAGTCTCCCTGGTCACCGAAGAAGAAGTCGCCGGATACAAGATCTCGCTACCGATGATTGGTATCTATACTGTCGGTGCGGGAGGTGGAAGTATTGGCCAGCTCGATGCAGGCGGGATACTGAAGGTTGGACCGCGGTCAGCCGGAGCTAACCCTGGGCCAGCTTGTTACGACCGAGGAGGATCTGAAGCAACGGTAACTGATGCCAATCTGGCCCTGGGTTTTCTGAATCCTGCTTACTTTCTCGGCGGATCTATGCCTCTTAATCCGGCTTTAGCGGCGAAAGCGATTGAAGAAAACGTGGCTCGGCCACTGGGTATTTCAACCACTGAAGCGGCGCAGGCGATTTATGAAATTGTGAACTCCAACATGGTCGACGCCATTCACGTGGTCACGGTTGAACAGGGATATGATCCGCGCGAATTCGCTTTAGTAGCGGCGGGCGGAGCTGCTCCGTTGCATACAGGCGTCCTGGCCAAGGCCCTTGGCATACCCAGAGTGATCGTCCCTCATGCATCTGCGGTCTTCTGCGCTCTGGGGGGGTTGGAAGCCGATATGAAATATGACTATGTGAGGACCTACCTGGCCAAGATGGGAACTCTGGAAAGTGAACAGCTTTTTAAGGCTTTTGGGGAGCTTCGTCAGGAAGGCATCGCTCGTTTAGAAAAGGATGGCATCGCAGAAAATATGAGATTTTTCGAGTACTGGTTGGAGATGCGATATGTGGGACAGCATTGGGATATTCCGGTTCCAGTCAGCATGGGAAATGGCAACAAACCTCGGCTCGCTGACATCGTTCAAGAATTCCACAAGCGTCACGAGCTGGTCCATGGTTATAAGTTGGAGGAGAGGGAAGTAGAAATCGCTAATCTCCGTTTGATGGCTATCGGAAAAAGTCCCAAGCTCAAGTTAAAGACCAGACCCTTTGAGGGTAAAGATGCAGCGCCAGCACTTAAAGACCGACGTCGGGCCTACTTTGGAACAGAAACCGGTTTTCTGGAAGTGCCTATTTACGACGGTTCGAAGCTGAGGTCTGGCAATGAGTTCTCCGGTCCGGCAATCATTGAAAAGCCAAGTACGACGATTGTCGTCTATCCGGAACAGCATGCCAGGGTCGATGAATGGGAAAACATGATCGTGGAGATCCAGTAGAATAGCGCCACTGAAGAGGAGCAGGAAATGGCAGTAGTTATGAAGTCGCAAAGAGATTTAAGTGACCTGATTGCTTTGTCGGTAATGTCGCACAAGCTCGATTCCGTCGCCCAGGAGATGGGCGTGACGATGCGCAAATCGAGTCATTCTCCCATCTTCGCCGAAGCCAATGATTTTGCTTGCAGCGTAACCGATTGGAATGGAGAGCAGATTGCGCAGTTGGCCGGAATCCCAATCATTGGCGCTGCCGGAGGGTTTGGTCCACAGGAGGTAATGAAAGACTTCCGAAAGGACCAGATCGAAGAGGGAGACATCTTTCTGATGAACGATGCCTACCGGCTGGGAAATCACCTGCCGGAAATGACCGTCGTGGTTCCGGTTTACATTAGGGACGAGCTCCTATTTTTCACTGTGGCCAGGGCCCATCACCATGATGTAGGAGGTCCCACACCCGGCAGTCTGAATGCCCGGCATACTTCCATCTACGCAGAGGGAATCCGCATTCCGCCCGTGAAGTTGTTTGAGAACGGAAAGCTAAATACGGGTTTGATGGATGTCATTAAACTCAATGTGCGTGATCCGGAGGTTTTGTGGAGTGATTTGATGGCTGAGATTGGAGCCTGCAATGTTGGAAAGAAGAGGCTCATCGAGGCCATGGAGAAGAAGTACACCAATGACGAAATCAGAAAAGTAGTTGAGGGCGTACTGGCTTCTGCTGAGCGACAATGCCGAGACGAGATCAGCACGCTTCCCAACGGGAAATACTATGGTGAGTTTGGAATGGATAACGATGGGATCAATGATCAGCCCATCATGTTTCGGGTGACCATTACGGTCGAGGATGAGGACATCACTGTCGATTACACGGGAACCGATCCTCAGGCCGAGGGCTCCAAAAATTGCACTATGGCCACGACTTATTCAGGGACACATGTGGCCGTCTTGTGGGCCCTATCCGGGGTGCTTCCACGTAATAGCGGTTCGTTCCGTCCCATCAAGATCATTGCGCCTGAGGGAACGCTGGTCAACCCGAGACATCCCGCCGCCGTCGGCATGTGCACGTTGCCTCCTGCTTGCGCCATGATGGGCGCAGCGCTGAAGGCCTTTGGAGAGGCTGCCCCGGAGAGAGTGCCGGCCGGATTCTTTAGTGTCTTCACCGCCGGATATGGGGGGATCGACCCTCGCACAGAAAAGCTCTTCATCGGGTGGTGTTTCGGCGCCCTCGGGGGCGGTGGCGGTTATCCCCACAGGGATGGTGATTCTTTTGTCGCGCCGATATCAAATTACAACGGCATTCTGGTCCCGAACATTGAGACCGACGAGATAAACTTCCCCATAAAAACACTGCGGCATGAATACATCCCCAATACCGGCGGTGCGGGAAAATTCCGCGGCGGTAACGGAGTCGACTACACTATCGAATTCCGCGGTGTCAATCCGGATGTCTCAGTCTTCGGAGACGGTGCGGTGATCCCCGCTTACGGGCTTAATGGAGGAATGAATGGCAGCCTTAACGAAGGCTATCTTAACCGCGGGCGAAAAAACGAAAAGCGACTTTCCAGCAATGAGGGATGGAATCGGGCCAAGAGCGGCGACACCATTACCGTTCTTTCTGCCGGTGGAGGAGGATGGGGAAATGCACTTGATCGCGATCCGATTGCGGTGATGGATGACGTTAGGAATGAAATGTTAAGTGTGGAAAAGGCTCGAGAATGGTATGGGGTTGTTATAAGTGGTGAAGACGTTGACCGGGCGGCGACCGAAAAACTCAGAGCTGGAATGCAAGCGGCGAGAACCAAGGCCTGAGAGGAGACGAATCAGGGTCGTCTTGCGGCAAGACGTCGGAGAAATGACCCTGCAAAACGATACCGGAGAGACGCTTTCTATGGCAATAAACACTCAAGCATCAAAATCCGCGGAAATTAGAGCGCGCTTGAATCATCCAATCATAGACTCGGATGGGCACATGATCGAATTTGAGCCCGCTATTCTCGACTACCTCAATCAGGTGGGAGGAAAAAGCCTTGTCGAGAATTTCCAATCCTGGGCCAATGAGAACCTTTTTTCCTGGTATCGCTTGTCACCCGAAGAACGACGGGACAAGAGGCCCACTCGGAGTACCTGGTGGGGCATACCTACCAAGAACACGCTTGATAGAGCTACTGCGTCAATTCCCGGTTTGCTCTATGAGCGCCTGGACGAGTTTGGCTTGGATTTCGCTGTTATCTATCCCACTTTCGGTCTACCCGTCCCGCATATTGAGGACGACGAATTGAGGCGTGGTACGTGCCGGGCTTTCAACGACTATTATGGTGACACCTATCGGGAATTTTCCGACCGTTTGACCCCGGCCGCCATCATACCGATGAACACTCCCCAGGAGGCCATCGAGGAGCTCGAGCACGCTGTTAATGAGCTGGGACTTAAGGCGATTGTGTGTGCCGGCTATGTGCGGCGGCCGATTCCGGCCATCGCGCGGGAGTATCCGGGAGCGGAACGGCAGGCCTTCTGGCTGGATACTTTCGGTCTCGATAGCGCCTACGATTATGATCAGTTCTGGGCCAAGTGTGAGGAGCTTAGGGTGGCGCCCTCTTTCCATTCTTCGGGGATGAGTTGGGGAAGCCGGACCTCTCCGACGAATTATATCTATAACCACATAGGTATGTTTGGCGCTGCCGGAGAGGCACTCTGTAAATCATTATTTATGGGCGGAGTAACACGCAGGTATCCCCGCTTGAAATTCGCCTTTCTTGAAGGCGGAGTCGGCTGGGCCTGCAGCCTTTATGCCGATCTCGTCGGTCACTGGGAGAAGCGGAATTTGCAAAGTCTCGAAAACTTGAATCCGGCGAACCTGGACCAGAAATTGTTGCGGCAACTCTACCAACGTTACGGTGGAAAGATGGTTGAAGGAAAACTAGACCAGCTCGAAGAGCGCAACGCCGTTCTTATTTCTCGCCGCGAAGATCCGGCTATGCTTGACGAATTTGCAGCGTGCAAGATCGAACGTGTCGAAGACATTAGACAGCTGTTTGTCTCGAGCTTTTACTTTGGCTGCGAGGCTGACGATCCAGTCAATGCCTGGGCTTTTGATACCAAGATAAATCCCTTCGGAGCGTGCCTTAAAGTTCTATTTGGCTCCGACATCGGACATTGGGATGTACCTGATATCGCCGAAGTCGTCGAAGAAACCTACGAACTGGTTGAGAAGGAGATAATCACCGAGGCGGATCTGCGAGATTTTGTGTTTACTAACCCGGTCTCATTTTACGCCAGCCTGAATTCGGAGTTTTTCAAAGGAACCGTAGTTGAGCAGGAGGTGGAAAAGATACTCGGACAAACGAAAGAAGCTGGTAATCGTTCAACTGCTCATTAGCTCCCCGCTAATCACCTATCGTTTGCTATCTAAGCAGTTCCATCTGTTTTCCGCCGCGCCCTCGAAGCTATTTTTTGGACAGAGTGATTTGACAAATGTTGCCACTCTCTTTTGATCGGCCGAATCTCTTTGGTCCTTCGCGGTCGGTCGTGATGAGTAAACACGGTATGGTAGTTACGAGTCAGCCCCTGGCCGCGGAGGTTGGCGTAGAGATATTGCGTCAGGGTGGGAACGCGGTTGATGCTGCTGTTGCGACGGCCGCCATGTTGAACGTCATCGAGCCGATGTCGACCGGCGTTGGCGGAGACGCTTTCGCCATCATCTATCTGGCAAAGACAGGCAAGGTACGAGGGTTAAATGCGAGCGGCCGATCGGGCTACGCGGCCACATTGGAAGAGTATGAGCGACGGCTTGGTGGGCCAGGTGCTCGCGAGATTCCCAACAACAGTCTATTGGCAGTGACGGTCCCGGGCACAGTCGACGGTTGGGCCACGGCGGTCGAAAGTTGCGGTCGCATGACGTTAGCGGAGGTCCTGGCGCCAGCAATCCGCACGGCGGAGGAGGGGTTTGCGGTGGCGCCGCAGACTGCCCTCACCTGGAAGGATTGGCGGATCGCTCTCCTGCAACACCCCGACTCGGTAAGGACCTGGCTCCTTCCCGCTGAACGTGCGCCGCGTCCGGGTGAAGTATTCAAATGTTCCTCGCTTGCCCAGACGTTGCGACTTATTGCTGAGGGTGGACGGGATGCCTTTTATCAAGGCGCGATAGCCGAAACCATTGTCCGTTTTTCCGAAAAGAATGGTGGACTTTTGACACGTGCCGACTTTGCCGACCACCGCTCTACCTGGGTAGAACCAATCTCCGTTAACTATCGCAGCTATGACATTCTGGAACTGCCGCCAAATGGTCAGGGCATCGCCGTGCTAGAAGCTCTTCACATTCTGGCGCAGGACGATGTCGCCACTTTGGGACATAACACACCGGATACGATCCATCTGCAACTGGAAGCGATGAAATACGCCCTGCATGACAGCAAGCAGTATGTAACTGATCCGGAGTTTGCCGACATTCATATTGAGGAGTTGCTGTCCGGGGACTATGCGAAACAGCAACGTGTCCAGATTTCCCGAGCACGCGCGATGCCGTATCCCGCTCCCGGGTCACCGAAGCGCGGTGACACCGTCTATCTGTGCTCGGTAGACAATGAAGGAAATGTCGTCTCCTTTATTAATAGCATCTTTTTCCCCTGGGGAACGGGCATCACAGTGGGCGAGACGGGAATCGTGCTGCAAAATCGCGGATCCAGTTTTTCGCTCGACCCGAACCATCCAAATTCGGTCGCCCCGCACAAGCGCACCCGTCATACGATCATCCCGGCAATGATGTTGCACGCAGGCAAGCCGCTCATCGCCTTCGGCTTTGTAGGCGGCGATGTCCAGCCGCAGGCTCAAGTCCAATTCCTATGTAATGTTGTTGACTTCGGCATGAACCTTCAAGATGCCCTTGACGCCCCGCGCTGGTGTTACCAGGGTACAGGAGCGAGCATCGCCCTTGAGTCGGCGATTTCTAGAGAGACGTGGCAGGCCCTTTCGGGGCGCGGTCACGAGATTATTGG